>ERZ650311.944-NODE-944-length-15764-cov-11.130689_pt1 | contig 15764 bp, 16 predicted proteins | sample MGYA00376247_ERZ650311 | MGnify/ENA primary metagenome ERZ650311 (study PRJEB26733, sample SAMN07839324) | wastewater metagenome | biome: small river; feature: stream; material: water | place: USA: North Carolina | collected 2016-07-28 ... | reverse complement strand
CGCCGACATTCGCCTTGTAAGGGCGACGCTCTACCAACTGAGCTAAGCACCCGCTAAATTTTTGCGTCGGGTAAAAATCAAACGAGGCATTATTTTAGCGCATCTTTAAGCGCTTTGCCAGGTCTAAATTTTGGGATCTTCGCAGACTGGAGTTCGATCACCGCCCCGGTGCGCGGATTTCGGCCCGTTCTGGCAACCCGTGTACCGACGTGAAAGGTACCGAAACCTACCAGCGTAACGCTGTTGCCACTTTGCAGCGCCTGCTTGACGGCGCCAATCGTGGCATCCAGGGCTCTGCCGGCCGCCACCTTGGGAATCTCGGCATCGGCTGCAATTTGGTCGATCAATTCTGATTTGTTCATACCTGCCTCCTCGTCATGAAAACGCACATCGGGAAACGTCACCAACCCATGTCCGTCGCCGATCTTCAAGCGCTTCTTTTTTCTCGTTTTTATAACGCGCGAAAAATCACAGTGTCAAGTAACTGTAAGCCGGTGGCGGAAATTTGGACAGAGAAACAAGCGGCGGGCCGCTCCGACGTATCGACCAATGCCAGAAGCAAATTCTGGCTGCAAAGGAACGGGGCGCGGGTGGCTCGCCGACAACCGGAAACGTTGAGGCTTGCCGCCGATCTGTTTACCATCGTGGCGGGTGTCTGCGCCGCCGGTTGCCGCAGACAGGGTATTCATGGGGTCGGGCCGCCGCATGATCGAGGATCATCCGTGCCCCCGCAGTCCGCCCGTTCGCAGTCTTTCCCCCGTCGCTCCGGCGCCTCCGTCCCGTCAAAGTCACCGCAAGCCCTAATCGCTTCTTGCCCGCATCTGCTGGCTGACGACATGATTTGGTCCGCACGACGACGCGCCCCTCGAACCTTTTTCGGGAAGATTTGAAATGCTGACCGCGATCGTCGTCGTTTTCGTTCTGGCCTACTCCGCCATCGCACTGGAGCATCCCCTGAAGGTCAACAAGTCGGCTTCCGCACTTCTGGGGGCGGGCTTGCTGTGGACCATCTATGCGCTTTCCCAGAGTGACCCGCAGCTTGTCAGCGAGCAACTCGGCGAGTCGCTGACGGGCACCGCCCAGATCGTGTTTTTCCTGATGGGAGCAATGACGATTGTCGAGGTGGTGGACGCTCACAACGGGTTCGAGGTCATCACAAAGCGGATCAACACCACGAAGCTGGCGTCGCTGATGTGGCTGGTTGGAATCGTCACCTTTTTCTTGAGCGCCATTCTCGACAATCTGACCACGACCATCGTGATGATTTCGTTGATGCGCAAAATCCTGGTTAAACAGGAAGATCGGCTGTTCTTTGCGGGAATGATCGTCGTCGCGGCCAACTCGGGAGGCGCGTGGTCGCCGATCGGTGACGTCACCACCACCATGTTATGGATCGGCGGACAAATCAGTGCAACAGCGATCGTGCAATCGGTCGTCGTGCCGGCATTTGTCAGTCTGATCGTTCCCCTGGGAGCGGTTGCGTTCTCCTTGCGCGGCCGGGAGATCGGCGTCCGGCCTCGCATCAAGATCGATCACGGCATCCAGACCACCGAGTTCGAACGCAATCTGATGTTCATCATGGGCCTCGGCATCCTGGTTGCGGTGCCCGCCTTCAAGACGCTCACACACTTGCCGCCCTTCATGGGCATCCTGTTCGGCCTGGGCATCCTCTGGCTGACCGGAGACTTGATTCATCGCCACAAGGAAGACGAATACAAACAACGCTTTACCTTGGCTCACGCGCTCAGCAAGATCGACATGAGCTCGCTGGTCTTTTTCATCGGGATTCTGCTCTCCGTGGCCACGCTGGAGCACACCCACATCCTGATCTCGCTCGCGCATTGGCTGGACAGGGTCGTGGGCCGGCAGGAGGTGATTGTCCTTGTCATCGGGATTGTCAGTGCCGTCGTGGATAACGTGCCGCTCGTGGCGGCCGCCATGGGCATGTATAGCCTGACGACCTTCCCGACGGACCACTTTCTTTGGGCGTTCCTTGCCTATTGCGCAGGCACCGGCGGATCCATTCTCGTCATCGGCTCGGCTGCCGGCGTCGCGGCAATGGGGCTCGAAAAAATCGATTTTTTCTGGTACGTCAGAAAAATCAGCGGCTTGGCGCTATTGGGCTATCTGGCGGGAGCGGGGACTTTCCTGCTGCAACGCCATTTCCTGTGATTCGGCCAACGACGCGGGAGGCTTCTCCTGGGCAGTCTCCCGACAGCCTGGTTTGCAGAACGACTGGCGGAACGCAAAAACCCTGCAGACGATTGACGGCCCTCCCGATCGCCAGACGACGATCCAGGGCTTCCGCACCCGAGAACCGCGCCCAGGCTCGCTTTCAGGCTTGATCGAACAGGCTGTTCCGCCGCTGCTGTGGCGCCACAATGGCACCACAATGGCGCCTCGAAAGTACCACTCAGGTGCAAATTTCCAGGCTCGAACCGGTATTAACGATGCGTAGAATGCTGCATGGCATCATTTTTATGTCATAAAAATCGATGCCGATAAGGGCACGTTATGGCTCTAGGTTGCGGGTTCGAGCCCATGGTCGCCGACGCGCACCTTTATCGGGCGCGGGCCAACCCCTCTTGACGGCATAGTACTTGCTTGACTTTAGGACAATCCCGTGTCTGGGTAACGATCGTAAAGGAGAAATGATGTCCACGATCTCTGCTAACGAAGGGATTGGTACAGGTGCCGGGTCATCCGCCCAGCATAGACTGATCCAGGAAACTGAGAGCATTGTCATACGCTTTGTCGGCGATTCGGGCGACGGTATGCAACTGACCGGCGGTGAGTTCGCGCGGATCATGGGGCGCTCCGGCCATGATTTTGCAACCCACCCGGACTACCCACCCGAAATCAGTGCGCCCACCGGAACCCTGTTTGGCGTTTCCGGCTTTCAGATCCAGCTGGCGAGCGACACTGCGCTGACCTCCGGAGACCGGCCGGACCTGCTGGTGATCATGAATCCGGCGGCGCTGGCCACCAATCTGGCCGATGCCAAGCCCGGCGCGATGCTGATAGTCAATAGCGGCGCTTTCACCGCCAACAATCTGGAAAAAGCGGGCTATGCCAGCAATCCGCTCGAAGACGGCAGCCTGAGCGATTACCGGGTCTTCGCGGTGGATATGTCGGGATTGACGGCCCAGGCACTGGTCGATTCCGGTCTGAGCAAGAAGGAAGTCGGTCGTTGCAAAAACTATTTTGCACTCGGCTTGATGCTGTCGCTGTTCGGCGAGAGCCCGGAACAACAAATCGACGACATCCGTTCCAAGTTTGGCAGCAAGAATCCCCAAGGCGCAGAAGCCAATATCTGCGCCTTGCGCGCCGGCTACGCCTACGGCGACGCGACCGAGATCATCGCCCCCGTCTATCACGTCCCGCATGCCCATCTGGCGCCCGGAAAATATCGGATCATCACCGGCAACCAGGGCGCTGCGCTGGGCTTCGTCGCGGCCTCTGAGCGCTCCGGCATCCCGCTTTTTCTCGGTTCCTACCCGATCACGCCGGCGACCGACATCCTGCATGAACTGTCGCTGCACAAAAATTTCAATGTCAGGACGTTTCAGGCCGAGGACGAGATTGCCGCCATCTGTGCGGCCATCGGCGCGTCATATGGGGGCGCGCTCGGCCTGACGACAACCTCCGGACCAGGCATGGCACTGAAGACCGAAGCGCTGGGTCTGGCCGTCATGCTCGAATTGCCGCTGGTGATCGTCAATGTCCAACGCGCCGGCCCGTCGACAGGCCTGCCGACCAAAGTGGAACAGGCGGACTTGCTGCAAGCGGTCTATGGCCGCAACGGCGAATGCCCGGTACCGGTCATTGCTGCCAGTTCTCCGGCAGATTGCTTCGAGTGCGCGCTGGAAGCCTTCCGCCTCGCGGTCAAGTACATGACTCCGATCGTCTTCCTGAGCGATGGCGGGATCGCCAACAGCGCCGAACCGTGGCGGATTCCCGAAGTGGACAGCCTGCCCGAGTTCAAGGTCAGCTATCGCACCGAACCGGCGGGCTACCAGCCCTATGCCCGCGACGAAAATCTGGCGCGCTCGTGGGTGAGACCGGGCACTCCCGGAATGGAACACCGGATCGGCGGTCTGGAAAAGGACTACCTCAGCGGCAATATTTCCCACGCGCCGGCCAATCACCAGCGCATGGTCCAAACCCGTGCCGCGAAAGTCGCCGGCATCGTGCGGGACATCCCGCCCACCCGGATCGTCGGTCCCGAGCATGGCGACTTGCTGCTGCTCAGTTGGGGCGGCACTTACGGCGCGGTCGCACAGGCGCGTGCCGAGGCCGAGGCTCAGGGCAAGTCGGTCGCCCATGTTCATCTGCGCTACCTCAATCCGCTGCCCGCCGATCTGGGCGAAATCCTGACGCGTTACCGCGTGATCCTGGTGCCCGAATTGAATCTCGGCCAACTCTCGAAGATTCTGCGCGAGACCTATTTGCGCGACGTGGTTTCCTTGCCGAAGGTGCAAGGCAAACCGTTCATGGTGTCAGAACTCGTCCAACGAATTCTCGAACTCACCTGTGGAGAACCGGCATGAACCAGATAATCGACTTCCATCCTTTGACCAAAAAGGATTTCGAGAGCAGTCAGGCAGTCCGCTGGTGCCCTGGTTGCGGCGATCACGCATTACTCAGCCAGATTCAGAAACTGCTGCCCACCCTCGACGCGCCGCGTGAAAACTACGCCTTCATTTCCGGCATCGGATGCTCCTCCCGCTTTCCCTATTACATGGAAACCTACGGGATGCACAGCATTCACGGCCGGGCGCCGGCCATTGCCAGCGGACTGAAACTGGCACGCCCGGAACTCTCCGTGTGGGTGGTCACCGGAGATGGCGACGCCCTCGCAATCGGAGGCAATCATTTCATCCATGCCATGCGCCGCAACATCGGGATCAAGATAGTCCTGCTGAACAATCGCATCTATGGTCTGACCAAGGGTCAGGCGTCGCCCACGTCGGAAATCGGCCAGAAGACCAAGACCACGCCCTACGGAAACATCGACCGGCCCTTCAATCCGGTCGCCGTGGCCATTGGCGCCGGCGCCACCTTTGTCGCACGGGCCGTGGATACCGATCTCGTCAGTCTCGGCGCCATCTTGAAGCAGGCAGCCGTGCATCGCGGCACGGCCTTTGTCGAGGTTCTGCAAAACTGCAACATGTTTGCCTACGGCACCTACGAAGCCCTCACCAACAAGACCACGCGCGACGAAGCTCGTCTCCTGCTCGAAGACGGCAAACCGCTGATCTTTGGAAAGCAGCGCGATAAAGGAATCCGGCTGAAAGGGCTCCGCCCCGAGGTAGTGACACTTGGACCCGGCGGCGCCGATGAAGCCGATCTGCTGATTCACGACGAAGCGAATCCCGATGCCAGCCTGGGCTTCCTGCTGTCGCAGCTTCAGGCGCCGGAGTTTCCCTTGCCGCTCGGTATTTTCCGGAACGCCAGCCTGCCGGCCTACGAAGATCTTTGCGCCGATCAGGCCGCCGCCGTCGTCGCCGAAAAGGGAAGCGGTCATCTGGAATCGCTCCTGCAGGGGAGCGCATCGTGGACGGTATCGGCGGAGTCCTGATTTCGAGGTGAGCCCTCGGTCATGAAGTCCAGGCGTCGCCTTTATCCGGCCGCTTTGGAAGCGACGGATCTTGTCCAATCCGTTGTCTGATTCAGATTTTTCATGACCGCCTGAACATTCCCAAATGGCACACGGGCCAACCCGCCCGTGTGCCATTCTTCATCTGCGGTCGCGCGCCGCGCCCTCGCTTCCCGACCTTCCGGCGAAGCACCGTACCGGCCAGGCTTGGCGACTTCTTCGCTCTGCGGACGCCTTCACTGCTTGATTCCGGTCAGGCTACTGCCGCGCACGATGCCGGCTGGCAATCTCGCTCCGACCCCCATCGAAGCCCACAAAAGTCCAGGCTGGTAAGATGCAGCCCGGCCGGCCACGACTTCATCTCCCGAACCTCAAACCTCATTGCGGTGCAGGTTTTCCGATCTGCCCCCCACGGCGTCAATGAATGTCCCACCGGATCGCACGGCTTTTGGAGCCCGCAATCGAAAACCTACGCTGAAACAACAGGCGTCGGCCAAATTGGGCAAGATACGTTACTACCGAATACACCACAGTGAACCAAGCAAAACCCAGCAAAACCAAGGCTTCGAAGGCCGTTCGCGAGGAAAATCAGGGTCTTTCGGACGACGCGATAAGTGCCCATACCCCAATGATGCAGCAGTACCTGCGCATCAAGCAGGACCACCCGGACACCCTGCTCTTCTACCGGATGGGCGACTTCTACGAGTTGTTCTTCGAGGATGCCGAGAAGGCTGCGCGGCTGATGGACATCACGCTCACAACCCGTGGCGCGTCCGCCGGCCAACCGATCAAGATGGCCGGGGTGCCGTACCACGCCGTCGAGCAATATCTTGCCCGGCTGGTCAAGCTGGGCGAATCGGTGGTGATCGCCGAACAGGTGGGCGACCCCGGGGCCACCAAAGGACCGATGGAGCGTGCGGTGTCGCGCATCGTCACGCCCGGCACGCTCACCGATACGGCGCTGCTCGACGACAAGGCCGATGCGCCGCTGCTGGCCGTCAATCTGCACCGGGGCGTACTCGGTCTGGCTTGGCTCAACCTCGCCAACGGCGATTTCCGCGTGCTCGAATGCGACGCGCCGCAGCTCGCCGCCCAGTTCGAACGCCTGCGCCCCGCCGAAGTGCTGATTCCCGATGGCCTGCGTCTGCCGCTGCTCGAGCATCTCGCGCCCAGCCTGCGTCGGCTGGCCGACTGGCAGTTCGACGCGGAGACCGCCCGGCGCCTGCTCACCGCCCATTTCGGTACCCGCGATCTGGCCGGCTTCGGCGCCGACGAAATGCCGGTGGCGCTGGCCGCCGCCGCCGCGCTGTTCGACTATGCCCGCGCCACCCAACGGCAGGCGCTGGCCCACATCACGGCGCTGACCGCAGAACGCGACAGTGCCTTCCTGCGGCTCGATGCCGCCACCCGGCGCAATCTCGAAATCACCGAAACCCTGCGCGGAGAAGCGGCGCCCACCCTCCTCTCGCTGCTCGACACCTGCGCCACCAGCATGGGAACGCGCTGGTTGCGTCATGCGCTGCACCATCCGCTGCGCGACCGCAGCGCTGCGGCCCACCGTCACGCCGCCGTCGGCGAGCTGATCGAAGGCGCCGCCGAAACGGCCCGCCGCGTGCTGCGCGGCGTGTCGGACGTGGAACGCATCACCGCCCGTGTTGCGCTGCGCAGCGCCCGCCCGCGGGACTTGTCGGCCCTACGCGACAGCCTCGGCCGCCTCGCCGAACTGCGTGCCGCCCTCGGCGCACCCCAGGCGCCCCTGCTCGTGCGCATGCTCGAAGAACTTGCCACGCCCGACGAAGCGCTCGATCTGCTTTCCCGCGCGATTGCCCCCGAACCCTCCACCGTGCTGCGCGACGGCGGCGTGATCGCCGAAGGTTTCGATGCCGATCTCGACGAACTTCGCGGCATCCAGACCAACTGCGGCGCTTTCCTCCTCGAACTCGAAGCCCGCGAGCGGGAGCGCACCGGCATCGCCAATCTGAAAGTCGAATTCAACCGGGTGCATGGTTTCTACATTGAAGTCAGTGCCGCCAACGCGGCCAAGGGCGGGCTGCCCGACGACTACCGCCGCCGGCAGACGCTCAAGAACGCCGAGCGGTTCATCACCCCCGAACTGAAGACCTTCGAGGACAAAGCGCTGTCGGCCCAGGAGCGCGCCCTCGCCCGCGAAAAGCTGCTTTACGATGAGGTGCTCGATCGCCTTGCCGGCGACATTCCGCGCTTTCAGCGGATCGCCCGCGCCTGCGCCGTGCTCGACGGTCTCGCCGCTTTCGCCGAGGCCGCCGCCCGTTTCGGCTACACCATGCCCCAGTTCAGCGAGCAGCCGGGCATCGACATCGAGGCAGGGCGGCATCCGGTGGTCGAGCGTCAGGTGGAAAACTTCATCGCCAATGACTGCCGGCTCGACCCGACCCGGCGCATGCTGCTGATCACCGGCCCCAACATGGGCGGCAAATCGACCACCATGCGCCAAGTGGCGCTGATCGTGCTGCTCGCCCATGTGGGCTGTTTCGTGCCGGCCGGCTCGGCGCGGATCGGGCCGATCGACGCGATCTTCACCCGCATCGGCGCCTCCGACGACCTCGCTTCCGGGCGCTCGACCTTCATGGTCGAGATGACCGAGGCCGCCGCCATCCTCCACGGCGCGACCGACCAGAGCCTGGTGCTGATGGACGAGATTGGCCGCGGCACCTCCACCTTCGATGGCGTTGCGCTGGCGGTGGCCATTGCCCGCCACCTGCTCGACAAGAACCGCTGCTGGACCCTGTTCGCCACCCACTACTTTGAACTCACCCGGCTTGCCCAGGACTACCCCGAATGCGCCAACGTGCATCTCGACGCGGTCGAACACAATCACGGCATCGTCTTCCTGCATGCGCTCGAAGAAGGCCCGGCCAGCCAGAGCTACGGGATCGAGGTCGCCGCGCTGGCTGGCATTCCGTCGGCGGTGGTGCGCGACGCCAAACGCCGCCTGCGCGCACTCGAGAATCGTGAAGTCAGTGCCGGCCCCCAGGCCGACCTGTTCGCCAGCCTGCCGCCGGATGAACCGGATGTTCCTTCGCACCCGGTGCTCGGTGCATTGGCCGGCATCGATCCGGATGCCCTGAGCCCGCGTGAAGCGCTCGAAGCCCTCTACGAACTCAAGCGCCTGTCCGCCTGATGTCGCCCCGACACCTCGTTCTCGCCTGTTGCGCAGCCTTGGCCGCTGCGGGCGTCCAAGCCGCCGGAGCGTTCAGCTTCGGCGTGTTCGGCGACACGCCCTACAACGGCTTCGAGCGGCTTCATCTGCCGGCCCTGATCGCCGAGATGGACGCGGAACCCCTGAGCGTGGTGATTCACGACGGCGACTTGAAAAGCGGTGGCGAGCGATGCGACGACAGCTTGTTCGAAGAACGTCTGGCGGTCTTTCAGAGCAGCCTTCACCCATTCGTATTCGTTCCTGGCGACAACGACTGGACCGATTGCCACCGCACAAGCAACGGCAGCTTCGATCCCCTTGAGCGCCTTGCCCGCCTTCGCACGCGTTTTTTCCCCGAGCCCCACCGGACGCTCGGCCGCTATCCGCGGGCCGTGGACACCCAGGCCGACGACCCGGCTTTCTCCACCTGGCGCGAACACCAGCGTTGGCAGACCGGTCCGGTGCTTTTCGTCACGCTGAACGTGCCCGGCAGCCACAACAATTACGGTAACAAAAGTGCGCCGAGCGAAGAGTTCATTCAACGCAGCGCAGCGCTAAAGGCCTGGATCGCTGCGGCGTTCACGCGGGCGCGGGCACAGAAACTGGAAGGCATCGTGCTGGTGCTGCAGGCCAACATGGACATCGAGGATTTCAGCGCTGGACGACCGAACCGCGCCTATCGAGAACTGCTGACGCAAATCCTGGCCGAAACTCGCGGTTTTGCCGGCGAAGTGCTGCTGGTGCATGGCGACAGCCACTTCCACCGCATCGACCAGCCTTTGCGCGATCCGGCGAGCGGTGCCGCAATAACGAACTTCACCCGCCTTGAAACCCACGGCTCGCCCTTCATGGGGTGGGTGAAAGTGGACGTGGAACCCGGGGCGACACCGCTATTCCGCTACAGCCCGCGCAACTATTCGCCCCGGCAAAACAATTGAGTTTGTCGAAGACTCACTGCTGCTTGGGACGCAGGCGGTCGCGCACGCTCTGCTGGGCGAGGCGCACGCTCTCGGCAGCCGCTTCGACGCCATCGGTGGCCGCCGCTTCGTGTACGACGTGGTAGTGCAGCACCAACAAACCGCGCAGCTTGTCCCAGGCAATCGGATTGGCCTGATTGCACAAACTGCGGTCGCCGCGCAGCACCGCCTCGGCAACGCCCGGCTCCAGCATGCGAATGCCGCACAACTGCGCCAAACGGGCAATTTCCAGATCGATGGAAGCGAGTTCCTGGTTGAAGTTTTCGAAGGTAGTCATTTTCCGTTTCCTTGCCATTGCCGGACGCGCACCGAAGTAAAGTCGCGGCATTTCATTTATCGCAGTGCAGCATACACCCGTTCAGCCATGACCATTCCCATCGACATCAGCGAAGAATCCGGCATCCGTTACCTGCATTTCGGCTCCGAGTGGGTTCAGGGCGCGATGCGCATCCGCAAGCCCGACGCCCTTGAACTCGACTACACCCGTGAGATGATGGCCGGCCTGTTGCTGCGCGATGCAGCGTGGCCAAAGCGAGTGCTGCTGATCGGCCTCGGGGCCGGCTCGCTGGCCAAGTTCATCCATCGCCACCTGCCCGAAGCGCACTCCACGGTGGTCGAGATTGCGCCGGAAGTGCATGCCGTCGCCCGCCAGTTTTTCAAGCTGCCGGACGAGGACGAACGCCTCCAGATCGTCATCGGCGACGGGGCCGATTTCGTCACTCAGGACACCCGCCAATGGGATTTGATCGCCGTCGATGGTTTCGACCGCCATGCCCGTGCCGGAGCCCTGGCCACCCAGCCGTTCTACGAAGCCTGCCGGGCACGCCTGTCGGACCGGGGTTTGCTGGCGGTGAACCTGTTCGGGCAACTGCGCGGCTTCAAAACCCAGGTCCAGCGACTCGGCAAGGCTTTCGAAGGCCGCGTGCTGGCGCTACCGGAGTTGGAAAGCGGCAACGTGGTGGCTTTCGGCGCGGTCGGCGAGCCGGTCGAAAACAGCCTTGCCGAACTCCGCGTACGGGCGGCGTCCCTCAAGGCGGCGACCGGACTGGACCTGACCCCGACCCTCAGGCGTTTGGAAAAGTCCGGCGTCTTGTCCGACGGCCGTTTGGGTTTTTGATCGGAAGCACTCAGGCTGCCGGAGCCGGCTCCGGTGGAATCCACAAACAATGGCCTTTGTTGGCCTTGGCGATCTCGCCGAGCACCTTGTCGTGGCCGGCGAGTTCCTCGTCCGTCGCCCGCAGCACGCGCAGCGGCGGGCGCTCGATCAGGCCGCTGCCCTCGCCGTCGTCCACCTGCGGCGGCGGCTCGTCGAGCATCATGATGAGGCTCTCCTGACCGCGGGTCATGGCGAGGTAAACATCGGCCAGCAACTCCGCATCGAGCAAGGCGCCGTGCAAGGTACGGTGGGTGTTGTCGATTTCGTAGAGCGAACACAGCGCGTTGAGCGACGCCTTTTTGCCGGGGTTCTGCTCTTTTGCCAACTTGAGCGTGTCGATCACGCTCGGGCACAGGGCGGTGAGGACCGGGCGGCCCAGCAGCCCCAGTTCATAGTTCAGGAAACCCACGTCGAAAGTCGCGTTGTGGATCACCAACTCGCCGCCTTCGACGAATTCGGCAAACTCGTCGGCGATGTCCTTGAACACCGGCTTGTCCACGAGAAATTCGTTGGTGATGCCGTGCACCGCCATCGCGCCGGCGTCAATGTCCCGCTGCGGGTTGATGTAGACGTGGTAATGCCGGCCGGTGAGCTTGCGGTCGAGGAGTTCGACGCAGCCGATTTCGATGACCCGGTCGCCGCTCTTCCAGTCGAGGCCGGTGGTTTCGGTATCGAGAACGATCTGTCTCATGCTTTGGATTCCTCTGAATGCACGGCTCGGCCGGCTTTCCCGACGGCATCGACGCCGCGTCGGGCCAGGGCGTCGGCTCTTTCGTTTTCCACGTGGCCCGCGTGCCCCTTGACCCACAACCAGGTTATCCGGTGGAGTGCCGCTTCGGCGTCAAGCGCCCGCCACAGATCCTCGTTTTTCACCGGAGCCTTGGAGGCGGTTTTCCAGCCCCGCGCCTTCCAGCCCTGAATCCACTCGGAAATACCCTTCTGCACGTATTGCGAGTCGGTGTGAATCCGCGCGGCGACCGGGCGTTTGAGGGCCTGAAGGGCGCGGATCACCGCCAGCAACTCCATCCGGTTATTGGTGGTGGCGGGCTCGCCGCCCCATAACTCTTTTTCGTGAGGGCCGGCACGCAGAATCGCGCCCCAGCCGCCGGGCCCGGGATTGCCCGAGCAGGCGCCGTCGGTAAAGATATCAATCTCGTCCAAAATTTCTCTCGTCGGTGGTTTTCTGGGGATGCCCTTTGGGCGTTCCCGCTTTCTGGATGAGCGGCGCCAACGCCCGCGCGCCGGCCTTGCGATCCCATTTCGGCATGATCAGCCGCATGCCATGCACCCGCTTGATGGCGTGGATGAGATACACCCCGCCGCCGATCGGCCACCAGCGCTCGCCGACCCGGTCCAGGCAATTCAGCCGGTCGATCCAGGCCTTCTGTTCCAGGGCTGGCACAAAACAGCCGGACGCCTGACTGCCGGTTTCGAAACTGAGCAGGGCCAGCCAATCTTTCAGCCGACGCATCGACAAATACTGCCCGCGCCACGGATAAGCGCCGCACTTGCCCGCCACCAGGCGTTTGAGGCCGAACAGACTGATCGGATTGAAACCGGCGATCAGCACATGCCCTTCGGGCACCAGCACCCGCTCCACCTCGCGCAGAACCTGATGAGGGTTGACGGCAAACTCCAGGACATGGGGCAGCACCACCAGATCGAGACTGCCGGACGCAAAAGGCAAAGCGGCGTAATCGGTTTCGACAAGCACATCGCCGGCCCCGGCCCGGAAGCGGAAAGGCATCCGGTTGGCGCGCAGGAAGTCGGATTCGGGCACTCCCAATTGCACCGCGTTGTAGCCGAAGATGTCCGCCACCAACCCGTCGAAACGTGCCGCTTCCCACGCCATCACGTAGCGCCCAAGCGGTGTGTCGAGCCACGCGTGGAGGCCGGGGAAGGATTCGGACGGAGTCATCGGGTAAAACGGGGATGGGCGGCGGCGATCGCCTACAATGGCGGGCTGCAGATTATACGTCTGCAGCCTGAACCAATTCCGCTCTCCGCACGGCCTTTGTTCGGAAACCGCCCGAAGCCTGCAGCGCTCCTTCATGGATTGAATGCGGCGCACATGCGGAGATTCCCGAGCGTTCCGGCTTGACCGTATCGGCGGATGCCCCGATGGCGCCCGGTATCGGGGCAAGCCAATCCAACGATGGTGGAAACATGCAGATCATTCCTCTTCCCGCTTTCCGCGATAACTATATCTGGCTGCTGCGCGTCGGAGCGCACGCCGTCGCGGTGGACCCGGGCGAAGCCGCGCCGGTGCTCCGCTACCTCGCCGACGAAGGCCTGACTCTTGCCGCCATCCTGATCACCCATCACCACCCGGACCACGTCGGCGGCGTGGCCGAACTGCTGGCCCAGGCGCCGGTTCCGGTCTATGGCCCGGCGCACGAGGCCATCGCCGGCATCGACCATCCGGTTGGCGAAGGCGACGTGGTCGTACTGCCCGAATTGAAGGTCGAACTGCGCGTGCTCGACATTCCCGGCCATACCGCCGGCCACGTGGGCTATTACGGCGCCGCCTCGCTGTTCTGCGGCGACACCCTGTTCGCTGCCGGCTGCGGCCGGCTGTTCGAAGGCACGCCGGCCCAGATGTTCGCCTCGCTGGCGAAGCTGGCCGCGCTGCCGGGCGACACGATGGTGTATTGCACGCACGAATACACCCTGTCCAACCTGGCGTTTGCCGCTGCCGTCGAACCCGACAACGGCGCCATCGCCGAACGCATCGTCGCCAGTCAAGCCCTTCGCGCCGCAAACCGTCCCACGGTGCCCTTCCCGCTGGCGGGCGAAATGCTGACCAATCCTTTTCTGCGCACCGGCGAGCCGGCGGTGATCCGCCAAGCCGAAACCCGGTCCGAGCGCAGCCTCATCGGGCCCGTGGACGTCTTTGCGGCGCTGCGGGAATGGAAAAACGGCTTCTGATCAGACCGCGGACACGACAGGCGCGGCCGCGAGGCGGTTGCGCCCGGCCTGCTTGGCCCGATAAAGCGCATCGTCGGCGCGTTTGAGCAACATGGCGGAATCGCTTTCACCCTTGCCCGGCATGATCGATGCAACGCCGATGCTGATGGTCACCACGTCATTGCCCTTCGAATATCGATGGGTGATGCGCAGCCCTTCCTTGATAGTTCGCTGCGCGCGCTGTAAGCGTCCAGCGACTCCTCGTACTCACGCTGTCGGTGGTACTCCGCCTCTCGAATAGCCTTGTCTCGCTCCGCCCGCAATCCTTCGCGAGACCTCTTGAGCGCAGCGACTTCGTCTCGCAGAACGATGTTCTCGATGATGAGACGAACGATCGTATCCTCCTGCGCGTTGATCATCGGACGTGCCCCACGCCTCGGCTATCGGCGAACTGGTACGACTGACGCTGTTGGCTGAACCGCTTCTCGCGCCCTTGCATCCCGAACGTCCAGACGTTGCCGCAGCCACGACAACGGTACGCCCTGCGGCCATCGAATGCGCGTCCTTTGTCCGGGTCGTCTCGCCGACACACAGGACACGTCATCGCGTTGATCATCGTGCGCTCCCTCTGGCGATCTTCTCGCCGTGCTCCATCGCTTCGTCGATCCCGTCTGCATTATCGCCAGAAGCGTGTGCATACAGCACCGACACGGTCTTACGCAGCCGCGCGACATCGTCGCGCAGTTTCGAGATGGCGTGGTCCGCGTTGGCGTTCGTCGCCGCCACCGTGTCACGCGAGATGTCACGCATGAGTTCGCACTGCGCGCTCCACTTCGCGTCGCGTTCTGCACGGGACTCCTCGCCCGGAGCCAGCACTTCACGGACGGCGATGTTCGAGATGCCAGCTTTCCACGCTACGCACGACCGGATGCTGTTCGCTCCGTGGTACCTGCTAGGTCGTTCGCCGACGTGCGCCAGAAGTTGCACGACCCATCGCCCCGTGAAGCTCACAGCGTCTTCCGTGACCGTAACGTCCCACTGCTTGCCTTGGTCGTCGATCACTCGCCACGTATCGCTCATGTATCCTCCGAACACGCGCAGCAAACGACGTCACTACGCGAACGTGCCTCTTCAGCGCTGATGCCGCATATCGTTTGATCACCGACCCTCAGTCGCGCATCCCGCCAAGTGAACATCGTCGATCCAGAACCGACGCATCCCCATCTTGTCAGAGCATCGTGCGATGTCGAGTGGACGGTCAAGCCATACGCGACGAACGAACACTCGTGTGACTTTCGCTCGTTGCAGGAAGCCTGTGCACCCGCATGCCCGAACGTAAACATCGTCACCTCGGCGCAGTTTCGTCGCGCAGTCGCATCCGCTCATCGGTGGTTCTCCTTGTACCATGCGTTCGCAGCGCGCAGAGCGTCGGCGTGTACGAGGTCGTGCCACGCCGTCGAGCGCTGCTCGCGGGTGACGTCAGTGCCGTGGCAGAACACACACCGCGGCAGAGCATCGACGACGCAGGAGACGCCGCCGCATTTGCGGCAGCACCAGCAGTCGATGCAATCGGCCTGATCGCACGCGACGAGGCCGCGCTCGGGGCCGTCGCCGACATACCGCGTCGCGACGTGGTCACCGCACACGCCACACTTTGCTGCGGAGGCATACAGCGCCGAGAGGATTTCATACATGCCAGATACCAACTTCTTGCCGTACCCGTATCGCGCAAAACATCCCGGGCACCGAAGCCCGCGACGCTTCGGTCGTGCGATGTCGTTGGGACGCCACCCCGAAGTTTCCGCTTTGCATACGGCGGTACGCCTCGCGTCGGCAGCGCTTTCGCCATCGAAAGAATTGTACACGAAGCGATTGCCGCATCGTCGATCGCATTCCAGTACGACAACCTCGTTCACGGCCTCACCATTCCTTCTTGGTAGAACACGC
>ERZ650311.943-NODE-943-length-15771-cov-6.222957_pt1 | contig 15771 bp, 16 predicted proteins | sample MGYA00376247_ERZ650311 | MGnify/ENA primary metagenome ERZ650311 (study PRJEB26733, sample SAMN07839324) | wastewater metagenome | biome: small river; feature: stream; material: water | place: USA: North Carolina | collected 2016-07-28 ... | reverse complement strand
GACACGAACAGCCGCCAGTTCAGCGCTTGTCGCCACCGGGTTTCATCGGCTTGCGTTGCATGCCAGTGCCAGCCCAGCAACAGGCGCACAGCCATCACGGCAAACATGAACGCCATCCAGCCAAGCACCAGGCTGTCTGACATGCGCCCCCAGTGCATCCAGACCACCGTGAGCACAGCGGGTATGCCGACCACGGTAGAGGGCCGATCACGGGCGGCCATTTCGCTCAGCTGAGCACCTAAAAGCTTTGGATGGCGATGAGCAACCATTCTGAAAACACCGAAAAAATGTCTGCCCCCTGGCTGTCTGGCCAAGGTCTCAAAATCAGTATAGGGCAAGGGGCGTTTGCTTGCATGGGCAGGACGAGCCAACGCATGGATGCACAGCCCAGTTAACATCCAATCATGAACAAAGCCAACTGATCGAGCTTTATGGCGGCCAAACCCGCTTCAAAGTGCAGCAGGCCGCCGCATAAAGAGCTGAAGCAACTGCACACCGCAAAGTTGCGAATCAGGATGGCCGCTGGTCCTGCTCCTCGGGGGCTGAGGGTGCCCATTATTCGGGCCTGCAGGTCTCGCTGATGGTTTTGGTCTACGGCGCACGCCGTCCGGCACAGATCGATATGGCTTACGGTGACGCCGTCACACCAGCCCCCGAGTGGGCAGACCATCTGGTGATGCTGCCCAACACGCGCTCAGTGCTGCGATCTTTTTAATCTTGCACAAAAAAAGTTCGATAAAAACAGTCAATGACCTGCCCCCTTCAGGCGTACCAGTGATCAAGCACAAGTCCGTGGTTCAAGGTTAATCGAATTTGTGTTGGTTGATGGAATCAGGAGCGGCCGTGGTGCCGCTTCTGTGCTTCTGGGCAAAGGCTGCAGGGGGAATGCGCCCGAGCGAGCTGTGTGGTCTGACCTCGTTGTAGTCCTGACGCCAGTGGGCAATCTCCTCGCGAGCCTGGGCTAGCGTCTCGAACCATTGCTCGTTCAGGCATTCATCGCGGAACTTGCCATTGAAGCTCTCGATGTAGCCGTTTTGCATGGGCCTGCCGGGTTGGATCAGGATGTGGCGCACACCGTGTGCATGTGTCCAAGCCAGAAACTTGCGACTGGTGAACTCTGGGCCGTTGTCGGTACGCACGGCCAACGGGTAGCCCCGAAACACCGCCACCCTGTCCAGAATGCGGCTCACGTACTCGCCCGATATGCCGTAGTCCACGGCGATCTCCAGGCACTCATGGCTGAAGTCGTCGGCCACGGTCAGGCATTTGATGCGCCGGCCACTGGCCAGGCTGTCTGAGACGAAATCCATGCTCCACACCTCGTTGATCGCTTGGGCCAATTGCAGCGGCACTCGCTCGCTGGCTGGGCGCTTGGCCTTCTTGCGCCTGCGCACCGCCAAGTTGGCATCCTTGTAGAGCCGGTAGACACGTTTGTGGTTCACCCCGGGAAATTCGGGGCGAATGAGGTCATGGATGCGTCGATAGCCAAAGCGGCGGCGGGCGTGGGCGATGTCCACGATGCGTGCGCTCAAGTGCTGGGTATGGGCATCCATCTGGGGTGGATGGCGATAACTGTCTCGGCTCAGCCCCACAAGACGGCAGGCGCGGCGTTCGGACAGATGGTGAATGTCCACCATCTGCCGGATCGCCTCGCGCTTGGCTTGTGGGGCTAGCGCTTTACCCCGAAGACGCTCTTGAGCGCATGGATATCCAGGTGCGCTTCGGCCAGCAGGCGCTTGAGCTTGGCGTTCTCGGCTTCCAGGTCCCGCAGCTTGGCCGCATCGGATGCCTCCATGCCGCCAAATCGCGAGCGCCACTTGTAAAAGGTCGGCTGGCTGAAGCCACCCGCGCGGCAAATGTCCTTGATGGGCATGCCGGCTTCGGCCTGCCTGAGGAAACCGATGATCTGTTCATCGGTGAATCTCGTCTTCTTCATGTCCGTCATTCTCCAGAGGTTGACGGACTTTGTGCCATTCAGTTGGTACGACCTAGAGGGGGCATGTCACAAGGACTGTCCAGTTTTTTTGATGACGTGGTTAAGTTTGACATTTTGTCTCCGTGATTAATGAGCGCGATGTGATACCGAGTTGAAACTATTGCTCAGGCATCTAAAACTAGATGCTCTGAGCGACATCGAGAAACGCAAATCATCATTGACTTGTTGGCCGCTTGTTCTTGTTTGGTCAAGATGCCGTCAAGATGTTCAATATCCCCCTCCAGTACTCGTGTTTCACATGCTCCACATATGCCTTCTTTACAGCTGTGGCTCATGTTGAAGCCCGATGAAAGCAATGTTTCAAGCAAGTTTGCGCCAGCTGGAACAGTGACACTTTTGCCAGATTTCCTTAACTCGACCGTGTAGGACCCTGACTCCCCAGAAGAAAGCGTTACCGGTGCGGAGAACCTTTCCAAGTGTGCGTTCGGCAATCCCAATTTCGAGCAAGCTGCTTCAAAGGCATCGAGTAATGGGACCGGTCCACAAGCATAAAGATGGGTTGATGCTGAAGTACCTGCCAGTAATGTTTCGAGCGCAGGTGGTGCGCCTTTTTCATCATCCCAATGCCAATAGACGCTGAGTTTGGGATGACTTTCAACTAACTTTTCGATTTCATGGACGTATGCTGCTTCGCTAAGACTGCGAGCGCAATAAATTAGATGGGCTGAACATCCTAATTTGGCAAGTCGCTGTAGCATTGCATACAGTGGAGTAATGCCGATACCACCGGCAATGAGAACGCTTGCAGGCGCGTCTTCGATTAATGAAAAGTTGTTGCGTGGCTCACTTATTGTGAGGACTTGTCCAACGCGCAGTTTTTCATGGATGTATCGAGAACCTCCGCGACTATTGCGGTCTTTCAGTACGGCAACCGTGTATTTGCCCGATTGATCAGGGTGCACAAGTGAATAACTACGTACAAGACCATCGCTTAAGTGCAAGTCTATGTGAGCTCCGGCTTGCCCTTGTACAAATGGTCGCTGGACATCGGTAGGCCTAAGCTCCAAGCTGACGATGTTGGGCGCCTCGATGCGCATCTGGTGAACGATCGCTGTAATGGAGTTAGCGTGCATGATGAAAAATACTTGACGGCGTTGATCGTCGAAATCACATGATGTGCAGTCCACCGTCAACCATCAAAGTGGTTCCGGTGATAAAAGAGGCTTCCGAGCTTGCGAACCAGAGGATTGGTTTGGCTATTTCCTCAGGGGTTGCCCATCGACCAATAAGTGAGGTGTCTTTGCGTTCAGTTCGCAATTGCTCGACAGATTTACCTGCTTTCTGGGCGCGTCCTACATGAAAATCTGTCAGGGTTGATCCTGGGCAAATAGCATTCACGCGTACACCGTGAGGTGCCTCTTCGAAAGCCAGCGTACGGGTGTATGAAAGCTGAGCCGCCTTGGTTGCGTCATAGAGCGCCATGCCTTTTCGTCCAGTGACTGCATAGCAGGATGAGACATTAACTACACTGCCCTGACCACTGGTGCGAAGATGAGGTAGCGCTGCTTGGCAGTAGTTGGACATCCCCACTAAATTGACGTTGACCATTGCTTGCCATTCCGCAGGTGTGACATTCGCGGCTGCAGAGTAATTTCGCATGGCAGCGTTGTTCACAAGAATATCAAGGCCACCAAATTGCTTCACTGTTGACTCAATCGCTTGTTGCGCTGCTATACCATCAGAGACATCAGCGGCGAATCCAGCAAGGCGCGATTCAGGGAAGGCGGTTCGCAGTGAATCGACTGTCAATTCAAGGCCACGCTCATTGGCGTCCACAAGCATGACTGCTGCACCTTCTCGGATGAAACATTGCGCCGTTGCTGCACCAATACCTGCACCTGCACCCGTGATGAGGGCAACACGACCCTCCAAGCGGTAATTGCCCATGTTCACTCCGCCTTAGTTCCAGTTGCTTTGATCACAGTCCCCCACCGTCTGATTTCGGTCTTAATCCAATCGCTAAATTGCTTGGGACTGCTGGCAATAACTTCAAACTCCATTTCCTGTAGTCGCTTACGAATGTCAGGTTGGTTCAGAATCTTCACTATCTCGCGGTTGTAGCGGTCGATGATTGGAGTCGGCGTCCCTCCAGGGGCGAGTAAGCCAATCCATGATGTTGCTTCAAAGTCCTTGTACGTCTCGCTCAGCGTAGGAACGTCAGGGCTGCTTGCAAAACGCTTCGTTCCAGTGGATGCCAGTAATCGCAAGCGGCCCTCTTTAACGAATTGCTGTACATTGCCTGGCACCAAGAACGCTGCTTGTGTAGTTCCGCCAATTAGATCAGTCACCGCTGGACCTGCCCCGCGATATGGGATGTGGGTCATGTGAAAGCCTGCTGCAGACTTCAGCATTTCCATCGTCAGGTGCGATGCACTGCCTAGAGCGACTGAGCCGTAGGAGTATTTCGTAGGTGAAGCCTTTGCCTTGGCCACCAGATCAGCTACGCTGGTAATGCCGCTGGATGCGGGCACCACCAAGTATTGAGGTGACTTGACTGCTAGAGTAATTGGGGCCAAGTCCTTTAATGGATCGTAGGGCATCTTGTCAAACAACCCGACATTGATTGCCAAGGGGCCGTTATATCCAATCAGCAGTGTGTGTCCATCTGGAGCGGACTTGGCCACCTCATTTGCGCCGATGTTTCCGCCTGCACCTGGCTTGTTTTCAACAACGACTGCTTGGCCAATTGCGTCTTGTAATTTAGGTGCGATCAACCTAGCAAGTACATCGTTGGTGCTACCTACAATTGGCACAACGATGCGGACCGGCTTTGTAGGGGACCAGTCTTGGGCCAGCACGTGTCCCGAAGAAATGATGCCAATAATTGCAGCGCACAGAATGAAAAGACGCTGGGGAAGTTGAGCAATCACGCTATCTCCTATTTTTTATGAACATGTGCTGGCACACGTATTTCAGAGCGAGTAAACAGGTTTATCCAAACCATCAGCCAAGTGCGCTTTAGCCCATTCGAGCGGGCTGGCATCACGCGGCAGCAATACCCCAGCAGGTCGTACACGCTGTTCACTTGCATCTAGCGCTGGAGGCTCAATACCCTCTGCCAGACCCAAAGCAGCCTCGTGCAGCATTCTGCGCGCCATAACAATCGCTTTGTCTGTAGGCAACAGTTGTTCTGCCTCGTGGTTCTGAATTGGCCCCATGCTTTCTTGCAGGGAATAGTCTTGTGCAGAAAAACCAAAAATTCCACTATAGGAACGGTTTTCTCGCTGAGCCACCCGATCCATCAGATAGTCGTTAGAGGCATTGGCTTTTGGCACGAAACTGCCTGGTGCTTCATATTCCACATGGATGCCTTTCCCCGCTTGCATGGCTTCCCGTTCTTCTGCGGTCAAAGGCTTCTTCGGTTGCCAATTGATACTCCATGCCCAGCAGTTGTGGTCATCAATTGGAATCCAGGCATGTCCGCCCAATGCGTGCTCACCGAAGGGTGCAATTAAGGTGAACCAAGGGAAAAGCCATTGCGTCACACGCCAGTAGTAGCTGTCCGGTTCGCCGTTTCGACGGCCGAACAATGAAAGTCCAAAGCTGTTTTTTTCGATTTCAAAGATGACGTTTCCGTCTGCCTTGATGTAGTCCAGTGCCTTTACACCCTGGTGCATCGGGTCGGAATCCACTTCATAGCGGTGGACATAGGAAACGTGCGCCGTATCAATGCCGCCTTCCATGGCCTGCAGATAATTGCAGTACTGCAATCGCTTCGATACGAATACATGCTCTGGAGGCAATGTGCACCATTCGAGCTCAGGGGGGGCAGGCATTTTGTCAGCGGGTCCCATGTAGGTCCACACAATGCCACCTCGCTCCACGCATGGGTATGCTTTGATGTGCATGCGCGCGCAAGCCTGTGGAGATGAAGGCACATCGACGCATTTGCCGTCGCCGTCGAATTTGACACCGTGGTAGGCACATCGGATGCCATTTTCTTCATTGCGCCCGAAGTAAAGCGAGACACCACGGTGAGAACAGAACTCATCAATGAGACATGCGCGTCCATCGCTGTTGCGGAACGCAAGAAGCTTTTCACCCAACAACTGCACTCTCACTTGTGGGCCATCTGCTTCAGCAATCTCACTGGTCATCAGCGCAGGTACCCAGTACCGACGCATCAGATCACCCATAGGTGTTCCACGACCAACTCGCGTGAGGGTTTCAGACATTTCCTTGTTCATACTCGCACTCCTTTGTACGCCTGGTGATACATGTGTCCATTCTATTGACCTTCTTTGATTTGGATCAAAGTATTTACCCTATGTCCACCAGGCGGACATTTAATAGAATGCCAATCTATGGAAATAAGCAAAGAAGAAGACTCAAAACAGGACAGTGTTCGTGCCGTGGACCGTGCACTGGACATCTTGTTAGCTTTTCGCCCCGGGGAGAATCGACTTGGCGCGGGAGATTTGCTCAAGCGGGTAGATTTGAGTCGTCCCACCCTTTACCGACTACTTCGTACGCTTGAACTGCGAGGCTTCATCGCAGCGACCGGAGAACCCCAGCGCTTTAGCCTGGGTCCTGCAGTAGGGCAACTCACACAAGTTTGGAGTTCAGGTCAGGAGCTCACCGAAATTGCACGACCTGTCATGCAACAACTCTGGGAGGCTACCGGTGAAACCGTGGCTTTGCTGATGCACAACGGGCCTAATCGTGTGTGTGTCGCAGAACTTCCAAGTTCGCAACCTTTAAGCTTTAAAAGAGGAATCGGCCACAGTGAACGTGTAATCGTCGGCGCTAGCGGCCGCGTCATTCTTGCATTTGTACCGAATGCGAGTCCCTACCTTATGGATTTACCGCCCGAGCGTCGGGAGGCATATCGAGCAGAACTCCTGAGAGTTCGAGAGGCTGGGTGCGCCATCAGTCGCGAGGAATTGATTGCTGGGGCAGTTGCCATCGCTGTTCCATTATTTATGTCAGGTGATCGCGTCGTTGGGTCGTTGGCTGTTTATGGCCCAAGTGCACGAATTGATGACCAACAAATCAAGCTCATAGTCGAGCAACTGAAATCAGCCAGCACTCAAATTACGAAACTTGCTGGCTAAGGTTAAATTTCACGAATGACCGCTTCGAGAAAAGCGTATTGCTGACCGCTTCTGGCCGTTATGCCAAGCTTGTCATAACGGCCAGAAACGGTCATCCAGAGAATGACGCCAAGCGACTGCTTCGGGTCGATTCATTGCCCTCAATAGACAAAAGCGTCGCTGAAGAAGGCGTCTTGCGGGAGTTGACGTTGTTCATGGCAGGCCTTGCGCAGGGTCTGGATCATGGGCGGGGCGCCGCAGGCGTAGACGTCGTGGCCTGACAGATCAGTGTGGTCAGCCAGCACGGCTTCGTGCACCAGCCCGGCGCGGCCTGACCAGCCTGGGGCGATGCTGTCGCTCACAATGGGCTCGTAGCGTAGGCGGGACAGGGTGCGTTGCCATTTGGCAATCGTGTCTTGCGCGTAGAGCCCCTCGGGTTGCCTCGCTCCCCAGTACAGGGTAATCGGACGATCAATCTTGCGGCGCACCATGTGGCCGATGATGGATTGGATGGGGGCAAAGCCGGTGCCGCCGGCCACCATGATCAGGGGCCGGTCGCGGTCCTCTCGCCACCAGAAATCACCAAAGGGCAGTTCCACCTGGAGGCTGTCGCCGGGTGCCAGGGTGGGCAGCACCTGGCTGCTGAAGTACCCGCCGGGCACATGGCGGATGTGCAGGACCACGCCGTCGTTGTCGTGCGGGGCGTTGGCCATGGAGTACGAGCGACGCTGGCCATCGGCCAGTACCAGCTGAAGGTATTGCCCGGGCAGGAATTTGGCGCGCACCCCGGGCGCAAAGCGCAGGTGCAGCAGGCTGACATCGCTGGCGGCCTGGCTGATGCGAAACACCCGTGCGTCGAGTGTTTTGCGCAAAGCTGGGTCAATGCGCTGCCAGCTGCGGGGGCGGATGCGCAAGTCGCTGGCGGCCCAGGTGGTGCAAAACAGGTGCTCGTCTGCGCCCATGGGGCCGGCTTCAGATCCGCTGGGGGTGTCTGTTGTGTTGGCCACTTGGCCCTGAATGACCTGGCCACGGCAATTGCCGCACACGCCTTTGCGGCAGGAGTAGGGCAGTTCAATGCCTTGGCGCAGGGCCGCGTCCAGCAGGGTTTCGTTGGGCTCGCAGCCAAAGTGGGCATCCGAGCCGTCGATGTGGATTGTGAAAGTCATGGGCTGGTCAGGTGGGAGGGAACCGAGGCCAGGCGGGCCACGGCTTCGATCATGGCGCGTGGGTCGGCCAGGCCTTGCCCGGCAATGTCCATCGCGCAGCCATGACCGACACTGGAAAGGATCACGTCGGCGCCAATGGACAAAGCACTGGCACTGCGCGGGTGGAGCAGCTTGACCGGGATGTGCCCCTGGTCATGAAAAATGGCCACATACAGGTCGTGCCGGCGCTCGGCCAGCAGCAGGTCGGCGCCCGTGGGGCCGTCCACCTGCAGGCCCTGCGCGCGCAGTTGCGCTGCAGCGGGCGCGGTGATGCGGCGGTCTTCGTCGCCAAACAGGCCGTCCTCACTGGCGTGGGGGTTGATGCCAAACAGCCCAATGCGCGGTTGCGCCAGGCCCATGCGGCGCATGGCGCGGGCACCGGCCAGTGTGGCCTGGGTGACCAGCTCGGGGCTCAGGCGGTGCAGGGCGGTTTGCACACTTTCGTGCAGCGTGACGTGCACGATGCGCAGATCGCCGCCGATCAGCATCATGAAAACCTCGTCGGGTGATTGCCCGCAGACGCGGGCCAGCAGCGAGGGGTAGCCAGAAAAAGCAATGCCGGCCAGGTGCACCGCGCGTTCGTGGTGCGGCCCGGCCACCACGGCGTCGAATTCACCCCGGCGGGTGGCCTCGATGGCGTCGGTGGCGGCCGCGATCATGGCGTGCCCGGCCTCTGCGCTGACCACGCCGGGTGTGCATGGCGCAGTCAAAGGCGTCTCAACCACCCTCAGCCCTGCCGGCAGGTCATGCCAGCCCAAGCCTTGCGCTGCGCGCGCCAGTGCTGCTGACGGGCCGAACACCGTGAGCTGGACGTCGGCACGGTCGGCGTAGTGCACCGCGGTGCGCAGGGCGATTTCGGGGCCGATGCCGTTGGGATCGCCCACAGGCACGGCGATGCGGGCTGGTGTGTTGACCATGCTCACAGGGGCAGCGCCAGCAGGGTGTCGATGCGGCTGCTGTCGCAGACCACGATGCGGCGGCGCAGGCGCAAGGGGCTGACGCCTTGCGCGAACTCGTCGTGGTAGACGCCTGTGCTGTATAGGTCGGTGGTGCCGTCGTGCATGATGCGCGCGACCATGAAGGGGGTCTCGGTGCGCAAAGCGTCTTCTGTGCCAGAGACGATCGAGGTCTGACCGATGATGTGGCGGTAGCTTTGCCGCTCATAAATGTTGGCGTGTCGCAGGGCGGAGACCCGGTCGCGCAGCATGGCCTGGCTGTTGGCCCAGATCAGGCCGGCGGGCAGGCCCTGGCGGTGGTTTTCCAGGGTGGTGACGCTGTAGAGGCAGTCGGATACAAAGAATTCGGGCCAGGCTTCGAGCTGGTCGGTGTCGATGCAGCGGATGTAGGCCGCCTGAAAATCGGCGATCTGTTCTCGCAAAGTGTTTGCCGTGGACATGCGGTACTCCTAGATGTTCATGAGGCGGCGATAGAGCTTCCAGAAGCCGCGTACAGAGGCTTCGGTCACGCGCGATGGGCTGGAGCTGGTGCTGTCGCCACCCATCTCGATCACGGCCTGCTGGCGGCCTGCGGTGGCAATGCCGCGCTGCACAAAGCCGCCCACAGCGCCGTCTTCCATCGACACGAAGCCGGCAGGGCCAATGAGGTTGGCTTGCTTGAGCCGGATCTGACGCTGCTCGGCAGAGTCGTCTGCGTAGCCCAGATAGGTCCAGTTCAGGTCGGTTGCTTCGATGCCGCGCGGCAAGACCTGCCGGATGGCCAGGCAGTTCTGGATTTGCTGCAGCACGAAGCCCGGAAAAACCGAGAGGATCTGCAGCGTGATGCCATCTTCAAATTCCTTGAAGCCTTGGAGCAGGCTGGGGTCTGCGAGTTGGTAGCCGTCCTGATCCGAGCGCAGCTTTTGCTCCTGATACTGGCTGCCCGCTTTGGCATCCGGTGCGTCCACCATGGAGTAGCTGACGTGGTGGCCGCCGCAGTCGCTCACGATCACGGCGCCGCGCTGTGACAGCCGGTTCAGCCGGAACGTGGTGAAGAACATGTGCAGCAGGCTGGCGTGGTAGCTGTCCTTCACGTTTTCAAAGTACAGCTTCCAGTTGTTGGGCAGCGCCTGGGTGAAGCGGCCAATGACTTCGACCGGCTTGTGCAGCACGCGTTCGATGCGTTCGCAGATTTCGGGGCCAAGGTAGTCTTCAATGCTGTCGACGTCGTCGCTGAAGCTGCCAAAGACCAGGCCGCAGAAGGTGGCGATGCGCAGCTTGCGAGGCGAGTGCTCTTCCTTGCAGAAATCCTTGGGCATGCCGCCTGCGCCGTTGATGCCGTCTTCAAACGCGACGCCTTTGAGGGTGCCTTGCAGGCTGAACGTCCAGGCGTGGTAGACGCACTGGAAGTCTTTGGCGGTGCCGGATTTTTCGAGGCAGATCAGGGCGCCGCGGTGGGCGCAGCGGTTTTCAAAGGCGTAAATCTCGCCGTCGGTGTCCCGCGCGATCACGACAGGCGTGCGGCCTGCATGCGTGGTGCGGTAGCTGCCGGGTTCAGGGATTTCGGCCTCCAGACACAGGTAGTTCCAGACGGGGCCTTCGTAGATGGCTTGCTGTTCCTGGTCAAGGATTTCTTGTTGCTGGTAGATGGCGTAGGGCACACGTGTGTACTGCCCATTCATCCAGTGGATGGGTTGTGACTGGTTCATGATGACTCCGGGGATGGGACGCAATGCCCTCGTTCAATCGACTGTGACGCTGGCGTCCTTGATGACCTTGGCCCAGCGGGCCGATTCGGACCGCACGAAGCGGCCCATCTGCTCGGGCGTGTTGGCCACGACTTCTGCGCCTTGCTCGGCAAAACGCTGTTGCACTTCGGGCAGCCGCATGGCTTCGACAAAGGCGCTGTTGAGGCTTTGCACCACGCTGGCCGGTGTGCCCGGGGGCGCCACCACGGCAAACCAGGTGACCGCCTGCATGCCCGCAAGACCGACTTCGGCAAACGAGGGCACGTCCTTGAGGGCCGGTGAACGCTTGCTGTCGGCCACAGCCAGGATGCGGATCTTGCCGGCCTTGTGCAAGGTGCCGGCAGAACCCAGGTTGTCAAAGAACACATCGACCTGGCCGCCCGCCAGATCGGTGAGCGCAGGGGCGGTGCCTTTGTAGGGCACGTGGGTCATTTGTGTGCCCGTGACGGTCTCGAACAGGTTGGCTGTGAGGTGCGAGGTGGAGCCGTTGCCCTGCGAGGCGTAGGCCACTTTGCCTGGGTTGGCCTTGAGGTAGGCGATGAACTCCTGCACATTTTTGACGGGCAGTTTGTTGCTCACGGCCAGCACATTTGGCACCGCTGCCATCACCGTCACCGGCACGAAGCGTGTGGCATCGTAGGCCAGCTTGGGGTAGAGGCTCTGGTTGATGGCGATCGGGCCGGGGGGCGCGGCCAGCAGCGTGTGGCCGTCGGGCTCGGCTTTGGAGACCAGCTCGGCACCGATGTTACCGCCCGCGCCGGGTTTGTTCTCCACCACCACGCCGGCCGGAAAGCGGGTGCGCAGTTTCTCGGCCAGGATGCGGGGCAGCACGTCGGCCGTGCCGCCTGCCGGAAACGGCACCACCACGCGAATGGGTCGGGTCGGAAAGTCTTGTGCCGTGGCGGCGTTGCAGCCCAGTAGGGCGACCAACAGGGGCAGCCATGCAAAGGTGTTTTTCAACGTGTGTCTCCTTGGTTCGAGTGATGGGGTCAGGGCCAGGCGATGGCCGTTGCAGGCGCAGTATCCGTGGCGTGGCGCGCAGGTTCCAACCTGGTTTTGCGAATAGCGCAAAAATAGGAAAATTCTCATGATCCTGATCAACACGTTCATACCGCCATGCCGTCCTCTTCCAGCCCGCTCCTGGTGCAGCCCAAAGACCAGATTGGGGGCCTTCTCAAGGGCTTGAGCCTGATACAGGCTTTCGATGAAAGCATGCCGCGCATGACGTCCTCGCAGGCGGCAGCCAAGGTGGGCATCACGCCGGCTGCGGCGCGTCGGGGCTTGCTCACGCTTTGCCACGGGGGATACGCATGCACCGATGGCAAATACTTCTGGCTCGATCACGGGGTGCTTGGGCTGACCTATGCCTATGCCACATCCACCCGCTTGCCGATGCTTTTGCAGCCAACGCTCGATGCGCTGAGCGAGCGCACTCGCGAGTCCGCCTCCCTGGCGGTGCTGCACGGGCTGGATGTGCTGGTGGCCGCCCGTTCAACGGCCCGCAAAAGTTTGACCGTGGGCTTGGGGGTCGGCTCTCGTTTGCCTCTGCATTGCTCGGCCACCGGTCGTGTGTTGCTTGGTACGCGGCTGGGCAAGGACTTTGAGTCGCTTTTCAAGGCCATGTCCTTGCACCGCTACACCAGCCATACCGTGACCGACCCTGTTCGACTGCGGCGTCTGATCCATCAATGCGCAGAACAGGGTTACGCCATGAACAACGAAGAGATGGAAATCGGCGTGCGCTCGATTGCCGTGCCCTTGTACAACGTGGCTGGTACGGCCGTGGGCGCACTGAGTTTGTCCAGTCGGGCCGATCGGATGACGGCTTCAGAGATGAAGGAACAGCTCCTGCCGGTGATGATCCGCAGCCAGTCCTGGGTGCAGCGTCAGCTGAGCTGAGCTGTTTTGTGGGGGGGTGGATTGCCTGGTCAAGACGGGCAATGACAAAGAGTGTAAGCCGGGCTGCCGCAGGGGTTACCCCCCTTGCAGCCGGTAGCAGTCAGTCCGTGGACTTGAGGCGAAGACCGCTATCGCTGCACTGCAGCTGCCCCGCAACTTCTGTGGATGATCGCTTCGGGTCGAAAGACGACCCATGCGGCAGAGGTCAGTTCGAATCCCCGACCCCATCAAAAAACGATGCATTCGGACCTGAGCAGGTTGGTGGGACCAACTTCACTGCTCCGCCAAGATTCATTCGAACTGATTCCAAGTCGTTCGAACAATTTCCAGTCTGTTCTGGGCCCCTTGGGCCGCTACTAGAACACCTTCCGGACTAGGCTGGCCTCCTCGTAGGCCTCAATGTCCTTGAGTCGGTACAGGACCTTCCCCACGATCTTCAAGTACGACGGCCCCTCGCCGACGGTGCGCCACCGCTGAAGGCGCGCAACGGAACATACCCAGCGATCGGCTAGCATTTTTTCGGTCAGGAGTTCTCGGCTGGGTTCGGCCGGAACCTCTGCAGCGCGGGGTTGGGGCTCTGGCTTGGTCTGTCTTGCTGCCGTTTTGGCAATGCCGTTAGCCAGTACGTCCAGCACGTCACGGGTGCTTGCAGCCCGTGAATTTGATGAAGAGGTGCGGTCAGCAGCCATGGACTTGCCCCTCGAAGCCTGTATGCGGTGATTTCATACAGGTTCATACCGCCAGCGTTTGTGCTTTTTCTCAGCAGGGAGTGGCTTATCGTGGCGCTCTGTAGGCAGGGCTGCTTTCGGCCATTATGAAAAGAACTCAGTTATGAAAAGGTCAGGTCCGCTGTAGGTTGGGAGGCCGAACACACGCTGGCTCTGCGCGCATTGTCAGCTTGCCTCACTGGACATAAGTTTTCTTCTCAGGCAGCAATGACGGTCTCACAACTGGAGACTGTCATGCCAAAAATTCCGTCTATCAATCCATTGCTTCAAGCTTGGTTGCTTGAAGGTTCACTGTCAGAGCAGGTTCCGGCGTACATTGCTCGCCTGCGTCGCGGCCGGTATGCCACGCATACCTCGGGCCGCTGCTTGAACGGCCTGGCGCACTTCGTGCACTGGATGTCGATATGCGCCTTGCCGGCGCACATGCTCGACGAAGGCTGCATCGACCAGTTCCTTCGTAACCACTTGCCCCGATGTGACTGTCCGGGTGGAGTTTTACGCGCGGCCAACGAGGCGCGAGCGGCGTTGAGGCCGATGCTGGAGATCTTGCGCGCCCAAGGTGTCATTGCACCGGTGCCGACGCCCGTGGGACCGATCGCCCAGGAACTGAACTGCTTCGACGCGTACATGCGCAATGCCAGAGGCTTGGCTGCGAAGACGCGGCAGGGCCGACTACGCATCGTGGAACGGCTACTGCGGTCCAGATTGCTAGGTCAGTCTGTCGCCGTCAGATTGCTCACGCCAGAAGACATACGTCACTTCATCTCTGAGCAATTGCAGGTGCTAGGCACGAGCAGCAATGCGTTCACGATTGCATCGACGCTGCGTGCGTACCTGCGCTATCGTGCCACCTGCGGTGATGTGGTGGAGCCACTGCTGGCCGCAATAACATCGCCGGCTCATTGGAGCTTGGCGGGGCTGCCTCGTGACCTCAAGCCAGATGAAGTGGATCGGCTGTTGAACTCCTTCACCGATGCCTTGCCGTCACCCAAGCGTGGCTACGCGGTCGTTCGCCTGGCGCTGGATCTGGGCTTGCGCAGCATCGAGATCAGTCGGTTGCAATTGGCCGACATCGACTGGCGATTGGGCACTATCACACTCAAGCGCACGAAGTCGCGTCGCCAGGATCTACTGCCTTTGCCGGTGACTACCGGGCGCGCACTGGAAGCTTACCTGCGCCATGAGCGCCCCAAGACCACCGATCCGGCCGTCTTCGTGCGCCGCCAGGCACCACACGACGAGCCAATCGGTGTGGATGCCATCCGCCGCATCGTGCGCGACTCCTTCCGGCGTGTCGGCATCCCGCATGGGCGCAGTCATGCACTGCGCCACACAGTTGCCAGCCGAATCATCAACGAGGGTGGATCCATCAAGGAGGTTGCCGATGTGCTTCGGCACCGATCTCTGAACACCTCAATGATCTACGCAAAGGTGGACCATAGTGCACTGTCGGGTGTTGCGTTGCCCTGGCCAGGGAGCCTGTCATGAGGCCCGGCGTCAGTCTTTTGAACCGCGTCGAGCAATATCTGATCGAGCGGCGGCAATTGGGTTTCAAACTCCACAACATGGAGCAGCGGTTGATCAGCTTCGTGCGCCATGTCACAGACGTTGGCCACCAAGGGCATCTGACCGTCGATTTGATGGCGGGCTGGGCGAGCCAGGCCAAGGCCGGGCGCGGGGACCGTGCGACCCTGGCCCGTCGGCTGAAGATCCTGAGACCGTTCGCCACTTGGCTACGGCAGTTTGAGCCAGCCACTGAGGTGCCCGACGAAGCTGTCTTCGGTCGCGTACCGGGCCGGGTGACTCCACACATCTACCGAGAAGCCGAGATCGTCGATTTGCTCGCCGCTGCCCGGCAACTCGGCCCCAAGGACGGCCTACGTCCGGTCGTGATGGAGACTCTCTTCGGCCTGGTCGCCTGCACGGGGCTGCGCATCTCTGAAGCGCTGGGTTTGCTGGACGTTGACGTCGATCTGGCCGCCGGCGTGATGACGATCCGGCAGAGTAAGTTCGGCAAGACGCGCTTGGTGCCGCTGCACCCGAACGCCATCCAAGTGCTGGCTGACTATCGGGAACAACGCGCCCGCCACGTTCGCACAATGCCGGACCTTCCATTCTTCGTCTCTAGCCGTGGACGGTTGCTTGGAAAACCTGTTGGGGATCGGCAGGTGCACCGTGTATTCCGAGACTTGAGCCAGCAACTGGGATGGTTCGACCGAGGCAGCCA
>ERZ650311.942-NODE-942-length-15802-cov-13.628691_pt1 | contig 15802 bp, 16 predicted proteins | sample MGYA00376247_ERZ650311 | MGnify/ENA primary metagenome ERZ650311 (study PRJEB26733, sample SAMN07839324) | wastewater metagenome | biome: small river; feature: stream; material: water | place: USA: North Carolina | collected 2016-07-28 ... | reverse complement strand
GAAACACGTTCAGCAATGGGGCTCTTCACAGCTTCAGAGCGTGCACGTGCACTAGAAACAGGCGAGTACACACAAGATGCAACACCTGCGAGTGTTGATACCCCAAAAGCAGTAGCTGCTCCTGCGGCGGCTCCTGTGGCTGCTCCAAAAGCAGTTGAGGTAAAGATCGAACCAGCACCACTTGCTCCAACAATCGGATCATCATCTGATCTCCTTGAATCAATGGGAATCAAATCAGATGCACCGCTCTGTATGACATGTGGCGTCAAGATGCGTATGTCAGGTGCTTGCTTCGTATGCGAAGGTTGTGGCAACACATCTGGTTGCAGCTAATAAGTAACTATTAGTAAAGAAATCCCTCGACTTGGTTACAGGTCGGGGGATTTCTCTTTCCCAGCCACCCTACTAATTGTCCTCTGGCGGGGCAGGCTAAGAAAAAAATGCTATCTTTTTGCCAACGAACAGATGCGCCTCTGCGGACTCGCATCTGGTGGCCGGCAAGTCAGCTTTGATTCAATTCGAAGGTGGCTACCGGCCTCGTTGCTTCCCAGTGAAATCTTTAATTTTGATCTTCTGCTGAATACGTTCAAGAAATTGAGTCTCATCTAAGCTGATATGCCGCCGGACAATAAAGGCTGTGAAGTCGGCGATGGCAAACCTAAAATCTTCTTCATCCTTGTGAAAAGAGATATGCGAGTTTCTGGGAATCGACCGGTCAGAGATTAAATCAGTGAGAGTTGCGGAATCCCTGTCATTCATTTTCCAAACCTTTGATTCGAGGTGATCTCGAGAGTCCATGAAATATCGGTCATAGCCTTTACTAGCCCAAAAAGTAAAAACTTCTTTCAGCAGAATCTGGCGAGTTAACTCGGCAGACCTATCGATTGGTTGAATTGCCACGGCGAAACATTCGAAATCCTGAGTTTCGAGCCATCGCGCCATGGTCCGCAAACGACCCTGGTTGACAGGTCTTCCATATTTAGATGCTTTGAATCCATTCTTGAATCCTGCAGCGTCAAATGCAGCATTTGCTGCTCTTACATCGGAATGAATTACCACAGAGGAAATTACATATCGATTGAAGTTATTTTCTGATCCATCAATACTTTCATCGATGAATACGTGAGAACGTGCCTTATTTGAATTTGTGAAGGTCATAAACGAATAATTTGAAAGAGCACTGACAAAATGAGTTATTGCGAGATCACTTTTCAAATATTTCTTTAGGGAAACTACTTACAGTCATCGAGAAGGGCCAGGAATTACTGACAGCAATAAAACCCACCATTCCATTTCAGCCTCACTTGCGCTGAAAAGCCTTGGAATTCTGAGTTTTCGGCTGGAGAGAAAAGCGCTAGAATCAGCGTGTTGTTATCGGGGTCGATGTAATTTCGAACCGGCGGTTATAGTCCGCGACCCGCACACAGCCAGTGTGCGGTTGACTCAGTGAAATTCTGAGACCGACGGTTAAAGTCCGGATGAGAGATAACGATTACGAAGGCGTAGCCATTGATGGCTATGTCGATCGTTTCTTTTTTCATACCCCGATAACTCGTGCAACTTCAAACGAGCAAGGGGATGTGATGATCAATATCGACGATGCATATGCGCGTCTTGCATCCCTCTCTGCTGCCCATCTCGGCAAGACCGCACCAAATCCAAATGTTGCTGCTGCTATCTATAGCGCAGATGGGAACTTGATTGCAGAAGGTGCGCACAATCGATTGATTTCACCAGATCACGCAGAAGTATTTGCCATCAAGAAAGCCGGTGCTGCAACTCGCGGTGCAACGATTGTTGTCTCACTTGAACCGTGCAACCACACCGGAACAACTGGACCATGCGTGGATGCCATTATCGACGCAGGAATCTCAAAGGTGATCTACGCAGTAAAAGATCCCAACCCCATCGCTGCCGGTGGCGCAGAACGTTTAAAGAGCGCAGGCATTGAAGTTGATTTTGTTGCTAGCAAGCAGTTACGTGAAACACAAGGTGCATGGCTTCATCGCATCACGACAGGGCGCCCCTACTTTATTTGGAAGATTGCAGCGACCCTCGATGGTCGCATTGCGGCAAGTGACGGCACATCACAGTGGATCTCATCACCTGAATCTCGCGAAGATGTTCAATATTTGCGTGCACAATCGGATGCGATTGTGATTGGTACCGGAACCGCGCTAGCTGATAATCCAACTCTTCGCCCACGCATCGAAGGCGCACCTGCACCTATTCGAATTGTGATGGGCGGCCGTGATGTGCCAGCTGACTTCAATCTCAACGACGGCAAGAGTCAGACTATATTCTTGAAGAGCCACTCGACAGATGAACTATTGAAGGCTCTAGATTACTTGCCGGTCAATCAAGTACTTGTAGAGGCCGGGCCACAACTAGGCAGCGCGCTCTTTGCTGCAGGAATTATCGACGAAATCATTCTCTATCAAGCTCCAGTCCTGCTCGGTTCTGGCAAGAGCTGGCTTGAAGATATCGGTGTTAGAACGATGAAAGATGCCTTTGCGCTCTCAGCGCCGAGTATCACGATGTGTGGTCCAGATTTTAAATTCCGTTATAGAGTGGAGAAGCGCTGATGTTCACAGGTCTCGTTGCAGAGTTAGGGAAGGTCACCGCAATCTCTCGTGGTGAAACTTCTTCAGTTCTCACAGTGCATGCACCACAGCTCACACCAGAACTCTCCATTGGAGATTCGATTGCAGTAAATGGCACCTGCCTCACCGCTACTTCTCTCACCGCAGATTCATTTACAGCAGATGTTATGGTGCAGACGCTTTCGCTCACATCTCTCGGAAAGCTCGAAGTAGGATCAGCAGTTAATTTAGAGCTCGCGGCCCAGATGGATATGCGAATGGGTGGGCATATTGTTCAAGGCCATGTCGATGGAGTTGCCACAGTGATCTCTCGAACACCGGGGGAGAAGTGGGAGCAGTTCATTATTGAAGTTCCACTAGAACTTACTCGATATATCGTTAATCAAGGCTCGATTTGTGTCGATGGCGTTTCGCTCACAGTTGGTGAAATCAACGATTCAAATAACCAGGTAACTTTGTGGCTCATCCCTGAAACCCTGGCAAAGACTAATCTCTCACTCAAGTCAGTGGGAGATATTGTCAATATCGAGGTCGATATCTTGGCTAAATATGTAGAACGACTTATTTCTAAGAGCGGTGGCACCAATGTCAATTAAAGAAGCGCTCGAAGATTTTACACTGGGCAAGTTCCTCATTGTCACCGATGATGAATCTCGCGAGAACGAGGGCGATCTCATCATTCTCGCAGAGAAGGTCACTCCAGCTCAGACTGCATTTATGGTCCGTCATACAACAGGCATCCTCTGTGTTGCTATTGATAAGGCAACTGCTCGTCGACTAGAACTTCCAATGATGTATGAGAGCAATCAAGATGTGCGAAAGACCGCCTTTACAGTCTCGGTCGATGCTGCGGAAGGAACAACTACCGGCGTAAGCGCTATCGAGCGCACTCGGACAATCAATCTCCTTGCCGCTGCATCTTCTCGTGCACAGGATTTCATTCGTCCTGGCCATATCTTTCCGCTGGTTGCTCATGAAGAAGGTTTGGCAGCACGTGGTGGCCATACTGAGGCAGGTATTGCTTTGGCGCAATTAGTGGGTGCTCAACCGGCTGCGCTTCTCTCTGAGATCGTTAATGAAGATGGTTCTATGGCGAGCGGTCAATCGTTGAGCGAATTTGCGTCAGAACATCAGATTAAGACAATTACCATTGAAGAGCTCACTCGCTATTGGCGTGAAAATTTTCAGCTGGTTCAATCAAAGACAGAACTTAACTGGAGCAATGTGCAGCTACCAGAGGGACCATGGCAACTTGCAACATTTCCAGCGTTAAAGGCGCGCGATCATGTGATTGCACGTTTTGGCGAGGGCGGAAAAACTCCCATGGTGCGAGTGCACTCTGAATGTTTTACGGGAGATGTCCTTGGGTCTCTACGCTGTGATTGCGGCGAGCAATTAGAGCTGTCGAAGAAGTTGATTGCAGAACATGGCTACGGATACATCATCTACATTCGCGACCACGAAGGTCGAGGAGTGGGTCTGGCAGAGAAGCTCAAGGCTTATCAATTGCAGGACCAAGGGCTCGATACTGTAGAAGCGAATGTGAAGCTTGGTCACCCCATCGATGCGCGCGAGTGGAACGATGTCATTGAAATTCTTAGCACTCTTGAACTTAAAGATTTAACGCTGCTGACCAATAACCCAGAGAAGGTTGCAGCGCTTGTTGCTGCAGGTTTTTCTGTGACCCAAAAGAACCTAGCCGCACAGGTTCATGAATTTAATCAGAGATATATAGAGACAAAGCGAGCAAAGCTCGGACACGAAAGAGGTAATGCATAATGGCCGGACACGCACCTGAAATCGCAATTAAGAAGCACCCACAGGCAAAAGTCGCCATCATCTCTTCATCGTGGCACCCAGATCTTTGCGGAGATCTCATCGCTGGAGCGCGACGAGCGCTCGTTGCAGCAGAGGTTGCGACGATTGAAACCATTTTTGTGCCAGGGTCATTTGAGATTCCACTTGCCGCCCAACGCGCATTTGAAACAGGCTTTGATGCCGTCGTTGCCGTGGGACTCGTTCTCAAGGGTGAGACTCCGCACTTTGATTATGTCTGTCAAGGTGTCACGCAAGGCGTGATTGATGTGCAGTTAAAGTTCTCAAGGCCAATTGGTTACGGAGTGTTAATGTGCAATGACCTCGACCAGGCTATTGCTCGCTCTGGTGTTCCCGGCTCTAAGGAAGATAAGGGCTACGACGCAGCGATTGCTGCTTTGGCTTTTCTCTAGAATCCCCGACAAGTTTTCCTGAAATAAAATTAGATGGCATACTTCGCCTAGACAACAGATGCACTTCTTCGGATAGGTATCTGGAGGGCGGTGTCCGATCGGGTTTAACCAAACCTGACGGCCCGCCCTCGTCCTTTAATTGAAGTAAATATTATTAAGAATTTTCGTCCGATCGAGAAGATTAAATACTTCAGAATCCTGACCGAGAATATGCGCTCGAGCTGCATAGGCAGCCATATCTGCACAGTGAAGTAGCGGCTCCTTTTGATCAGTGAGATGAGTCATTCGCATATTTTGCGCAGCTCTTCCTGAATTGATTTCATGATTGAGAATTCTTCGATCAGAGTGATTTGCATGGAGGAAGAGTTTTCCGTGACCGACACTTTCTCGAGAATCAAGAATGAGATTGAAGTACCCATCTTTCGAAAGTTCACTAAATAGAGCTCTAAGACAGAGCGCCCTTGCAGCTTCTGGTGATGCTAAATATTGCCAGTTATAAGAGATATAGGTTCTTGGCGAAAGGTCATTTATCCATTCAGCAAGTTTCTTTGGTTGCAATCTCATCTTCTTTTTAAATTGTTGCGAAGATTTATACGTGTTGAGTGTAATTATTTTGCTCAAATCGGAATGTAGTTCTAAGGAAGAGTGCGGAAGAATGACAGCAGCTATGACATAGATATCTGGAGAAGGAAATTGGCGCGACATGCTCTCATCAATAAAGACTGAATATTTATTTTGATGCCCAATTTGCATTCAGCGATAATCGCTTGAGCAACTGACAAACTTCCATACTTATCCCCAGATAAAAAAACTACTGAGAGTTAAGCGACGAGAAGTGAACGCTTTGAAAGCCCCATCCAGAAGCCTTCGATAAGGGTTTCTGGAGCAGCATCGATATCACTAGAAGCGCCAAGAGTGACGAACAATGGTGTGAAGTGCTCGACTGTTGGGTGCGCATATTGAACAGCAGGTGCAAGATCTTTATATGCTGCAAGTGCATCGATATTTCCTGATGCCAATTGTTCTGCAGCCCAGGTATCAAACTCTGATGACCATCCTGGAGCTTTTGCATCGATAGACCAATCGCGAAGATATGGAAGGCCGTGAGTCATAAAGCCTGAGCCAATAATCAAGACTCCTTCATCGCGAAGCGGAGCAAGGCGACGACCAATCTCGATTAATTTTCCTGGATCAGAAGTTGGCATCGACATTTGAAGAACAGGAATATCGTGATCTGGATACATCACCCGAAGTGGAACCCATGCACCGTGATCGAGACCGCGCTTTGATTCGTGCAATGGATCTGACTTCGGCATCATCGCTGAAATTCGTGCCGCGAGTGCTGTTGCATCAGGAGTCTCATAAGTCATCTCAAAGAACTTCTGAGCGAAGCCACCGAAGTCATAGACAAGGGGAGTGCCAGCATGAGGGCTGGTGATTGCAATTGGAGCAGATTCCCAGTGAGCAGAGACAATCAAAATCGCCTTGGGCTTATCGAACTTCTTTGTGATTGCAGCAAGTTCTGAGCTCCAGACGGGATCGTCGAGCAAGAGCGGTGCACCATGGCCGATATAGAGGGCAGGCATTCTTGTTGTCATGGATAAAGAGTAGCAGAAGTAGTTGAAATTTCAACTACATTGGTTTGAGGGTAGTGGCGGGTAAGGTTGCCGCCATGAGTGAGCTTTCAGCCCAGGTGCGTGCAGCGTTGGACGCTGCCGTCTCTGCAATCGGCGGAAAGCCCCGAGAGGGTCAGATCGAGATGGCAGAGGCGGTGGCTAACGCACTGACCGATCGCCACCACTTAATGGTCCAGGCAGGCACTGGTACCGGTAAATCGCTGGCATATCTCGTTCCTGCCTTGGTGCACGGCCGTAAAGTTTTGGTCGCCACGGCAACTCTCGCATTGCAGCGTCAGTTGGTCGAGCGCGATCTTCCTGCAGTGGTTCCGGCGCTAGAAAAACAATTGGGTCGCCCCATTACCTATGCAATTTATAAAGGCGTCGGCAATTACATCTGTTTAGCCAAGATGAATTCTGAAGAACCGGATCCTGATTCAGAGATGTTGATGGAGGCTTCTTTTTTAGAGAAAGATGCAAAACGTCTTCATGCATGGGCTCGCGGAAAAGATGTATCGGGTGATCGCGATGATGCACCTGAAGTCGATCGCCGCGTGTGGGCCGCTAATTCATTATCGGGTCGCGAATGCGTAGGCGCCGATACATGTGCGTGGGGTAGTGGGTGTTTTGCAGCGAAGGCGAAGGCGAAGGCACAAGATGCTGATGTTGTAGTCACCAACCACACCTTGCTGGCAATTGAAATCGTCGACAACCATCCGATTCTGCCTGAGCGCGATGCAGTCATTCTCGATGAAGCTCATGAATTTATGGACCGTACAACTCAGGCGGTCACGGAAGAGCTGACATCGGCACGTGTACAACGCGCTGCTGCGATGGCCCGCAAATACATGTCTGGCAAGTTATCTGATGCCTTTACAAACGCTGCCGATTCTTTCCACGATGCCATGGCCGATTACGGCGAAGACGTCAAAGGTGATTTCTCTCGCCAAGGAAGATTGGAGGAAATTCCACAATCACTCGAACATCCGGTGCGCAAAATCAAAGAGACGGCTACCGCCATTGTCCAATCTCTGGCATCGGATGAAGAGATTCTTGATCCCGATGCGCTGGCAGAGCGAGCACGAGTGAAAGGCGCAGTCCAAGAGATTGCAACGACCGCGGGCAAGCTATTGAAGATGGGCGATACTCACGTGCTCTGGTACGAACCAACATTTTCTACGCTGCACTTAGCGCCGCTCTCTGTCTCGCATGTGCTGCGCAGTAATTTGCTGACACAAAGTCCCGTGATTGCTACCTCTGCAACTCTTACCGTGGGCAACGGCTTTGACGCGATGGCAAAGAGCATCGGATTTGTAGTTGGCAATGAAGCTGATGAAGAAGTTGATGATGATGAGATCGACCCGGGCAATGTCCAGTTCTTGGATGTGGGATCACCATTTGATTTTGCTAATCAAGGAATGTTGTATCTACCTAAACATTTACCCGAGCCAACTCGGGATGGGACTTCGCCACAGGTGCTAGAAGAACTCGGCGAACTCATCGATGCTGCTGGTGGACGCACGCTTGCGCTCTTTAGCTCATGGCGCGGAGTAGAGGCAGCTGATGCACATCTGCGCGATGTCTTGAAAGAACGTCCAATTTCTATCATCACTCAAAAACGTGGCGATGCGGTTGCGCCGTTAGTAGAACGTTTTGCTAAAGATGAAACATCAGTTCTTCTCGGAACAATGTCACTGTGGCAGGGCGTAGATGTCCCTGGCAATTCCTGCATCTTGGTGGTCATTGATCGTCTGCCATTCCCGCGTCCGGATGAACCGGTTCTCGCTGCGCGTTCGGCGCTGGCAGATAGCGCTGGTGGTAGTGGATTTATGTCTGTCTCTGTACCTCGTGCCGCACTTCTTTTAGCTCAAGGTGCAGGTCGATTGATTCGTAGCATTGATGATCGAGGTGTTGTTGCGATTATGGATTCTCGTATCGTGACGAAGCGTTACGGAAGTGTTCTACTCAATTCAATGCCACCGCTGTGGCGCACCAATGACAAGCAAGTCGTTCGAGAATCTCTCAAACGACTTGCTCAATCAATGGGTGGATAGCTTTACTTAATTGTCACCGGAATAGTGGCTTTAAGTGCATCCCACATTCCTGTCTTTGCTGGTGCGGTTGCCTTTAAGACACAGCTCTTTCCGCTTACTGCGCTGATGATATTGAGCTCAACACGACAGCCCTTTGTATTTGAGGTGTAAGTGATATCTGCGCCAAAGTTTGTGGTGGCAGGTAGCGCCTTTGTGGCACCGCGCTTAAGTTGGTACTTCTTAATTGAGATGGTCTGTGTGCCTGGAATTAGCATCAAAGGGTAGTTAGCTTTCGCTCCTTCAAACTTCGAATCTCCGGCAGTAGCAGCATCGATAGCGCAGTAGCCACTTCCCTTCAGTGCAGTAAAGACACCTTTGACCAATGTGCAATCTGTCGTTGACGAGGTAAGTGTTACTGGAAGACCAGAGAGTGAGGTGGCAACAATGACTGCATTTGCTCGATATCCCACCTTGACGGGTACATTCTTGGTCAGCGGAGCACCGTTGAGTGTGAGTGAAATTGAATCGGCGGCAAGAGTGGCAACGTTAGTTGTTGCTGGGGCAAAGGTAATTGGAAGATAAGTATCTTCAGATGTGTCTGCAGTTAACGGGTGAGCAAGCTGGAAGAAGATTCCACATCCGGTGATAGCGCAATCAACTGCGCCGGTCTTGCCATTGAACTTGGCTTTGAGAGTGAATGAGATATCGCCTTTGTATGGAGTCGATCCTTGCTCACCGTTGGCGCTAGCCCACAGCAGGTTAACGCAGTTTGTTGGTCGCGCACCTGCTGTTTCCGGGGCTGCGCACTGAGAAATGTAGAGACCACCCTTGGTCGGGAAGCCAACGAATCCGCCATGAATTACTGCGCCCTCAGCCTTGAGGTTAGTCAATGGCTGACTCGACCAGGTGAACGTTGCAGCTGAAGCTGGATTTACTGCAGTAATCGCGACAACAGTGAATGCCATTGTGATGACAGTGGAGATGATTTTCTTCATGGTGTTTTCAGCTCTCTATTTGAAGGTAATCGGGATAAAGATGTCGTGAGTTCGATCTCCTTCATGGAGGTGATCGGACCTCACGGTGATTGCACATGTGACTTTCTTGCAGTCATATTTGCCTAGCATTCGAGTTACTTTTACTTTCTCTGTAAAGCGCCCGCCTGCAAGATACGGAATCGCAAGTCCTATTCCGTACGGTGGTGGGTTGGAGGAAATCCAGTACGAAGCTTCACCAGTGCCAGCTTTGTTCACTCCGCCACCGCATGGAGTTGGCGCCTCTCCTTTGCGGGGTACGAGGCAGTAAGCAAGGTAAATTCCAATAGTTTCATCAAAGTTTTTGCCATTGACGGTGACATAGGTTGTCTTTGAAAAAGTGCTCTTTGCAATTGAAATGGTGGAGCCACTTGGCAATGATGCAGATGTAGCCGCCTGAGCATGGGTGGCAGGCAATAGAGTTATTGCCAATGCGGCGAAAACGGCTCTGCGCATAGCGATGAGAGTAGAGAAAATTGTCCTGCCTTTTATCCGACAGTTCGAGCGAAAGTGTCGGCAGACCACCTGCTGGTCATCTGGGAAACTAAAGGCATGAGAAAAGGTGCGTTGGTCTGGTGCGCACTGGGGCTCCTCTTCCTGACTGGTTGTGCTCGAAGCGCCGGAGAAGTGACAACAATTTCGGTCAAAGATGTTTCTACATCGCGGGTATCGCTCGCTGAAAAAGCGGCCAAATCGAGGGTCATTGCGCTGGCAAACGGCAGCGCCGAGATAATTGATGCGCTTGGTTTCAAGAGCATTTTGGTGGGACGAGATATCGCCAGCACAGATCCAGCTTTGGAGTCCGTTCCTATCGTTACCTCGGGACATCAAGTAGTCGCTGAGAAGATAATCGCGCTCAATCCTGATCTAGTAATTATTGATGCATCTGTTGGCCCCATTCAGGCGATCGAGGCACTTCGTGCAGCGAAGATTGAAATTGTGACAATTGATGAAGTCTGGAACGTTGAAGGAATAACGGGAAAGGTGAAGAGCGTCGCCACATCGATTGGCGTGCCACTTTCTGGCGAGGCGTTGGTAGAGAAGATTGCACGATCGCTGGCTCCATTGACTTCTCTCAATAAAAGTTCAGCCACCGTGGCCTTTCTCTATTTAAGAGGTGGAAACTCGATTTACCTCTTAGGGGGTAAAGGATCTGGTGCTGATTCCATTATTTCGAGTATCGGTGCCACTGATGTCGGATCCCAAGTCAGCTCGACACCATTTACTGCACTCACGAGCGAGAGCTTTGCTTCAGTAAACCCACAGATTCTCCTGGTGATGAGCAAAGGGTTGGAATCCGTAGGGGGAGTAGATGGCTTATTAGCTCTTCCGGGTATCGCTCAGACAGATGCGGCAAAACATCGAGCGGTCATTGCAGTAGATGACTCACTGCTTCTCTCATTTGGACCGAGAACACCTAGTCTTCTCACTCTGCTCAATCAGGCAGTCGGCGAGGTGAAGAAATGATGGGTGTGAAATCTCGGCGCATACTTTTACTGGCCATCATCGCTTTTATTGTGCTTTTTACGCTCTTCTCATTGACGGTGGGAAGCGCATCGCTTGACTCTCCGTGGCGCTATGTCCTGCATCCATCTCTTGAAGGAAATCAGCATCAAATAATCTGGGATATCCGATTCCCGCGGGTAATTTCAGCTCTTCTAGTTGGAATGGCGCTCGGAGTTGCCGGCGCTCTCTCGCAATCTGCGACTAACAACCCGCTCTCAGATCCATCCATCATTGGAACTTCTGCTGGCGCATCTTTAGGAGCAGTCATTGCAGTTATTACCGGGGTCGCAACAATAGGAACTTTTCCAGTAACTATCTTTGCTGTTGCTGGCGCGCTAGTTGCATCGCTGATCACATTCTCTCTCGCAAAGAGCGCCATGCAATTGGTAATCGTTGGTATTGCTTCATCTGCGCTGATAAGTGCAATTGCCGGCCTGCTGATCACAATGGGCAACAGACCAGAAGCGCGCTCCATTTCATTTTGGTCGCTAGGTTCACTATCTCTAGCAAACTCGCAGACGGTAGATGTCCTGGCGCCGATAGTTCTCATAGTCTCGGCTATCGGTTGGTCGATATCTCAGCGGATGGATCTCTTGGTTTTAGGCGATAGAGAAGTTGCCCACCTTGGATTTAATCCAAGGACTATTCGCCTCGGTGCATTCATTGTGATTTCTATATTGATTGGAACCGCTGTGAGCGCAGTAGGTTCGATAGCCTTTCTCGCACTTGCAGCGCCGCACATCACTCGCTATTTGATAGGTCCCACTAATAGACCGCTCATTATTGGATCAGCGGTGATTGGCGCCGGATTGCTGCTGATTGCCGATACTGCAGCTCGAACAATCGTGCCTCCCTATGAACTTCCTATCGGACTGATTACATCTCTCATCGGAGCACCGATGTTAATTGTGATGTTGCGCAAGAACTCTGAGGTATGGCGATGATTGATATTAAAAACGTCGCGCTTTCCTATGGCACGCATCGAGTCCTAGCGAATTTCTCTGCCCATATTGCTCAAAATTCGATTACTGCAATTATCGGTAGAAATGGCAGCGGCAAAAGCACCTTGCTCAGTGCCATATCTGGCGACATCGCCCTCAGTGGTGGCGAAATACGTCTCCACGGAAATTCAATTAGCGAGCTCTCATCACAAGAGCTGGCATATCTTCGCTCTTACGCAACGCAAAGCCACACGTATTGGATGGCATACCCGGTCGAAGAAATCTTACGTATGGGTCACGATGCGGTCTCACAAGAGCGATACGAGTACTTAGTCGATGCACTTGATATCAGGTCGATTCTGAAACAGCGCATCACAACTCTCTCTGGTGGTCAATTGCAGCGAGTAGAGATAGCTCGAGCCTTTATGCGAGATACAACACTGGTTTTACTAGATGAACCTTTTGCCTCACAGGATGTTGAATCAACATCGCGGCTGATTGCGCTGATGAAGAGTGAGAAGGCTCGAGGTGTGACGATTATTCTCGTTGCCCATGAAAAGCGTGAAGATTTATCGTGGTGTGATTCAGTAATTGAGATTGAAAGCTAGATAGATCTTTCGATTGCATCTTCAGCAGCTAATCGAAGTGCGGGCCAACTCATGGCAAATGATGGATGCAGTGGCAGGCGTTCGACATCATCAAATGCCACCCATCGAACTTCGTGGGATTCATCGTTGAGTTCGTGACCCTCTAACTTATTGCTGGCAACTGCAATCACTGTGGAGTAGCTCCAGCCATTGTGATCATCGACAAAGGTGGTCAGTGGCATCACATCATCAGGATTGATGCCGGTCTCTTCTACCGCCTCGCGAATAGCGGCCTCCACGATGCTTTCGTGAGAATCGCGTGCACCGCCTGGAATTCCCCAGGTATCTCCGTTATGCACCCACGGAGCGCGATGCTGTAAGAAGACTGCACCGTTGCGGATCAACATGATTCCGGCAGCTCCATGTTTGCCCCAGTGTTTGGAGCCGCAGGCACATTCAATCCACCCGTCGCCGTCACGTGCACTCATGCGCCAACCTTCCCACATTCATCCACAGATGTCCTCGGGTCTTCGTTTTGAGTGCGGCCACATATCTAATGTCCGGCAGATGAAACGCATTCTCATCGCGGCAATTGTGATTGCCACATCCATAGCGCCACCTGCTCATGCAGCAGATTGCATCGAAAAGGCTTGCATCGAGGTCTATACCCAAGATGGCCACATCGTCATTGAAGGGCGCAAGGGCAAAGGCCCTGCATCGACAAAGGTGGTCATTCCGGCTCCAAGCAAGAGCTCAACGCCACATCCGAAAGCAACAAAGAAAATTGTTGTACCGGTTCCCACGGTAAAGACCTCCAAAAAACCTACAGTGAAAAAGATTCCTAGAAAACCTAAAGTTAAGAAATCATCAACTTCTGCAACGTCACTGCAAGATAAATTAGTTGAATCAATCCCCACTGCAGGGATTTCTTATCAGCCATCTTTTTCACCACTTGTAAAGACTCCCGTCTACTTCTGGTCAGATATCCCAACTCTGGTAACAAAGAAAGTTGAGATCGTCGGTGAGGTCGTCGATGTGCGATTGCGACCTACCTTCTATTGGCACTATGGCGATGGTGTCTTCTTTATTACTCGCAAAGTTGGTGCCGCCTACCCCGATGGCGAAATCCGTCACTCATATTCCAATCCAGGCCATTACTTAATCGAGCTCGTCACTCGCTGGGATGGCGAGTTCACTGTCGATGGCGTATCGACGCCGATTCCTGGTCGTATCACCACTGTCTCTGTTCTGCCTATCACCGTTGTATCCGCCCCTATCCGCTTTATGAATTGAGGAACCATGCCCACTTTAACTTCTGCCCACGATCTCATTACCGCTATCCCATTTCTGGTCGGCTTTCATCCCACTAATTCGATTGTCCTAGTCTCGGTAAAAGATGACTCGATTGGTCTTGCGATGAGGATTGATGTACCAGCGCATATCGATAGCGATGCTATTGATTTATTAGCACATCACTTTCTGCGGGAAGAAGCCGAGGCGGCTCTATTGGTTGCTTACATGCCTGATGAGCGCGATGATGGTGATTCGATGTTGATCTCACTCGGTGCAGGGCTTATACGAAATGGCATCGCAGTACAAGAATCAATCGTCGTACAGGCAGGTCGCTATCGATCCATCATTTGTCGTGACCCAGAGTGCTGTCCCGTCATCGGCAAAGAGATGCCAGCGATAGAAGAATCAGAGATCGCTGCCGAGCATGTAGTAGCAGGCATTCCCATGCCATACGCAAATATCTCTGACCTCATCGACACATTGGCGGCAACACCTGAATCGTTTAATCTGCAGTGGAGCGATGAAGTTAACCGTTTCTATATCTCTGATGATGCAGAAGAGTTATCAGCTCTGCGCCGTGATGGCGTAGAAACGATGGACCTTCTTCTCGATGAATATCGGATTGGCCGTGGCCCTTCCGATAAGACACTTGTAGCTCGAATGATTGGTCGCATGAGCGATGTTCAAGTTCGTGATTACGCGCTCGGGGTTCATAGTGAAGATACATACGATCTTTATTTCACGATGTGGCGTGAGCTCTTGCGCTTGGCTCCTCGTGGATTTGTGGCACCGATTGCATGCATCGTTGCAGCGATGGCATATGAAAGTGGTGATGGCGCCTTGGCGCAGAAAGCCCTCGATCGAGCAATCGCAGATGACGAGCACTATCCACTGGCAGCGCTGTTGCGCAGAGTTTTCAACGCGGGATGGCCACCTCAATCTTTTGCGCAGATGCGCGCCGAGCTGCATCCCAAGGTCATCGCCTCAATATTTGAATAGTAGACAGCGCGGGGGATGGGTTAGAATCTGCCCAGGTCATGAGTTTCGACATCAAGCCCCGGCTAGTCGAGCGGCAACCCTCCACCGCGGTGGGGTGCTCCGGGTGACGACCAGGTAGGTGCTGATGGCATCTGCAAGTGCGTGAAGGAAGTTGTCATGAGTAGAACCCCCAATCACAGCGTGACTGGCGCCTGGCTAGAAGGCGATGATCCAGGTGAGCGCCAATTTATCAAGATTGGCTATCTCCTTCTGGAAAATGGTGAGGTCCTTCCCGATATCACTATCGCCTATCAAACATGGGGCGAGCTCAACGCAAATAAAGATAATGCGATTTTGATCAACCATGCGATGACTGGATGGTCAGATGTTCCAGCATGGTGGCCACAGATGGTTGGACCTGGTCTTCCCTTTGATACCGATAAATACTTTATCGTCTGCCCAAATGTCATCGGTGGTTGTCAGGGATCAACTGGCCCATCGAGTATTGCTCCAGATGGAAAGCGTTATGGTTCACGTTTTCCGATTATCAGTATTCGTGACATGGTCAATGCAGAAGTTGCATTTAGTGATGCGCTAGGAATTGAAAAGTATCTCCTGGCAGTAGGTCCATCGCTCGGTGGAATGCGATCGCTGGAGTGGTCGATTCAATTACCAGATCGCGTTGGGGCAATCTGCACCATCGGCTCATCTGCAGTTGCAACTGGTGATCAAATCGGAACTGCATCGATTCAAATTCGCGCCATCAAGAGCGATCCACACTTTAGTAAGGGCGACTATTACGACCAGAAGATTGGCCCAGTTGAGGGAATGGGAATTGCTAGAAGAATTGCACACCTTACATATCGAACTGAGTCTGAGATGGATGTCAGATTTGGCCGGGAAATTCAGCCAGATGAGACCGGCAGATATGCAGTTGAATCATATTTAGATCACCAAGCTCAAAAACTTGCAAAAAGATTTGATGC
>ERZ650311.941-NODE-941-length-15819-cov-6.538696_pt1 | contig 15819 bp, 40 predicted proteins | sample MGYA00376247_ERZ650311 | MGnify/ENA primary metagenome ERZ650311 (study PRJEB26733, sample SAMN07839324) | wastewater metagenome | biome: small river; feature: stream; material: water | place: USA: North Carolina | collected 2016-07-28 ... | reverse complement strand
ACAAATCTTTTAATAGAACGAGAAAGCAATATAGGGTCAGGGTATCTGGCTCAACTAAACAATAAGGAGAAACAAAGTGATTGAAGCAACAGAGAAGGCATATGCAGAACTAAACGAAGCCATCCAGATGGGTGGAGGTCGTGATCCACATATGGAAGAGGTTCTCGCTATGAAGATTGGCTATCGTGAGGGATATCTACAGGCTTTGAGCGAGTTTAAACAAGATTAAAAAATCGGGGGAATCCAAAAGAACTACAATAATCCCTAGTATAAGATATAACTCCTAGTAGAAATACATAGGAGTTTTTATCTATTCTGATATAACAGATATAAGATAGTTATGCACATATTCTGATGAGTTATTAACAGGTTTATCCACAGATAGATCTTACTGAGAATAATTCTTAATAGGGTATAAGATGTATTTTTGATAATTTTATGATGAAGAGAACATCATTAATAGCCCTCGTAATCATTTTCCCAAATCCCCATAGCCCCAAATACCAGGCTTTTCCACTATCATACATATCCCCATTTGTCAAGTATGCATAATATCCCCAATTTGTCAAGCCTTTTAACCAAATCGTTATAATATCTATTGATAATTATTCTCAATAACATATAGACTTTGGGGAAAAACATATATCCTTCGTAATCTTTTTTATCAAAACATATAGGTTATTTGGGGAAATATATCAGACCATCGTAATGTATTTATACTAGGGGTATATTATATACTAGGGAGAATGGAGAGTACTTTCTTATACCCTGGCTCTGCCAGCCCTTCGGGGGTATATAAATAAGGATCGTAATACCTATAGTATATATAACACATATAGGAGATATAACCCATGGATCGTAATGTCTTGATCTGCCACGAATATGGAAAAAATTTTAAAGGGATCGTAATGTCTTTTTATAACAAACAATCCTATTTGATATGTCTAGATCTTCCAATTTTGGGGAAAAAATATATTGACATCGTAATGTTTATTTGGTAGAATGGGATTGTGGATTGTGATGGGCTAGCACATTCACACCCCAATGTCAAATCAGGGCATGTATGTTTATTTAGCCAAGCACTTCATCAAGGCTATTGAAGCCTGTATCTTCTATATCTAATCCTGCTAACAATAGATCGAATGCTTCTTCAATAAATCTCTTAGCGGTTTCTGTGCTTTGAACTATACCCTCGCTGATAGCATAAGCAAGAGGCAGTCCCAAATCATTGTATTCAATAAAGTCTGAGAATTCCGTGTCCAATCGGTATGTCATCCATAGGTCTGCTAAGATTGAACACTTAGTTGAATAGGGTGTAGTGTCCTCTGCTGGTTTCTCGTTCACGCTCTGCCTCCTTCTCTGCTACGGCTGTTTCTGCTACTACGATAAAACGGTTATAGATTACGGTTGGTAATACCCTCGCAATGTGCTGTCCAATCCGTTCCAAGTCAATGTTGAGGTTTCCAATTTGTTTACCAATAGCGTTAGCAATCTTTTCCTCTTCTGTTTGTTGTCGTTTCATTTGTTCTCTTTTCAGTTATACCGTATCATTATACCAAGTAAAAGGGGGAAGCACAAGACCCGAATCTCATGCCTCCCCCCACCATGTGGGCAACCCCTTACCCACCTAACCAGGAGTAGTCTCAACTGGCAAGTTAATTAAAATAGCATGTCATCATTCTTGGTTACCCACCAGGTAGGGTCCAGGGATGTGACGATGTCAATCGATCGGTCCTCAAGGTTAATCGTCTTAAGCAATGACGCTACACGAGGAGGAGCGAATGGCATCAGGTTCTCCATGAAGTCCCACCAGTCACTGCCGTACTCTGACTCAGGATAGTGCTGTGCAAGTACTGCAGTCTCTGCTGGTGTGCACTCAATGAGAAGGTCCAACTCGTACTTACGTGTGCCGTACTCGTCTTCCTCATAGATGTAAGGGTCAATGGTCAACGTATCTGACCAAGTGGTCCCATCATCTTCATTCCAGTCTTCACGATAGAAGATGTTAAGGTCAACAGTTCTACTTGACAATCTCTGCGTCCTCTCCATAGATAACCTTCAAATCTTCAATAGTATCAATAGGGATGTCAATGTCACCATACTCGCATTCAGTACAGTCTGGATTACCGTCTTCGAAACCCTCTTCTTCAGTACAGTCACAGCGACGGTATACCCAAGTAGGAACCTCGGTGTACTCGTCGTCCCAAGGGTTCTCGGTAATGTAGTAGTGGATACGGTTTACGAAATGCCAACCAGCAACAATGTAAGTACCGCCTTCACCATCAACCTCAGTCCAGATAGTGTTAGGGTCTTGTGCCTTGACAAACTCATACTCTTCACCATAGGTTTCGAAATGTAGTTGGTCATACTTGACAAGACTATTCTTGATTGGCTTGAAGGTGTCTACCCAAGATTGGTAGGTGTAGAATTTAGACATTGCTTACCTCCATAGACACATAACAATTAGAAATGATATCATTAGCAATATCTTGTTCATCAAACTCATCAAGGTCAGCATAAAATTCAAGGTATTGACCAGAAGGTGAGTGAGTAAGGGTAATCCTGTATTCCATTGAGGTCTCCTTAGAAGTGGAAGTCTACAAATACAATATACCAGTTCCTGACACCTTTGTCAATAGCATTTAGCATATGCTGTGTATTTACAGAGGCGTGGTGCATGTCATAGAAATATGAGTTATAGTCCCATTTACCTTGTGCCATGTCAATCATCTTGGATAGGTCGTATAGTTCCATAGAGTAATCCATTTGTCCGTCATACTTATCAAGATAAGCATTGATATCGACGTTCTTCTCATTGAAGTATTTGCGGTATTGATTGAATTCTTCTATGCGTGTTGCAATAGCCTCATTGACAACACTAATAAACTTACCAGGCTCTTCCTCATATGATACAGTCATAGACTGCTCATTGTCATCATACTGGCTATCTGGGCTTGGGTTCCAACGACCACCGCCTGTTACAAACCAATCAAACCAGGCGTTAGAGGCATAAGCGTCTGAGCCAAGTTCACTCTCAAGAGTATCCTTGACTGCTCGGAATGCCATGTCCTTGTCATCTGCTTGAACTGCGATACGCTGTAATACGTGCATGGGGTTTCTTTCTACTCGGGGTTATTATATAGTATGACAGGTTACGCTGCGATTGTCAAGTCTTTTTCAAAACTTCTTAGGTATTCATCAGCGGTAGGCAACTGATCAAAACTAAACTTAATAGTCTTGTCGCCATACACAGATACAAACTCACGAGTCTCATAGTTTAGAGTATAAACACCCTCACAGAATAGTTCATCATTCTCAAACTCTGAATTGTCCACAAGTGGCAATGTAAAACCAGATGAATAAGCAATTACCCTTAGAATGTCACAGCCAGTATTGCGAGACAAAGTTGGGTAGACTGATTCGAAAGAGTCGCCGTCAGTAAATCCTTCATAGAATGAATCAACTTCATCATCAGTAATAAAATGAACCTTCTTTAGGTTAGTCTGAATACGCTCAAGATTGCCACGCTCGGTTATAAAGTCCAAGATACGAGTTCCAGTATACGATGGATAGCCATCCCATTGTCCGTATTGGGCAACACGAGTGCGTCCAGTTGAATCGATTACTTTAGTGAGATTTCGGGTTCCCATTTATTATTCCTATTCGCTAATAATGTCGTATTTGATAAGGTCGTCAAGGTTGCCGTCTTCGTCAAGAGCCAACTTGATGTCGTCAGTCAGCATAAACTTACCCAAGTCAAACAAGTCTGATACAGTTGGAAAAGCCTCTGGATTGACGAGGGCGTTGTGGTCTACAATCATTTCGATAAATACTCTAATTTTTGCCATAGTCTATTGTCTCAAACTTTCGGGGTAATGTCAAGTGTATTAGGAAAATATTTCATAGGCAGAAAAGTCAGAGTTGTCAACAGCATAACGCTGTGCATTCATCCAAGCAGTCTCTCCAAAGAAATACTTAGCCTTCTTATCCTTATTGGTAACTACTTTATAGTAGTCAAAGAATGTGTCCGATGAGTAGAAGGTGATCCCCTGGTTATGAAAAGACTTATCCCATCCAGTTTCTGATACCTTCGGCTTTTTGCTTGCAAATTTCTTCATACCTCCATTATCCCAAAAACTGGGGAAAAAGTCAAGAGGTTCGTAATATGTTTTTGAATGGTAAATATATTATTTGTGATCGGGCTAGCACCCCGAAGGGTCCTGGTTACAGGAAGTCCATGATGTCTCCATCAAATCCACCGATGTCCAAATCAACCATCAGTTCGCTGTAAGAAATCTCTCCCTTTGCAGCCATCTCAAATAGTTCTGCTACCATCTCGTTATCCATCAGTATCCTGCCTTATCCAACATAGCCAATAGTCTGTCAAGTGTTTCCTCATCGAGGTTGTCGATTACATCTTCATTGATTACCTTATCAAACATAGTCTTCCCCATCTACTGGTGCGAACATTGCTTGCATACGCTTGAAGCCATCGTAGTCAAGGTTCTTAGTTACCCATTCCCAAATCTGGTTCTCTGCCTCAGTTGCCATACTTCATCTTCCTTTTCATCTTCTTGAACCAATTGTCATTTGCCATAGCCTCAATCCTATCAAACTTATCAATCATCTCTGATAGGATGTCTTTGTAGTAGTATGCGAGTTGCCCACCTGTGTAATTCATAAACTCTTCGTGTCCCTCGCTACTACACATAGAGGCATACTTAGCAATCTTTTTACTCTTCGACATCTTCTACTCCCTGAATCTCGCTCTGGGTTTCTACTTCCTCATACACACCAGAGGCAAGTAGTTCCCACATCTCTTCTTCGGTCTCAGCGATAATCTCTACGAGTTCGCCTGTTAGCACATAAAACTTCTTCATACCCACTATTGTATCCTTACCCTCCGACATTTATACATTCCTCACATTGATAAAAATCTTCATCTATTTTAGTTAGTTTGACATCGTGATACCCATAAACACAACAAGTATTACAGGCAATAGGCTCACAGCCCTCTGGACAATACTCTTGGTCACCCTCACAGGTAGAGCAGAATGGATTACAATCAAATGCCCCATCGTGATTTGGGCAGGGTAGATGGTCGTGAGTGCACTTATACAATTCCATTAGCAACTACCATCATTAGGAATCTGGTCTTCTGGCACACCCATCATTCTTAGGACAGATTGACTTCTATTGATAAGTCCCTCAAGGTAGTCACCAAAAGAATCATTGATGTCTAAATCTTCTTTCTCGCTAATAAACAAAGCGGTATCGCTAATAAGAAAATCGATAATCTCTTGATTAGTCATAGCCTTAGTCATTATGCTCCCTTTCTTTGATTACTACAACTATACAGGATACCTCCGACATTTACAAATCGACACGCCGTGTTTTGGGAAAAATATTTTGATCTTCGTAATTAGGATTTGGATGTTTGTATGGATGATCGGGACTAGCCCCCTGGGCAGGCACAGAAAAACCCCTACCGTTTCCGATAGGGGCTAATCCGTTTTGCCTTATGCCATTACGGCAGACTGAACAATCTTCATCAGGCGGTTCTTCTCAGCGTTCATCACAGGGTCAAAACCAGAAGCCGAAGCGTAAATGCTTTCGTTGTTTCCACCTCGTGAGTTGCGATACCAATCCAGACGCTCTGTCAATGCGTTGTAAGCACCCCAAGCAGTTCCTGAAATGGTGTTGTTGAAGTCACCAACATAAATAGACTGAAGCAGGTCAATCTTGCTATCGTGCTTCTTGAACGAACCCTTGCTATCCTTTTCAGGGGCAGGGTAAGCCAACTCAACAATCTTGTCAAACTGAGCCTTAGTGATTTCCTTTTCAATCATAGCCTGAGCCATAAGAGAAAACTCGTCAATGTATTTGTGAGCCAAGCCAAGAGCCTCACGAGCAACGGCAATCTTACCCTCGGCAGTCTGAGTGTGTCGGATTTTGAAGGTCTGCTTTACATCCTTTTTACCCTTGAAAGCCGATAGAGCAAGGTTTAGAGTGTTAGCACAAACAACACGAACAGGAGTAATCGAAGCCTGAATAGCAACCGAACCATCGTGCGAGGTGTTGATTAGCAGGTAGTTGTCAATCTTGTCGGCACGACCATTAGGGTCAAGAGTGATACCATCAGTCAGAGCAATCGAACCGAAGACAACACGACCATTCTTGATAGAACCAGCAGTTTCCCAACGACCGCCACCGTCAAGGATGTTGTCACCGAATGAGAATAGGTCTTCATTCTGAAGAACCTTGTAACGCTCACCAACAACACCAAGAATGTCATTCTGGCTACGGTCAAATGGGTTAGTGCGAGTTACAAACGAATAAGTCTTGTCGCTTGAAAAGTTTTCTGGCACAGCAACATCCTCAAGACGAACATTCCAGTCATCAAGGTGAGCCAACTTTAGCATCTCGCTTGTGTTTACTTCGTTTTCGAATACGGTTCCAAGGTTGTGCCAAGCAGGTTGGCGTAGCGAAGCAAAAGCAACTTCGCCATTCTCTGAGATTTCGAGGTCGTGAGCCATAGTGGTTCAACTTTCTTTAGTAGGGATTTCTGATAAGACTATTATGACAGGTTTATCGGTGCTTGTCAATACTATTTGGGAAAAATTTTTAGCGTGTCGTAATTCGATCTTGCCAGGCTGTCAGTGTGTGGGGGCTAGCCCCAGCCTCACCCTGCTTGGTTCTATCTTTCCCAAGATAGTTTAGGGTGAGTTGGGTGAGCCTTTTTACAACTTGCTCAGGTTAGTTGCTTATAGCAAGTCCATTACAGACGAGTAGGTGCTTGCTGGAACTTCTTCCTGCTGAGTCATTTTGAGAACACGAAGAGTCTTCTCCAACATCTCCAACGGCTTGGCGTAGTCTCGCCCATAGTGTCGTGAAGAGTTTGGGTCTTCTGGCTTCTTTGGCGACTCAGGGAAGCCAAGTGCGGTAGAGTCAATACGAACATCAACCGAGTTGCTGTATCCATTTACAGAAACACGGATAGGGTTGTCGTAGTTGTCGCCAATCAACTCAGGGTTCTCAGTAAGAGCCTTGATAGTGAGAGCAACGAGAGACTTGCGGTATGCGGTTAGGTCTGCTTCATACTGCTTTACATCAGCAGGGTAAGTAGCAACGGCTGCCTTGATAGTGGCAACCTTCTCTTCTACAAGAGCGATTAGAGATGCGGTTGGAACTTTTACAGCAAGCGAACGAGCCATTAGTATCTTCTTTCTTTTAGGGGTTGTTTTTGTTGTGGTTCTATTATAGGGGCTACCACAGACATTTATTCAGGGGGTAAGCGTTTCGAACAGCCTACCCCCCAAAGTAAAAGGGATTAGTTAGACATTTCCATAGTGTTTGAGCAGTTTTATTCACAAAGACTTGCTCAGGTCTTTTCCCCATTGAAAGGGTCTTACTTGACGGTAGACCAGCGGTCAGTTCCGTTTACATCAAGACGGACACGGAACGAGCCATTGGCATTTGCCACGACTTCCTGAACGATACCCGATACCTTGCTAACAGCAGTGGTGAAAGGTGAGCCAACCTGTGGTGCGGTGATGTTCGACATACGAACTTCCAATCTGTGTCTTGCGACACGCTTCATTTTTCTATTACCAACTTTTGTTGATAAGTCTATTTTATCAAGGAACATAGAGAATGTCAAGCACATTTGATAACTAAATGATAACAACATTTCTTTTTTTATTCTTTGTGTTGCTTCTCTATTTCCTTGTAATACTATTATGCCCTATACCATAGACATTGTCAAGTTGAAATGGCATTTATTTTATAACGAATTTGGGGAAAAATTGTTATCGTTCGTAACTTGACAAAGATCGATCCTGGGGGCTAGCCCCAGAAGGGGAGCAGTTTGTCAACATGCTCAGGTTGGGACGGTACCTAAGAAAGGTTAAGACGGTACCGCATATTTCGTAGCCCCCTACGAAACATCATCATTCCAGACAATGTGTGACGTGAAGTCAACAATGCTGTCGTGGCTTACAGAGAAATCAAAGTCCCACTGTGGGTCAGGCTCTTCGCCAATCTCGTGTTCAATGTCAATGGTGAATGTGACGTTGACCTCAATAGACTTAGTCTTGGTCAACTGAATGCCCAACTGCTCTGCAATGTGGCGGACAGTGTCTTCGTCGTGGTCCTCGATAGCCTCGACCAGAACGTTCTTTACCTTCTCCTCGTACTGCCACTTCTGTTGACGTACGTCACGAGTTAGGTTATTTGCATTGAAGACATCATTGGTCTTTGCGGTTACCTGAGCCTCAAGTTCAGCAATGCGGTCCTTCAACTGCTTCAATACTGGGTGTTCGCTTGCAACGGTGTTGTCGATTACTGCATTCTCAAAGTTTTCCATTGGGGTTCCTTTTCTTCGGGTTATAAATCTAAGTATACTGTAGGGGTAGGACATTTAGTCCAAGAAGTCCAGAGGATTTAGTTCGTTCTCATCGCAGAGTTCACGAATGGTTTCCTCGTCTTGGTCAAGGGTAGCAACAAGCAACTCAATACGAGTAGAGTCGTGAACAGAGTCGAGACCTTCCCAAGCGTTTGGATAACGCTCATGAAACTCATCGTAGTCGAAGGTGATAATGCTGTCTACGCCATAGTTGCCGTCGCCTGCTACATAAGCCTTGTAGTCATAGTCGTAGCGGATGAGAGTGCTCATTAGTTTTCCTTTCGTTGATGTATCTATTATGCCAGAAGCCACCGACATTGTCAAGACTATTTGGGAAAATATTTGGTCGTGTCGTAAAAAGATTTGGGCTGAGGGGCTAGATCAGATCGCTAGCCCTCCTGGGGGTATTACGAGAATAAAGCCATAATTGCCAATACACCACATAGGATGAAGAATGGTCCTGCGAACAGGACACATCCTAACATCATTGGGTCACTTCTTTGCTCTCTATCCATTCACTGCTCCAAAAGTATAACTATTACGGCAAGTATTACGATTATCCAGACTATCTCCATTCATACCCTTACTTTTTGGTCACGCTAAACAAAATGTCATTACGAGCAAAGACACACTGCGAACACAACACACAGGCACTTCCCTGCTCACTAATCAATTTTACCTTACGGTTGTTCTCAGGGCAAGGGATAGGCGACTTTTCCTGCAACTTTTTGAAATCATCCTTACCTTCTGCAAAAGTGTTAGCAAGGTAAGCCAACTTGACACCGTATTGCTTCTTCAACTTGATACCCAATACACGGTTGGCACTGTCAGTTGAGAAATAGAGAGCAAGGTTTGGAATGTCTGCCAGAATAGGCACTGCAAAGTCTGAACGAGTGTATGCCCAGAATTGAACATCGGGGTTCATCTCGATTACGGCTGCCCACGCAACCGCATACTCTTCGCTAAAAAAGTCACCATCCCAGTGTATACGGAACAACTTTTCCGCATTACGCTTTTCACAATCCTTCTTGAAATCGGTAATCATCTCACCAATAAGAACGGTCATGCCCAATAGGTCTGCAGCCAATAGTTGCTCATAGTTGGTAACGAGAATGTTGCGAACACCCTTGTATACCTTTTCAAGTCTGCCAGCATAGCAAACCTTCTCGCAAACCGAGGTAGCCCCAGGGCACGAAAAAGCCTTACCTGCAGGTAATCCAAAAGTGTTAGCAATAGTAGGTGTCTTACCATTAGGCGATACAGCGTTAGTTACTTTACGGTCTTTGCTTCGAATAAGTGCCATGGGGGTTGCCTTTCTTTATGTGTTTATTTTAGCATGTGGGTCAGACATTTATGGGATATCGTAAGCGTGTCGTAAAAGATTATTCGGGCAGGGGCTAGCCCCCATCACTCCTCGTACTCCTCATCAAGTTCAATCCAGTTGTGAAGGTGGTGTCCTTCAATAATTGCCCATGCTGGTGCGGTGTCCTGACCACGCCAAGTAATCTGGAATGGCTTGCCGTCACGCTCACCATCGAATGGCAACTTGATTTCCTTGTCCCAATCATCAGAAAGGGCTGCTTCAATTGCTTCAACGCAAGGCTCAACCATTACGAGTGGGACAGGTGGATAGTGGTTTGAACGCAAGTGCCAAGCAAGACCATCTTCAATAGTCATTACTTCTGCCATCTCTGCTGCTTGTAGTGAACCCATAGTGGACTTCCTTTCTTCTGAATACCTAAATTATAACAGGGGGGTCCGACATTTAGTTCTTAAAGCAGGATGGATGATCGAGGATGCTAGCCCCGAGGGGATGGGGATTACTCCTCATCCTCCTCTTGGTCATCGTCATAGCAGTCACGGCACATGCCATCATCATAGACATCACGGTCACCGCAACGGTCACAAGACTCGAAGTAGCAATCACCCGAGCAACCCATCTCAAGGCACTCGTCACATTCTTCCTCATCGCTCTCACCCTGAGCAATCAAAGTTTCAAAGCCATCATTAGGGTCACCCTCAACAGTTGATACTGCTTCAATGAAACGCAAGCCGCAACTCTCGTTATACCAACGCTTTAGAGTTTCATACATCTCACCAGCAGACATCTCATCCTTAGAGATTAGAGGGTCATACCCATACTCTTTCATCTGAGCCATCTGAGCGTCATCCATCAGGACATAAATCTTGTGGCAGGTATCAAAAGCAATACCTTTAGCGTCTTCCATCTTCTCATAGACCAAAGTCCAATCAATCATTAGTTGCTCTCCTTGCTCTTGAAAATGTTTGCGATGTTGCTTGCTCCGTTAGCCTCGCCCATAGCGTAGGCGTAGTCCCATACCTCACGGATAGAAACAATCTGGTGGTCAGGAAGACCTGTGCGGTCAGCGACATCGCTAACCTTGTTGTAGAACTCAAAGAACTCTCGCTCAGACTCGGTCATTAGTTATCCTTTCTTAGATACTTACATTATAGGGTAGGGGTCGGACATTTATTAGTAGGACTCAGCGATAGCCCTACGCTTGTTAGCCATACGGCTACCCTTGCGACTTTCTGGGGTAACGATAGTGTGAGGGTTCAGCAATAGTGAACGGAACAACTCCTGAGAGTGTGCCTTACGAATGGCGTTATTAGTCTTGCTCAATGGCTTCTTGTTCTTCTTCATACTGATAATTATACAGGGTAGGTCAGACATTTTGGGGAAATTCTTTAGTGTGTCGTAAACGTTTTGTCTCCATCGGGGCTAGCCACCTCCTAATCGAAGGAGTAGCGAGCATTATACATCTCGCCAATCTCCTCCTCACGAAGTTGACGAGCCTCTGCCTGACGCAGATACTCCTTCTGCTCAGGGGTCATCGCTGCCTCCTCAGCAGCCATTTCCTCCTGCCAAGCGAGGAACTCCTCGAACTCAGCAGCCATCTCTTCTGGGGTCATCTCTGATAGAAACATAGTTTACCTTTCGTTATAGGTATAACCTATCACACATTTGGGGAAAAAGCAAATCGTGTCGTAACTAATTTATAACGAGTAGATCACGATCGGGGCTAGCGATTTCGGGGAAAATGGGAAAACCCTCGTAAGGTCGTAAAGACTTTTCTCTCCAGGATCTACCCCACGCCCACGGCACCGCTTCGGGCATCGATGGGGGTCAACCCATCTTTGCCTTTGCGTCTGTTAATACCTGAGCAACCAACTCATCAAACTTTTCGGTTGGCACATAGACCGACAAAGCCCCAACCATCATTGAGGAAATCAGGTCATAGCCTGCTTCGGGGTGTTCCAACTTGTAAGCCTCACGAAGTCGTGAGTTGTCGTTGAAGTAAGGGGCAAAGTATTCGATTTTCTTGAACATAGTTTTCCTATTCTTGATTATTGGCAGAAGTGTTCAGCCATAGACTTTTCCAACTCAGCGACGGTTCGCTCAGTTAGTTCAATGCCACACTCGGCACAGGCAGGTGACCAATAAAAACGGTCGTCATAGTGATACATAAGTATCCTTTCTTTGTTTCAAGTTTACAGGCAACCACCGACATTTAGAATGTCTTAGTGGTTATCAACTTGAGATAGCGGAAAAGTTCCTCACCCTCAAGTTCCATTGGCTTGCTTGCGAGGACAAAAGCCCTCTCGGTCTTGGTCATTCGTGGTTTCTTCATACCAATAACTTACCACACACCACAGACATTTATCAACACGACACGCCGATAATCTGGAAAATAGTTGTAACGGATTTATAACAAAGTTATACACAGGAAGATCGAAGTTATCCACAGGGGGCTAGCCCCACGCTGTCGGGCGTGTCGCCCTACCTTTCCCAAGGGTAGTCGTCTGGGTCTGAATAGATGCTAAAAGTTTCCTGGTCGCATCCACAGCAAGGGCGGTCTTCACATTGGCACATAGTTTACCTTTCGTTATAAAACAAACTTAGCAGACAGGTCAGACACTAATAGGTCTTAGTGGTGATAAGGGTCAGAAACTTGGCAAGGTCTTCACCCTGTAGGGTGTCAATGACCTGAGCCTTGACCCAAGCCTTTTCACTCTTAGTCATTCGTGGCTTACGCATAGGTTGCTCCTTCAGTTGATAATTCAATTTAGCATACAGGTCAGACATTTATCCATCGCAACCGATGGAAGGGTGGCACTCAGTGCAGACATCGTGACCACATCGGGCACACTCTTGCCAATACGCTCCAAGGTTGTTGCAGATAGGGCAGTAGCCAAAGTCTTCGGGGGTGTAAGTGGTCATTAGTTTTCCTTTCGTTTGAGTTCAGCCTAACACAGGGGTCAGACATTTATCGAGCGTTGCCACCCATTGACTTGACCACACGCATTAGAGCGGTTAGTTCACGCTCAAACTTTGGGTCGAGGTCTTGGTCAGCGTCAAGGGTAGCCATAGCGATAGCAACCATAGAGTCATACTCAGCCTGAAGGCTTGGAAGGTCCGTAGGGGTCTTAGTGTTGAACATTGGGTTCACCTTTCTTTCGATACGCTTTTAGCGTAGCATAGGGGTACGACATTTATTCGCAAGACACGCCGATCATTTGGGGAAATTTATAACATTTACATAACACAGTTATACACAGAGTTATCCACAGGGGGCTAGCCCCATCGATCAACTTTTGTCAAGTCAATCTTTGGGTGTGTCGTTAGAATGGTGGCTTAGAGTCTGCCAGCCACTCACTCATTCGCCACAGCATAAAGCCCTGGGCAAGGTTATAGCCAAGTGATACAACAAGAGCAATAGCCAAAAATAGTTCCATTAGTTCCCCTTATGCGAATACTGCGTCAATAAAACGCTGGTGGTCAAAACGCTCGTTGTCATTAGCAAACATCTCAGCAAACTTTTCAGCAACATCTGAGAGAATTAGAAAATCGACATCATCAGCAATTGAGTTTAGAATTCCTGCGGTCTGAACATAGTCCTTGCGAGTCATCATTTTTAGTTTTCCTTACTTTATTGGTTTAGTAGAACAATTAGGATTACAAAAGAAATTATAGCAACAGCCACAGACATTATACAATCTCCCAAGAGGTTAGCAGACCGTTAGCATATGTCTTTTTAGCCCATGCCAAGTTTGAAGGGGTATTAGGGAAACGCTTTACAGTTCCTGACGTGGTCATGATTTCAATCATTAGTTTTACCTTTCTTTATATTTCTATCTTAGACTATGGCAAGTAGTCTGTCAAGTCTTCGCCAAGGTATTTCTCAGCGTCAAGGATGGTCATTAGCCCATCATACTCGTTACAGGTAGGGCATACATACGCATAGGTTACGCCGTAGCAGTATACGCAAATTCTTAGGTCTTTGTCAACCTTGTTTAGTTCAGTCATTTTGACTTCCTTTCTTTATGTGATAAGTCTAACACGATAGATAGACATTTAGCAAGTCGAAACGCCACAATCTGGAAAATATTTATAACGATATTGTTATAAAAATGTACTTGACTTTTGATCGGATCGGGGCTAGCACTACTCAGGTTATTTGTCAAGTAACCTGATTTATCTTTTAGGCAGATACACCGTATTGTGCTACGCAAGACTCGCAAGCCTTTTCGTTGTTGTAGAGGTTGCCCTCGCAGATTACACAGTGTCCTGTTGCTACATTTAGTGAGTTCATCTTGAACTTCCTTTCTTTATCTATATATATTCAATCATAGCCCAGGAGAAAAGTCAAGTCTAAAACATACAAACTTTTAGGAATCTTTTTGTAGGATCTTACAGTTGACAAACTGATCAAAAGGTGGCTAGCCCCTTTCGGGGTAGTTTGTCAAGTCCTACTGAAATTTATCTACAAGTTTAGAAAACTGAGGGTAGAAGGTTAGGATAACAGCAAGTGTTCCACCAATAAACAAACCGTTATTGAAAGTTTCTGAAATACCCTGTTCGGTTTCTGCCCCTGCCAACAATAGGCAAAGGTATAGGAATACATAAGCACCAGCAACAAGCGGAATAGATACAATGCCAAGAATGGCTCTACGGATTACATACTTCATTTTATTAGTTTCCCTTCTGAGAAAAGTCTACATCATCAATAAGCATTATGTCAATAAGACCGATTAGGTATTCGATTTCTTTGGTATCCATTATTATACGTTTCTGGTCAAGCCGAAGGTGGTTCCGTCATTGTAGGTGATGTTGAAGGCACGGATTTCGCTCTTGGCAAATAGTTCTACATAGAACTGCTTGACGGTGTCCTTGTGGAATGGGTCGAATGAGAGGTCGAGATTCTTACCATCGTTTAGGTTTACTACTACGTTCATTTTCTGTCCTTTGCTTATTTCCTTTATGTATATATCTAAACATACATCACCGACATTGTCAAGCCGAAACACGCTAATTTGGGGAAATATTTATGAATGTTATAAGGCTGTTATATTCGAACACCTGTTCGATCGGGCTAGCCCCACGCTGTCGGGCGTGTCGCTTAGAATGGTGGTGCGTTGTCTGCCTCGCCCTGGCGGTATCCAATAGACTTACCAATACGATAAGCAACATACACAAACACGATGTCGAGCAGTAGGTTAAAGCCGTTATAGAACATAGTTGCCTTTCTTAGTAGCACTTACATTGTGGAATGTCATCATCTTCATCATTCCAAGTCCATTGTTCGCAGTCATCACACCAATAGACATCACCAATAGCAACGCCCCAATAGTCTGCGAATGCCCTGCGGTCTTTTTGAGTTTGAGTAGTCATTTCATTTCCCTTCTACAAATACCTTAGCACATACCTGCGACATTACGCAAGTTCATCTGCGGTTAGTGGCTTGCGAAGACCCTGAGCAAGGAAGTTGTCAAAGTGTGTCTTCTTTTCAGCGGTAGCCGAAACAAACACAACACCATTCGCCTTAGCGAAGAAGTCCATAGCAGGGTGACCATACCAAGCAACCTGAACACCACGATAGATAACGCCCTCAGCGGTTCTACCTATTACTACCCATTCAATTCCGTTTGACATTAGTTGTCCTTTCTTTATCTACTAAAACCCTATCACAAGGCACCGACATTTATCAAACGCAAACCCCCACCCAGGGGTCTTTGTTATAAAACCGTTATATTTACGTGCTCACTATATAAAATGTGATATTTTTGTGAGAGTGTGTATCATACACGAATCCAATATTTACAGAAAGTTGCAAATTACAATCTGAATATTTATGACAAAATCTGAATTTTTATGATAAAATAGATATATGAAAACATGTACAAAATGCCAGGTTCTAAAAAATTTTTCAGAATTTCACAAATATAGAAAATCTGTAGATGGATATAAGCATCACTGTAAGAAATGTGTTCGTGAATATGACCAGGTACGCATTGATGAATTTCGTGTTCTTCCTAGAAAAAAGAATGGAAGCCTAATCCATTGTCGTTATTGTGATCAGTATCTTGATAAGTCAAAATTTTCTGGTAACGAT
>ERZ650311.939-NODE-939-length-15838-cov-12.265666_pt1 | contig 15838 bp, 17 predicted proteins | sample MGYA00376247_ERZ650311 | MGnify/ENA primary metagenome ERZ650311 (study PRJEB26733, sample SAMN07839324) | wastewater metagenome | biome: small river; feature: stream; material: water | place: USA: North Carolina | collected 2016-07-28 ... | reverse complement strand
CTTTTTGCCGCACGGACAAGTGGCTGAGCAAAACACCCACAGTGACCAGCAGCAACACATAAAGGGAGACACGTTTGCTCATAGGGGACGAATGGATGCAACCATAATAGGGTTTATTTTGGAGAGCTTAGCCATGATCAAAACGCAGCATCTGTTTGAAATTTCTTTGACTGTGCCTGAAATCGTTGATGTGGGACAAACACCGCTGGGTGCTCGCAAAATCGCCACGGTCACGGGCGGTCGATTTGAGGGTGATCGTATCAAGGGTGAGGTCATGCCGTCACCCGGTGGCGATTGGTTGCTGTTGCGCGCTGACAATGTCTTGACACTCGATGTCAGGTTGACGTTGAAGACGGATGACAACGCCCTCATTTACATGCACTACAAAGGCCTGCGGCACGGCCCCGACGAAGTGATGGCGCGTCTTGCCAAGGGCGAGGCCGTTGACCCCGACAGCTATTACTTTCGCATGGCCCCTGTTTTTGAGACCGGGTCAGAAAAGTATGCTTGGATCAACCGCATGCTTTGTGTGGCCACTGGGCACCGGCTGTCCACGGGTCCTGTTTACCAAGTGTATGAAGTGTTGTGATCAGGGGTTGAAAAAGCGCATGACAGCATCGTTGAATGCTTGGGCTTGCTCCACGCTCGACAAATGCGCAGCATCTTTGAGCACCGCGTATTGCGAGCCAGGCCAATGCTGGTGAATTTGCTCTGACATGGCAGGTGGTGTGGCCATGTCTTGGTCACCCACCAGCACCAAACTCGGCATGTGCAGATTTTTCAAACCCGCCAAGGTGTCGAGCTCAGCAATGGCAGCGCAACAACCCGCATACCCCTGAACAGGGGTCGCTCGGATCATTTCACCAATCGTCGACATCACATCAGGGTGTTGCGCACGGAAGGGGTCGGTGAACCATCGCGACAAGGTGGGCTGCACCAAAGCCTCCATGCCCTGGGTGTTGGCCATGTTGGCGCGGTCGGCCCAAACTTGTGCCGCATTGGGTGCGCCTTTTCCTGTGCTGTTGGCAATCACCACGCGCTCTAACATCTCGGGGTGGCGAATGGCCAGCGTTTGCCCAATCATGCCGCCCAAGGACAGACCTACCCAGTGTGTGCGTGTGACACCCAAATGCAACAGCAAGCCATGCACATCGTCAGCCAACTGCGTCAGGGTGTAGGGCCCTGCAGTGGCTTGGGTTTGACCATGACCTCTGATGTCATAGCGCAAAACGGTGAAGTGTTGGCTGAGTTGAGCTACTTGTGGCTCCCACATGCCCAAATGCGCCGCCAGTGAGTGCGACAGCGTGACCCAAGGGCCACTGCCAGTGACTTCGTAATGGATGTCAATATCCCCGATGTGTGTTTTCATGGCGCAGCTTTGTTTGAATGGAAATGATGGTTAGCTTTTGGCAATGGCCGCATTCACGCGTGGCATCACCTCGGTGGCAAACAACTCCATCGAGCGTTTGCCAAGGGCCGGATCCATCCAATCGTGGCAGGCATAGAGCAGTTGTCCAAAGTCGCCCACCTTTTCGCGGAACGCCAAAATTTGATCTACCACCGAATTCACGGTGCCTGCCAATACCAAGCGCTGGGTCACGTAATCGGGCGTGAGGTCGCTGTCGGGTGTGTCGGGATTGGTCTTGAACAAGTTGCTGCGTCCACCACCTGAAACCAATTTGTGCACCAGTTGTTTGAAGTAGAAGTGATAGGGGCCACCCTCTTGCAAGGCATAACGTTTGGCGGTGGCTTCGTCATCCGCCACAAAAATACTTTTGGCAACACGCCATTCGCTGGGGTGTGCTTTGGCGCCAACAGCTTCGCGGCCTTCGACATACTTTGGCCAATGTGTTTTGACCCATTCGGGCATCAAAAAGTTGGCTGAGATGGGGCCCCATCCACGCTTGGCCATCTCGGTCACGCCATTTGAAAAAGGTGCCACGGCAGTGCCAACAATGGGCGGGTAGGGCTTTTGCAGTGGCTTCATGATGAAGCCTTGCCCGATTTTTGGAATCATGGTTTTTTCAACCGAGATCTTCCAGAACTGACCTTCGATGTTGTAGGGTGGCTCTGACTCCCAAATTTTCAAAACCGTGTTGATGCATTCGACAAACATCGCGTTTCTGTCTTTGCCAAAGTTGCCAAACACCTCGGCGTCAGACATCAAACCACCCGGGCTGATGCCCATGATCAAGCGACCTTTGAGCAAGTGATCCAACATGGCCACTTGCGCCGCAATCGCGGCAGGGTGTGAATTGGGCAAGTTCAAAGTGCCCGTGCCCAGTTTGATTTGTTTGGTTTCAGAAGCCAAGGAGGCCAAAAAAATCATGCTGGAGGTCACAATCTCTGCCGCATCGGTGACGTGCTCGCCAACATAGGCCTCGCTGAAGCCAAGTTTGTCAGCCAAGATGATGGCCTCGCGGTCCTCTTGCAGTGTCTCTGTCACATTGCGCCCAGGTGGGTGCAGAGGCATCATAAAGGTGCTGTATTTCATGGTCATGCCATTTCCTTTTTAAGATCGTGATGAATGTGGCGAGCGTAGTCGCCTTGAACAAAAAGCAAGGGCGCCTGATGCTGGTGCTCATACGCTTGTACTTGGCCCAGGTACAACATGTGGTCGCCCACTTCTAGGCCTTGCAATTTGCGGCATTCAAATGTGGCCGCACAACCTTCGAGCACGGGCAACCCCGCGATGCCCAAGCGATGCGAGACACCTTCAAATTTGTTAGCAACGGGGCTGGCAAAACGACGTGAATGGCTGAGTTGGTCTTGCGCCAAAACATTGATCACAAAACGCTCACCCGATTCAAAGGCATGCAAATTGGGTGAACTTTTTTGCAAACTCCAAAGCACGATAGGAGGGTCGAGCGAGACCGAGCTGAAAGAGTTCACTGTCAGGCCCACCCATCGTCCGTCGGTGGTTTGGGTGGTGACGATCGTGACGCCGGTACCAAAGCAACCAAAGGCTTTGCGCAGGTCAAATCGGTCAAAGGTTTGCTCGGTGTTCATCTGATCACTTTATTGTGATCAATTGATCTACTGCAATGAGGGTTTTCCCTTGCGTGGTGTTTTTGCGCCGCGTTTTGGAGGTGGGGTCACACCCAGCATGCCTGGCAAAACGGCGCGTGCGCCAGCGATGAAGTGCTCGACGGTCAAGCGGATCAAATCGTCTAACTCGCCCTGCACGGGAACATCAAAAATCCATTGGCGTTGCCCAAAATAAAAAATGCGCGCGTTGATGCTCCAGACCAATTCAATTTCGGTGTTTTTCAGAGGCAATTCGGCCGTGCTGGGCAGACCAAACTCGTGGCGCAATTCAATCGCTATGGGTTCCAAAATGCGTTCGCGCAAGATGTTGAGGTATTTGCGGTTGATGTCCTCGCCACGCAAGCCAGAGAACATGAAAATGCGCACCCAATCGCGCGTCAGGGCGGCTTTGGCGTACTCGATGTAGTGGCGGGTCAAGCGCTCTTGCAGCGGAATGCTGCGATCGCGCACCACGGTCTCCCAAAATGGGTTCCAGCGTCCGAGGTAGACCTCCTCGTAGACGCGGTTGATCAGGGCTTCTTTGCTGGGGAAATACTTGTACAACAACGATTGGGTGACCCCCAAGCGTTGCGCGAGCTCTCGCGTATCACCCACAAAACCTACTTCGGCGAAATAGCGCACAGCTTCTTGCGCGATGTGCTTTTCACGCTCTGCGCCTGTGAGCCGGCGGGTCAAGGGCGTGGGTTTTGGGGGCGTCTTTTTTGTGGCCATGAACGATGAACGGAGATGCTAGAAGGGGGCCTGATTGCGCTGTCGCGCTGTCGCAGCCGTGTCTTTTTGGATTGCAGTTTCTCACAAATTCGTTTAGCGTAGGGCATTTGGAGATCAAATGAGCACCAAGAAAATCATCAAGCGTTCTCAGCCGCAAGCCGCCGTCGAGCGAATCGGGTTGTTGGGTCTGGGCATCATGGGGTCGGCGATGGCTGACAACTTGATCAAGGCAGGCTTTTTGGTGTACGGGTTTGACCCCAGCGCCAAAGCCCGTCAGCAACTCAAGCGCTCAGGGGGCAAGCCATGCCACGATGCAGACGAAGTGGTCCAATCGGTCGAGGTGGTGATCACATCGTTGCCCAGTGCGGCTGCGTTGCTCGAGAGCGCCAACACTTTGGCGCGTGTGGGCCACAAAGGTTTGCTGGTGATTGAAACCAGCACGCTCGACATCCAAGACAAGCTGACGGCGCGTGATTGCATGGCCAAGCGGGGTGTGGTGTTGTTGGATTGCCCTTTGTCAGGAACTGGCGCGCAGGCCAAGCGCAAAGACCTCACGGTGTATGCAAGCGGCCCCAGTGGCAGCATTCGTCGCCTCAAACCAGTGTTTGAAGGGTTCTCCAAAGCGCATTTCGATTTGGGTGTGTTTGGCAATGGCATGAAGATGAAGTTGATGGCCAATTTGCTAGTTGCCATCCACAACGTGTCCACCGCCGAGGCTTTGTTGTTGGGACAACGCTGGGGCATCTCACCCAAAAAAGCAGTGGAAGTGCTCAGCGACGGAGCAGGCGGTTCGCGCATGTTGCAAGTGCGAGGCCCGATGATGGAAAACGAAGGCTGGACCGAGGCCACCATGAAAGTTTCGGTTTGGCAAAAAGACATGAAGCTGATCGCTCAAGCGCTTGCTGACGCCCAAGTGCCCGCGCCCTTGTTTGCAGCCACTGTGCCGCTCTACAACGCAGCCATCGGTTTAGGTCATGCAGAGAACGACACCGCCGCCGTGTTTGATGTTTTGTCACGCATGTCTAGCGCCCCCAAAAAACGCGTATCCACAAAAAGGTGATGAGATGAAATTGTCCTTGAATCATTTCTCTATTCGTACCCTAGATTTGGCCGCAACAAAACACTTTTATGTGGATGTGCTGGGTTTGCAAGTGGGACCCAGACCAGACTTTCCATTTCCTGGTTATTGGTTGTACCAAGGGCCTGTGGATGTGTATGCCAACGCATCGGTTCACATCATTGGCATTGACAAAAACGATGCCACGGGTTTGAGCCAATATTTGGGTGACCGCGATGAACAACAACTCAAGGGGAGCGGCGCCTTAGATCATGTGGCTTTTTTTGCCACCGGCCTGGCTGACATGATGTCACGCTTGAAAAGTTTGAACATTGAGCCACGCTGTCGCGACGTGCCTGGTATTGGCTTGCATCAATTGTTTTTAGACGATCCCAATGGCATTGTGGTTGAACTGAATTACCCGTTTGCTGAAAAGCAAGCCTTGGATTCTTCAGCACAAGTGGTTTGACATGGCTCGCATTGCTGTTGTCGGTGGCTCGCTGGGTGGCTTGTTTGTGGCCAATATGTTGCATCGTGATGGACACGATGTGCAGGTGCTTGAAAAAGTCAAAGGGTCGATGAGCGGGCGTGGTGCAGGCATCGTGTCGCACGATGCGTTGGTGCGTTCTTTGGCGCGCGCTGGGCTCGATGTGCAAGCCAGCTTGGGCGTTGAAGTGCCGGGACGTGTGTTGCTTGATCCGTCGGGCCAAACCAAGCTGTCATGTGACATGCCACAGGTGCTGACGTCGTGGAGCAGGTTGTATCAAATACTGCGCGCTGCTTTGCCTGATGCATGCTATTTGCAAGGGGTGAGTGTTTCCCATGTCAATGAAATGCCAGAGGGTGTTCAAGCTGTGGGCCAACGCGATGGCAAAGATTGCCAATGGGACGCCGATGTGTTGATTGCCAGCGATGGCATTCGATCGGGTGTGCGCCAACAACTGTTTGCGCACATTCAACCGCGCTACGCTGGTTATGTTGCTTGGCGTGGCGTATGCGATGAGTCACTTTTGTCGCAACGAACCTTGAAGACCCTGTTTGATTATTTTGGATTTTGTGTTCCGCCAGATGAACAAATCATTGGTTATCCGGTGGCAGGATCTGACAACAACACCCAGCGTGGTCACCGCGCATACAACTTTGTTTGGTATCGACCCGCTGAAGGGGAGGCGTTGCAAACTTTGCTGACCGACGCCGATGGTGTGCATTACCCACAGGGCATTCCACCCAACAAAGTGTGTTGGCAAGAAGTGGCCAAGGTGCGTGAAGCGGCACGACGTTTGTTGGCGCCGCAGTTTGCCGAAATACTTGAAAAAACACCTCAGCCTTTTTTGCAACCTATCTTTGATGTGGCTTCAGACGTTGTGACGAAGGGGCGCGTGGCCTTGATGGGCGACGCGGCATTTGTGGCCCGACCACACATTGGCATGGGCGTGGCCAAAGCCGCGCAAGATGCGGTTGCTATCGCAGATGCCATTCGCACGCACGGTGCCAACCAAGAGGCCTTGCAAGCCTATGCGCAGCAGCGCTTATCTGCTGGACGCACAGCAGTCAGACGCGCGCAGTGGTTGGGTTCTTTTGTGAAATCAGCCGATGGGTCCACCCAACCGATGGCGCAACGAGAGCACCACGCACTTTTTGAAACAGCGATTGATCTCGAACGTTATGGGCATCAATCGGCTTTTCAAGAGAGCAATTCACCGCTTTGACAAGCCCACTTTTTGGACAACGCATGCCATCACCCAACCCAAATTCTCTTCACGCCTTCATGCCTTACCCCAAGGTGGGTGTTGCCAATGCCGCATCGGGGCCTTTGCAGGGGTTGACCTTTGCGGTGAAAGATTTGTTTGATGTGGCGGGCTACCCCACCAGTGCAGGCCAGCCGCACTTTTTGGCCATGTCGGGCATCAAAACACAAACAGCTCCGGTGGTTCAACGTTTGTTAGATGCAGGCGCAGCGTTTGTTGGCAAAACCGTGACCGACGAGTTGGCCTTTTCTTTGAACGGGCAAAACGCGCATTTCGGTTCGCCTGTGAATGGTGCTGATGCCCGTCGTATCAGTGGTGGTTCTTCGTCGGGTTCGGCCTCTGCGGTGGCAGGTGGCGTGTGTGATTTTGCGCTGGGCACAGACACGGGAGGCTCTATTCGTGCACCGGCCAGTCATAACGGTTTGTATGGCTTGCGCCCCACGCACGGGCGCATTGACATGACGGGCAGTCACGCACTCGCACCCAGCTTTGACACGTTGGGTTGGTTTGCGCGCGATGCAGATGTTTATGCACGCGTGGCCAGTGTGCTGTTGCCTGAGTCACAACCTGCACCGTTGCTGAAAACACAAACTGTTCGCCTGTTGTTGGCACAAGAATTTTGGCAATTGCTTGCACCTGAGGTGCATGCTGCATTGCAACCTGCGGTCGATGTGTTGACGCGTGCGTTGTCACAAAGTTTTCAACACATCACGGTTGAAAAAACCCATGTTTTGAAACACGATTTTGACGATCTGACCTTGGCTTTCAGACAGGCGCAGGGCTGGGAGGCTTGGCAAGTCAATGGCGACTTTATCCGTCAGCACCAACCTGTGTTGGGGCCCGGTGTGGCGCAACGCTTTGCATGGGCCAGCACAGTGACATCAGCGCAATACGACCATGCCCAAGCCTTGAGAACGCAACTCAAACAGCATGTGTCACAAGGCTTGGGGCAAGACGGTTTTTGGGTGTTGCCAACCATGCCTGACTGCGCCCCTTTGATTGAAGAGTCAGAGGCAGCGCTTGAAAATTACCGCGCTGCGAGTTTGAAGATGCTCTGCGTTTCTGGTTTAACAGGCTTGCCGCAAATCAGTTTGCCTATTGGGCGCCACCAAGGTGTGCCGCTGGGTTTGTCATTGCTGGGTCCTGCCAACAGCGACGCCTTGTTGGTGGCCATGGCGCAGCAAGTCGCAAAGGCGGCACGCGTTTCGCAAGCAGCTCATTAATATGCACAGCACCACTTGAAGGGGTATTGAGATGGATGATTTACTCAGCGTACGCGCACCATATTCAGCCATTGTTGATCGGCCGGTTTTGAAACTGCCAGACAACGGTCGCATGTTGGTGTGGTTGATCGTGAATGTTGAGCATTGGAGCATTGAGCGTGCCATGCCGCGCACCGTTCTCAGTCCACCCATGGGGCAGCCTTTGTTGCCTGATCTGCCCAATTGGGCTTGGCATGAATACGGCATGCGCGTGGGCTTTTGGCGTTTGTATGACGCATTGAACCAACGAGGCATTGTGCCGACCATGGCCACCAATGGCATCGTGTGCGATTCATATCCGCGCATCGTCGAAGCTGCGTTGCAAAAAAATTGGGAAATCATGGGGCACGGTTTTGTGCAGGGCCCCATGCACAAATTAGAAAATCAGCAAGAAGCAATAGCGTCAACCATTGACACCATTCGTCGCTTCAGTGGCAAAGCCCCTGTGGGTTGGGAGAGCCCGGGGTTGACTGAAAACGATCACACCCTAGATTGTTTGTCAGCAGCTGGCATTGAGTATGTTGCGGACTGGGTGCTCGATGATCAACCTGTGTGGTTGAAGGCCAACCCTAAACCTGTTTTGTCGGTGCCTTACACGGTGGAGATCAATGACATCCCCATGATGCTGTTGCAGCACAACCGCGCTGAAGAATTGCTGCTGCGCGGTATAGATCAGTTTGATCGGCTCTGGCAGGAGAGTGCAGACATTCCGCGTGTGATGGCCATCAGCGTTCACCCGTATGTCACAGGTGTGCCGCACCGGATTGGTTATTTTGAAAAGCTGTTAGACCACATTTTGGCGCGCCCTGGTGTTGTGATCCAAACCGGTGAGCAGATTTCCAATTGGTACCGCGCGCAAGTGCCATGCTAAAAGTTCAAAGCAACTGAGGCGTCAACGAATGCCCACAAGCGCAGCATCTGCCGGTAGTGAGATCAACAGCCTAGATTTGCTCTTGATACTGTTGGTCACGGTTTCATGGGGTTTGAATTACCCGATCATGAAATTTGTGGTCACGTCTTACCCACCTCTGACGTTTCGGGCCTTCACCTTCACCATTGGTTTTGTTTTGCTGGGGGCTTATGCGTTGCGACGGGGTGAGTCATTGCACATACCTGTGTCTGAGCGTTGGTTGGCTTTCAAGTTGGGCATGCCCAACATGGTGCTGTGGCATCTGGGGTTGATCTATGGCGTGACCTTGCTCAACTCGGGTCGTGCAGCCATCGTCGGGTACACCATGCCTGTGTGGGCGCTCTTGGCCAGTGTTTTGATGTTCAAAAACACCTTGACGGTGCGCGGCATCATGGGTGTTTTTTGTTCATTGTTGGCCACGTTTTTATTGGCCAGAGATGAGATGTCTAACTTTGCAGGTCAGCCACTCGGTCTGGCATGCACGCTGGCTGCTGCCATGGCTTGGGGTGTAGGCAACGCCATGATGAAAAATTGCAAGATCAGCATCTCTAGCATGGCATTGACCTTTTGGATGTTGCTGTTGGCTGCCATATGTTTCACTGTTTTGGCGTTTGTATTTGAGCAAGACCGATGGGCATGGCCCACGTGGATGCAGTTTGCAGCTATTTTTTATGCAGGTGCTGTCACCTTTGCCATCAGCTATGTGGCGTGGTTTAGGGTGGCCAGAAAGTTAACGCCAGTGGCGAGTGGCTTGTCCATCATGTTGGTGCCCATGGTGGGGCTTGCAGGGGGCTATTGGATGCTCAACGAAGTGGTGGGCTTGGCTGACATCACCGCACTGTTTTTGATTCTGTTGGCAATGGCTATTGTGTTGATACCTCGCCGACAAGTGAACACAGGTTGACGCTTTGATGTGTCAGTACTTTTTTATGGTCTAGGGTCTTTCCCTATGTAGAACAAAAACAGGTTGTGATGACATGACATGCTCTCACAATCGGTTGAGTGAACAAGATTGAACACAATTTTTTTCAGGAATGTCACGCACGTTACAAGACAAATTTTTTTTTCCGGAATACTCAATTTGCTTTAGACAAAAGACCCTCGCAACAAAAAATCTTAAGGAGACAACCATGGATTCAATTCGTCGCAAACTGCTAGGCACTGCATCCGCAGTTGCATTGGCTGCAGGTCTGGCTGCTGGTGGCAACGCCATCGCTGCTGAGCCCATCAAAATCGGTATGAGCATGCCGCAAACCGGTGGCTTGGGGAGCGGTGGTAAAGCTGCTCTGTTGGCCATTCGCATGTGGGTGGACGATGTCAACGCCAAAGGCGGTTTGTTGGGTCGTAAAGTTGAATTCATTTATTACGACGATCAAAGCAACCCTGCCAACACCCCGGGCATCTACACCAAGTTGTTAGACGTAGACAAAGTTGACTTGTTGATCGCGCCTTATGCCACGGGACCGACCGCTCCCATCATGCCGCTGGTCAAGCAAAGACAAAAACTGTTGATGGGTAATTTCTCGTTCCAAGTGAACGCGAAAATCAAACACGACATGTGGTTCAACAATGCACCTTGGAACACGGCAGAAGGTTGGGCCAAAGGCTTCATGGAGGCGGGACGCTCCACAGGTGCCAAGACAGTGGCCATCTTGGCTGAGGACGGTGAATTCGCACAAAACTTGGCCGATGGTGCACGTCCTTACTTCAAGTCATTGGGCTTGAACATTGTTTACGATCAAAACTACCCACCCACCACCAAAGACTTCTCTTCTTTGATCCGCGCCATCCGCGCTTCAAATGCTGAAATTGTTTTCGTGGCTTCCTACCCAGGTGCATCAGCAGCCATTGTTAACTCGATCAGCGAAATTGGTTTGGGTCCACAGGTGAAGATCGTGGGCGGTGCCATGGTGGGTTTGCAATTCACACCCATTGCTGTGAACTTGGGTAGCAAGCTCAACGGCATCACCAACTTCCACTCTTATGTGCCTGGCATGCCCTTGCCTGGTGTGGATGCTTTCCTCAAGCGTTACACCGTTCGTGCAAAGGCTGAAAACACCGACGAGTTGGGCTTCTATTTGGCGCCTTTCAACTATGCCATTGGTGAAATGCTTGAGCAGGCCATCAATGCCACCAAGAGCATTGACGACCGCAAGCTGGCTGACTACTTGCGTAAGAATGAAATGAAAACCATCGTCGGCCCCGTGCGTTTTGACGAAAACGGCGAGCGTGCCAATGTCCGTTTGGTCACGGCGCAGTTCAGAGGTCTGAAAGACAAAGACCAAGAGCAGTTCCGCAACCCAGCCCGACAAGTGGTGCTCTCACCAGCTGCCGACAAAACTGGCGACTTCATTTCGCCCTACGTGAAAGCAGCCGAAGCAAAGTAATTTGCTCAGCTTGGTTTGGCCCATGTCGAGGGCCGTTCACAACGGTCCTCGACACGTTTTGGTTGTTACACAATGATGTTTTCATTTGAGCTTCTGTATGAAGCAGTCATATTTGGGCTGCTGCTGGGGTGTTTTTACGCCGCCGTCAGTTTGGGTTTGTCAGTGGCCTTTGGCTTACTCGACGTGCCGCATGTGGCGCACCCTGCGTTGCTGATTGTTGGCTCTTATGGCGCTTACCTCATGGGCACTTGGGGTTTTGATCCCTTGCTCTCTGGGTTGCTGCTGATGCCAGTGTTTTTTGCCTTTGGCATGTTGCTGTACCGCTTTTATTACGAGACCTTTGAGAGTCGAGGCAGTGCTGCAGGTGTCAACGGGTTGGCCTTTTTCTTTGGCATTGCTTTCATTGTGGAAGTGTTGCTGGTGGTTGCTTTCGGCGTTGACCAACGCGCTGCGGAGGCTGAATACATCGGTGCCAGTTTGCGTTTAGGCGAACTGCGCATTCCTTATCGTTTGTTGGTGGCCGCTGGTGTGGCTTTGTTGTTGACTGTTGTGTTGACCAATTTCTTCTCACGCACTTTTGTGGGCCGCGCCATCAAAGCCGTGGGTCAAGACGAGGGCGCGCTCAGGTTGATGGGGGCTGATCCTGTCAAGATCAAACAACTTGCTTTTGGCATTGCAACTTCTGTGAACGCGCTGGCTGGTGCGATGTTGATCATCGTCAGCCCTGTTGAGCCCACCATGGACCGCATTTACATCGGGCGCACATTTTGTGTGGTGGTGTTGGCGGGCATGGGCAGCATGAGCGGCACATTGGTTGCAGGTTTGGTGTTGGGTGTGGCCGAGTCAATCGTGCTCACACTCTTTGGTGCATCGTGGGCAACAGCCGTCGCATTTGGTTTGCTGTTGTTGATGCTCGGAATTCGGCCACAGGGCCTTTTTGGCAGGTAAGTGAACATGAAATACTGGTTTGTTTCGGCCTTGGCTTTGCTGGCTGCCATTGCGTTGGCACTCTCGGGTGCCAATGAGTACATTTTTTTTGCTGGCTTTGTTGTTCTACAAGCCATTGTGTTGGCAACCGCATGGAATATCTTGGGGGGCTACGCTGGCTATGTGAACTTCGGTGTTCCAGGCTTTGTGGGTGTGGGTGCCTACAGTGCGCTTGCGGTTCACCTCTTGTTCAACGCGCCCATCTTGGTGCAAATTTTGGCAGGGGCCGCACTGGCCGGATTGCTCGGTTTGGCTGTGGGCTTGTTGACACTGCGCTTGCGCGGTATTTTCTTCTCCATCGCCACCGTTGCGGTGGTGTTCATCTTGGAAGCGGTTGTGATGAACACGCGTTTCTTGGGTGGGGCCACAGGCTTGCAATTGACCCGACCCAGTGATGTGTGGTTGTTTGATTCCTACACGCGCATGCTGTTTGTCGTCATGAGTTTCATGGCGGTGATGGCCATTTCAATTGCGCGTTATGTTCAAGACTCACACATTGGTCAAGGTTTGCGAGCGGTGCGTGACTCTGAAGAAGCAGCCGATTGCTCTGGTGTGCCAACCCTCAAACTCAAGCTGATTGCATGCGCGATTTCAGGTGCATTGCTGGGTGTTGCTGGTGCACCTATGCCGATGTACTTGAGCTACGTTGAACCGGCATCTACCTTCAATTTGCACTACGCAGTCATTGCGTTGGCGATGCCCATCATCGGTGGTACATCGCATTGGTTGGGCCCATTGATTGGTGCTTTGATCCTCGGCACCTTGCAGCAAATCGTGACGGTCACTGTCTCGAGCGAGCTCAATGTGTTGGTGGTGGGTGTGTTGCTGGTCGTGTTCGTGGTTGTCGCCCCTGACGGCGTGATTGGATTGATTAAAAAATGGAAAACATCCTCGAAGTAAAGGGCGTTGGCAAAAACTTTGGTGGCTTCACCGCGCTCAGCGGGGTGAACCTGTCCATTCGCAAAGGTGAACGCTTGGGCCTGATTGGCCCCAATGGTTCTGGAAAAACCACCTTGATCAGTTGCATCTCAGGTGCGTTGCAAAACGACTTGGGTGACATTGTTTTCAAGGGCAAGCCCATTCAAACCTTGCCTGCCTATGTACGCACACGTTTGGGTATTGCGCGTAGTTTTCAGATTCCCCGTCCGTTTCGCAGCATGACAGTTTTGGAAAACCTCATGGTGCCTTTGGCCTATGTGGGGGGTGTCAGTGGTGCCAAAGCGCGCGATCAGGCGCTTGAGATTTTGAGCGAAATGGGTTTGGCTGACAAAGCCGAAGCTGGTTCAGCCTCTTTGTCTCAAGTCGAGTTGCGAAAGATGGAGTTGGCGCGTGCCATGGCTGCCAAACCTCAATTGTTGATTTCAGACGAAGCCATGGCAGGTCTGTCTGGCAGCGAATGTGATGATGTGTTGGACATCTTGATCAAGCTCAACCAACAAGGCATCACCATCATCATGATCGAACACATCATGCAAGCTGTGATGCGTTTTTCTGAACGCCTCGTGTGTTTGGACGCTGGGCAAATCATCTGTGATGGTGACCCCAAGTCCGTCATGGCTAATCCACAAGTGCAAAGGGCTTATCTTGGCGATTAAATTAGACATCAAAGATATTGCTGCCAGCTACGGTGCAGTGCGTGCGCTTCACGGCGTGAGCTTGAACATCAGCCAAGGCCAAACCGTGGCTTTGCTCGGCACCAATGGCAATGGAAAAAGCACGCTCATGAAGTGTGTGATGGGCATGGTTCGACCTTCGCGTGGTTCTATTCACTTAGAGATCGATGGCCAAACACACGACCTGACGCAACTCTCCACACAAGAAATTGTCAACTTAGGCGTGGCCATGGTGCCTGAAGGTCGCCGTCTGTTTCCTAAGTTGACGGTTGAAGAAAACCTTCTCTTGGGTGCGTATCGCGAACAGGCACGCCCAGAAATTGCTGACAACTTGGCCTTCAGTTTTGAAGCGTTTCCTGTTTTGGCAGAGCGACGCAAGCAGTTGGCTGGCTCGATGTCAGGTGGGCAACAACAAATGTTGGCCATTGCGCGCGCGCTGATGTCTTCGCCTCGTTTGCTGTTGGTCGATGAACCCTCGGTGGGCTTGTCGCCCTTGTTGGTGTCTCAAACCATCACCAAACTCAAAGAGCTCAAAGACCGTTATCAGTTGACGGTGTTGATGGCTGAGCAAAACTTCAATCAAGCCATGCGTGTGGCTGATTACGGTTACATCATTGTGCACGGGGAGATCGTGTTTCACAGCGATGTGGCCGCTTTGAAAGAAAACGATCTTGTCAAGAGCTTCTACTTAGGCGGTAGCCATTAAAGAGGATGTCAAACCATGAAGGCTCCTGCGTTCGATTATGTGAAGCCTAAAAACCTCGACGAGGCTTTTTCGTTTTTGAAGCAATACGGCTCTGGCGCGCAAATTTTGGCGGGCGGGCAAAGCCTGATGGCCATTTTGAATTTGGGCCTTGCCATGCCAGAGGTGTTGATCGACATCACAGGCATTGAAGGTTTGAAAGACATTGCTGTCACTGAGCATCATGTTCGCGTGGGGGCCTTGGTCACCCATGCCAAATTGCAAACCAGTGCTGACATTGCTCGCCACGTGCCTTTGTTGTCGCAGTGCATCCCGCACGTCGCGCACATGGCCATTCGCAATGCTGGCACGATGGGCGGCAGCATGGCATTGTCAGACCCTGCGGCTGAATACCCTGCAGTGGCTTTGGCACTCAATGCCGTTATCACCTTGCAAAGCGCCAAAGGCACGCGTGATGTCATGGCAAGCGACTATTTCTTGGGCTTGTACACAACCGCACGCACTGAAGATGAGTTGTTGGTGGCCGTGTCTTTTCCAAAAGTCAAACCCAACCAAGTGATGGTTTTTGACGAGCTGACCCGACGCCGAGGCGACTACGCTTTGTGCGGTTTGGCGGCTGCATTTGACATGCAAGGACCGCACATCAGTTCAGCCAAACTGGCTTACTTGTCGATGGCCGATACACCCGTGCTGGCGACCCATGCCGCAGCGGCTTTGGTGGGCAAAGCATTGACCGAAGAAACCATTGCACAAGCGCAAACAGCCCTAGCGCATGACCTCTCGCCGTTGGGCGACCTTCACGGTTCTGCACTGGGCAAATTGCACTGGGCCAAAGTGTTGCTAGCCCGCAGTGTTCGACAGATAGGAGCGCGCGCATGACCGAGAAGCACAGAACCATTTCCGTCAAAATCAATGACGAGCAAGTGGAGCGGCCGGTGTTGGTGCGCCAACATTTGGTCGACTTTCTCCGCGATGAGCTTGATCTCACAGGCTCGCACTTGGGTTGCGAGCACGGTGTGTGCGGAGCATGCCAAGTGATGGTGGACGGTGAGGTGGTGAGGGGATGCCTGACTCTTGCTGTGCAAACCGATGGCAAGCATGTTCAAACCATTGAAGGGTTGAGCGATTCAGGCGCGTTGGCGCAATTGCAAGAAGCATTTCTCAACCACAACGCTTTGCAGTGTGGCTTTTGTTCATCAGGCATGCTGATCACCGCGCTCGATATCGTGCGTCACCACCCCAACGCCACACGCGAAGATATACGTGAGCACATCAGCGGCAACTACTGTCGTTGTACAGGCTACCAAGCCATCGTGAACGCGATTGAGTCGGTGCTGATCAAAAACAGAGCCCATCAAGTGTCGGGAGTTGCCGCATGAACGCACGCATGGAAATTCCCGCATCGCAACCCA
>ERZ650311.938-NODE-938-length-15856-cov-8.541232_pt1 | contig 15856 bp, 14 predicted proteins | sample MGYA00376247_ERZ650311 | MGnify/ENA primary metagenome ERZ650311 (study PRJEB26733, sample SAMN07839324) | wastewater metagenome | biome: small river; feature: stream; material: water | place: USA: North Carolina | collected 2016-07-28 ... | reverse complement strand
TACACGACGCTCTTCCGATCTGATGCGAGAGGTCGAGGCCGAGGCGAGCGCGGGACTCCAGTTCGTCGAGCAAAGAAGGCATTCGGGTCACTCCGCTGGGTAATCACCGCCGATATTCTGCGTCCTACGGCGCTGCGTGGAAAGTCTGCGGACCACAATTTCCATATACTTCTTCCGCAACTCTCCTGGATCAGTAGTGCCTAGGTCCTGCTCCAACTGTGCTCTCTGAGTAGGATTGCTAATAGCCTTCTCAAAAGTAGCGGCGGCCGAAGCTACTATATTTGCATTTGCGGAATCAATCGCTTCTTGTGCAGTAGCGCCAGTTCCAGCGAAACTGCCGATCTGAGCGGTATGAATTCGCGTATTCGGAGCTGTTGTTGATTCCACAGAAGTAAGCTTAGGCACAATAGGCTCTACAACCTCTCGTCCCTGTGAATTGCGATCGAGAATATCAAGCCGACGGTTGTCAATGCTATTACGTTCTTGGCTTCTGCGATCCTCGGCCTGTAGACGAGCGGCTGCAGACTGCGCCCCTATATCAGCAACTCGTAGCTGAGTAGCGTTATTAGCCGCAGAACGCTCTGCTTCTGCCCTCTGCTTATCGAGGTCCGCCAAGTACCGCATCTGCGTACCGATAGACAAATTAGAATTACGAATCCTGCGGGCCGCTACATCAAACGGAGACTCACCGCCAACAATCACAGGCGCCCCGCCACGAGGATTAGACGCCTGCAGCTCCTTCGTAAGCGCCTGCATCTGTTCTAACGCCGGTCCTAGCGTCGGATCAATAGCCTGCCCACCAAGTGTCGTCTGCCGAGGAGTACCGTCGGGGTTGTAGATATCCGGCCGCTGAGCCGCAAGCGTCGTGCCCATAGCATACGCGGGGGCGGAATTGAACCCGATACCGGAAGTACCTCCGGGAACGTTACTAAGCACGGGGACGCCGGACGAATCATTGCGGTAATACGTGCCTCCAGCGTACGGAACGGCTATCTCGGGGGAGGTAGTAACTGGCGCAGGCGGGGGCGCAGTAACCGAGGGTGCGCCAATACGACCGCCCGGCACGTAGAAATGATCCGGGTAACTCTCCGCCGTCGGCAATGGAGCACGGCCCCCAGGAAGGGACAATGTAGCCGCCTGAGCCCGTGTCTCCCCACCATACGCCCGCGCCGCAGTATCTATCCACCCGGACGTAGCATCTGCGGCGCGACTAATAGCCGGGATAATAGTACCCGACGTATAATCAACGGCGCGATCATACGCATCGCGGGCCGCGGGGATAATAGTACCTGACGTATAATCAACGGCGCGGTCGTATAACCCGTCGAGTTCCGGGGCGCGGAATAATCCACCCGCGGTGTTTCTGCCTTCTACCCCCCACCGGAACGGGGGGATGTCAGGGGCACCGGGCGCACGCGACGGCACGCCGCCGATCACCGGTTCGAGTACCTGCCGGGATACGAAACCTGACGCTGGTTCGCGATAGCCCTCAATAGCGGGGACTATATTATCAGACGTATAATCAACCACCCCATTATACGCTCTACGCAATTCAGGCTGCGCAGTCATTCTACTTGCTTCCTGCTGTACAAGCCCCTGCATATCCGGGCGTAAGAAATCTACGTATACCGGAGGGGTCGCCGTCGATGTATTAGTAACGGCAGCCGTCGGGATAGTAGCGTCTTGCAGCGCAAACCCGCGCGCGTTCGGATCGTAGTTAACCGACGCCCCAGCGTCGCTAGACCCGGATAGCCACTGGAAGAACTTCTCCAAGCGGGTAGGCGGGCGCTGAGTAGACTCCGGATACAAATCCTGCATCATGTCGCGTTCTTGCTTATTCGGCATCCAGCCCACTCCTCCAGGAGAAGTACGCTGTACAGGAGCAGGAGCCGGCGCAGGAGTAGGCAGCAAATCTTGCCGCGGAGCTACAGGCTCCGGAGGTTCCGGCCAACGACCGATCGGGCGGCCGTTCGCATCATACGCGCCACGAGGCATCGGTCTGTAATCAGCCATAATCGTAACCCTCAGTAATCCGCCCGGAAGCTCCAGTCCACGCGCCAGTCCGTACCCTGGCTGTTCGTGTACTGAGCACGGTCTTCAAACCCGGTGCTTGCGTGTATCGCAGAAGTAGCGCCGGCCGCCAACTGAGCGTACGTCTGCGCGATCTCCCCCATAGCTTTTTCTATAAGCTGTAGATTCGCAATCATCACGTTATTTTCGATCTCCGACCCACGAAGTTCCATCGTGACTCGTTGAACAAGCGCCTGAACTTTAGCGCCAAACACATCGGCCTCCGCCTTCAGCGCCTCTGCGTCTGCATTCCTGTCCCCAACGTATACCGAAGTCTGCGCCTTGTATATATCGGTGTTTACCTCTAACGCCCGCACACTAGCCTCGTATACAGCCGCCTCAGACCGTAGCGCCTCCGCATCCGCGTTCCGCTCACCGATATAAGCAGAGGTCTGCGCTTTGTAAACCTCTGTCTTTACCCCGAGAGCCTGCACTTTAGCCCCATACACGTCAGCTTCCGCCTTCAACGCCTCGGAGTCGGCGTTCCTATCTCCAACGTATACAGAAGTCTCAGCTTTGTAGATATCAGTAATAGCGCCAAGAACCTGCTGAATACATAGGGTGTACTTCTGAATCTGCAAGTCCTGTGCGCGCGTCATCGCCTCGTAGCTAGCCTGCAGTGTCGCGTTTGAGACCTGCCCCTGGATGCGATCCAACTGCGCGTTCAGCATTCCGGGTGGAAGACTAAACCCCGCAGCAGCCCACCGGGAAGTGGCTTCGTCAGAGAGCCGCATGCCCTCCGCCACGGCCCTGTCAGCCGCACGCGCGAAGGTCGCGGCCTCGTAGGCCCTGCGCACCTCGGGGTCAGGGTCGGCGAGCCAGTCCAGGACGATCCGCGTGGCTGCCTCGCCCGGAATCAACGGCGCCTCCGGCCGTGCTCCCGCGAGCGCCGTCGGGCGAGTGAACGTAACATCTGGAAGGACGGGCGCCTCTGGCCGTGCTCCCGCGAGCGCCGTCGGGCGAGTGAACGCCGGGTCAGTCCACGACACTACCGGCGCCGTGGGAACGATCTGCGAAGGCAGCGTTTCGAGCGCATTGAGCGCGTCAATCGTTCGATTGATGAAGTCCTGCCCACGGTCAAGCAGGACGCCGAATAACGCCTTGGTTTCTGCCGCTGCCCCAGTAGACGGTACACCTAACGTAGGAGCGTTAGGTGCGCTAGGAACATATCCGGCCATTACACGTTGTCCTCGGTAAATACCAGAGATGTAGCATCCACCGTTACACCCGCCTGAATGCTTGTGGAAGTCATAGTAATGTCCCCCCCACCCCCAGTAACGGTGATAGTTCCATCGAGCACAAACGCGCCTGTGGAATCGACGATACGGAACCAAGTAGCGGTTCCGGTGTTGTCCGCACTAGCATCCGATGCAATGGCGCTAAACGTAAGCACTCCGCTAGTAACTGTACCGCATGGATCAGAGAACGTCAGTTCTGCTAGCAGGGTAGTAACGGTACCACCTGTTGCGGGGCGAGTACCGTTATACAACCGAAGTTTCCCCGCCCCCGCCCCTGCATCAATAGCTGCGACGATCTGCGAAGCGCGGGCGGTGCGAAGCGTAGTAGCAAAGCCGAGGGCCATGTCAGACACTCCTGGTGAGCGGGATTACATGCGGGGCGCAGCGGGTGAACTCCAAATCGCCGCCGCTTACGTTCGACACACGGTATTGCCAAAAGTGAGACGGAAGGCCCCGACCGAGGGGGAGGCATGCCGATCTGTCAACGGGGGCCGCGGAGAGCGAAAGCGCGAATGCTTCCGTTCGACGCAAACCATCAATGGAAGTATACACGGATACAGCGAGACCGGAATCACCTGAGAAATCAAAGTACACCCGAGGCGTTCGCGACATCGTGTGCCCCCCGAAGTCGAGCATGCCCGTGAGGACGTGAGCCGCGATCGGCGCCCCGGCGTCAGCCTCGCCTTCAAGTCGATATAGGCCGGAGTTGCTAGCAGCGAAGTAATTCCCCCCTATGCGAGCGTAGGAATTGAATCCGAAGTTAGTGTACTCAGTGAAAGCGTCATGATCGGGGTGGTATACATACGCGGGGGCATAAAAGCTGCTAGACGTAACCGGTCCGGTAGTAGCAGCCCCCGATATTTTGTGGCGGAGCTTGCACGCACCGACCGAGGCTAACGCCGGCAGCGTGATATTAGCTGTAACACGCCTCCGAACTGCTATCTGCCCGAAGGATGTAGCCGCACCAGTAGATGCGCCCCCCGATATTTTGGGGCGGAGTATACACGCGCCAACCGAGATTAGCGGCGGCAGCGTGATATTAGCTGTAACACGCCTCCGAACTGCTATCTGCCCGAGGGAAGTAACTGGCCCGGTAGCTGTTACCCCCTGTATCGACTCTCCGACACCGATACTCCCAGAGGAAATAACAGCCTCAGACCCAAAGGAAGCCCGCAACTGCAAATGCGCCATTACAGCGCCGATAGAGGTTGCATCACCAGTAGTAGCCGCGCTGTTAAGCAGCGGAAACAGCAAAAGTTCTCCCTGGGACGTAGTAGCTAAAGTCACCGCCGCTCCGGAAAAAGCGGCGTGCGGAGGAGAATATGCGGGACCATTTAACGCAGTGAACCCGGAAGGAGGGGAGTACGTCTGGCTACCATTATCCTTGATAGTAACAGTTACTGACCCCGCTGTACCCGACATGGACGCCAGCGGAAAAAATGACCCTGTGATACCTGTATATGCAGGGTTAGCCCCCGTCGCAGGGTTACCGCTCGCTTGCCAAGTGTTATTCTTAGCAAACCATATAGACCCTGTAGTAGCGTCAAACGCTACGCCAATAACATCCCCGCCGGCATATGTCGCTCCATAACTAACGGCGCTCGCCCCAGTGCCTTTATACGCATCGGAGGCATACACATACGCAGTACCAGCCCCCCCAGTTGCCGGCGAAGCGTTCATCGCAGCCGCGAGGGTACCTATACCTAACCACAGCAACCCATTATACGTCGTTACTGATATCTCGAAATATACTTTCCCAGATAATCCATTATTCCCGAGAACCCCACGCCACGAGCCGCTGCCGCCTGATTTACCAGCAACGTAGTACCCACTAGAAAGGACTACATCGGTGCTCCTGTAGGAATCGCTAAAACTCATCACGCCCACCCTGTAAATGTCGATTTGACATCCGCTTCGTCCACCATCTGCTCAGACTCATACTCCGAGTAGTCATCTGGGCGATTCGCAAACCAGCAGCCACCGGATGACTGACGAATCAACGGAGGAACTTGGGTATCTAGCATCTCCTCTAAGGACGGGTCCAGAAACACTCGGGCTTGTCCAGAAGACAGTAACCCTGATTCCCCAGAGGAAAAACGCATTCCGGCTTGAACAAAACTAAATGTATGCGAGCTAGTAGACACGAACTCTTCCCCTGTTGTACTATACGGGGAAGAGTCTGTTGTCATATACCTATATAGCTTAACGTCGTGCTCAGTAAAATGAAGCACTACTGGCGTACTATTTACTTGTAGCTTCGTTACTACGGTTCCAGACTCTGCGTAGTCTTCAGAGGATAGCAAAGTAACCGCCTCGCAGTCATATGGAGATATGATTAGTGCAACCCGGGAGGATAATGAATCCACGGCGTCCGCTACGTATTCTACCGTGAATTGCCCATAATCCATATCCACACCGTTGGGGTTAGCCTCCGCCGTTATGTCCGCCCCTGACCCACTAGGACATGCGTAGCCCAGAAGTACCGCCGCAAATATAATCGAAATCCCGGGCTCTGATCCCGCGAAATTAAGTGTTGCTCGCATTTTAGTAGCGGTGTAACCATACCCCTCTGCCTGTACATGCTCTCCTGTGTCAGTGAGTGTAAGCGCATATACGTGGTCATCGAACTGATCGTGGTTAACACGCCACCCAGTAGTCTCGAACCCGCACACATAGGGGTCATTTACAATCTCGTTTTTTGCGTCGCGTCTGTTATATGAGTGAGAGAGCCGCACCACACGAAGCGCCCCAGTCTCCGTAAAGAACGAGTATATAGGGGCATCATAAGGAATTGAATCAGGGTAAGATGAACTGGTCAACGGCGGAACGAGGCAGGCAACTTTCAGCCCGACTGGGAACCATATATTTGTAAACTGCCTACGAGGATACCACTCGGATGATTCAAGTAACTGACAACTGGCGGACGCTAGTACGCCATCGTCTGCCACCGCGATAGATATATGATACCTCTTAGCTGTGTATACAGCCGTAACGCCATCGCTTACAGAGACGTGAGTAATCATTGTCCCCGCTAACCCCTCCCGGTTCCAGTTCCACCCGTGTGCAATAGGAGAGCCAACTGTTACGACATCAGCTAACTTTTCCCACTGTAAGTCACGTAGGTCCGCGAGAGAAAGTATATACGCCTCTTTCTTTTCCTTATCCGCAGCTTCGACTGATATAGCATCTACGTCGGATATTTGATAGGAAAACATTAATCTAGCCGCGTGCAGCGCGTTGTTATGCACGGAAAGGCAGTAATAATACCTACCGGTGAAACACAGCCCGAAGTTAGGAATCGCCGCGGCTAATGATAGCTGATACACCCCACGAGAATCCATGCGGCCGAGTAGCGCCTGCTTGAGTAATCTCGCACGCCCCGAAAACTCGATATATGGAAGCGCCGCAGCTATGTCTTCGATAGCCGCCGAAGGGTTTTTGTTATCTGACTTAAACCTGTACCCGCCGTTTGCGTATAACTCCAAGGTGCCCAACCAAGATTTTGCCGCTGTTTCAGCTAAAACCTGCTGTGTCTGCCGGGAGACCGCCCGGAAAAACGGGCTCTCAACAGTGTAGAATAGTAACCCGCTGTCTACAAATATACTATCTTCCTGTTCTTCTTCTACACTCTGCGTTTCAGACACCGGCACTATATCCACTATAGGCCGGCCATAGGCGAAACGTGCAGTAATAACGTACTCAGGCGTGCGTACTGTATACGCGCATGTAGGTGTATTCGGGGCGAAAGAGCGGAGTTTCCCCAAAGCTGCGCGTCCTACCGCCTCCGCTTCATGGGATACCGGGCCGCGCTTACACCGAAAATGCACCGGACCTAGATACCGCATACAACGTCGCCTGTAATAATGTCTCCAGCAAGTTTGTATGGAGCAAGTGGAGGTGTAACCCCAGTTATTCCGCGTTCAGCATCGGAGTTTGTGGGCGATACTGTGAACAACACCGATCTGCTTCCGCGTAACTGCCGTGTAAGAGAAGCCCCCGATGCGAACCGCCCAACCTTAAACCGCCCCGCAGCAAGCGGAGCCACTTCACCTCCTGGACTACCGGAATAGAATAGGCCGTCAGTACCAAGCCAGTAGATAGCGTCGCGGCCCTTATCTACGATGTACTTCCGTTCGACGCGAGTCATTGTGCCAGATACAACGCCGGCGTAGTTAAGCCGCGCGACTTTCAAACTATCTAAGTCAGTGCCCTGCAGGAAGTACAGCCCTTTTTCTGTTCCGACGTACCAGCCGTCTCCCGTACATTCGATACCCGTGACTATCGAGTCAAATGGAATAGTGTTATATGCTTCGTCGAACAGGTCGAAGTTGAGCGGCGAAGAAAATACTATGTAGTTCTCCAGCGCAATCAATGCTCGTCCATATTCAACGCGGATGAACTTCGCCCCCATCGGGGGGGATAAGTGCAGCGTTACTAACTCCTGCCCGCGTTTAAGATCGGCCAAGGAAATCTCACACCCACCTAATCCTAGATCGAGCCTACGACTGACGTATAGAGTCTCGCCGAATGGCAGAGAACAGTACACGTAGAAGCTAGTGATGTCAGAACGACCGCTTGTAGGTACGCCAGTAACTACGATCTTCTGCCCGTTCGTAACATCAATCTCGACGAAACCAAGGCAAGCAGACTCACGCCCGAAGGCATCTACGCAAGTAATCGCTACGCGATATCGCCCCTCAGTAAGATCACCGCCGGATGCGGTAGAAGCCGCGGGCTTAGGTGGAACAGGCAAGCCCCAGTATCCCCAAGCACCGTCAGTTTTCACTCGCCCACAACGCACGCCATCAGACCATAATACGTCGCCATTCGCGTATGCGTAGCAGACGGATTCATTCGTTACAGTAGTAAGCTGCGTCAGTACGCCGTCTTCCGAGACCCGGCATAAATACCCGTCACGAACGCAGAGGCCGAAAGATAAGCGGGCGTCAGACCAGAGGGAGGTAACGCGCCCGGAAGAGATGAGAGAGTAGCCGTCGCGACGACGCACGCCGCCAGTCAAGGTCAGGTCAACATTGACGGCCTCACGAAGGGCGACGCGGTACTTATACGAATACGGCCCTAGAGAATCTGCCTCCAGGGCCGTAGCGTTTTCAAGATTGTTAATACCGAAATCGAACCCTACTATAGAGTATAGCTCTTTCGCCTTTGGGGTAGGCATAATTTACACCACATAGGAAGGGTTCACTTCGAGGGCAAGGTGCGTGCCCATGACGTTGTTTACATACTGACGCGCGCGTATTACTTCTTCCCGATAAATACTGCGGTGCTCCGCCGACTTCACCGGGTCAGATAACTCCGCATCATGCTTCAAAAGGGCTTCAGCAGCGGCGTAGTGAATCAATGCCCGATCGAATTGCGCCGGGGTCTCAGACCCATGCGTATCGTCAATCTCGTGCAGCGCATACCGGTGAACACGCAACCTGATTGTTACATCCGCGGATGGCGTAGGTACTGAAAAAGTACCCATCGCCGCCTCAGTAGTAAATACTGTGGGCGTACCCACATACGTCGTATCGTCGGCGACATACGCTACAAACTCCTCATAAGAGAGCTGCATTAGCGGGCAAGACGACCCGGAGATACGTGCGTCTAGCACACGAATAATCTTAGGATCGAGCGGGTAATCTTGTGTACCCGCTGCGACGTTCACGGCGTATGTGGCGCGATCGACGAACAACCCAGTGTCTTCGCAAAACCGATACTGAGCTTCGTTGAGCTTACGAGTGAGGTAATCTGGCGTCCACATACCGCCGTAGTCTGACTCGAAAAGCTCAAACTTTAGCTGCGTGAGTAGTGACGCCTTGGTAGTCATGCCGGGCCTAACACTTGGAACTGATGCGCTCGCACATTAATACTCTCGATCGAGCCGATCCCATCGACCCGGGTTTCGCGCGGCATAGGGCGCGTGCCTTCAGACAGCATCCGTACGAACTCTTCTTCGAGTTCCACTTCAACATCGACCTGCACATATCGAGACACGCCGTTAATAGCCAGATACCGGATTGACGGCTTGTTAGCCTCGCTACTAATAATCACCCGGTATTTCTTCCCGGTAGGCGGAGGCGCGACGGTCGGGCTCGTGTCTAAGTGAGTATCAGGGATAATAATCTGTGGAGAATCAATGTCCCCAAAGTCAAAATCGGTCATGACTGCATACCTTTCAAGGCGTCTCTGAATGATTGCGCGAACATTTCATCCTCGTCCATATCATCTTCGGATTCAGTCTCCGGATAGGAATCGAGAACAGAGCCGAGGAAAGCAGTAAGATCAGCTACCGTAGTAAACACCGCCATACGGTGCTGATCCATCATAGCGTATTCCTCTCCGGATGGGACTTTTACACAGAGTACCCATCCGTTTTCAGCCCGCTTAATACTGGCAACGCTGTCGTTATCCACGATACCCCCACAGAGAAGTAAGGGGCCGGAGCCCCTTCTTATCAGACCGTGATACCGTAGTCCGGGTATCCTGACAGGTTCTTGTACGTTGCTGTGATACCGGCGGCGTCAAGCAACGTAGTACCGGGGGTAAAGACGGTCGAAGCATCGGTCGTAATCTTCACCGCTCCGACCACAACAAACCCGTCCGGAACGCGCGGGAGGCTATTGGCGATGGCCGTAGCGTTCGCCGTCGGGTTACGGTTGCCGATATTCGTACCGTTCACATCCAGCAGTTCCTGCGGGCCAAAGATTCGCGCGGAACTATCAGAGAACTTGAACGTCAGGAGGTACGTAAACGTAGTACCCGCCGGCTGCGAAGCAATCGTAGCGGGGAACGCAATCGCCGATGTAGCTGCAACGGACTTAATAGCGCCGTTGAACATGATCTGCGAAGCATTCGTAGTCTTGATCGTAGCCGCACCAGCGGCGTTGATCGCGACACCCGCCGACGAATAGCACGCGGCGATGTTAGCCATTTCACGGTGCATATCTATATCCTCCTATCAGAGTTCGGTAGCCGCAACTTCAACACGGCACATCCACGCATCTTGGAGAATCTGCGCCGTAAACATGGTCTTCCAAGAAACCGATCCACGCTGGTTCATCGGGTCTTCCGCACCGCCAGAACCAGGGTTCTTCACGATCAGATCAACTGGCGACACGACAGACGTGCCGTCCGCGCTACGATCGCTGCCAGAGTACGAACCGCGGAGCACGACCGTAGCCCAAGCGTTCATGGCCAGTACGATCATCGGATAGACATCCGCCGCCGTACCAGCGCCGATCATCGAGCCCTTCGTACCGCCTGCGCCGTAGAACGGAGCGAACAGCGTAGACTCGATGAACCGGAACCGTTCCCACGAACCGAGTTCGCCGGGGAGCGCGGTAACGCCGGGTCCGTAGTTCTTCTTGTGGATGAACCCCGGAAGTTGGCGGATATCGTACTCAAGGTCCGGGTGACTAAGGACAATGTACGCCGCTTCCACAGCCTGCGAAGCGTAGTTCGGGCTCGACGCCACGACAGACGTAAATTCACGCGCGTTGTTACGCACCAACATACGCGCGACCTTACGAAGTAGCGTCGCAGACACCACGGTATTCACCGCGCTGCGGGCCGTGCCGTTCGCGTAAAACACGTTCGAGCCAGCGAGGAGCGACTGATAGCGAACAGTTTCGAGCGTTTCTGCACACTGCTGCGCGAGCAGGTCGCGGTAATTCGCGAGAATCGGGTCCGTAGCCACATCAAGGATGACATCGGAATGCCGGATGAATCCGCCGTACTGAACTAAATTAGCGGTGACATCCGTGACAGTCGGAGTATGCCCGGCCGGCGTGATGCCTTCAGTCAACGGAACCGTCGTAACCGGCAGCGGCTCGAATCGACGCCACTTCACGGTCTGCGTCATATTCAGGGGGACCACTTCCGACTGACCAAACCGCTCCAGCGGCATCAGCGGGACCATCCGCTTCAGCATCTCTACGATATTGTAGGAAGCTGTACGCGAACCGATATCACCAAATCGGGACAGAGCCATGTGAATCTACCTCTCAGTTAGCGCCGCTAGCCGCTTTCAAAAAGACGGCGAAGTTAGCTTCAAAGTCATCAGGGTCTGGTTCAGACGTAGTAGCTGCACCAGGGCGCGACGCTACCGGAGCCATAGTCTTCAGCACTTCCTTCAAAACCTGCTTCTCCTGTTTCTTCTCTTCCTTAGCCGGCACAACTGCCGCAGGGGCAGGCACCGGCGTATCCTTACGGTTGATCGCGTGATAGGTACGAAACACCTCCGCGATCCTAGCGGCGTCAGCGCGAAGCGGACTACCCGGGAACAGCACCGCCTTGTACCCGTTACGAATCTCCGGGTCTTTCTGCGACTCCACCCACTTCACTACGGCGTCCGCAGACTCGTCGAACCGCACATCACTCATCTGGCGCAGATCGGCAAACAACTTCTCCTGCGCCATCTTTTCCACGAACGGCGCTAGCCTACCAAACGCCTCCTGGACGATAGCGGTCGTACGTTCTTCCGCAAGGGTATGGTACGCCTGGATCGCAGCGAACTGCTCCGGCCATTCCTCAGCGTAAGTCTTGAGGGCCTGTTCGGCTCGAAGCGACGCCTCCGGTCGCTGAGGCTCCGCAGCGGGGGCCGGCGCAGGGGGTTCCACCGGGGCCTTCGGGGCGGCCATCTCCGACCGCAGAGCCGCCAGTTCAGCCCGCAGCGCGTCGATCTCCGCCTGTCGGGGGTCTTCTACCGGGGCAGCGGCAACCGGCTCCTCCGCCGCAGCGGGGGCCTCTTCCTCGACAATCGGGGTTTCAGCCACGACGGGCTCTTCGACCGGGGCGGCGGCCTCCGGCTCCCCCGCCGGCACGTCTTCGACCGGAGGCGCCGGCTCAGCAGTAGCTGCGGCCAGGTCTTCCGCGAAGAACTTCCCGAAGTCATCAGCGTAATCAGACATAGTTCACCTCGTGGTCCGAGTCTACATCGGGCAACGCGCGTGTCAATAACACGCGGCGTATATCGCGACATTCTAACCCTCGACCGGCAAGCCTCCGGTCATCAGTTTCCAGTAGGGCAACAGCGTGTCTCATTTCACGTAGTTCTAGTAGCTCATGTAATAGCTCTTTTACTCGCGTATCCATACTAGCCTGAAGCTGCCGAATCAGCACTGCTTCTTTCGATTTGATGTCCATCGTTCAGCATACCCCCTATAGACGCAATAGCGTTCGCCGTAGAATCATTCGCCATGCTCTGCGCTTCCACCGGCGCTTTCATGCCGATCGCCATTGCTTCCGCGCCTAACTTACTAGCGGCGGCAGAGGCTTGCTGCGCTTTAGCCGCCGTAAGAGACTGCTCAATCTGCTGTGCGGCCGTAGCCTGCTGCTGCATAGACTGCTGTGCTGCCGCAGCTTGCTGCTCACTCAGGATCAACTTAGTCGGTAGGTCACGAGACTTTATACGCTCGATAAGCATCTCGCGTGTATCAATTAACGCCCTATCTTCAGGACTAAGCGTAGTGGCAAGCTGATCAAGAGCCATACCACGAATTTCACGAGCAAGCAAAGACACAGTGCCGCGCGGAATAACATCGTAGTCCCCCTTGATCTCGGGCTTATCGTTGAACTCCATGTTCCAGTTATACAGGGATGTGATCATCGACTTAATAAATTTGTCGAACGCCCGGACCGTATCCTTTGCGAACAGGTTAGCGCCGCCCTGCATGGCGGACATATTGCTAGTAGTGCGGAACGCCTCCCCTAACTGCTGCGTCTGCCCCATAAGCCATGACGGCAGCATAGATTCCACATCAAGCACTTCTCGCTGATACTTGAGTACCGCAAGAATCTCTTGGATATGCGAATCTACCGATACGTTACGAATAGCGGGGATGTTACCATCTGCCCCCATGTCGTCTCGTCGGAACGTAGTGAACGAGCGAACCTGCTTTTTACCTTCTCCTGCCGCTAGTAGAGCCTCATTCACTTCAACGATCGGACCCGCAACCGCCGCAGTATTATCCATCAACGCTCTGCTAGCCGCGCACACCTGCATCTGCGAATCGCGCAGATTCTCCGGCATACCAACGCCACAGATCGGGGACTCCTCATCTCCGAGGTAAATAAACCCATGATACAGATCAGATGGACGTTCACCTAGCGGCGGACGGACTGCTTTTATAACGAACCCGTCGATAGTCCACACATCGACGAACACGTCTTCTTCGTCTTCCGTAGGTAAGTCAACCATGCCGGGGATATCACGGAGATACTTAGCAGCTACAAATAGTAAGTTGCGACGTACCATATACTGCCGCGCGCTAGGAACAGAGCGCCTGCCTTCGCCATCCGCGTATAGTTTAGACTCGTACTCCGCCGGCCGATACGTACCAGTAGTGTGCTCGCGCAGGTAATCGCGGATTATCTTACCGCGGAAATCCGTACGCTTAGCTAGCGCATACAACATCGGCCGAGTAAGAACGACTTCCTCAAAGAAGAACTGCTGGTCTTCCCATACGCGCGCAGAAAAATCAGGATACGCCCGCCAGATGTTCACCGCGTCGAAGAACGGACGGGGGTAGTCTTCCTTCTGCGTACTAACTAACCCTGTAACTGGGTCGGGCAGGTAGTACTTACGTTCCTTAAAAATAACGTCCGGGCCACGGGCAACACCTAACCCATACTTCGCACCACTACGAAGTACGGACTTACACATCTGCGTCCAGTCGAGTTCCTGCAACTGGTCTTCGCATTCCGTAGTCATGGCGTCGGCTCGCTCCTGCGCGAACGCCATGACTGCTTCCCGCACCTCCTTCGGGTCTTGCACCTGCTGCATAATACGCTGCAAGTCTTCCCTAGGAATGTCAGGCACAGGCGATGGCTGGAATGTAAAGTTGTTCTCCGAGGCCGGGAACATCAGTTCCATCATCTTTGCGACGAAGCCTTCCACCTTCACGCGCGTATCTCGCGGATACACCCTTGACCGCCCGGGCAGAAGCGTTACGGTGTTGTCGTACTTGCCGCGGTACTGTAGGTGGTTAGCGACCCACTTCGTCTCGTAGTACTGACGATCGCTCTTCGCAAGCCCGAACACACGGTCTACTACACCGACGAGCTTGCTGTAGGCTTCGTTTGTCTCTTGTAACATGTCAATACCCTGTGTACGAATCCATCGGCTGCGACTGCTGCTGGCTATTTACCGCAGCCCTATACTCATCTATGGTAGTGGCGTCTTCATATCGGAACCCACGGGTTAAATACATAGCGGCGTAGCCCGCAGCGTCCATCGCGTGCGAATACTCGTTCTTCGATGGGGTTGGCGAAAACTGCCCGCTACGGTGCTTCTGAAACACGTAGTTAACCATGAAGCCACTAATGAGCATCTTACAGCTAGGGTCGATGAGAATCTTAGGGCCGTCAGGTGTCCACTCATCAAGTAGCTGTCGTAGCGCCTGTACGCGCGAGTTCGGGTCGTTATTATCCGCCGGCCGACAGCGCAGCTTGTGTGACCTGAGTATGTCCGTAGCCCGCTTCTCGTCGTTCGACGAACGATTGAACCCCGCAGGATCAATCACCGTAATGACCGGGCACCCCGGGAACGTATTGCGTAGGAGGGGGAGTAGCTTACGCTCACATACCGTCGTAAGCCCTTCGTCGAAGCTAGCGATCTCCCGCAGCAAAAATATACGCCCCGCCCAGTCCACTTGGAACAGCGCCGCTCCGAACGATAGCCCCGGGTCAATCCCTACGATCACCGGCGCCCCGGGTATAACCTTGAGCGGAGTTGTAGAGACGTGGTGCTTATGCTTGAACTGCCGTGCGAACACCGGCTTCAGATAGTCCGATACTCCATATATACCGTGGATGTATACGTCTATCTCGTCCTGTGTTTTGCCACGGGCCTTATCTTGGTAGTACCCCGGAGTGAGGTTAGGCAGGTTCTCGGCCTCCGCACTCATACCAGAGGGCTGCTTATACGACACCACGGGAACTACTGAGTTAGGCTGGTCATCGACCAAGGGCAGCCCTTCTATGACCTTATACCAATCGGACCCCATAACAGGGGCGTTGGTGTCCGCGATGATGCCACTCCATGCGGACCCACCATTACGAACTGATGGATATCGACCGCATCGCTCATACGCACGGTTAAACAGCACAACGTCAATCTCACGGCACTCATTAAACCACGCGCCAGTAAGTTCGAGGGACAGGAGTTTACTCACGTCCTCTGGCTTATCTAGCGCGCGAAAGAGGATTTCCGCACGTACGTCATCGAATTCCAAGTAGAACGTACGCTCTACTTCCTTCCACTGCCCCCACCCATCGGACACCGTTAACGACGAGTTAGGCGGTAGCCAGTCAAGCCAAGTGCGTAGCGTGGTATCCTTTAGCTGCTCCTTCGTATTACGCACGACCGCCCACCGAGAGCGGCGCATCCCATCCGGCCCCTTATGTTGCTTGATGCACAAGGTAAGTATCTTAATTACACACGCCGCAGACTTACCAGACCCGATCGGCCCGAGCAAAAGAGACATGCTAGCGCGCTCACGAATGAACGCACTAGCGATCGGTCCCGGTGATGTGTAATTTAT
>ERZ650311.937-NODE-937-length-15869-cov-7.170419_pt1 | contig 15869 bp, 23 predicted proteins | sample MGYA00376247_ERZ650311 | MGnify/ENA primary metagenome ERZ650311 (study PRJEB26733, sample SAMN07839324) | wastewater metagenome | biome: small river; feature: stream; material: water | place: USA: North Carolina | collected 2016-07-28 ... | reverse complement strand
CCAGTTGCTCGAAGACATCGAGACCACCCAGCCCAATATGTCGCAGCACCTCAACACCCTGTATCAGGCCGGTGTCTTGGGGCGACGCCGCGACGGCGTTCAAATTTACTACCGCATCATCAATGAGCGCGTGGTCACCCTGTGCCGAGCGGTGTGTACCCAGATCGCGATCGACGCGGACTGAACACCGCCCGGTCTTCGCAAGTCCCGTGTCAGTTGTGGGGAATTCAAGGGTTATCACTTACTGCCGGGGGTATGCTGTCCGATAAGATGCCCCCTTTACAGGCAGGGCTTTGGCGTGTCCTCGCTAACATCTTGCCCAACCCGTTTGTTTGGAGTGCCCACCATGAAACCTTTTGTCACCGTCTCGGCGCTGGCCCTGTCGGCCCTGGCCCTCAGTGCCCAAGCCGCTATTCAGCGCTTGAAGGCTGTTCTCAAGACCCCCGGTTACTGCATTCCCCGCATAATCGGACTTGAAACTTCCTGCGGCGTTTTTGAGCGCGGCGTAGGTCCCAATGGATTCCTCATACTGCTTTGACGCGCCATCCGTAAGAGGCCTGACCTTTCCCTCTGGCCCAGCAATAATTCCCATTTGCTGATACCGTGCCAATTCAGCTTCATGCTCTGGCTTAAGTTCCTTGCCGCGAGCCTTCGCCATCGCAAGGATTTCAGCGCGCTTTTTGAGTTCATCAGCCATCAGTCGCCAATCAGGTAATTGAGATCAGAGTTGTCGCCGTCTGCACCTTTTCCGGTAGCCAGACGCCCCTCCCGCTGTTGGGCGAGTTTAAGCGCCCGCTCGCGGATACCCAAACCGGCGTCCGCCCTCGCGTTGTCGGCTCGCTGGTTTTGGACCCGCAGCCTGTAATCACGCTCACCCTCCGCGCTCGAAACGATTTTTTCAATCGAACGGCCTTGCCGATAATAGCGCTCAAGACCATCATCGGACAGATCGGCCTGCTGCAACATCGCCGGATCATACCCGCGCTCGATCAGATACGGTGCCCAATTACGCTGAAACTCGGCCTGACGCTGGCCAGCAGGGAGGTTGCGCAGCGATGTGGCGGCTACAGCCATTGCCTCGCCGCGCGCCTGCGCCTTTTCAAGCTGCTGCTTGTCGCTATCATGGACAAGCCTCTGTATCTGCGCGGCCCCCTGCGGGTCGATCGCATACAGTTCGCGCAGTGCTTCCATGTTTACCGCCAGGCCATCTGTGCGCGGCGGTAGGGGCTGGTCGAGCGGCGGCAGTTGAGGGGATGAAGCCGGGGCATTAGAGGTTGGAGCCATATCGGCCCCGGTCCCACCAGACTGCGGATCACCTCCTTTCGGTTGGCCCTGAAACACCTGTTGGCGGAGTTTCTGGGCTTCCAATGCCCTTTGTTCCTGGCGGTCCTGCCGCTCATATTCCCGCGCCTGCATCAGGTCCGCAATGCGCTGGCGCTTCATCTGCTGGTGCATACCCAGCATGGAAGGAATATCGACCTGTTCGATGCCGAAGGGATTAGCCATTATCCTACCCCCGCCGTCTTGACAGGACTAAATCCGCCACCGTTCTGATACAGATACAAGCTGGCCAGATTGTTGACCGTCCCATTGATGGCGCTTCCCATATTGGCATAGGATGATGCAGTCGCGTTGCCCGCCGCCATCGCCGAGTTCGCCTGATTGGCGGCATTGGTGCCATAAGCCCCGGTAATCGCGTTTGCAGCGTTCTGGCCCGCCGCTGCCGTCGCGCCCGTGGCGGACTGCCCGACGCCAGCCAGCGCTGCCAGGCGGTTGGCGGAATTCTCGTAATTGCTTGCCGCAAGACCAGACGCATAGCGGATACGCGACTTGTCCGCCCCGCCACTATTCAAAGCACCGCGCGCGGAATTAGCGCGATCGATCGCCAACAGCCCCTGATCGCGCTGAAACTGATAGCCCGGTGTCGCCTCCAGAGCCGCCGTAGGATCGATCCTTGTCCCGCCGACGCCATAGAGGCCCGCCAGAGTATCGAGCGCCTTATAGCCTGTCTCCCGATAGGGCGCATAATCGGCGCGCGTCTGGTCATATTGGCGGCGCTGTTCCTCGATCTGGAGCTGTGTCCCACGCTCAGACGCGGCGGCAGCGGTGGCGGCTGCGTTCTTTTGCGCCTTGGCTGCCTTGGAGCCAGAGATTGCGGTCGCAGCGCCGCCGACAACGGCAGCCCCCGCGATTGCTGCTGCAACACCCATTACGCCGCCTCCGCCAGTCGGAGCCGGTAGACATATCCTTTTTCCTCCGCGCCCAACCTTCGATAGATTGAGCCAATTCGACCGCCCCCGCCGACCGTATTGGTTTCCCACAGAACCTCTGACACGCCGCGCTCCTTGAAGGATGCGAGCGCCGACCGTTGCAGCTTCATGCCCACTCCAGGGTGTTCGGGATCAGCAAAAAACGCGGTGTTGACGGCTGTAAGCACACCTTCTGCCGCTAGTGATGGCGCAAACAAGGTCATCAAATATCCAAACATTCGCCCGTTGGAGCGCGCGGTCGTGATCTGCATTAGTCCAGCCTCATCCATTGCGCGCAGCAGCGGGATGTTCTTGTTGCGCCAGTTATCCGGCGCTTCCCCGATCTGCGCATGATGTTCAGCCAGAAGGCGTTGCGCCCCGGCTAGCCATTCATCAAAGCCCTCGCTTTGGAAGGACATACCTTCGCAAACCGCGTTCCTGCGTGAGGCAAGCATGGTGCGGGCCTTGTGTGTTGCGATCGACGCCAGCTTCTCAAGGGCAGGGGCGTAGGCTTGGCAATAGCGGGCCAGTGCAGGCATATTGATCTGGATATTGACCGGCGCGAGCGATGCCCAGCGCGCATGATCATGCCGATACGGCAGGCAATGTTCAAAGATGGCCGCGCACGTCTCCTCGCTGTCGAGGTCCGCAAATTGAACCTCCAAAGCGCCGGGAATGCGCTTGGCAATCTGCGCCAGTTTGCGATCAAGCATCTGCATTTTGGTGCGCAGATTACCGGCATCGAACGCGCAGCCGGGCAGTTTAAGCAGGCTTTCCACCACATCATCGACGGGACGGCGGACAACAACGACACGGGCGTCCGGGGCTATTGACGGCAGCAGACGCCACCATGGGGATGCAGCTGTTTCAATGGCCCCGGTGCACGGCTGAGAAAACCACGCCGCCACATCACCGAGGCTGCGCATGTGCCGCGTTTCATCGTGACCGCAGAGCCATTCCCCATAAGACAGGAAATGCGAGAGCCAAGCGGTTCTGGACCGCGGCAACGCAAAAATCACAAATGGGGGACGTTCGATCATATAGTCTCAGACAACCCGGTTGAAGCCGAAGATCGTTGTCTGAGAGGACGATGGCCCGATCATGCCATCAGCGCACATGCGCCCCGCGCCTTCGATAGCATTAAATCGAGGTCTGCTCAATGCCCGATGCTGTGACGGTTATGGCTGACCCGGCAGAGGCCACCATCTGGATCGTGCCGCCAGGCGGAACCCATTGCCCGAACGCCTCCAGCACACGCCCCGCGCCGCCCGCAGCGATCGACCGATCCTTGACGACGATGTTGCTTGTGTCCGGGGAGCCTGACTTCGGTACGATGTACAGCGAGAATGTCGCGGGTGATGCCGAGTAATTGCACACGCTCAAGGTGTCGATCCGGGTCGTCACCGGCTCGGTCGCGGTGTAATAGACCGCCGCCGATGTCGTCAGGGTCGCACCGATCAGTCGCTTCGGGCTAAGTGCCATGCTCTTCCTCCTAAATCACAAACCACGCAGCGCCATCGCACTGGATCATAATTGCCTGCCATTGCGTCAAAAGCGAAAGAGACGCAGCACCGTCGATCAATTCCGCGCCATTGGGGTCGATCGTGACCGCGTTGATGCCTGCATCGACCTTCTTGATCGTTAATATCCGTTTCGCGCTCGACGCCGCGCTCGGCAGCGCCACAGTGATCGCGCCGCCAGTCGCGTCACAAAGCAGCGTATGGTCATCCGCCGCAAGGGTGGGTGATGACGTGACCTGCCTGATATTCGCCGATACCGCGCCACCGCCGATGATGTAGCGGCCATCCCCATCGGCGCGCGTCAAAACATCGGTGGCGTTCGCCACGCCCATCGCCCGCTTTGTGAAGCTGTCAAACCCTGTCTGCTCGATGAGGCCTGGAGTTTCATCGACATTCACCTGTGCGTGAGTCACGGAGGGCAGGCTATCTTCGGCAGCATATGGCACCTGAACGGGCGCGTTTTCCGGCGCGACGGCCATCCCGAGCAAGTCAGGCGTTGTGTCGTCACCATAGTCCGTCACCACCCCGGTCGCGCTCAGCAGCACTTCCTCAAGCCCGCGCGTGCCTGCCAGAAGATCGCGGATGATCGACACGAAATAGCGATACCATTCCGGCGTGACGCGACCGTTGCTGTCCACCAGCGCCGTGTTGGGCGGGTTGATGACCGACGACACCATCAGCGGATGTCCACATAATAGCCGATGGCGAACTTGCGCACAGGGTCCGTTATCTCAAGGTGCATCTGTCGCTGCCGGAACTGACCAAGCGACCGCCATATGGCGCGGGTTCTATATTCGCCGATCCTGCCCAGCGAACGCCACATCTCGTTGGACCATGTGCGCCCGCCATCATCGCTGTAGCGCAGCATGATTTGCGGGTCAGAGCCTTGCCCATCATTCAGGCCCACGCCGGTCTCGAAATAGGCTTCGAACTGGTACATCGTGACGCGCTGGCGGGACGCTTCCAGCGTGGGAAGGTCGATCTCCACCTTGATGATCGCGCCATCCTCCGTGTTTACGTCCAGATCGGGATAATAGATTTTGCCGCTGGCATTGTCGCCCAACAACGTCTTGCCATAGACGGTCATGGATGACCCCGCGCGATAGCTGGTGCGGCCCCATGACCGGCGCTCGTGCCATGCTCCTGTCGCCATATCATAACAGAACGTGCCGCTATCGATGGTCAGGCAATAGAATTTATGCCCCTCCTGCGTGTAGCTGAACGCGCGCGCGAACGTCGCATCGCCCAGATGATATTCGATCGCGTGCGTGCTGATCCTGATCGGGGAATAGCCGTCCAGCCTGTAGATGATCCGGTCGTCACCCATGAAATGGACGCTGTTGTCCACCTTGCAGATGCTATCGCGATCAAATGCCCCGCGCTCGATAAACGCATTGCCCTGCCGCTCGAATGCGTTGTCAGCTCCGCCGCTGTTATAGAATATCTCGATGCTGTTGCTGCCGAATATCAGCAGTTCGCGATGGTTGGCGATGATGCCGACAATGCCGTCTGGCGAACCCTCCGCCGATATGATGTCGAGGCCGTCATAGACGGTGCCATTGTTGATCGCGGAATAGGCAACCTGCGCACTGTCCCTGAGAGACCAGAGGAAATAGCCATCAATATAGGCGATGTCGGTAACAGCGGGCAAATCGGCAGGCGTGACGAGTGCGCTGCCTGTCCAGACATAACCGACGCCGTCCGCCGCTATGCCAAGCTGGCTCCCGTTGTCGGCCATGCGCACAACCCCGTCGCGTTGGATGGTCCCAAGGCGCTGATAGCTGCCGTCCGATAGTATCGAATACAACCCAGAACCGGAGACAGCATAGGCCAGCCCGCCCATAACATGGGTGCCGCGTACCGGCCCTTCCGGCAGATTCGCGAACGCCACCAGGCCCGGCACCGCCATGACGGCAAAATCCGCGCGCTTGTCGCCGTCCGCCTTTTCGGCAAATGCGTTGACCAGCTTGGCGCCAGACCATGGCTTTGAACGGCCCTCGCTATATTGAAGGGCTGGCTTGATCTGGCTCAGCGCCACGGTGCGCCCCAATTATCGGGTTGCAGATAGATGCTGGCAGGCTCATTGTCCCATGCCTTCAAGCGGGCGAAAAGCGTGTCCGCCAGTTCATCGACCTTGGCGTCAAGGCCGGGGTCGTTGACCGGGTATTTCAGCTTCAACCGCTTGGCGAGATTCATGACCCATGTTTCCTGCCACTCGGCCGGCATGTCGAGCGTGTCATTGCTGGCGTCCATCAGAAACATGGGCCGCAATTCATCGATAATGACGCTGATCTGGCTGGCGACGGTCGATGATGGCACCGGCCAGAGATACAGCACGCCGGTATCGCGCTGCGGGTCATAGTAGAAATTGACCGGCGTGGAAGGACTGCTGGTCTTGTTGGGCATGTCCAGATATTCTTGCCTCGACCATTCCGTCATCGGCGTCTCATATCCGCCTGTCAGCTGCTTCCTGCGGGCCGACAGGACGCGCATGGGCTTTGGCTCCAGCGTATAGGCTGCCTGTCCTGAGACCGGCGTGACCGTCCGCAGCGTCCGCCGCCACAGGTCATCCATGGCATTGAAGGATAGCGTCATCAGCATGGCGGACGATTTTGCCCGGCGATACATGTCCGCAGAGACAGCCTCACCCTCGGAGCCAACCCCGATCACGTCAAACGCTTCACGGATCAGCTCATTCAGGGAAAAGCTGGCGGTCGTTACAGCGCTGACAGTCATTTACAAATCCTCTGGACGAACGGTCCCTACAAGAAAATTGTCCGGCGCTTCCGGGCGCGAATAGGGAAGCGCCTGCTTGTCAGGAACGCCACGCACGAAGTCCTGCTGATTCCTGCGATCTACAAAACGCCTATCGACGAGCGCGCCATCCCACTGCCGCACGAGGGCCGACAGCTTCACCTTGAAACCACTGGCATCGCAAATTGCATTCGCGCCGGGAGAGCCGTATTTCGCCATCAGTAGAGCGCGAGAATATTGGTCGCGGTGGTGCTGGTGGAATTGATCTTGTCCACCTGAACCGGAAGGATGCCGACAGCGACCGACTTCAACAGCACTGTGTTTCCGCTGACCATGCGTACCGAAATGTCGCCGGAAACGCCCACGTACAGGCCGCGCGTGCCGGGGATGACGGTGCTGTCGCTTGGCGTCACCGCCACGGCGTCATGCGCGCCGGATATGTCCTTATATGCGCGGCCCGCCATGGTCAGTCCTCCAGTTCCTTGGGGATGGTCCAGCCATTGGCCTTTGCCAGTTCGATCAGCGCCGCCAACTTTTCAGCGTCGGTCAGCTTCTTGGCGTCCTTTTTCGCGGTCGTCATGTCAGCGCTCCTTACTGCTTGCCGTTGTCGTTGAAGATGTAGCTGATCAGCACGGTCGTGGTGCCACCAGTCGCGGCAGACGCGCCGACCTTGCCGTAAATCGGCGTGTCAACGGTGAGCGGCACGCCGGTCAGAGCGCCGGTTGCGTAGGTCAGCGTGAGCGTGTCGGCGTCCGCCTCGTTGGCGATACCGGCATTGCTTGCCACCGTGCCAATATCGACGGTCGGGTTCGTGCCGCCCGTCGCGCCGCCCAGCGACTGAACGCCAAGCGGGATTGAGCCAGCGGGAAGGGTGCCAAGCAGAATCTGCGTCGCGGACGTGGGATCGAAGCTGGCCTTCATGACCAGCACGGGAACACCGGCCCAGCTGGTGCGCGATGCGCCTGCCACGCGGACGGAATTGCGGAATGTCGTCTTTGCCATGTGTCTAGTCTCCTAGTCGGGGGATGCCCGTCACAAAAAGGAAGGGGCGGGCACTTCCAACCCGCCCCAACCGATTACGCGCCCTGCGTGCCGTAGACCGCGCGGAAGTCGGTCCACCCGGTCGAATAGCGCTCATACGCCTTGTATTTCAGGTTCGACGTATCGAAGTCGCCATCCTGTTCGAACGTCGCTTCCTCGCGCTGGAACAGCTTGACGCCTTCCGGTGCGTTGGTGCGAACGAACCATGCGTCGGGATCGGTGAAATAGTGGTTCACCTTCGCGCCGTCAGGGAACAGGCCCATTGAGCGGATCGCGTTGACGGCATTGTTCGCCGTGTCGTTCTGGTTGATCGACTTCAGAATCCGGGTCGCCTCAAACATGAGGTTCACCGGGATATGCAGCGACTTGGGCATGATCGCGATCTTCATGCCGCGTGCGTTCTGTGCCTGCGCGATCTGGATGCAGATGTCCTCCAGCGACGCCTCCGACAGGTCCGCGTCAACGGCCAGGCGGTTCGACTGATTGCCCACCAGGGTAGGGTGAGCGGTCGAGATCATGGTGGTGCCGTCCGCGCCGTTGTACGAGCCATTGAAGGCCCGGTTATACAGGTTGGCGACGACATTTTCCTTGGTCTGGCGCATCGAGAAGGCAAGGCTGCCCGTCCGCTGCATCCCGATCTTCTCGTAGAGATTGTCCTTGAGCGCTTCATGCGTGATGATGAAGCCAAGGGCATAGGCGATATGGGTATAGCGAGAGGTCAACCCCTGCTGCGCCGTATCATAGACGACCGACTGACCCTGTGGCTTGATCGGGGCCAGACCGAAGCCGGTCATCTCCTGATCTTCCTCATAGGCTTTGTCGGATGTTTCCACATCGACAAGATCGGTATATTCGCGCGGGTGCTCCGTGTAGGAGGCACCCCAGCGCGCGTTGAGGCCGGGCCACAGAAGCTTGGCAATTTGGCCGGTTGTGATCGTGCTCATGGATTAGACCCCCGCGATCTGGTTGGCGAGACGATGGCGGTTGATGCGAACCAGGAACTTTGCAGGCCCGGTGTCGCCCGACGCATTGTCAGCACGGTTGACGATACCCATGATTTTCAGATCGAGGGTGTTGGTGGTGGCTTCGGTCGTGTTGTCGAGAGTGACCGCCGACCAGCCATAGGTCGCGTTGCCGCCGCTGCCCACGAAGTTGACGTTGAGGCCCACGGCAGCGTCGGTCAGGGCCGTGCCGCTGTTGGTGTCCTGCACCTCGTAGAGGCTGTTGGGGTCCGTATCGACCATCACGATACGCGACGTGGATGCTGCCACATAGGGCAGGCTGTCGCGGCTGTCGGGCAGGATCGCAACGATCACGCCGTCCATCACGTCGCCAGTCGATGCGCGGGTGATGCCCGGCAGGCTCTGGTTGTTCAGGGTGTAGTTGGTGCCGGTGATCTTGACCGGATCGCCAACATAAAGAGCGGTGCTGTCGCCGCTGTCGTGGATGAAATGTTCGAGATTGCCGGTCACATACTGGCCGTATGTCCCGCGCTGAGGGACAAGGCCCCTCGGAAAATTCGCGTTCGCCATGATAGGCACCCTTTGTCACGGGGACCGAAGGTGCCTATCAAAGCAGCCTAACGATCCCGCTGGATCGAACCCTGGCCATATGTTTCGCTGTGCGTCATCTGGCCGGTGGAATCGCGACCGGCGGTGATGGCATCATCAACCAGACGGTTGCGGGCTTCCTTTTCAGCAACGCCCTCGGCAAACAGCTCGTCAGGGGTTTCCATCAGGTAAGCGCGGAGAGGCTCGCCATTCGCTTTTGTGCCTACCAAGCGAGAAATGCGAGACGAAGGGTCCGATGACGTGATCCCTTCTTCGGTGACGTGATCATAACCCAAATCGTGAGCGTCTGCAATACGGTTGCCATCATCGTTGAACCAGCGGCGCGTGAAGCCGGGGCGAGTGGTCGCGGACAGCTTCAAACTGAACCCGCCGACGCTAGCCCGACGCCTGCGCTTGACCGGGCCATCGGCTGTTTCGATCGTGACCTCCTTCTGCGGGGCGGGTGCCTGCGCCTGCATCTTGGGCTTTTCAGGTTCGACGCCGGTAGAGCCAAGCGGGACAACCTGCTTGCGTTCGCGCTGCGGGCCGGGGGTGGTGTGTTCTGCGGTCATGGTCGTTCCTTACCAGGCGTAACTACGGACATAATCCTCGCGCGACTTGATCAGCCCCTGTTTGACCCAGCGGTCACAGGCTGAGCGCGCTTCGGGCGGCAGGTCGTTGAAGGTCTTGCCGCCGCCACCGGGGCCGCGACGGGTGCCGCCGCCATCGACCGCGCTGCGTTTTGCAGGTTTGGCCGGCTCAGCGCCGAACGCTTCGGGGAAAGCATCCTCGAACTGTTCGCGCACCTTTTCCGTTACCGCGTCTAGGTCAGTGCGATCGAGAAAGCCGCCTTTGCGCTTGGCGATGATCGCGGCCTGACTGTCGGCATAATTCTGCATGACAGGGTTGGTCGCGTACCATTTATTGACCTTGCCCCAATCGGCAAACTCCTTGGCGCGCGCCTCCGGGTCGTCCTCTTCCTCTTCTTGCGCCTTGGGCTTCAAATCCTTGCGCAACTCTTCCGCCTCACGATCAGCAGCGCGGAACGCCTCAATGTCGCCCGCCTCGACCGCCGCCTCCTGCTTGGCCTTGATGTCGGCAATCGCGCGCTCATAGGCCCGCTCTTCCGCCTTGGAGAAGAACTCGGCGGAGCGCTTCATATCCTTTTCCATGCGGTCGATCTTGGCCGTCAGATTCTTGATCGTGGCCTTGGCGATCGGCATATACTCGATCGAGCGCTTGTAGAACGTCTCAGCGTCGAGGTGGTGCTTGGGATTGCCCTTGAAGCCGTCGATGTCGGTCCAGCCCATTTTGCGGGCTTCGGCCTCATAGTCGATGTTTTCAGGAATATCCTCGCCGGGGATCATGGTCCCGACTTCCGATGGTGCCGTTGCCATTATGCCGCCTCCTCCAGTCGCCCAATCACATCCTCGTCGTTCATCAGCCGGTAGCTTTCGCCATCCAGTCCGGTGACTTCGACGCCCGAATATTTGCCGATCAGAACCCGCGCGCCGGGAGCGGGACGGGCGAACTCAGCGCCATAGTTGCGCGCGTCATGCTCCGCCTCGAACCATGCCGTTTCACCGATCGCGACGACCGTGCCCTTCATCATGGCCATGGCCTTCTTCTCGTTGACGCTATCGGGCAGGATGATGCCGCCCGCCGTTTTCGTTTCCACGCTGTCGGGCTTCACGAGAACACGCTTGTCCATGGGAATGATGCCGCTGCTGTTCATTGTTCGACCTCGATATTGTAGAAATCCGCCACATCCTCAGAGGACAGGTTCAGGATTTCCCCCAGGAACACCGCCTCCAACTGGCTCGCCGCCACCCCCCGACCCCATTGCTCCATCAAGACCATCTGTCGGTCCTTGAGGAAGCGCAGGAACTCCTGCGTCTCCGGGTGGCTCTTCCATGCCCCCAGCGTCTCCGGGTTGATCAAGCGGTTCACCATTGTCCTCCATGTCTGCGGCGTCGGTCGCCAGTTTCACAGCCGCGCCGACAAGCGCCGCCGTGTCGTTCAGCAGGTTCATGCGTTGGGCCGTCTGTGCGGCTGCCGTGATGGCCTGCGCCGCGCTGGCATTGTTGCGGCGGACCTCGCTCATCGTCTTGTCGCGCTCGTTTTCCTGCGACGCGGCGTCCAGCAGCAGCTTGGGATCGGGCGGCGGCGGTTCCTTGTTCAGCAGCGCGTCGATATTGGGCTGGCCAGTCGCCTCCAGATAACGCTTCACAAGCTCTTGCTGATTGACCAGCGGATTGCCCATGAACACCATCAACGCCTGCGCCTTGGCGGCTTTCTGCGCGTCGTTGACCATCGTGGGATCGGACACGGGGACAACGTCGATGTCCTTGTCCTGATAGTCCGCGCGGCCCACTTCGCCGGGCTGATCGGTCAGCGCATAATAGGCTTTGTCGTCCAGAAAATCGCGGTTGAGGCTGAACAGGATGCGCAGTTCCTGCCCGAACGCGCGGTGAATGCGTTTGAAGATCGCGGTCATGACCTTGGTGGCCTGTTCGATCTGCGCAAGCGTCGTGGTGGCGGGCGTGTTGGCGTTGGGCGCGCTGCCGGTCAGCACGTCCTGAACGGCTGTGATTTCCTTGGCCGCGCCGATCAGCATTTCAAGCAGGTTGAACAGGACAGCCGATGGCCCAGGCAGATTGAGCGGCACGATATTCTCGCGCAGCGTGCCGCCCGTCACATCGACGCGCTTCCATTCGCCCAGGCGGAACTTCAAGTCGCCGGAACGGATGTTGACCCCAGCGCCGACGAAACCACCCTGCGCGTTCTGGAGCGCGCCCGCGTCCAGCATGTGATTGAGCGCCTTGTCGATCGCTGCCGTGATGTCGTCCAGCAGCGCGCCGAACCCGATATGATAGAATGACCCATCGGGCGCGGGCAGGAAGCCATATTGCGTGAAATATTGCCTGGGATCGATCCGCACCACTTCCTGCGTAGCGTTGTTGATTGTGACCGTATCCTCATCGAAAGCGGGTTCGATGCGGACGACAGACGATGTCTCGCGGCACAGGGTGACAATGTAGGGTTCGGGGTAATCGTCGCCGTCCAGATCGATGCGGCAGAACTGCTCAAGGAACTCGACAGGAGCCGTCTCGCTGTCATCCTTCTCGCTCTCGACATGGGGCAGCGGAATCTTCTTCCAGATACCGGAACGGAAGCGCTCCTCGCATTCGTGCGGGTAAAAGCGCATGATGTGGGTATAGCGGGGCGCGGCCTCGATGCTTTCGGCCCAATAGTTGATCACGAAGTCCAGCGCGGTGACCGTCTGGCTCTCGTTGCGCTTCTGCACCGGGTCATGCCACGTCTTGCGGAACACGCTGCCCACGATCGGCAGTTGCAGCAGCAGGCGGTCGGTTGTCTCCTCCCAACCCGGCATGTCGAACAGCAGCTGCCACGTCATGTGTTGGCCGACACGTTCCGCGCGTTCCGTCTTGTCAGGCGATGGATTACCCAGCACGCGGCCCTTGACCAGGCTCGCCCCGTCCACGATCGCGGGATAGGCGCGCGCCTGAAACTGGACCGCAGCGCTTGTCAGCAGCGGAAACTTGATATTGCTGGCATTCGGCCACGGGCTGACACGCTGTTCGCGCACCTGCATGGCGATGTCGAGATAACGCTTGTACCGCTTCTCCCACGTGTCGCCGTCCGACGCCTGATTGCGGCTTGCAAGGTCCGCCTCGAAGCCCTGCAAGCAACGCTGGCCGATGCGTCCAAGCTCTGTGTCATCCAGAAGCTCGATCAGCCGGTCAGCCGCGATGATGTCGGTTATGCGGCGCGTGGAGCCTTCATCCTCGCCGTCATAATCCTCGATCGTGTCAGGTGCGGTTGCCATTAGTGGGCCACCACATCAGATGCTTGGCGCACCATCGCACCCAACTTCAATGCGCCAAATTCTTTCATGGCGGTGACGATGAGAAAGTCCATTTGTTCGATATTCTTGGCCAACTCCTCAAGCGGCTGAGAAGGCGTCCAGAAAAAATCCAGCGACCAGCGCTGCCCTTCCCGGTCAAACGCCGCTGTAGTGCGCCCCTGCCTGCCTTGCAGCCAGCGCGTCCACATGTAACCATTGCGCTTGGCAAGGTTATTAGCACCCTCTTTGGCGAATTTCAGTTGATCGAGGGTTTCTTTGTCTACCAGTTTCATCAATGCCCAAACCTCCCAATGTCCTGTGGCTGGCGGAGGTCGGATTCCTCCCAATCGTCGTTGTCGTTCAGCGCTGGATTGATGATCGGGCGTGCCACCGCGATCAGGCCGAATGCGTCTGCGCCATGGCTGGACCAGTCGTGGTTAGGGCCAAGACCAATCGTCCGCTTTTCGTCGCGCTTCTCGTGATACCAACCGATGGCCTCGATGCCTCCGGCGCAGCGTTCGCTGTCAAACCACATTTGCGGGAACAGGCGGCGGGCGGCCTCGACGCGCTGCATAGCCGCGCCCGCGCCCTGATTTGGGATAACGCGGACGTTGAAGCCAGCTTGCCTTAGAGCGCCCTCATAGGTCGCGTCATACACGCGGTCATGTGCCGCGCCGTCATGGGGCAGGATGCAGTGCGCCTTGTCGTATTCGCTATCACGTAGCCAGTTGATATGCGTGGCGAGAGGCTGACCGACCGCCTCGTAATAGTCGAGGAGCCAGACTTCCTTGCCGACGAATTGCACAATCCAGATGGCGGTCGCGTCCGCCTTCGCGCCGGTGCCGCCGATGTCCCATATCGCCCAAATCGTCATCAATGGATCGGGATTGACGCGGCACACGCGACCATCAAGACGCGCCTTGGCAAGCTGCCGGGCGAAATATGCGCCCTCATGCTGCTGGATGAAGTCGCCTTCCCATATGTGTTGATAGCTGTCTGGACGCTTCTCCAGATCATCAACACGCTTGCGGTCCAGTATCGCCGGGAACCATGGATTATCGCGCCAGTTCAGTTCGACGATCTTGTCGCGCGCTCCAGTTTGCTCCCTGAACCGCTTGTGCGTTGCGGAGCGCTTGCTTTCCGGGTTCCACGTTACCCAAAGTTCGCTTTCTTCATCACGCAAGGTAGGGATCAGTTTAACCCACGCCTCTTCCGTGACAGGCTCCGCCTCATCGATCCAGCTTAGCAGGATACGCGCCTTCGACTTGATGCTGTCGATGTTGCGGTCAAGGCCGGTGAAGGCATAGGAAATGCGACCGCAAGCAGTCCGAATATACTTCTCACCAAACTCGAAATGAGGGCGCAGCCAATCCTCTTCACTGATCGCCGCCTTGATTTCCTCAATCGAGGAATCGGCCAAGCTGTTCATGAACTGGCGACCGCAATGGACTATCCCTTCACGCCCCGCCGCTGCCCACATATGCGCGCGAACAGCCGTCATCTTTGCGAATGTCCGCGTTTTGCCAGAGCCGCGACCACCATAAGCCCCGCGCGTGTCTGCCGTGCCGGAAAACACCGGGACTAGCTTTGACGGCATCATGATCTGGACCGCGCTCATTGCGGGCCGACGCCGACAAGTTCGATGCGGGTTATTGTCTTGAGCGGGTTGTCAGGATCACCCGCCACAGTCATTGGCAGAACCTTGCCGAGCAACGTCATAAAGGCCGCAGGATTTTGGTCTGCTTGACGCGCTAGATATTCCGCGCCGCCCTTTTCATCCAGGGCTTTTAGGATCATGTCCTTGAGCGCAGCGGTAGTTCTATTGGGGACGCCTTTGCGGCGACCTTTACCGGCATTTGTCAGGTTGGCCGTGCCACCCTGTTTTTTACCTCTATTTTGCTGGCCCGCGTTTGTCATGGTGGGCATACCAAATACACATGAAACAGCGCCGCGCTATGCGGTCAAATTCAGCATCCCCATATTTTTGGGAATTATATACTTGACTCCCTAGATGGCATCGGGTAGTTATCTTCTCACAGGGCGCGCCTCGGCCCTTTCGGAACGGGGGCGGAGAACGGAAATGAGCAACATCGGACGCGAAATCCTCTCGAACGGCCGGATCATCGGAACGGTTGTCGAGGACATGGGCAAGAAACTCCGCATCCGCCTTGCCGATGGCGAAAAGCGCAACCCGGTCCTGGGTGATTTCTCGATTGTCCCGACGAAGATGGTTGAGTTCGCCGACGAGGCCCGTCTCGGCTTTGCCGCTGCCGACCCCCGCCGTGAAGCCGAACTGCGCCGCGCCGGTGGCGATGCCACCCTGCTGCGTCGCTAAGGGAGAGCGGGACATGGTGAACCATCCGAACCGCAACCGCTTCACCCGCTGGCTCAACCAGCGCGATGGGCTGTCCGACGATCCCCTGCGCCGTGCGGCGCAGATCGCGCTCTCAGCGATCAACGAAATCGACTTCGGCGAGCTAACCGACGACACCGGTCTGACCGTCGCATACGAGGCTCTGATCGCAGTTCTTTCGGAGGACGGCGAATGAGCAAGTCCACCATCAGCACCTTCGAACTGTTCCAGATGTTCCCCGATCAGGAGAGCGCTCGCACCTACCTTGAGGCACAGCGATGGCCTGACGGGGCCATCTGCCCGGCCTGCGGGGAAGCCGAACGGATCGGCACCCGCAAGGGTGGTTTCTACCGCTGCAACGCCTGCCTGCTGGACTTCACCGTCCGCACCGGCACGATCTTCGAGAAGTCGAAGGTTCCGCTCAATAAATGGCTCTACGCCATGTATCTGCTCGTGACGGCCCGGAAGGGCATCAGCAGCCTGCAACTGGCGAAGCAGATCGGGGTCACTCAGAAAACCGCGTGGTTCATGCTC
>ERZ650311.936-NODE-936-length-15870-cov-7.756876_pt1 | contig 15870 bp, 13 predicted proteins | sample MGYA00376247_ERZ650311 | MGnify/ENA primary metagenome ERZ650311 (study PRJEB26733, sample SAMN07839324) | wastewater metagenome | biome: small river; feature: stream; material: water | place: USA: North Carolina | collected 2016-07-28 ... | reverse complement strand
GTAACAAGCGGAACCTTTGTAACTGCAACTAAGCGTTTGCCTGGTGTTGCTGCGATGGGCTTTGATGTTTTGTATTTGCCTCCTGTACATCCAATCGGAATCTCTCATCGCAAGGGCAAGAACAACACCTTGGATGCAAAGGAAGATGATTGCGGAGTTCCTTGGGCGATTGGAAACTCCGATGGCGGCCACGATGCAATTAATCCAGTGCTGGGCACGATGAAGGATTTTGAGGATTTCGTAAAAGCTGCGAGTAAGAATGGTTTAGAGATTGCAATGGATCTTGCGTTGCAAACATCTCCAGATCATCCATGGGTGAAGAGCAACCCAGAATGGTTTAACAAGCGAGCCGATGGAACCATTGCATACGCTGAAAATCCACCAAAGAAGTACCAAGATATTTATCCCATTAACTTTGATGATGATTACGAAGGAATTCGAAATGAAGTTCTCCGCATTATTCGTTTATGGGTTTCAAAAGGTGTAAAAATTTTTCGGGTAGATAACCCGCATACAAAGCCAGTTCATTTTTGGCAGGATGTCATGAATATCGTGCGTGAAGAGAGCCCAGAAGTAGTCTTCTTGGCTGAAGCATTTACTCGCCCAGCCATGATGCACGCACTTGGAAAAGCAGGGTTTCATCAGTCTTATACATACTTCACCTGGCGCACAAGTAAGTGGGAGCTCACTGAGTATGCAAAAGAGGTTTCACAAACAACGAGCGCATTCTTTAGACCAAACTTTTGGGTAAACACTCCAGATATCAACCCTTTCCATTTACAAAGCGGCAACCCCGCAATGTTTGCATTACGTGCGGTTCTTGCTTCAACTTTAACTCCATCGTGGGGAATGTATGCAGGGTATGAGTTATATGAACATCGCGCCTTTAAAGAAGGTGGCGAGGAGTACATGGACTCTGAAAAGTATGAAATCAAGGTGCGTGACTGGGAGGGTGCTGGTAAAAAGGGTTTAACCCTTGCTCCATTTATCGCCCAGCTGAATTCAATCCGCAAAGCGCATCCAGCGTTACAACGTTTACGTAATTTAACTTTCCACGACACAGATTCCGATGCGATCATCGCTTACTCAAAGCGTGAAGGTAAAGATCTCATTTTGGTGGTCGTGAACTTAGATCCAAGTTATGCCCAAGGAACTACAGTGCATTGGAATATGCAAGCACTGGGAATTGAGCAGCATGATTTTGAAGTTAAAGATTTGCTCGATGGCGCAACCATGACGTGGAATCCACACACCTTTGTTTCATTAAATCCAGCACGTCCTGTTGGCAAGGTCGCACATATTGTTCAGGTGAAGTTGTAACCATGGGAATCTTCTCGAAGTTCCTAGGTAAAGGTGGCAACGAGGAAATTACCCCTGCATCATTCTTAAATCCTCACTCTTCACTTGGTGAATTAGATCTTTATTTAATCGCTGAAGGTCGCCATGAGCAGCTATGGAAGGCACTTGGTGCGCAGGTTAAGCGAGATGATTCGGGAGCATTGCTGGGTACTGCTTTTTCCGTCTGGGCACCAAACGCCCATGCCGTTTCATTAATTGGTGATCACAATTATTGGGATCGTAATACCCATCAAATGCACCGCCTTGGCTCTTCTGGAATATGGGAAATCTTTATTGCAGATATCGGTGCTGGTACTAAGTACAAGTTTGCAGTGTGCGGAATTGATGGACGTTGGGTTGACCACGCAGATCCAATGGCACGTGCTACTGAAATTCCTCCTCTAACCGCATCAGTTGTCGAAGAGTCCACATATGTGTGGAATGACAAGCAGTGGATTGAGCAACGTTCACAATTTCAGCCATGGAGATCGGCGGTTTCTGTTTACGAAGTTCACCTTGGTTCTTGGAAGCTTGGTTTAAATTATCGTGAGCTGGCAGTTGAACTAGTTGAGTATGTGAAGGCTCAAGGATTTACTCATATTGAGTTCTTGCCTGTCACAGAACACCCTTACGGACCATCATGGGGATACCAAGTCACATCTTTCTTTGCACCAACATCTCGTTTTGGTTCACCTGATGAGTTCAAGTTTTTAGTAGATGCTTTGCACGCTGCTGGAATTGGTGTGATTCTTGATTGGGTACCTGCTCACTTTCCTAAGGATGAATGGGCGCTTGCAAAGTTTGATGGGACTGCGCTGTATGAGCATGCAGATCCACGTTTAGGTGAACATCCAGACTGGGGAACCTTAATCTTTAACTTTGGGCGCAATGAAGTGCGCAACTTCTTGGTTGCAAGTGCTTTGTATTGGTTAACCGAGTTCCACATCGATGGTCTTCGCGTAGATGCAGTAGCTTCAATGTTGTACTTGGATTACTCGCGTAAAGAGGGTCAATGGCTGCCCAATAAGAATGGTGGCCGCGAGAATCTAGAGGCTGTGCAGTTGCTACAAGAGGCTACTTCTACTGCTTATAAGACCCATCCGGGCATCATGATGATCGCTGAAGAATCAACCGCCTGGTCTGGGGTTACACGAGACACCTCTGGCGGTGGACTTGGTTTTGGCTTCAAGTGGAACATGGGTTGGATGCATGACACATTGCAGTATCTGCAACAAGAGCCAATTCACCGTATGTATCACCACAATGAAATCACCTTTTCAATTCTTTACGCATGGAGCGAAAACTTCATGCTTCCTTTGTCGCACGATGAAGTTGTGCACGGGAAAGGTCAATTAGTAAATAAGTTTCCGGGAGATCGTTGGCAAAAGGTCGCAACACTCCGCGCTCTCTATGGTTTCATGTGGGCACATCCTGGTAAGAAGCTTCTCTTCATGGGTTCTGAGTTCGCACAAAATGATGAGTGGAATGAAAGCGCCGGCTTACAGTGGTACTTAACTGAGTTTGCTGAGCATCAAGGTGTTCAAAAGGTAGTCTCTGATTTAAATGCGATCTACAAAAAAACAGCTGCACTGTGGGAAAAAGACACAAACCCAGAAGGTTTTAGTTGGTTAGTTGGGAATGATGGTGCAGCAAATATTGTTGCCTTTGCTCGCTGGGATGATCATGCAACTCCACTTGTGAGTGTTACTAATTTTTCACCTGTGCCCCACGAGAGTTATCAGCTTCCATTTCCGTCAGCGGGTACCTGGACTGAAGTATTGAACACCGATGAACTTGCCTACGGTGGTAGTGGAGTTAAAAATACTGATGTGATCGTCGCTGAATCTCAAATGGCGTTGGTGCGAATTCCACCACTTGCGACAGTGTGGTTTAAGCGTTCTTAAAGATCTTCGCGAAGTACGGTACCGTCAAAAGCATTAGTGCTGGTATCAATATCGCAACTGAAAGTGAAACTGCTTGAGCGGTCCACGCCACCACCCAACGGACAATAAACACAAGAGAAATATTGATTACGCCAATTTGCCCAATTACAACGCTGGAAGGGAACTTTGAGCGGGTATTTGCCGCGTTCATGACGGATGGCCCAAGAAATGAGGAGCCAAGGCCTGCCACTGTGAAACTTATGGAAAGTATAAGAATTACAAGGAACTTATTCTCCGTTCCAACAATGCTGACGGCAACTACTCCGGCAATAAATGAAACTCCGGAAAGCAATGAGGCCTTAACCGCCAGCTCATGAATTGAATACTTTTCAAGCAATTTGTGTAGATTCAATCGACCGGTAATCATTGCAACTGTAAAGAGAATGTACGGAAGTGTGTGAACTCCGCTCTTGATCCCCATATCCTCCTTTACAAAGATTGCCGCCCAATCTCCAATTGAAAATTCCAACATAATCGAACACAGCAGTCCGCCTGAAACTAGCCGATCAATCTTAAATCCTTTAAACATATCCCGTGCACGGTGATCTGAATCGGGATTGGTATTAGCTGTAACTAAGTTAGGAGTTAACTGCTGGACTATGTAGAGCATTGCAAGCAAACAAAATACTGCAAGCACATTCGAATAAGTACCAAGCTCCACTCGATCAACCATAAATCCAGCAAGGATAGAAGTTAAAAGCGCTCCGCTACTCCAAAATCCACTAAGAAGAGTTACAACTTGCCGCTTTGTGCGGTCTTGGAAGTGAAAACCCTGGGTATTAATACAGATATGAAAAGCTGAAATTGCTGCACCTTGCAATACGATAAATATGAAAAAGATAAAGCTCGATGTGCTGTGTGTGAGAAAACTTAGACTCACAGCCATTGTCAAAACAGCGGTTTGCATGATTTGGCGTGCACCGAATTTATGCACCAAATGCCCTACGACAATTAGTGAAGTTAAGTTTCCGACAGATCCCAAGCTCAATAAGGATCCAAACTCGCCATTAGTAAGTTGCAGATTCGCTTTTACTTCGGGAAAACGAGGAACCCAGGACATAATTTGGAATCCGAAGAGAAAAAAGAGGATCTTTAAGAGATTGATTTCTCTATCCGTGCTGAGCGTTTTCATCAAAAAAGCGCACTAGCAAGCTCTTTACGAGCCGCCACCAAGCGAGGATCTGAGGCATCAACAAGTGCAAAAAGCTCAAGCAGGTGGTTCTTGACCTTAGTGCGATCTTCGCCAGTGGTCACTTTAACGGCGTGAATTAAACGGGTGTAAGCCGCTTCAACTCCCCCATTCACCATTTCCACATCGGCTGCTTGTAACTGTAGGTCAATGCTTGTCGGATCAGCCATGGATTCAGCAATCACGGTGTTTAAATCTAGACCTTCGGTGCGCATTAACAGTTGTGTTTGCGCCAAACCTAACTTTGCCAAATTTTCCGATGGCTTTCGTGTCAACCACTTTTTGTAAGCCGCTTCAGCGGCCACATAATTGCCAGCTTCCAAAGCATCCATTGCTTCGATCTCTTCAGGCTCCAATTGTTCAACTGGTGCTTCACCGACACCTTGTTCGGCAGCAAGTGTTAACACTTTATCCAGGACCATTCGTATTTGTGCTTCTGGATATGGTTGCTCAAAGAGTGGCACCATTTGCTCTGCAATGATTGCAACAGCGTATGGGACATTTTTTGTTTGGAATGCTTGTGCAACTTCAGGATGGGTATCGATATTGACACGAGCCAAACTCCAGGAAGTTTTGTACTCCGTTTCTAACTTTCCAAGGGTTGTCACCATATCGGCCGACTCTTTGCTTCTAGGTGACCACATCAAAACAATTACAGGTCGTACCAATGAAAGCGGCAAAATATCTGTACTGAGGTTTTCAACTGTTACTTCAATCCCCGGCATTGGAAGCGAGGTATCTACCTTTGGTTTAGTTAGTGAACTTAAATCAAAGGCTTGCCCGAAGTTAGGTGGCAAACTCATGTTGCCATCCTATCTATTCAACGACTATATCTACGCCTGAATCTCGTCGCAGAGGCAGAACTTCTGCACAGTAATTATCTGTTGCCTCTTCTAACCCCACATCGTGGCCCACTTTTTCACTCAAATACCAGCGATTTTCAAGGATTTCATGGAACATCTGGGCACGCTCTACGCGGCCGCGCATTTCAGCTGGCACTCGATCAATAATTGGCTCAAATACTTCGGTTAGCCATTTCTTAGCCATTTCGGAAACTGACATACCTGTTGAGTTTTCACGTGCACGATAGCGATCGAAGGAGGCAAGCAATCTCTTTGCTTGAAGCTCCTCTGTTTCCAATCCAGTTAATTCACGCAAACGCTGGGTGTGATATCCCGCAGCAACAAGTTTTGGCTGGAAGGACAACATCTTGGTATCACCATCAATAGTTACGGAAACCTCTTCTACTGCAAAACCTAAATCATGTAATTGGCGCATCGCGCGTTCCACAGCTTTGCGATCTGATGGATCTAATAATTGACGCTCCTTGAGCGCAGACCAGATTCTGCGGTATCTGCGGATCACCGCCTCAGAGGCGCGAACTGGTTCCATGCCTGGATACAAAACTCCTGATAATGCTAAATCTTCAAGTTCAGCTGCAACGTTAAAGTGAACGATTTCAAGATCATGTTCGCGTTGTCCATCACTTAAAGATTTCTGAAACTCACCAGTTTCGGCATCTACAAGATAGGCAGCAAAACCTTCAGCATCGCGTCTAAATAAAGTATTAGATAGAGAGCAATCGCCCCACCAAAATCCAAGCAAGTGAAGTCGTACAAGCAACAGGGCAAGTGCACTTGCCATGGTTGTAATTTCATGAGCAGTTACTGCACCTGACAACAAGACTCGATAAGGCAATGAGTAAGGAAGGAAGCGAGTAACAATTGCACAGGGCAGGTCTTCGCCATTTACATCTTTTCGTCCTTCAACAACAGCTACCTGTTCTACACATGGTGCGCCTAAGTGGGTCAGCTCGCGAAGTATTTTGTATTCACGGTTTGCAAACTCGGCAACGGTTTCCTTAACCGCATACACCTCAGCATCGGGGTCATTGCTTGCTCTAACTAGGCGTACAACGTGGCGCGAAATACCGCGCTTTTCAGCCAAAGCTGGATCTTCAGGCCATTCCTCCAAAGGAAGGTGCCAGGGCAGGCCAGTAACAGCAGCGATCTCCTCGCCTAAACCTGTAATACGTAGCGCCATAGTCCGTATTCTCTCTTATAAATGTGACAAGAACATGAACACCACGTCTCAAATAGTGTGAAGTAATCACTTTAGAATGAACCTATGGCCATTCCAGAGAGAATCAAGAAGGTAACCACCCGTTCGGCAAAGAGCCAAAAGTCACCTGTGGACTACGGCACATTGGGAGAACCGATTAATCGTGCACATCCGTTTTACTTTGGATTTATCGCGACTCTAGGTGCCTTAACTGCGATTATCTTGATGCGCGCACTTGCAAGTGTCTCGCAAATCTTTGTCTTGATCTTGATTGCACTCTTCTTGGCAACTGGATTAAACCCAGCTGTAGAAGCGCTGCGCAAGAGAAATCTTTCTAGAAGCGCTGCCGTTACATTGATTTTTTCATCGGTAATTTTATTTGTAATCTTGTTTGCTTGGATCATTATTCCCCCAGTAATTAGCCAGGGTTCTCAGCTAATTAATACTGCGCCTGCTCTTCTACAAGATTTAATGAAGAATGAAACAATTAGCCACCTTAATGAGCAGTTTGGCTTGATCGACACTTTGCAGTCAAAGCTGAAGTCAATTACCTCTGATGGCACCTTATTAATCTCAACATTTGGTGGAGTTATCGGTGTTGGAAAATCTGTGCTCTCTGGTTTCTTCACCGCCTTAACTATCCTGGTTTTAACGTTGTACTTCATCACCTCACTTCCACAAGCGGTCGACCTAGGACTTTCACTTGTTCCTGCGAGCCGACGCGATCGGGTTGGACGTTTAACTCACGCGATTATCGCTCGCGTAGGTTCCTTTGTGGGAAGCCAAATTGTGATCGCGGCAATGGCAGCGGTGTTTGTAGTGGTTTTATCAACTATTCTCGGTATGCCATCACCAATCGCGATAGGAATGATCGTCCTGGTGGCGGCACTGATTCCACTTATTGGCCACTTCTTGGGCTGCGCAATTGTCACATTAATCGCTTTAACTCAATCTGTGTGGGTTGGAGTGATTGCTTTTGTGGCATACGTTGTTTATGTTCAAATTGAGAATTATGTGGTGACTCCACGAATCATGAAGCGCACTCTTTCGGTACCAGGTGCGGTAACAATAATTTCGGCATTGATTGGTTCATCATTACTAGGCCTAGTCGGCGGTTTGTTGGCGGTTCCTGTCGCTGCATCAATTATCTTGATTCTTGATGAAGTTGTTATTCCTCGCGCAAACAACAGTTAAAACTCAAGCGGAAGTTGCTCTGCTGCACCTGTGACAATTGTGTTTATCTCTGAGAGCACTCGATGTACCGATGGTTCGCCGAGCCATAAATGCTTTGCTTCATCTACTGCGATGATGTTGATCTTTGGAACTATTGCAAATCTTTCACGCGCCGCTGGAGGTTGCAGATAATCATCTAGCTCAGGCACCAACGCAGTGATAGGTCGTGGATCTGAATTCCAGTACTCAAGTTGTTCATTGGTTGTTGTACGCAGTGGTGGACTAAGAAGAATTAATCCTTTGTGTCGAGGATCTTTGGCGTGTTGTAACGCTAAATCAGTTCCAAAAGACCAGCCTGTCACCCAGAGATTTTCCAACTTCAAGGTATCAAAGCAGTATGCAAGCATCGCTTCAACATCAAAATGTTCTGCCTTTCCATTATCAAACTCACCCGTACTGCTTCCGGCCTCACTTGTAGTTCCGCGGGTGTTAAAACGCACTACTGTGATGCCAGCCATCGCAGGTAATCTGTTAGCGGCTTTTTTATAAACATGGCTATCCATCATGCCGCCAGCTGTTGGCAGCGGATGAAGGCACAGGATTGCACCTTGTGATGGGCCGATCGGTGCTGCTACTTCGCCAATCAAATTGACGCCATCTGCTGTTATTACATGAAAAGGGGTACGCACAGATTCAAAGACGCTACTTGGTCTTACCGTCTGGCTCATACTTCAAATCCTATCTATTGCAGACTAGGCTTCATGACATGGCGCCAAAGTTGAACTCTAAAAAAGCATTTAACTCTCACAACCCAGCAACTGGTGAAGTAGTTGGTACATATCCAATCTACTCAGCAAAAGAGGTTGCTCAGGTTGTTGCACGAGCCCGTGAAGCAAGCATTGCGTGGGAGAAGTTGGGTTTTGCCGGCCGCAAAAAGGTGCTGCTTTCATGGAGCAACTTCATCATTAATAACATCGATCAAATTGCATCACTAGTTTCACTAGAAACTGGAAAGCCGTTAGGTGATGCAAAGCTAGAAACATCGATTGCGGTAAGCCACATTGGTTGGGCTGCCCGCCATGCAGAAGAGATTATGCGCACCTCATATCGCGCTCCTGGCGCCCTGATGGCAAATATGTCTGCCACAGTTGAACGTTCACCTTTGGGTGTTGTTGGAGTTATTGGACCTTGGAACTATCCAATCTTTACACCAGTTGGATCAATCGTCTACGCATTAGCTGCCGGCAATACCGTTGTATTCAAGCCAAGTGAGTACACACCAGGTGTTGGCGTTTGGTTACAAGAAAGCTTTAATGCAATCGCACCATTTGCCGATATCTTCACGACAATCACAGGACTTGCAGATACTGGTAATGCGTTATGCACTAGTGCCATAGATAAGTTGTCATTTACTGGCTCGACGCGCACTGCAAAGTTAGTTGCTGCAGCCTGCGCAACAAATATGACTCCAGTTGTCTTGGAGTGCGGTGGCAAAGATCCAGTCATTGTTGCGGCAGATGCCAATATTGATCGCGCAGTTGATGCAACCATGTGGTCTGCTATGGCTAATGCTGGCCAATCTTGTATTGGCGCTGAACGTGTTTATGTAGATGAACGAGTGGCAGATGCTTTTATTGCAAAGTCTGTAGCTCTGGCAGAAACTATTCATTCAGGTGCGCCAGGGGATGGAAATTATGGCCCAGCAACGATGCCTTCACAGATCAAGGTAATTGAATCGCATATAAAGGCTGCGATTAAAGATGGTGGAAGTTTTGCGTATGGTTCATTGAAATCTGTTCAAGAGCCATTTGTACAGCCAGTAATTTTGGTTGATGTGCCTGAAGATTCAGCTGCAGTCAGAGAAGAGACCTTTGGGCCCATCATTATTATTAATCGAGTTTCATCAATGCAAGAAGCCATTGAGCTTTCAAATGCGTCTAGATATGGATTGGGTGCAAATGTTTGGTCCAAGCGCCAAGGTAAAAAGATTGCTTCACAATTAAAGTGTGGAATGGTTGCCATTAACTCAACATTTTCATTTGCTGCAATCTCCTCTGTTCCATTTGGTGGAGTCAAAGACAGCGGTTACGGACGTGTTCATGGCCCAGAAGGATTACTGGAGTACACCTACCCTCGTACGGTAGTTCGAACTAGATTTAATCTGCCACTTAATTTATTGAGTTTTAAGCGAAAGGCTCGAGAGGAAAAGATTGCTATCAAAGCAACTAAGCTACTTAAAGGTCGTCTCGGTTAAAAGCGAGGTGCGTTGCGAGTTCGTTCTGTATTAGGGCGACGCTTATCTTTCTTTGACCAACAAGCTGTGTGCCAATGTCTACGTCCATCTTCATCATATTCAAGCCATGCAACGACATGTGGAGTTGCTAATGGAATTAATTGATCACACCCTGGACAGCGATATGGCTTTGTAGATCCAGATCCAGTTAATCGACGAACTATGTAGGTTCCATCTTTGTGCTCTTCGCGGCTTTCACCAGTTGAGGCGATATTAATCTCCCGAGGTTCTTCAGGTTTTTGTCGCTTCTTTGGGTAGTTTCTACGCGGGCTCACAGGTGTATTTTCGCATAGTAAAGTACCCGCATGAGCCTCATCGATGTAAAAGGGCTGAAGAAAAGCTATGGAGATGTCCATGCTGTGCGCGGAGTTGATCTTGAAATCGCACAAGGTGAGATTTTCTCGCTGCTAGGTCCCAATGGTGCAGGCAAAACAACTACAGTTGAAATTCTTGAAGGTTATAGAAACCGTGATGCTGGTTCAGTCTCAGTACTTGGATTTGACCCACAAACTCGTGGAGAGCAATCACGACATTGGCGAAATCGAATTGGAATAGTTTTACAAACCTCCGCAGATGCTGGAGATTTAACAGTTCTTGAAACCATCAAACATTTCAGCGGTTACTACTCAAACCCGCGCAAAGTTGATGAGGTTATTCATGCAGTTGGTTTAGTTGAAAAAACAGATGCACTTATTCGCAACCTTTCTGGTGGTCAACGTCGCAGACTCGATGTTGCACTGGGAATTATCGGAAGCCCAGAGCTCCTATTTTTAGATGAGCCCACTACTGGTTTTGATCCTGAAGCTCGACGCGCATTTTGGGCGCTAATCCAACAACTTCGAAGCGATGGAACAACAATTCTGCTGACAACCCACTATTTGGATGAGGCCGAGGCGTTGGCCGACCGAGTAGCGGTCATTAACAAGGGCGTGATTGTTGAGGTTTCAACTCCGGGCGAACTTGGTGGACGAGCAACCTCACAAGCAACGGTGCAATGGCGCGATGGCGATTCAATTAAATCTGAAAAATCAGATAATCCAACCGCTTTAGTGGCACAACTATCAGCGCGATTTGGTGGAGAAATTCCAGAGCTAGTTGTTTCTCGCCCCTCTCTTGAGGATATTTACCTAGAAATGATTGGAGGCGCTAATGAATAAAGTCCCCAGCGCTCTTCAGTTAGGTCTTCGCCGCGGCTCACTTGAGATCAAGCAATTTATGCGTCAGCGCGAATCCGTTGTATTTACCCTGCTATTTCCTGTTATTTTGCTGGCAATCTTTGGTTCAGTATTTAAAGACACAATTGCACCAGGCGTTACCTTTTCTCAGTACTTTGTCGCTGGAATGATTGCATCAGGTTTAGTAAATACCGGTTTCCAGGCGCTGGCAATCATGATTCCAGTTGAACGTGATTTTGGAACGTTAAAGCGCCTGCGTGGAACCCCAATGCCAGCATCTAGTTACTTCATAGGAAAAACAATATTGGTACTAGTAAGCACTGTTATTCAAATACTTCTGTTACTTGGATTTGGCTTACTTTTCTTCGGACTGAATTTACCAAGCGATCCAGCAAAGTGGTTCACCTTTGCTTGGTTAGTTGTTCTAGGTAGTGCTTGCTCAACCGCACTGGGCATCGCATTTTCAATTGTTCCAAAGAGTGGTCGCGGCGCTTCGGCGTTAGTTTCGCCAATAGTGATTATTTTGCAGTTCTTCAGCGGCGTATTCTTTGTCTTTACTCAACTTCCATCATGGATGCAGCAAGTTGCAGCGATCTTCCCACTGAAGTGGTTAACCCAAGGAATGCGTTCAGTCTTTCTTCCTGATTCCTTTGCAGGTCAAGAGGTAGCAAAGAGTTGGGAAACAGAAAAGACATTACTAATTCTTGTTGTGTGGCTGATAATTGGCATCTACTTCAGCGTCCGTAAGTTCAAGTGGGATCGCGATTAAGCGGGTATTAGCGTTATTACTGGCTGCTCTTATCTGCATGCCAGTGGCTACCGCTGCCTCCACGACCTCTTTGGCAAAGGCTAAAGCGAAGATAACCCCTTCACCATCTCCAGTGTGGCCGCCAAAGGGTTTTATTAAAAGTAAAGATGGCAATACCTACGCAAAGATTCCTACCGCTAAAGAGCTGGTAGGTCTTGCATCAAATGACAAGGTTCTTACCCGTGCCTTGGCAAAGACTGTTGATGGCGTTCCAGTGTGCGAAAAATACTCGTGTGGCGCGGTTCAAGTCGCATCAGCGATTGGATGTACCTGGTGGGTGGTTACCGCTGATGTAAAGGGAGCGGTCTCTGACGAGGATAAAACCATAAAGGTATTTGGAACTGTCCGAACCACACTTGGTGAAACTGGTCCCAAAAAGTATGCAACAGTTTTGTTAGTTAGTGGTGAACCAATTGAACTTCATCACTCAGTTGCAAATATTAAAGCAGCTTGTAGACATGATGTCCCGGAAGAAAAAGTTCCTGGAACTACATACACAGTAAATCCTTAGCGATTGGCTCCTGGAACCCATAGCTGGTCACCGATCTCTTTATTAGCAACTCGAGCTAAAACAAAGAGTAGATCAGAACAACGGTTTAAATACTTAGCGGTTAGCGGATTTACTCCCCCACCAAATGCGTGAATCGCAGCCCATGTGCAACGTTCGGCGCGACGAACCACAGTACGAGCTACATGCAGATGAGCAGCTGCTGCGGTACCCGATGGCAATACAAAAGATCGCAATGATTCAAGATCTGCATTGAACTTATCAATCTGCTCTTCCAAATAAGTAATCTGTGATTCAAGAACTCGTAATGGCTCAAAAGCTGGTGAATCAACTACTGGTGTACAAAGATCTGCACCCACATCGAAAAGATCATTTTGAATACGCACCAAAAGTGCACGAACATCTGCGGTTAATCCATCGGTTGCAAGTACAACGCCAATTGTTGAGTTAGCCTCATCAACCGTTGCATACGCTTCTAGGCGTGGATCGTTCTTGGAGGTGCGACTCATATCCCCCAATGAAGTAGTTCCATCATCACCGGTCTTTGTGTAAATGCGCGTTAAATTAACCATGTACGTACCCTATAAGTAGACTGCACCCATGGCATCCCACGATCGCTTCCGCATAGTTGGCGGAACCTCCCTACGCGGAGAAGTCTCTGTAACGGGTGCTAAAAACTCAGTTTTAAAGCTTATGGCCGCCTCACTACTGGCTGCAGGCAGTACAACCATTCGAAATGTTCCAGATATCGCCGATGTCGACATCATGGCCGATCTCTTAACCCGTCTTGGTTGCACAGTTGTTCGTGGGGCAGACACTGTAACTATTGATGTTCCGCAAACGCCCGCACACCGAGCAGATTACGACTTAGTTCGAAAGATGCGTGCCTCCATTAACGTGCTTGGTCCTTTAGTTGCACGTGTGGGTCAAGCAGATGTGGCACTTCCTGGTGGCGATGCAATTGGTTCACGCGGTTTAGATTTTCATATTAAAGGCCTGGAGTCATTAGGTGCAAAGGCACACATTGAACATGGCTATGTAATTGCCGAAGCACCTAACGGATTAACTGGCGCGCCGGTTGAATTAGATTTTCCAAGTGTTGGTGCAACTGAAAACATCATGACCGCTGCGGTATTGGCAAAGGGTGTTACAACCATTGATAACGCTGCTCGCGAACCCGACATCGTTGACTTAGGTGAGTTCTTAATTTCAATGGGTGCAAAGATCGAGGGTCTGGGTTCGCCGTTAATTACAATCACAGGCGTTGAAGTTCTAAAGCCAACAGATCACACAACAATCACAGATCGAATCATCACCGGCACCTGGGCATTTGCCGCAGCGATGACTCGTGGTGATATCACAATCCATGGTGCGCGCCCAGAGCATTTAGAGCTACCTTTAGAGAAGTTAGCATCTGCAGGAGCCATCATCACCTCAACTACAGACGGCATCCGAGTAAAGATGGATGTGCGCCCTCAAGCAATTGATGTTGCAACACTTCCCTATCCAGGTTTCCCAACAGATTTACTGCCAATGGTTATTGCACTCAACGCAGTTGCCGAAGGACATTCATTAGTCACTGAAAATGTATTTGAATCACGTTTCATGTTCGTCAATGAGCTCAGCCGATTAGGCGCACAAGTCTCTGTCGATGGTCATCACGCCTCAATTACAGGCGTAGAACAGCTCTCTGGAGCCCCTGTTGAAGCCCATGACATCCGTGCAGGTGCAGGGTTAATTCTCGCCGCCCTAGTTGCTGATGGTGAAACAACCGTTGATCAGGCCTTCCACGTAGATCGTGGCTATCCAAACTTTGCGGAGCAGTTACAAGGGTTGGGCGCAAAGGTAACCCGCGAATAAATCTTGCGAAATTACGAAATCCAACTTGCTAGATCAACACCTTTAACAACCAGCACCATCAATATGAAAATAATTACTCCACCAACTCGATAAATCCATCGACCATTATTAGTAGTTTTCCAGTCTGTCTCAGGTGTATCAGTGATTGCATCTAAATAGTGGAGAAAGAAGCCAGGAAGTGCCATGACTACGAAGCTCCATTTCAAGAATGCCTGAGGTGAGCTAAAGGCTCCCTCAATTAAGTTAGAAAGTAGCGCCATTACAAAGATCATCACCACAGTTTTAAAGACACCTTTAGGCAAATAGATCTTCTTCTTTGGCAAGTTATCTTCAAGGCTCAATGATGTAATTTGAGGAATTGCAAATAAAATCGTTCCGAGAACAAGGTTTAGAAGTGAGCCCACAAATGGGGCAGCCATAATAAAGAAGACAAAAATCTTGAATACCAGCGAACGAATTTTCTGCTTGTGGGATGGCTTTTTGACCTCAACATGCAAAGCTCGCAGTCGCATTGGGTAGTGCTCAACGGCAATGTCTTCAAGTGCTATACGAAGGATTAATAGCACCGCCGACATCAATGCTAATTCTGTGCCGTGTTGAGTAATTGGAAGCTCAAGGCGGGCCAAACCATTCATCGCCGCCACCATCTTTGTAATCACCCAAAAAGTAAGTAACGATCCAAGCGCGTAATCTGTGATTCGTTCCCATAAGTCATCTTGAGTCCGAACCAATCGACGGAATGGTCGGAAAGCGCTGGCTAGCAATGCCGGCGCAAAGAAGAGAACCATCACGCCGATTGAGGTTAGAAACTCTGGTCGGTTAGTGATGTTTCCAGTTAGCAAGGCGGATACAAAAAATACGAATCCTGCAACAAATCCAGCAAAGGCATCGAAAATTGCTACCGCCATGATTGCAGCCACAATCCCCCAGGCAGGCGGCAAGGCTTGTCCACCGGTATTAACCGCAGCAATGATTCCTAACAACAATCCGATTGGCATCAACAATGCAGCCCATGATCCGATGATTGCTCTTATCGTGTTTCCATCTTGCACAGTACGGGTCAACAGTGGAGAAAACCTATTGAAACGGTGAGCTATTGCCACAAATGCGTAATCTGTTTCATCTGTAAATCGGTTATCCCAGGTTTTGGAAAGATCTCCCCAACCTGGTTCATTCTTTAACAACTTCAATGAACCGGATGAAACAGATTGCAATGATTCTTGTTCAGCATCTTCATCATTTTGTTTATCGTTGCGCTTAATAGATGTAAGCGCAGCAAGAGCCGCAAATGCCCCGATGTGTAATCCCTTAGTAGTCTCGGAATCGGTTAAGGGATCATAGGGTTGCAAACCAAGCTTGATCGCTTTAACTGGATCAGGGTCTTCAGTTGGCGCACTTGTTAGATCTGGGCAGTTATCATCCCAATGAACAACTCCCTCATTGTCCTTACAAAATGGAATTTCTTTTGTTCGGATGGTTCCTTTATCGTCATACACTTCAATAGTAATTGAGTGATGACCGG
>ERZ650311.935-NODE-935-length-15894-cov-4.185618_pt1 | contig 15894 bp, 24 predicted proteins | sample MGYA00376247_ERZ650311 | MGnify/ENA primary metagenome ERZ650311 (study PRJEB26733, sample SAMN07839324) | wastewater metagenome | biome: small river; feature: stream; material: water | place: USA: North Carolina | collected 2016-07-28 ... | reverse complement strand
TGCTCTTCCGATCTGGTACCAGGCGATGCCCGTCCACACCATGATGACGTGCGTGGCGGGCACCAAGAACGTCCTCGAGCTGGCCGCCTCCCACGGCGCGGTCGTCGTCCACGCGTCAACGTCCGAGGTCTACGGCGACCCCGACCGGTCGCCGCAGCAGGAAGGCTACCGCGGCAACGTCAACTCGTACGGTCCTCGGGCCTGCTACGACGAGGGCAAGCGCGCCGCCGAGGCCCTGTGCTTCGACTTCTGGACGCACCACTGGGCCGACGCTCGGATGGTCCGGATCTTCAACACCTACGGGCCTCACATGGACCCCTACGACGGCCGGGTCGTCAGCAACTTTGCGTGCCAGGCCTTGCGTGGGGAGCGGCTCACCGTCTACGGGGCCGGCGCGCAGACCCGCTCCTTCTGCTACGTCGACGACCTGATCAGGGGCATCGTGGCGATGGGAGCCCTGCCCAAGAACCCGGGCGGGCCCATCAACCTGGGCAACCCGGCCGAGTTCACCATCAAGGAGCTTGTCAATGCCGTCTGCGGCGTGGTCGGCGGCCACCACGAGGTCGAGCACCGCCCCCTACCCGCTGATGACCCGCTGCAGCGCCGCCCTGACATCACTCGAGCGCGGGAGCTGCTGCAGTGGGAGCCGCAGGTGCAGCTGGCCGAGGGCCTGATCCGCACCGTCGAGTACTTCAGGCGCGAGCTGTCCCGCCGATAGTTACTCGCATGGCAACCGTCCAGATCGACCCCGTCGCCGTCGCCTCCTACGTGACCGCAGGCGCGCTCGCCTCGACCAAGCTCATCTCGGCCTGCAAGCCGCTGTGGAACCGCCTGCCCCGCTGGCTGGCGGTCGCCCTGCCTGTCCTGGTCCTTGACCTGCCGCAGGTGGCCCAGGCCTTCGCTGGCGCCACTTCGGGACAAGCCCTCTTCGCGGCCCTGATCACCTCGATCGGCCTGCTGCTGCCGGGCCTGGCCGAGGCCGAGCATCCGTCCGACCCGAAGCCGCCTGCTCCGCCTTCCCAGCCGACGGCCTGAGCAGTGTAGTCTAGGACCCGCGGGTGGTACGATGGGCCCACATGCCCAGAGTACCGACACGCTTCGTGGGTCTGCACAACCACACCGGGTTCTCTCCCTTCGACGGGCTCGGCTACCCGAACGAACACTTCGAGTGGTGCCTCAAGAACGGGCTCGACGCCCACGCCATCACCGAACACGGCAACATGAACTCCTACGCCCACGCGCAGCTGTGGGTCGAGGATTGGGCGAAGGCCAACAAGGACAAGCGCTTCAAGTACATCCCGGGGGTGGAGGCCTACTACCACCCTGACCTCGAGGAGTGGCAGCGCCACGTCGAGGCCGCCGAGAAGGCGAAGGAGGACAAGAAGGCCGCCCAGAAGCTCGCCAAGGAGCAGGAGAAGCTGCAGACCAAGGTCATCGCGGTCGTCGATGCCAACGACGAGACCGAAGACATCGAGATGACCAACGCCCTCACCATCGAGAACGAGGACGAGACCAAGTCGACCAAGCACTTCAACCCGGTCAAGCGCCGGCACCACCTGGTCGTCCTGCCCAAGAACCAGAAGGGCCTGCTCAGCATCTTCGCCGCCTGCTCCCAGGCGTACCTCAAGGGCTTCTACGGCTTCCCTCGCATCGACTGGAAGGTCCTGCGGGAGGCCGGCAAGGAGGGCAACATCGTCGTCACCTCCGCCTGCATCGGCGGGATGCCGGCCTACGCCGTCTTCCAGGAGCTCCAGAAGATCAAGTTCGAGGACTTCTCGGAGAAGCTGCTCGACGACCCGTCCCTGCTCGACCGGATGGTCGCCTCCATCGGCAACGTCTATGACCAGATGACGAGCGCGGTGGGCGAGGGCAACTACTACCTGGAGCTGCAGTTCAACCGGCTGCCGGCCCAGAACCTCGTCAACCGGGCCATCATCGAGTTCGCCCGGCGCACCGGGACGACCAAGCAGCTGGTCGTCACCTGCGATGCCCACTACTACGATCCCAGCCGCTGGAAGGACCGCGAGCTCTACAAGAAGCTCGGCTTCATGAACTACGCGGCCTACAACCCGGACTCGCTGCCCAAGTCGAAGGACGACCTGAAGTGCGAGCTGTACCCGAAGAACGCCGCCCAGGTCTGGGACGAGTACCTGAAGTCGAAGGAGGGCACGGCCTTCTACGACGACGAGCTGGTGTGCGAGGCCATCGAGCGGACCCACGACATCGCACACCAGGTCATCGGGGAGGTGCCCCCGGACCGGTCGCCCAAGTTCCCGACCAAGCTGCTGGTGCCTGACGACACCACGCCCTTCAACCACCTGGTCCGTTTGTGCCTGGAGGGGATGCGCAAGCGCGGCCTGGCCGACAAGCCCGAGTACGTCGACCGCCTGAAGGAGGAGCTGGGCGTCATCAAGGCGATGAAGAATGCCGTGTACTTCATCAGCTACCAGAAGATCATGGAGCTGGCGCGCAAGGTGTGCCTGGTCGGGCCCGCCCGCGGCTCGGGCGGCGGCTCGCTGGTTGCCTACGTCCTCTACATCACCGACCTGGACCCGCTGTTCTGGGACCTGCCCTTCGCCCGCTTCCTCAGCGTCTACCGCAAGGGCGCTCCTGACATCGACACCGACCTGGCCGACCGCGACAAGGTGCTGGAGCAGCTGCGCCAGTTCTTCGGCTGGGAGAACGTGGTGCCCATCTCGAACTACAACACCTTCAAGCTGAAGACGCTGGTGAAGGACATCGGCAAGTTCTACGGCGTCTCCTTCGAGGAGACCAACGCGGCGACCCGCACCGTCGAGGAGGAGGTGCGTCGGGCGACGACCAAGGAAGGCGACGACAAGAACCTGTTCGTCCTGACGTACGACGACGCGATGGCCTTCATCTGCGCCAAGCGCGACGAGCCCAATGCCCGCCCGGTGTGCGCAGGCTGCACCGGCGACTGCACTCAGCCCGTCAGCCCGTCCTTCCGCGACTTCATCGAGCGGAACCCGGTCGTCGCCGAGTCCATCAAGGTGCTCTTCAAGCAGAACCGGTCACTGGGCCGCCACGCCGGCGGCGTCCTGATCGCCGACGACCTGCCCAACAAGATGCCGCTGGTCACCTCGAAGGGCAAGGGGGACGTGCGGGAGCCGCAGTCCCCCTGGGTGGAGGGCGTCAACTACAAGCACCTCGAGAAGATCGGGGAGTTCATCAAGTACGACCTCCTGGGCCTAGAGACGATGCGCCTGATCGAGCGCACCATCGAGCTGATCCTGATCAAGGAGGGCAACCCGGCGCCCAAGTTCGACGACATCAAGCGCTGGTACGAGACCCACCTGGCGCCCAACGTCATCAACTTCGACGATCCGAAGCCCTACGAGGTCTACGCTCGGGGACGCTGGGCCGGCATCTTCCAGTGCACCGGCACCGGGGCCCAGCGCCTCTTCGTCAAGGCACAGCCCAAGAACGTCATCGACATCGCCACCCTGACGTCGATCTACCGCCCGGGCCCGCTGGCGGCCAAGGTCGACAGGATCTACCTGGAGGCCAAGAACGAGGGCAAGTTCATGGAGTGGGGCGACCAGCGCATCAACGCCATCCTCGAGAAGACGAAGTCCTGCATCATCTTCCAGGAGCAGGTGATGGAGCTGGCCGAGAAGTGCGCCGGCTTCCCGAAGGACAAGTGCGACGAGGTGCGCCGGGCCATCATGAAGCGCAGCATCTCGGGCGGCGAGGCCGCCAAGAAGGCAGCGCAGGAGACCCGCGATGGGTTCGTCAAGGGCTGCATCGCGAACGGCTACACCGAGAAGGTCGCCAACAACCTGTACGACAAGATCCTGTTCTTCGCGGGCTACGGCTTCAACAAGTCGCACGCGGTGGCCTACGCCATCGACTCCTACTGGTGCGCCTGGTTGCTGACCTACTACGAGGAGCAGTGGCTGTCGGCGTACCTGGAGTCGATGTCGCACACCCCCGACCAGCGGGCCAAGGCCTTCGGCGAGGCCCGTGCCCTGGGCTACCAGATCGTCCCGATCGACGTCAGCTACGCGACGGCGGGCTGGCGGGTGCTGCCCGGCAAGAAGCTGATGCCCAGCATGACGTCGGTCAAGGGCGTCGGCGACTCGGCGGTCGAGGAGCTGCTGGAGATGCGCAACGGCCCGCGGCCTCCCAAGACGATCGAGGAGTTCCTCTACAACGAGGACGGGACCTGGCGCCTGTCCAAGTTCAACCGCAAGGCCCTCGAGGCCCTGATCAAGGTGAGGGCCTTCGAGAGCCTGGGCTGCGTGGGCCCGGACAAGGTCTTCAAGTCGTACCGGCACATGTACGAGACCCTGATGGGCTCCTACGAGGAGACGGTGCCTGTCCGCAAGGGCTCCGACGAGACCAAGACCCGGGTCCGGGAGCACGCGGCCCTGATCCGGCGGTCGACCAAGAAGGACCCACACGAGGGGCTCAAGAGCTTCTACGCCCTGGCCCGCGGCCTGGCCGAGCCCTACGGCGAGGAGTGGACCCAACGCGAGCTGGTCGGCTTCCAGGCCGAGCTCTTCGGCACCGCCGACGTGACCCTGATGTTCGACCCGGCCATCTTCAAGCGCCTGGACGAGAAGGAGGTCATCGCAATCGAGGACCTGGAGCAGGGCAAGACGGCCATCGTCTGGTTCGTCACCGTCCTGGCCGCGGCCAAGAAGGGCGGGGAGCCCTCGGCGGGCGTCAAGAAGAAGACGAAGAACGGCAAGGAGTACGTGCAGGCCTTCGTCACTGGGCCCGTCGGCAAGCCGCTGCGCTTGACGATGTGGGGCACCAAGCAGTTGCCCGAGCCCTTCAAGCTGTGCGTGGCGGAGGTCCGCCGCGACGACTACGGCCTGTCGACGACCGGATGGAAGGTGAAGGCGATCGCATGAGCTGGCCCAAGGCATTCGTCCGCTTCTCTGACAAGCCGAAGCCCCGTGACTTCCAACAGGTGACGGTGTGGGGTTTCACCCACAAAGGTTGGTACATCGAGGGTGGAAAGGTCGTCCAGGCCCCGGTGCTTGCTGTCACGACGTACTTTCCAGATGGCCGGCCCGAAGGCTTCGACTATGAGACCCAGTTGTCGTACCAGAACACGTTCGTCCCGTTGAGGGACGTCGTGACCTTGAATTGGGAGGCAGTCCAGTGGCTGGAGCGCGCCCACGGCGTCACCAAGGAGTGGCTGCGTGGGCAGGGGATCAAGCTGCTGGCTGACGGCTACGGAGCTGACGTCAAGCAAGCTGATTTGGAGAAAACATGAGCGACACGAAGCGCCCCTCGCACTACGACGAGAGGATCGACTTGGAGGTGGCCGGGGCCCTGCTGCCCAAGGTGCTGCGGTGGCTGAAGGCCCGGGGCGAGGACGAGCCCACCGAGGAGGACCGGCAGGACATCCTGGAGCAGCTGGCCAACGCCTGTCGCTTCCACGACGACGGCTACGAGGTGGCCAAGCAGCTGGACGACCGCCACATGTGGGAGTCCGACAGCGAGCTGGTCGACCTGCTGGACGAGGTCGCCTTCGCCCGAATCCGGGCCCATGAAAAGGCCGTCGAGGCCTGGGTACAACAGCATGGGGTGGCCCCCAAATATTCCGTGGGCCAACGAGTGGCCTTCAAGAGGCAGCGGTGGGACAAGGAGAAGGTCACGGGGGAGGTCACGGCCGTCCGCGAGAAGACGGCGCAGTACCTGGTCTTCTGCGAGTCCTTGGGCCACGTCCGCGAGGGCTGTGGGACTCACGGCACCTACGTCGCCTTCGAGGACGCGGAGGCCGCGTGAGGGCGATTGACCCGAGCGGCCCGCTGTCCCAGTTTGGCTGTGTCTCTAGCGACAGGCGCGTCGGTCCATGGGAGCAGGTCGGCAGGTCGTGGCGGCGGAAGGGGCCCGAGGGCTACCGCAACATGATCAACGACGAGGTCGCCAGCGTCAGCCTGGGAGGGTTCACGGCGTACGGCCCCGACGGCCTCCTTGAGGAGTCGGGCCACGTCTGGGGAAAGCCTCACGACGAGCAGGCGACCCTAGCGCAGCTTCGTGCCGAGATGGACGCCACGCTCCGGTCGTTCGAGTGGGTCCTGTGCTAGGCGAAGACGGCGGTCGCCTGCCAGTCGTCGGGCAGCCGGGGCAGCCCGGCGTCGTCCGGGCCCGCAGCCCGCGCCCCGTCGGGCGAGAAGACGACGTCGCGCCCCTGCCACTCGCCCACGAAGCCGCCGCCTCGGAAGGCCAGCATCAGGGCGCGCTTCTCTTCGTCCGGGATGGGCATCCGCTCGATCCGGAAGTCGACGATGGTGTCCCCTGCGGGGTCAAGCTCGAGGTGAGGCATCTCTAGCACCAACCTGACGTATTCACGAAGCAGCTGACGGCCGATCACGGCCCTAAGTAGGACGCACGGAGGAGAGAGGGACGATGTCGACGACGCCCAAGTACACGTACGAGCAGCTGATCGAGAAGATGGTGAAGGCCAAGATGAAGCTGGAGGGGGCGCGCCGGCGCCACTCGGACCGCTGCATCGTCGAGCTGGACCCGGAGGGCTTCGCGCCCTGCAACTGCGGGTCGAACGACCTCAACGCGGCCCTCGACGCGGCCGCCAAGGAGCTGAAGCTGTAATGGCACTCGTGCCCTACAATCAGGTCTTCAGCCTCGAGGCTGACCACGGCGAGCCAGAGCTCGCCGTGGAAGAGGCCTCGATCTTTATCCTGAGCCTCAGGACGAACCACTTCACCGTCTGTTACGAGGACGGCAAGGCCTTCGTGTGCTTGAAGCGTAACATGAACCCGCTCGAGCTTCGCGAACTCGGTCAGGCCCTTATCAAGGCCACTGACCCGTACTCGGACGAAATTGAACTGTTTCGACGAGTCAAGAAGGAGTGATGCATGAAGCTGAAGGTCACCATCGACATCGGCCGGATCCCGGAGACGGGAGACGACTGGGAGCTGTACACGGCGACCATGAAGTGCGAGGGCGCCGCCCGGGCCCTGACGGCGGCCCTGAAGAAGGCCCTCCGCGCCGTCGGAGCGGGAGCGACGGTTCCCGATGCCCTGCGCGAGCACTTCGACCCGGTGGCCCGCAAGTACGCTGACTACGGGGCCCAGGACTCGGAGCCGATGCGCCACGCGGAGCGGATCCTGGAGCGCGTCTGGGAGATGACCAAGCCGAGGGGCGTGAGGTAGGTTCAGCGGACATGCAGAAGCAGACCATCCTCTTCTTCGTCGGTCCCGACATGTGCGGGAAGACGGAGATCGCCAAGGCGACGTCGGCCGCGATCGGCGTCCCGTACTTCAAGGCCTCCAGCGAGCACGACTCCTTCCTGTCGTCGAAGGTGACCAAGCGCGAGGCCTTCCTCAACCAGCTGCGCTACGCCGACCCCCGCGTCTTCGACGTCCTGAAGCAGACGGGCTACGGGCTGATCTTCGACCGCGGCTTCCCGTGCGAGTTCGCCTACTCGTCGGTGATGAACCGGGAGACCGACCTGACGATGCTGCGGCACATGGACGAGATGTGGGCCTCGATCGGGGCCAAGATCGTCCTGTGCTACCGGAAGGAGGGCTACCGGGGCATCGTCGACGACCTGGACCCGAGCATCGACTCGCTGCAGCTGCAGCTCATCGAGCGGGCCTACCGGACGTTCTCCACCTGGACCCGGTGCCAGATGGCGGAGCTCGCGGTGGACGACGAGGACCTGGCCCGCGAGGTCAGTGAAGTCCGTGCCTTCTTGGGTGTATGATAGGGGAGAGTGAGGACCATGCCTACCTACGACGACAGCTTCTTCGATGACGGCCGCCAGTACTTCGCCCGCGGCCTGCCCGCCTGGCACGACTTCGTCCTGAACGACCTGGGGGCCAAGAGCATCGCCGACTTCGGCTGCGGCCAGGGCGACTGGCTCGAGTCGCTGCAGGCCGCCATCCCGGTCTGGGGCTGCGACTTCGACCCGAACCCGGCCCGCCTCCGGATCGCTCCCGCCAACTACCAGCAGGTCGACTTCACCAAGATGGCGCCCAAGGCGCTGACCGTCGGCAAGCGCGACGTGGTGATGTCGCTCGAGGTGATGGAACACCTGGAGCACGTCCACGAGGCCAACTTCCTGGACTGCATGCTGTCTCCCGACCCGCGCCTGGTCGTCTTCGGAGTAGCCAGTGGCCGCGGCACCTACGACCCGACGCAGTTCAAGCTCAACCGCGCCGGCGAGCAGGTCCTGGGAGGCCCGCTGTGGAAGCACCAGTGGGGCCGGCACCACGTCAACTGCCAGCCCGTCGACGTGGTCATCGCCAAGATGGCGGCCCGCGGCTACAAGGTCAACCAGGCCCTGTCCGACAAGTTCGCGACCTTGACCGTCCCCGGTAAGGCGGGTCGCCCCAAGCTGGCCTTCGCCAGCTTCTATCGTAAGAACACCCGGGTCTACGAGAAGGCGGTGGCGTGATGGTGGCGACTACGATCATCCTGGTCCTGGCGGCGGCCTTCGCCGTGTACGTGGCCTACGACATCGGCAAGATGAACGGCGAGATGCAGGGCTGGAAGCACACCAGCCACGCGCGGCGGGTCCACATGCAGGACCTGAGCAACGTCCACGCCCTCATCGTCCGGAACGAGGACCCGGGCGCGGCGGCCGACTACGTCCGGATGGCCATCGGTCGGATCGAGTGCAAGCCCTCGGCCGACCAGGAGCTGCCGGCGGAGGTCCGAGGATGAAGGACTGCGTCGGCTGCGGCCGCCCGACCCCCAGCGAGGCGCACAACTGGTGCTCGTGGGAGTGCCACGTGCGCGTCGCAGTCGATGCGGGCGGTCGCATCATCGCGCCCAACAAGCTGCCCATCAGGTGCATCCGCCACGACGGAGCCCTGCTGGAGCACGAGCACGCTGACCACCCGACGTACATGTACCCCGTCGACGTCGAGTACGTCGGCGAGGTCGACGACCGGGACCGCGAGGACGCTCGGATGCTGCTGGGCCGCGAGGACGTCTCTGACGACGACGTCAGGCGCTCGAAGCGCGAGACGCACGCCCTGGTCTACACCGACGGCTGCGTGGCCTTGACGCTGTACGAGTGCTGCTACGCCATCTGGTCGGTCGGCGAGAGGTTCGACGGCGAGCTAGAGGGCGGTTCGCTGTGGTTCCACGGCAAGTGGAAGCTGAGCGCGGACTCCCTGAAGAAGGTGCGAGAGAGCTCGGAACGTGCAAAGCCGCGGCGCGGGGACGTGGCTGCCGTCGTTGCCCATTCGGGCTCGCTCTATATCGATGAGGACGGCAAGCCTGTCCCTGCCACGTGCCCAGTGTGCGGTTCCGATGCCGTGGCCTCGGGCAGGACGTGGCACTGCACGGCTCAAAGTGGACCCTGTCAGTACGAGTGAAGGAGAACGCAAGATGCCCAAGCTGATGTGGCTCGACCTGGAGACGACGGGCTTCGGCCCGACCAAGCAGCAGGTCCTGGAGGTCGCCCTGTGGGTCGCCGACCTGAGCAGCCCGTTCGAGGCCCGGCCCGCGTACCAGTCGGTCGTCTACTTTCCCCGCGACAGGTGGGGCGAGCTGGACCCGGTCGTCCTGGCGATGCACACCAAGAACGGACTGCTGGAGGAGTGCGCCCGGGCGTCAGCCCCTTCGATCGAGCTGGTCGAGCAGCGCCTGCTGGCCCACGTCCCGGTCGAGAAGGAGCGCGACGACAAGCCCATCCTGGCGGGCTCGACCATCCACTTCGACCACTCGTTCATCGAGGTGCACCTGCCGCTGGTACACGCTCGGCTGTCACACCGCCACTACGATGTGTCGGGGCTGAAGCTGTTCTGCCAGTCGATGGGCATGCCCAAGTTCCGCAAGGCCGAGGCCCACCGGGCCGACGCCGACGTCGCCGAGTCGATCACCCATGGAGCGGAGTGTGAGCAGTGGCTCAGGAACAACATGCGGCCGCGCTGAGGCCCTGGCACACCGTCCTGTTCATGGTCGCCTTGCTCGCCGCCGTCACGGCGCGATTGGTCCTGGTCGAAGGCCGCGTCCCAGACACGAGGTTCCATGCCCCTGCTGCTGCCTCCGCACTTCCCTGAGATCGAGGCCGCCCTTGACATGGCGGGCGACTGTCCCGCCGACGACAAGGTCCGAGCTCAGCTCAAGGAGCTGATCGGGCGAATTGACTTGAGGGAGGGGTTGAAGCGCCTGGCGTACGGCGGCTTCGATTCGCTGGCGGACTACGAGAAGTACGGCGACCTCTTCGTGGAGGTCAGCCCACCTTCCGCATCAGGCTCTCGATGACCAGCTCGTCGACCAGGCGACGAACCTCCTCGACGGGGGTCCAGGTCTGGTCGTACTCAGCATGCTCGGGGTCGAAGACCCGGACGCGGCCATCAGGCTCGTCGGTCAGATCGACGGCGACCCGGTCGCCCTTGCCGAAGATGGTTTCGCCGCCGTCAGGCAGGGCACCGTCGGGGCCGGTGCCCCAGGCCTTGCCCTGAACTCGGACGACCGACCGGCGCGCCTTGTCCTTGCCGTACTTGCCGTGGTAGACAAGGTAACTGTCCTTGGCCTTGCGCATCTTCCGCGTCGGCAGGGTCTCGCCTGGGTCGAGCAACGGGTTGTCAGCGTCATCCGCCATCGGGTCGACGGCCGCAGCCCTCGGAGCACGCGGGGCTTTGGGCTCCGGCGGAGGCTTGACGGCACGGGGCTCGAACATCGGGTTCTCTGCTTGACCCAAGGTGTGAGCCATCGCCGCATCGTGGGCGCGCCGGTAGAGGTTGATTTCGGCGGCCTGGTGACCACCGCGGCCTCCACCGCGTGCCTGGCGAGCGGCCCAGACGAGCTGGCTCCAGGCCTTCTTAATCTCGCGGGGGGTCGCACCAGGCTGTAGGCCCAGCACGTCGTAGGCGTTTTCCATCGCTTCCGCGATGATCTTCTGCAGGGTGGAGAGCTTGATGCGCATCGTACCGGTAAGTAGGCTTGAGTGGGTGATCGATCAACGCCGGCGGGCGCTACCCATCGGCAGGTTCTTGTTGCTGGTCTTGTCCCACGGGACGCCGCCTCCGATCGCTCCTGGCCCGCCGCCGAAGGAGGTGAAGCCGCCCGGGCTGCCGCGGTCCGACGAGAAGCCCGAGCCTCCGCCGCCTGAACCGGCGAACGGGTGGGTGCCGTGAGAGTTGCTGGTGGCCCCGCGGACCTGCTTCGGAGGCTGGCGCGGGATGAAGGTGAAGCCGTAGCCGTTCAGCTCCGCCTTGATGGCATCGATGTCGCCCTTGCCAGCGACGGCCTCCGGGTGGCCCGTTCGGGCAGCAGCGAAGTTGCGGGCCAGCGCCTGCAGTTCCATCCAGTTGACGGCCGTCTCGTCGTTGTCGAGCTTGTACGACACGAAGGTGTCGAGGTCGACGAACTCAGGCGAGCTGCGCATCTCCTCGATCTCGTCCTCGGTGTCCTGGGCCTGAGCTGCCAGGCCCAGGGCGATCGAGCCTTCAGGCTTCTCGGGCTCGTCGTAGGCGCCCGGCTCCCGCTCCCAAGGCAACCGAGTGTCCTTGACGCCCGTCTTGCGGTACGTCTCCAGCAACGCTCGGACTGCTTCTCTCAGTTCACCCAGACGGATCTGCATGGACGGTAACTATGCAAGGCATGGGCCGGCTGAGGTAGGATGTGAGCGTGGAGACCGAAGCCTGCAACAAGATGAGCAAGCGCGAGCTGCGAATGCCTCGCGCCGACATTCGTCGGAAGACTGCCGAGCAGTGGATCGAGGACCACGGTCCCGGGACGCTGAGAAAGGCGAAGAGGCTGGGGTACAGCTGGACCAAGATGTACCAGATCGACCGGACCGCCTACGAGTGGGGCTGGGAGTTCAGGATCATCCCGAAGTCCCGGGTGACCTTCGGCGACCCGTTCATCGAGGGCGACTGCCCGGCGCTGACCGAGGCCTGCTGGCACCAGGAGCGCTACTTCTCCCTCAATCCGTTCCCGGACAGCGACGTCTTCGAGGCCAAGTACCTCTACGTCGACGCGGGCGACGGCGAGCCCAAGCTGGAGGGCGTCGGCATCATCCTGCGGAAGACCTCCGCGTCCTGGATCCCGAAGGGACACATCGTCTACGCGTTCATCGCGGAGTACAACCCCCGCAAGAAGGCGTGGAGCAAGGCGAGGAACCCGGCATGAGCGAGCGGTACTGGTACGAGCACCTCAAGGTCCCACAGTTCGACCGCGTCCTGTGGGTGCTGGGGACGACCCACTCCGGCAAGTCGACCGTCGCGCGGAAGGTGGCCGCCGAGACGGGAGCGAGGCACCTGGAAGGCAGCAAGTGGGTCCGCCAGATGCACAGCCCCGACTGCGGGGTCGCCGAGCTGACGGCGACCGCCATGTCGATCCTTCACAAGGACGAGCGGTACTTCTCGAAGCTGATCCACGACGACCTCAAGATGGCAACGAGGATGCCGGGCGAGCGCGTCGTCTTCGCGGGCTCGCGCAATCCTTTTGACTTCGTCGACAACTTCGACGTGTCCCGAGACGCCATCGTCATGGTGGGCACCGAGAGCTGTCCTCCGCAGTCGGTCTTCGAGCAGTTCGGCCTGGAGGCGATCCGGGCCCACGTCAGGTTCATGCTGGCGACCGGCCTGCTGCTGGAGCGGCAGGTCGCCTCCGCGGAGCCGGTGCGATGAGGTCGATCCGGGCCACCCTGCCGCAGCCCGTCCCGGCAACGTGCCGCGGCGAGTTCCTGGGCGTCGAGGGGCCGACTTCCGGGCGCCTGCTGGCCGTCGAGTCCTACGCGGGCTTCGCGCCCACCTTCACGTGGATGTCGGACAGTGGCCACCTCTTCCACTTCCTGCCGCCTCACGCCTTCGGCCCGGCAGAGTCGACCCTGCACCGGTGCGCTGACATGGCCTGCGCGCCCGGAGCCATCGACGTGTCGCACCTGGGCATCGAGGGCCCGGGCTGGGCCCGCGTCGGGGACCGCGAGGTCGCCTGGAAGCACTACCTGGCCACGATCGACTGGTACGAGGACAACCGGCTGTGCCAGCTGGTCCGGACGGCGGAAGGGGAGCTCCTGTTCGTCAGGAACCCTCGGTTCCAGGTGGGCGGCGACAGGCTCGACCTGCCCAAGTGGAAGAAGCTGCGCCAGACATGGACCCTGTGATGCTCAGGCTGCCCGTGGGCAGCCTGTTGGCGGCCGAAGAGCGCCGGGGCTCGTTCTTGAGCACCAAGTACCCGGGCTCGTCAGCTGGCGTCCGCTTGAAGAAGGCCCACGCCCTGGTCCTGGCCGCCTGCCAGCAGGCGAGAAAGGTCCACTACTTCGTGGTGGTGACTAGGCCCGGGGACCAACTGCTCTTCGGCTGGATCCAAGACCTGACTCGCTGGACCCGCCTCGACTGAGGCGGTCTTCCTGCTGCGGGACGTAGAACGCCGGCCGGACCGGGAACTGCAGGACGACCTCGACCCTCGGGTCGATCGGGCCCAGCTCCGGGTCCTCGGTGGGCCGGAACTCCTCCGAGTGCCGGTTCCAGTGGGTCAAGCAGCGTTCCAGGGCCCGCAGGCCGCGCTCCATCGGCAGGTCGAGGGCGGGATCGCCTGAGATGACCCCGAACAGGGCGTCCTGCACCTGGGCATGCGTCAACCGGAAGAAGTAGGTGAAGCCCGGGTAGCTGAGCGGGTCCTCCATCCTGTGGAACCCGACGACGGTGGCGTAGGTGAACGACAGGACGTCGTTGTCGACCCCCAGGGCGACCCGGTACTTGTCCTCCTGGAAGACGCGGTCTGCCACGTACTCTTGTGCGGCCGGCAGCCCCATCGTCGAGGCGCGCGACTGCAGCAGGTCGCGGTACATCAGCGGGGTGACCTGGGCCAGCCGCCTGGGGGACTCGTGCTGGAACCACACCTGGTCAAGCCGCGTGGGCCAGCCCGTGACCTTGGGCGAGGACTCGATCCGCTTCACCTGTGTAAGTATGGGCCTCCGTGGAGTAGGGTGAGTGCATGACGAGGCTACTGGTCCAGACCCAGCTCAGCAACTACGACAAGAACGGGAAGTTCATCCTGGAGTGCGACTCCGGGTGGCAGATGGTGATGGGCCGCGTCCGCGAGATGCTGCGGCTCAATCCGAAGCTGAAGGTCGACGTGATGTGCCCGTCGCTGTGCTACGGCCACAACGACGTCAGCCAGGTCGTCACCTCCCCCGACGTCCTCAACGCCGACCTGGTCGCCACGGGGCGGGTGCGGTTCATCCAGCACTGGATCGAGCCCAACGCCCTGCAGACCCGCTACGACTTCAACGTCAGCGCGCTGGCCGACGCCATCGGGCTGGGCCTCCACAAGAACTTCCCGGACCGCAAGTACGACGCGGTCTACATCAACGACCCGATGCACCTGCGGGCCTTCAAGGCCATGTTCCTGCTGAAGGCGGGCTACCGGCCCCGCTTCTACGTCCACTCCCACTTCGTCGACGTGCCCGAGTGCCCCAAGTTCCCGACGGAGGCCAGCCTGTGGCTAGGCCAGTGCGAGGCCGCCGTCAAGGCCGACTTCAACTTCTGGCAGTGCGGCAGCGCCCTGGAGGAGTTCCTGCGGTCGATGCGCAAGTGGTTCCGGGACGACGTGGTCGACTCTGTCCTGGCCAAGTCGATGCCGTGGGACGACGGCTACTCCCAAGGCGAGATCACCTCGCCCATCGACATGCGGAAGGTGCGCTTCAGCGTGGAGCGGTGGCAGGAGCTGACCCGGCGCAAGGACGTCGTCTTCTTCCCGAACCGCATCAGCCCGTCGTCGGGCGACTACACCAACGGCATGAAGTTCATGTTCGACATCCTGCCCGAGCTGCGCAAGCGCCGGCAGGACTTCGTGGTGGTGTGCGGCAACCCGAACCAGAAGTTCACCAACGCCGAGCTGCAGGAGCGGTGCGGCCAGCACGGCTACGTCTCCCTGGTGCCTGACTCCCTGAACCGCGACGAGTTCAAGTTCGTGGCACGCCACAGCGACGTGGCGGTGGGCCTGTACGACAAGGACGCCTACGGCGGGACGGCGGCCCGAGAATGCATCGAGCTGGGATGCATGCCACTGTGGCTCGACCTCAACGAATATAGCTCGTTGGCACGAGAGGCCAAGGTGGGCGACCTGGTGCTGGCCAAGCCCGACTTCTCGGACCTGGGCGACAAGCTGTTCGCCTTGCTCGACCTCCAGGCGGGCCGAGGCCCGGTCCACCCGAGCAACTTCGACAATGCCCAGCAGGACCTCCGCGAGGTCGTCCAGCGCCGCTGCTCCTACGAGGCCACGACAGAAGGGGCGATGTTCGAGATGGGCCTGCTGCCCTGAACTTCTGCCGGCCGGCGGCCTACAATGGCCGCCATGCGAGTCCTGATCACCGGCTGCGCCGGCTTCATCGGTTCCAACCTGTTCAAGCGGTGCCTCGACGAGGGCTGGACCGTCTCAGGGGTCGACGACCTGAGCAACGGTCACCGGGAGTTCATGCCCGGCTACACCTTTCCCTTCGTCGGTGACTTCGCCGGCCCGCAGGTCCTGCGCGACCTGCAGGACAAGAAGTACGACGTCGTCTTCCACCTGGCCGCGGTCCCGCGGGTCTCCTACTCGGTCAAGTACCCGCTGCAGACCCACGACGTCAACGTCACCCGGACCCTGGAGCTGATGGCGGCCGCGCTGCAACCGCAGGCGGAGGCCGCCCAGACCATCCAGAGCTACGCCAGCACCAACCCGCAGGAGTACGCCGATTTCCGGTCGATCCTGACGCCGCTGAGCAGCCTGCAGAACCAGTGCGGGGTGAGCGTGGTCCCGGCCGAGTACCAGTGGGCGTTCAGCCAGTTCATCGGCTGACCCGAGTCTGACGGGAAAAGCGGCTCACGCCCGACGTGAGCCGGTTTTCCGTGTGCGGGCCTAGGCTCGGCGCATGACGGCTGCCGACGGCGCGACGCCCGACCACCAGACGCTGATCGTGGGCGCGGGGTTCTCCGGGATCGGTGCCGG
>ERZ650311.934-NODE-934-length-15894-cov-4.491635_pt1 | contig 15894 bp, 15 predicted proteins | sample MGYA00376247_ERZ650311 | MGnify/ENA primary metagenome ERZ650311 (study PRJEB26733, sample SAMN07839324) | wastewater metagenome | biome: small river; feature: stream; material: water | place: USA: North Carolina | collected 2016-07-28 ... | reverse complement strand
GGTGCCGGTGGCAACATCGGTGCCGAACAAGTCGCACGCGCTACCCCAGACGGCAACACCATTTTGTTTGGCACGTCTGGCCCCTTGGCCATCAACGTGAGCCTTTACAACAAAATCAGCTACGACCCGACCAAGAGTTTCGAACCCGTCATTCGCATTGGGCATCTGCCCAATGTGCTGGTGGTGCATCCCAATGTGCCCGCCAACAACGTGCGCGAACTCATCGCCTATGCCAAAACCAACAAGCTCACCTACGCCTCATCGGGCAACGGTGCGTCGTCGCATCTGGCAGGTGTGTTGTTCAACATGGTCAGCGGCACAGACATTCAGCACATTCCCTACAAAGGCACGGGCCCGGCACTGAACGATCTTTTGGGTGGCCAAGTCACCATGTCTTTCACCGATGTGTTGACGGCTTTGCCCCATATCAAAGCGGGCAAGCTGCGGGTCTTGGGCGTGACGTCAGCGACACGCTCACGCAGCCTGCCCGATGTGCCAACCTTGGCCGAGCAAGGCCTGAAAGATTTTGATGTCAGCGTGTTCTTTGGCATCGTGGCGCCTGCTGGCACATCCAAAGACACCGTGCAAAAACTCAATGCTGCATTTGTGAATGTGCTGAAGCAAACGGATGTGCGTCAGCGCCTGCAAGAACAAGGGCTTGAAATTGCCACCGAACAAACGCCCGCACAACTGGCCGCCTTTATTCAAACCGAAGTGCCGAAATGGCGCGAGGTCGTGAAGGCCTCTGGCGCCACGGTTGACTGATTGAAAAATTTAAAGCACACGCCCATGACCACCCCCATTCCCAACACCGGCGCTCTTGCAGGCGTTACCGTGATCGACTTGTCCCGCGTTTTGGGTGGCCCGTATTGCGGGCAAATCCTGGCCGATCATGGCGCCGATGTCTTGAAGATTGAACCGCCACAAGGTGACGAAACCCGCACCTGGGGGCCGCCGTTCGAAAACGGTGTCGCCTCTTACTACATGGGGATCAACCGCAACAAACGTGGCATGCGGCTGGACTTGACCGAAGCCACAGACCGCGACCATTTGCTGACCTTATTGACGGGCGCAGACGTTTTGCTAGAAAACTTCAAAACAGGCACGCTGGAAAAATGGGGCTTGGGTTACGACACGCTGAAAGAAAAGTTCCCCCGATTGGTCCACTGCCGCATCAGTGGCTACGGCGCCGATGGTCCCTTGGGTGGGCTGCCCGGTTATGACGCTGCCATTCAGGCCATGAGCGGCATCATGAGTGTCAACGGTGAAGTGGGTGGCGAGCCCCTGCGGGTGGGACTGCCTGTGGTCGATATGGTCACAGGCCTCAACGCGGCACTGGGCGTTCTGATGGCGCTGCAAGAACGCCAGCGTAGCGGTTTAGGCCAGTTTGTCGAAGCCGCTCTGTATGACTGCGGTCTGTCACTGTTGCACCCCCACGCGGCCAACTGGTTTGGCGACGGACGTGTTCCCAACCGCACGGGCAATGCACATCCGAACATTTATCCGTACGACGCATTCCCCACCCAAACAGTACCTGTGTTTCTGGCGGTGGGCAACGACCGTCAATTTGAACAACTGTGCCACGTGCTGGGTGACGCTGATCTGGCGAAGCAGCCGGCCTTTGCAAGCGCGGCAGGCCGCTCGGTTCATCGCGCAGATTTGCGACAACAACTGATTGCCTTGATGTCCACACGAGATGGCGAAACCTTGGTGGAACAACTCGGAGACAAAGGCGTGCCCTGCGCGCCGATTCTGGATGTGCCTCAGGCCTTGAACCATCCGCACACGGCACATCGGGGCATGACGGTCAGCATGCCGGGTGGCTACAAGGGGCTGGCGTCGCCGATCAAGCTCAGTCGCACACCCGCCAGCTATCGCTTGTCACCACCCGCTGACTGTTAATTGCTGAGCCCTCAAAGCTCCTGACCCATGACCCAGTTGGGCACGCTGGTCACGATTTCCGGAAAAATCGTGATCAACACAATGGCCAAAATCATGCAGCCAAAGAAGGGCAAGGTCATGCGGGCGATTCGGTTGCTGTCGATGCCTGTCATGTTTTGCAACACAAACAGGTTAAACCCGACCGGTGGCGTGATCTCTGCAATCTCAATCAACATGATGATGAAGATGCCAAACCACACCAGATCAAACCCGGCTTTTTGAATCATTGGCAACACCACTGCGCTGGTCAGCACAATCATCGAGATGCCGTCCAGGGCCGTGCCCAGCACCAGATAAATCACCACCAACACGGCAATCAAACCGAAGGGTGACAGATTCAAGCTTTGCACAAACTCGGCTAACTCACGCGGGATGCCGGTGAAGGCCATGGTCTTGGTCAAAAACGCAGCGCCCGCCAAAATGAACATGATCATGCAGCTGATGCGCGTGGCACCGGCCAAACCAGCCCAAAAGTTGTCCCAGTTCAAGCTGCGCCCTGCCGCCGCAATCGCGAGTGAGCCAACCACACCCCAAGCCGCGCATTCTGTCGCCGTCGCCAAGCCGCTCACCAGCACCCAGACGATGAACACGATCAACAAGCCACAAGGAATCAAACTGCCTGAGCGACGTAGTTTTTCGACGAAGGTCGTCGGCGCCTCAGGCGGCGGCACACGGTCGGGATTTTGAATGCTCCACCAGGCGATATAACCAGAAAACAAACCCATCAGCAAAAAGCCTGGCAGGAAGCCCGCCAAGAACAACCGAATCACACTGGCGTCAGCGGCCACGGCATAGACCACCATGGTGATCGAGGGCGGAATCAAAATGCCAAGCCCCCCTGCTGCGGACAGTGAGCCCAACGCCAGCCCTTTGTCATACCCGCGGCGTTCCAACTCGGGCAATGCGACTTTGGCAATCGTGGCACAGGTGGCCGCAGACGATCCAGAAACCGAGCCAAAAATACCGCAGCCCAAAATGGTGGTGTGCATCAAACGACCTGGCACACGGTTCAACCAGGGTGCCAAACCATCAAACATTTGTTCTGACAAACGCGTGCGGTAGAGAATTTCACCCATCCAGATGAACAGGGGCAGCGCTGCAAGTTCCCAGCTCGCGGTGGTTTCCCAAAACGCGCTGAACAGGTTCATGCCGGGCTCGGTGTGGGTGAAGAAGGCCTGACCGACCCAACCCACAATCGCCAAGGTCATGGCAATCCACACACCGCCGCTGAGCATCAACAACATCAAGAGCAGCAGCAAGCCACCGATTTCAAGCAAGCTCATCACAACTCCTCGGAAAAATCGCCACGTGCATGACGTTCTTCCACACGGACGACATAGCTAGGCCTGCCACCACGCAACACGCAAACACACTCATCCACCACCGCCACAAACAAAATGGCCGCACCAATGACAAAACTCAGCTGTGGAATCCACAACGGAATCGCCACCATATTGCCTGCAATGTCGTTGAACTCCCAGCTCTGGTAGGTGAAGCGTGCAGCCCAGAAAAACAGATAAGAAATCGCCACACTGGCGGTTGCCAAAGACGTGACCTCCAGCCAATGCCGTGTGCGCGGTGAGACTTTTTCAAGCAACAAGGTCACCCGCACAAAATCGCCATTTCGAAAGCTGTAGGCCATGCCAAAAAAGGCGGCGGCAGCGCACAACCATGACACCACGTCATTGATCCAAGAGACGCGCCAATCAAGGCTACGCCCCATGGATGCGCCCACCATGAGCAGCAAGATGGTCAAGACGCAGAGGGAGGAAATAGCGCCTCCCAGTGCATACAGCCCATCCAGACCGCGTCGCAGTCCAGATGGTTTTGTCGCAGGCGCGTTGTTCATGATCAACGCTTGTAGCTGTTCAGCAAGGATTGACCTTCAGGGCCCGATTTCTCAAGCCATTCCGTGAGCATCACCTCGCCCACTTTTTGCAAGTCGGCTTTGAGTTGCGCCGAAGGCTCCAGCACTTGCATGCCGTTGGCCTTGAGCTTGGCTTTGGATTCCGTATCGACACGCTTGCTGGCCGCCAATCCACGCGTTTCGGCAGCAGCGGCTGCGTTCAAGACGGCGGTTTGGGTGGGTTTGTCCAAGGCGTCAAATGCTTTGCGGTTGACGATCACCATGTTCTTGGGCAACCAAGCTTGCACGTCGTAGTAGTACTTGAGGTGCTCATAGAGCTTGCTGTCCACACCCGTTGCACCCGAGGTCATGGTCGCCTCGACCACACCTGTTGCCAAGGCTTGAGAGAGTTCTGCTGCCTGTACGGTCACCGGTTGGGCCTTCACCAAATCTGCAATGCGGGCAGTGGCTGGGCTGTAAGCGCGCCACTTGACGCTCTTGAGGTCAGCCGCCGAGGCGATGGGCTTTTTGGTGAAGATGCCTTGCGGTGGCCAAGCCACCGCATAGAGATACACCAAGCCCTGATCGGCCAACTTCTTGTCCACCATAGGACGCTGCGCAGCTTGCAGCTTGACGGATTCGTCGTAGCTGTCGGCCAAGAACGGCAGGCCATCGGCGCCGTAGATTTGCCATTCATTTTGCAAGTTGGCTTGAATCACCTCACCCGCTTGAGCCTGGCCGCCTTGAACCGCGCGTTTGATTTCTGTCGCTTTGAACAGCGAGGCGTTGGCATGCACGGTGATCTTGAGCTTGCCTGCCGTGGCCTTGTCGACATCGGCCGCAAACTGCATCAAGTTTTCTGTGTGGAAGTTATTGGCTGGATAGGCCGAAGCCAAATCCCATTTGTTCTGCGCCTGTGCCAACCCAGCAGCAAGGCAACTGGTCAGACCCAAAGCAGCGAGAGAGAAATACCTGCGTTTCATGAAACACCTCCAAACAGTAGTTAAGTGACAACAGATTGAATTTACCTTTGTCTGAGCGATTCATCCTAGGCATATTCCCTAATTGTTGACAAATTGTCGACAATTTGATTTTATGATGGTACACGACGCAACGAGAAACCCAAGAAGAAAGCATGTATGACCAAGAAACCCAAGGCTGAGCCACACGCCAGTGTGCCGATCGTCTCGTCGTCACACTTGGTGTCCCCGCGAAGTGCCGAAATGAGCGAATTCGAATTTGGCCTCATCGTCGCGGGCAATGCATTTCACCGCTGGATCATCCACTGCATGTCGGCTGCTGGCTTGAAAGACCTCACGCCGCTGGATGTACTGGTGCTCCATCATGTGTCGCATCGCGCGCGCGACAAACGGCTGTCGGATATTTGTTTCATCATGAATGTGGAAGACACACACCTGATCAACTACTCGCTCAAAAAGCTGCTGGGACTGGGCGTGGTGGCCTCACGCAAGAGTGGCAAAGAGGTGACCTACTCGTCAACCGCGTCCGGCAACGACTATGTGCAGCGTTACCGCGAAATTCGCGAGAGCTGCCTCATCAACGCCTTGAAAGCGGATGAAGCCCTCAACCGCGACATTGGCGAATTGGCGCGTCTGCTGCGCGTGCTCTCGGGTGTGTACGACCAGGCCGCCCGGTCTGCGGCATCGCTTTAAAACGAAGACGCGCGATGACGACACGACTCTTGCCACTCGGAGACAGCGCCTGGACCATTGAGTTCGGCACGCGCATCAACACCGAGCTCAATGGGCAGGTCATGGCCTTGGCGAATCGCGTGGCGCAAGCGCGCACTGACGACCCTTTGTTTGCGGCCGTCACCGATGTGGTGCCGACCTTTCGCTCGCTCACCGTGCATTTCGCGCCACACGCCACCGATGCCGATGCACTCGCTGCACAGCTGTTGGCGTTTGCCCACAACACACAACAAAGCGTCATCACAGGTAAACACTGGCACTTGCCGGCTTGCTTTGACCCCAGCTTCGCACTTGATCTGCCCGCTTGGGCGCAAGCCAAACAGATCCGCGAAGACCAACTGATTGAGCGCGTGTTGGCCACCCAATTTCGCGTCTACATGATTGGCTTTTTGCCAGGCTTTCCCTACATGGGCGGCTTACCACCAGAGCTGGCCATGCCGCGCTTAGCGAGTCCGCGTCAACGCGTGCCGCCCAACTCGGTGGCGATTGCCGGCGAAATGTGCGCGGTCTACCCTTGGGAGAGCCCAGGCGGTTGGAACCTGATTGGCAAAACACCTGTGCACTTGTTTGATCTGCGACAAACCGACCAACCTGCCATGTTGGCAGCGGGCGACATCGTCAGTTGGTATGCGATTGACAAAGCGGCATACGAACAACTTTTCTTGCAGTGCCAGCACGGTGAACGCTCACGTGAGAGCTTTCTGGCCCCAGGAGACGCCACATGAATGGCGCATCAGTAGGAATGATGGAGGTGGTGCAGCCAGGCATTGGCACCACGGTGCAAGACCGAGGACGTGCTGGACACCGCCATGAAGGCATCCCCTTGTCGGGTTGGCTGGATGCCCCCTTGGCAGAAGCGGCCAATGCCTTGGTTGACAATGCGGGTGGCGAAGCCGTGTTGGAGTTGCGCGGCATGGGCACGGAACTGCGCATCGCTTCAGGCCCTGTGCGTGTCGCACTGACGGGTGCCATCGCGGCGAAATGGTTGCGCCAAGATGGCAAACCAACCACCTTGCCAGCATGGCAAAGCGCCACCCTGCACACAGGCGACAGATTGACATTGGGTCTGGCCGAAACAGGCTGCGCTTATCTGGCTGTGGCCAATGGCCTTCAACTGCCCACGCAGTTGGGCAGCCGCGCGAGCTATTGGCGGGCGGGACTCGAAGGCTTGCAAGGACGCGCATTGCGTCCGGGTGATGTGTTGCCTTGCAGGGCCTGGACCGCCTCTGACTTTCGTGAATGGCGCAGTCCTGCGCCATGGGTCCACACAGCGGGGCCCATCCGTGTCATATGGGGTCCACAGCAAGATCACTTCACGCCTGAGTCACTGACCCGATTTGAAAATGACACATGGGAAGCCACGATCGAGCAAGACCGCATGGGGCTAAGGCTGCGCGGCGTGGCGTTGGCTCATGTCAACGTGGCAGCGGCCGACATCGTCTCAGATGCGGTGACGCCAGGTGCCATCCAAGTGCCCGCCAACGGTCAACCCATTGTGCTGTTGGCCGACAGCCAAACAGTCGGTGGCTACCCCAAAATTGCGACTGTGATTCAAGCCGACTTGCCCAAACTCGCGCATTTGAAACCGGGTTCGCAACTGCGCTTTCAAAGCGTGACGGGCGCCCAAGCGCGGCAAGCCCTGCAAGACCAACGCGACGCATGGATGCAATGGCTGGCCACACGTGAATCGTTTTTACCGCCTGGGTTCATGGATGAACAGGCACTCTACAACTGCAACCTCGTGAGCGGCATGTTGCGCGCAGAACTTTGATGGGAACTCAACGATGACAACTCCTCGTATCAACCTGAATGCTGACTTGGGTGAGAGCTTCGGCGCTTGGACAATGGGCGACGACACAGCCTTGCTGCAGATCGTCAAAAGTGCCAACGTGGCTTGCGGCTTCCACGCGGGTGACCCCACCGTCATGCAAGAAACCGTCCGCTTGGCCATGGCCCAAGGCGTGAGCGTTGGTGCACATCCTTCATTTCCAGATCTTCAAGGTTTTGGCAGGCGGGTGATGCAGATGTCAGCCAAAGATTTAGAAGCCACCCTGCTCTATCAAATCGGCGCCTTGCAGGCCATTACCGCCGCAGAAGGCACACGCGTCACCCACGTCAAACCACATGGGGCTTTGCACAATGTGGCCTGTGCGGATGCCGCGGTGGCAGCTACTGTCGTGAAGGCTGTGCGCAAATTAGACCCATCGCTGGTTCTTCTTGTTCCACCCTATTCCACGCTCGCCCAGGCGGCTGAGGAAGCGGGCCAACCAGTGCGGTATGAGGTGTTCGCAGATCGGACCTACTTAGATGACGGGCAACTCACCCCTCGTTCCCGCGCAGGTGCGGTGATTCACGACAGCCAAGCCTGCGTGGAACACGTGCTGCGCATGATGAACGCCAAAGCCATCGTGACTGCCAACGGGCTTCATCTGCCCTGTCGCATCGACAGCATCTGCGTGCATGGCGATGGTCCTGAGGCGGTGGCCACGGCGCAAGCCGTGCGTTTGGCGCTTGAAGCAGCGGGTTACCTGCTGGCCCCGCTTTGCGATTTGTGAAATCGTGGGCCAACCTAGGTGACACAACGGTCATCTAAGTGCTGTCTTTTTTTCAATTTTGCGCTACGCTGATTGCAGTTTTCATGCTTCTTTGAAAAGGAACACCATGTCCGTCCACGCGCTGCACAGCTCTTCAAACCCTGATCCCGTCAAACAAGCCAAGATACATCTGGCCGCGGCTTTGCGACTCGCTGTCCACGATGGCTTTGACGAAGGCATCGACAACCACTTCACCATGACGGTGCCAGGGCGTGAAGACCAATACATGGTGTTGCCATTCGGCTTGCACTGGTCGGAAGCACGGGCCAGCGACCTCATGGTGTTCAACGAAGCGGGTGACACCCTGGAAGGCCATGGCGTGGTTGAACTGTCTGCACGCAGCATCCATGCGCCACTGCACCGGCTCACCGGTGCCAAGGTGGTTTTGCATACCCACCAGCCTTGGGCGCTGGCACTCAATATGCTGCAAGACAACCGCCTGCTGCCCGCGACCCAAACCGCTGCGTTTTTCCATGAACGCATTGCGTATGACGACACCTACACCGGGCTGGCTTCATCGCTGAATGAAGGCGAACGCTTGGCGTCCCTGTTGAAAGACAAGTCCGTCATGTTCTTGAAAAACCATGGCGTCATCACCGTGGGCGACACCGTGGCGCAGGCTTACCGCTTGCTCTACAAGCTAGAAAAAGCGTGCCGCACCCAAGTGCTCGCCATGAGCACGGGCAAACCGTTGAACATCTTGGAAGAGCGCGTGATTGACCGCGTGCGCACACCCAGCAAAGACGACCGCCATTCACGTGCAGAACGCGAGCGCCTCTACTTTGAAGCCATGATGCGGGTGTTGGATCGCGTCAATCCTGGCTATGCCGAGTAAGTTGCCCTTGGGCACAATCCCAAGAAAAAGCGACGGTTTGATAGAGCGTTCAACCCTTCCATACACCGCAGAACTTTCACATGCACCCACGACTGAATAACGCCGAAATTGATCAAAAACTTAGGCAGTTAGACAGCTGGGCTTTGGGCGTGGACAAAACCAGCATTTGCAAACGAGTGGAATTCGACAGCTTCAAGACAGCGATGAATTTTTTCTTGCGACTGGGCGAATTGGCCGAGAAGCTCGATCATCATCCGGAAGTTTTATCGAGCTACACCCACATGCGAATTCGGCTCACAACACATGATGCCTGTGGACTCACAGGCAAAGACTTTGAACTGGCCGTGCACATCGATCAATTGCTCAAGCAGGTGTTGTAAGAGGCATCGCGGCGGTGGTCAGCCGTCCAGGGATCTTCTAATTTCATCCAGTCTTATCGCCAGAGCTCACGAAAAGCGCGGTTGGGATCGTAGTCATTGGCTTGCTTGTCGGGGTTGAAGCGCCTGGACCCTCTGGGGTCGGTTCCACGACCGCTCAAGTACAACCAATTGCCTTGGTTGTTGTACACATCAAAATCAATCAACTGGGATTCAAACCAAGCGGCTCCGGCGCGCCAATCACAGTGCAAGTCGTGAATCAAATAGCTCGCCAAGTTTTGCCGCATGCGGTTAGACGCGTAGCCTGTGGCGTTGAGTTCGCGCATGCCTGCGTCAATGAAGGTATGGCCGGTTTGACCAGATCGCCAACGCTCAAATCCGCCTGCGTTGTGACGGGGTCGCTGATACGGCGCATCAGACAAACCGCGTTGCCAATACATGCGATCGCCATGTTTGCAGTGCAGCCAGCGAAAGTGGTCGCGCCACAGCAGCTCAAAGCCAATCCAGTACGTGCTGTCATTGGCGCCATGCTGAGTCTCGAAAGAAGCAATGGCCGACCATGCCTGACGCGGTGACAAGGCGCCTGTGGCTAACCAAGGTGACCATTTGGTGGAGTAGTCTGCGCCGCACAGTCCGTTACGCGTGGCTTTGTAGCTATGCGGTAAACCACGGCTGCAGTACTGCGCCAAATGCGCAAGGGCCGCGCGTTCACCGCCATGAAACGCAGGCTGCGCCCAGGGAAACGCTGAGCGTGGGTCGTTCAAAATTGCAGCCTTGTTGAAGTCCTGTTCACGACCCTGCGCAAAATTGAATTCCATTTTCTCGGGTAAAGCGGGAAGACGCGTGACAGCGTTAAGCGGTGGTGCTGGCGCGAAAGTTTGACCCTCTACTGCACGCCGAAAACTAGAAAACACATCGGGCACCTGATGGGGTTCAAATGGCAGTTGATCAGGTGCCATGAGGGTAGATTGCCATACGGTGTGCACCGTCACCCCGCGTGCATGCAAGGCTTGAATGTGCGCCTGTTCGTAAGGTGCTGCAATCTCTTCGCACACCAACAGGGTTGCTGTTGAACGCTGCATCAGCTCTACCAACACCTCGCTGGGGTCGCCCGTGATTTGCAACAGTTGGCTGCCGAGTGCCGAGATTTGTTCTGCCACATCTTGCACGGCCATTTGAGTCCACGCCAAACGGTGATCACTGGTGCGCACAAAGCCCCAAGGACTGTCTAATCGCAGGGCTGTGTCGTGCACATACACAGGCAACAACCAGGTGTGGTGACGCTCTGCCCACAAGATCGCCTGCGTCAAGGCAGGGTTGTCGTGAAGACGAAGGTCATGTCTGAACCAGTAAATAACACCGGATACGGCGGCGTGTTGTGTCATGGTGCGATTCTATGAACGCATGCCAACCTGAGGCTGGCCAAGGGCATAGCCCGCTGAACTGAGACCGTCTTTAGCCACCCAGTAATTGGGCGAGGATGTCCTTCGCATGGGCGTCGTCGTGGCCGCGCCAAGCCACAATTTGATCGGGCCGAATCAAAGCCAATGGGGCCTCGTACAGCGCCAGGAGGTCGCTGCTGGCGGGTCGCACCACTTTCAGGTCGACGCCCCTGGTTTGCGCCGCCAACTCGAAGGCTTGGGTTGGAGGGGGCGCATCACCCAACACCAGCAAGGTCCACTCAAAGTTAAACGTGTCATACAGCGAGCGACCGTCTGGCAGCCAAACATGTGGTGGTCGCCCACCCGGCGTCGCGCAGGGCGTGTAGGTATTGGCAGCATCAGGTGGGGCCGCGGTGCCATCGCTGCAGATGACGGGACTGTGGTCATAGCGACCGCCAAAGGTCACCCCCGGAATATTGAACTCACGTCGCACATGACCGTTCAGATAGTCCGAAGCCAGCGCGCGTGCTTGCTCACCTTCAGGGCTGTCGTCTTCTAATTCGGGGACGGCTTCAAACAAGCCAATCGAGTCGGCAAACTGCCGCGCATAGCCTGTGTTGCGCACGGCCAAGGGATGGCGTTCGCGTTCGTAGCTGTCTAGCAACGATGGTGCAGCCTGCCCCTTGAGCACGCTGGCCAGTTTCCAGCTCAGGTTGACTGCATCCTCTACGGCGGTGTTGTAACCCAGGCCACCCGTGGGCGTGAACAGATGTGCGGCATCGCCGCCCAAGAAGACGCGGCCTCGCTGGAAAGACTCAGCCACCAGCGCATGCCCCGCCAGCCAAGTCGCCATCGACAGAATTTCGATTTCGATCTCTTGCCCAAACGCCTGCGCAAACAAACGCCGTGCATCGGCTTCAGTCAGCGCGTCGGTGGCGGCGTCATCGGCCATTTGGATGTGAAAGGCGAATTCACTCACCCCATCGACAGACATGATGAAAGCCCGCAGCTGCGGATTGACCACCACATACATCCAGGCGCGATCGTTGGGGTTGCGGGCATAAAAGTCAGGCGCCTTGAGGTACACAGCCAGCATCTTGCCGCCCATGAATTTGCGCTTGAACCCCGTGGCGCCACCCCAGGCGATGCCCAACTGCCCGCGCACAAAGCTGCGCGCCCCGTCCGCACCGATCAGGTAGGCCGCATTCACATGAACCGGCTCGCCACCCTCCACCGCTTGCACCAACGCCTCCACGCCTGTGCCCAAGTCTTTGAATTCTTTGAGTTGCCAGCCGTAACGCATCTCGACACTGGGCTGTTGTTGCGCATGACGGTGCAGGCAGACTTCAACGTATTTTTGTGAAACGCGGTGTGGCAGCTCTGCTGCACTCCAAGAGCCCGACATGTTTTTGATCGCTTGTGGTGCGGCCGCTGCGGTGGGCAGGCGCAAGCGTGCCAACTCAGTGCCCGTAAAGCGGGTGAGGTACGCAATGTCAGTGGGATGATCGGGCGGCAAGCCCATGCTGCGAATTTCTTGCGCAAAGCCCAGGCGCCGGAAATGCTCCATGGTCCGCGCTTGCGTCGCGTTGGCCTGCGGGTTGAAGGCGGTGCTTGATTTGGTGTCCACCAACAAGCAGCGGATGTTGCGCCGTCCCAGTTCGTTGGCCAGCATGAGGCCGCAAGGACCGCCGCCTGCAATGAGGACGTCGGTGGTGAGTGTTGAGGCCATGGGGAGGTTTTGCGGGTGAATGAAACGAGGCGCCGAGGTCAATCTTCGCGGGCCAGCCGAATCGGTAGGTCAATTGCGAAGTACTGCGGGGGCAGCCCTAAGCGCGCGGCGGTGTGCGGGTCGGACTCGTTGTTGAAGTCGCACACCAGTGAAGCGCGAACGCCAAAAACGGCATCTTTGTCGACCCACGGGTCCGAGCTGTCAAACACTTCGGTGATCAGGCTGCGGTAGCCAGGGGCTTCCACAATCACGTGGTAGTGCGCAGGACGCCACGCATCGCGGTGAGACACGCGCAGCAGCTCGCCGACGGGCCCGTCGGTGGGCACCAGATAGGGACGCGGGCGGATGGTGACAAGCTCGAAGTGGCCATCAGACAACACCTTGAGCTGGCAGCGCAGGTTGTCCTGCGGCTGCGTATCGTCCATTTGCCAGTACATGCCGTTGTCGGCGTTTTGCCAGAAATCAATGGTCGCTTCTGGCAGCGGTTCACCGTGAATGTCGGTCACGCGACCGCGGATCAGCACCGGGTCACCCGCGTTGCCTTTGATCAAGTTGCTGCCGTTGTCCATCCAGGGCGAACCTCGGGTGTGGAAGGGACCCAGCACGCTGCCCTCGGTCGCACCGGGTCGGGCCGCCATCAGATCGACCAGCGAGGACAAGCCCAATACATCGGACAAGAGGGTGAACTCGCTGCGAGAGGGGCTGCTGATGTCGGCAGCGCGGTGCAAAAAGGCAATGCCTTCACGCCACTCTTCATGGGTCAGCTGTGTGTCGGTGGCAAATGCGTGCAGGTGGTGCGCCAGGCGATCGACCAAGTACCTGAGCCGTTCATTTTCAATGTGAGCAAAGCTGTTTTTGACGGTATCCGTCAGGTTATCTCGGGTGATGTTTTTCATGGCGAATTGAAGCGAATAAAAAGACGCGCCTCACTGAGGCTGAATACCGAGATCCGTGACCAGCTTCTTCATGGCCCGTTGCTGCGATGCAAAGAAGTCACGCGCGCCCGCTGGAGAGTCGATGCGAGGATAGACGCCCATCTCATTCAGGCGCGCCACCATGTCTGGCATATTGATGATGCGGTTGACGTCTGCATTGATCTTGTCGATCACTGCAGTTGGGGTCCCTGCAGGCACAATGATTTGGAACCAGCCAATGGCTTCGTAGCCGGGATAGGTCTCTGCCACGGTGGGGATGTCCAAGCCTGGCAAACGCTGCGCGGACGTGACGGCCAGGGCTTTGAGTCGGCCCGTCTTGATTTGCCCGATCAGCCCGGGGATGCCATCGGTGGTCATCAACACGTCACCGCCCAACAGTCCGGCCAGCGCGGCGGGCGGTGTGGGGTAAGGCACAGTGGTCATTCCCATATTGCCGGCTTTGTTCACCATTTCACCCGCCAGGTGAGGCAGTGAATTCGGCTGTGGCGCGGCAAAGTTGGCCTTGCCAGCGTTTGCACGGGCAAAGCGCGCCAAATCTTGTAGGGTATTGATGCCCGATGTGGCATTCGCCACCATCACCAGCGGGCTGGTGCCGATGGTCGCGACCGAAGTGAGGTCCGTCTCAGGGTTGAACTGAGGGTTTTTATAGACCAGCGGTGTGATGGTGCCCATCGCTGCAGGCACAAAGCCAATGGTGTAGCCGTCGTTCGCAGCACGTGCCAAGGCCGACATGCCTGGAATACCGCCCGCACCAGGTCGGTTGTCCACCACCACGCCTTGGCTCCAGGCTTGACTCAGGCGCTCGCCCAAGAGACGGGCGATCACATCAGGCGCAGAACCAGCGCCCACCGGAACGACCATCTTGACTGTCTTGCTGGGCCAACTTTGAGCCAGAAGCGCCGTGCTGAACATGGCCAGGGCCGCAAAGGTGGCAACGCCTAGCCAGCGTCGGCTCAAGCCGTGGTGAGGGCGAAATGTCATGTGTGTCTCCATGGGGTGGGCGCCGCTTGACGGTAAGCGATCTTGCGCGGAGTCTAGAACGACTTAGGGTTCTCAAAGAGAGGGCAAAATATACTATCCGTTCACAAAAATAGAACACCCTTATGAAACTCAACCAATTGCGCGATCTGGTTGCCATCGTGGAGCGTGGCAGCTTGCGCGGCGCAGCGCGGCATTTGGGTGTCGCACAGTCAGGCCTGACCCGCAGTATTCGAAATTTGGAGCGAGAGCTAGGTCATCCCATGTTTGAGCGCGAGGCCCGTGGCATGGTGTTGACGCCCATGGGCCGGCTTTTTTACCAACGCGCCAGCTCGGCCATCAACGAGTTAAGACGGGCCGACGAAGAAATGGCACAGGCGCAAGGTGGCGTACAGGGCACCGTGGTGGCCGGTCTGTCCATCATGCCCCACCTGGGCATGCTGCCCGGCGCGTTGGGCACGTTTCGTCAGCGCTATCCTGGCGTGACACTTAAGATCATCGAAGGCCTTTACCCGGCGATTGAGCCGGGGTTGCGCAATGGCACCATCGATTTTTATTTAGGCGCGGCTTCGCAAGCCGCCCCTGCTGCAGGCTTGATCTCAGAGACTCTTTTTGAAAATACGCGCATTGTGGTCGGCCGCAAAGGCCACCCGTTGGCAGCCGCCCGATCCCTGAAGGAGCTCAGCATGGCCGATTGGGCCACGCCGTCGTTGGATGTGATTGCGGCTGAAGATCTGAACGAAGTTTTTTCACGTTTCAAACTGGGGGTGCCCCAGATTCGGCTTCAAGCAAATTCGGCCATGTCGTTGCTGGTGGCGTTGGCGCACTCGGACTTGTTGACCATGCTGCCGCGCCAGTGGGCCGAATTTGCATTGACGCAGCATGCACTGCAAGTGATCCCCGTACGTGAACGTCTGACTGCGCCACCTATTGTTTTTTTACGAAGAGCCGATCTGCCGCTGACGCCGGCAGCTGAACACCTGAGCGACTTGCTTAAGCGGTATGCGTGATACGTGTCATAGATATAGCATCGCAAGTATTCTTTATTGCTTGAATTAAAAAAGCCCCGAAGGGCTTTAATTTCTAAAGAAGCACACTCTCTCAGGGTTGAAGTACCCACTTGCCATTTTCAATTTTGATCATCACTTGACTGCGCTCATCCACACCGTTGTGGTCCTGTGCAGACATGGTGTAGACACCTTCTGTACCAACAAAACCTTTCGTTTGCTCAATTGCATCGCGCAAAGCTGTACGGAACTCAACGGTACCTGGCTTAGTAGTCTTCAGAGCCACGCGTGCGGCTTGATCAGAAATAAGCAGCGCATCCCACGCAGTAGCTCCGAACAACGAGCGGTTGTTGGCGCCAAGCACAACATCAGATTTTTTCAAAAATTCTACGGCTGGTTTTTTAATGGGTGAGCTGTCTGGCAGTTGGTCCCCCACAAGCACAGGTGCTGCTGTGATGTAACTGCCATCCAAGGCTTTTCCGCCCACACGTAAGAAATCGGAATTCGCGACGCCTTGGGTTTGGTAGATATGCCCCTTATAGATCGGAAGAGCGTCGT
>ERZ650311.930-NODE-930-length-15972-cov-5.817742_pt1 | contig 15972 bp, 24 predicted proteins | sample MGYA00376247_ERZ650311 | MGnify/ENA primary metagenome ERZ650311 (study PRJEB26733, sample SAMN07839324) | wastewater metagenome | biome: small river; feature: stream; material: water | place: USA: North Carolina | collected 2016-07-28 ... | reverse complement strand
ACCACACTCAGATACCACCCGTCACGACCAACTCCACCATGGAGGCTGAAACATTGTTGAATGCGGTGATCCAGAAGATGAAAGACGGCGTGTCCCTGGCCAGCAGCTTTCGCCCGGCCATCGGGCGCCCGTGCAGCCCGGCGCAGTCGTATGCGCTCGACATCCTGTCACGCACTCGCAAGGACTGGGGCCTGCCTGGCATGGCCGACTTGCTGACTCAGCCGGAGCCGCCCCCCGGGTTTCCACACCTCTACCTGGCCGGCCCTATGTCGGGCCTGCCCGACTGCAATTACCCGGCGTTCCACATGGCAGCGGCCAAGCTGCGCGAGCTGGGCTACCGGGTGACGAATCCGGCCGAGAACGGCCTGCCCCGCAGCGCACCATGGGCGCAGCACATGCGCGCCGACATCAAGGGCCTGCTCGACTGCGACGGGCTGGCGGTGCTGCCCGGCCATGAGCACAGCGCAGGCGCCCGGATCGAGATCGAGCTGGCCACCAAGCTGGGCATGACGGTCGGCAGCATTGCCCTGTGGGTCGACCTGGTCAAGAGCGGGCACCGTTTCCAGCGCGACGAGAACTCACTCGAGCAGGCGGTCGCATGAACCTGATGCGCTTTCTCGACGGCGGCATCGACCGCATCAAGCAGTCCGAGGCTGATCGCGCGGCGGAGCGACTGCGACGGGAATGGATGAGCGCCCTGCTGGCCGACGAGACCCGCGCCTGGATGAGCCTGGGTCAGGTCGACCGCGGGGCCCTGCGCGGCATGCTGGGCCTGCTGGCCCTGGCCGGCTTCTGCCACCTGCACGATGGCCACGATCAGGACGCGCCCGCGATGCGGGTGATCCGAGGGGCGATCAGCGCCGGCGAGCAATGTGGCCACGGCGGCAGCGTCATCACCCGCGAGGCTGCGCAGGCATTCGCGGCAGCGGCCAGCCGCGCCCGCGAGATTTTCAGCACGGCCAGCCTGGGCGCCATCAAGGCAACCGCCCTGACCGTGAACAACCGGCTGCTGCAAGGCGGGCCGACATCGCCGCGCTGGCACCAGACCAGGATTTGAACCATGAACTGTTGCAACGATTTTGGCGAGTGCACGCGCGGACATGACTGCCCAGCGCGCCGGCAACGCGCCTACCCGGAAACCCTTCCGCCTGAACTTCCCGTCTGGCCCGAGTCCAAGCCTGCAGCGCAATGGCGGGCCCGCCTGGCCAACCTGGCGTCGGCCGCAGGCTACGCCGGTCTGATCATGATGCTGATTGGAGGCGCTCTACTGTCCATCCATGCCTGGGTGACGCCATGACCGAGCGGAGCTACGACAGTCAGCACAGCAACATCGGGCCATCAGGTCACTGGTGCCTGATCTGGAGCCTGGACATGATCCATGCGCGCTGCACCGAATGCGGCGACTGCTGGGAGTGGCAGCGCGCCATCTCGAACGACCGTTACCCGACGCTGCGCTACAAGGGCCGCGTCATCAACGCGCGCCGCGCTGTCTTTGAAATGGCGGGCGGAAAGCTGCAGCCAAAGAGCTTCATTGTGACCAGCTGCGGCAATGCGCGCTGCTTGAATCCCGAGCACCTGAAGCAGGTCAAGCAGCGTGACCACCTAGCTCATGTGGCCGCTTTGGGTGCCATGAGCGGACCGGTCCGGACGGCCAAGATAGCCGCCGCCAAGCGGGCTCAGACCGGAAAGATCACGCTCGAAGAGGCCCGCCAGATTCGATCCAGCGACGAGCCGGTCAAGGTCCTGGCTGAGCGCTACGGTCTGTGCAAGGACCGCGTTTACCGCATTCGCCGTGGCCTGGCCTGGCGCGAGTACAGCAACCCGTTTGCCGGCCTCATGCCGGCCTGACCATCATGACCACCGACTACAAACCCAACAGCCTGGCCAGCAAGATCATCCGCCTGTTCCTGGTCAACAGGAACCTGGTCGTCAGCGCAGACCGACTGGCCGACATGTACGGCACCACGCCGAAGAACATCCGGCAGACACTGGCGCAAACCATTGGCCGCAACATCCTGCAAAAGGAGTTCAACGACCTGACCGGTGAGATGGACTACGCAGCAGGCACCCAGATCAGCGACATGGAGCGCCTGCAGCCCACCGATCAGGAGCAGATCCAGCGCGCCGAGCAAGCGGCCGATCAGCAGGAGGCGGAAGCTCCGGCTGCAAGCGCGGCAACCACCGAGGAATGCTCGGCAGTTGCCGAGGCGAGCCGCGCCGACGCCGAGCTGGTTGCCATCACCAACACCGACATGACAGGCAGCCGGATCGACCTCGACGACCTGCAGCTGTGCGACATCCCGGTGCCGACTTCCCGGGCCGGCGCGGTCAGCCGCTACGACGGGCACTTCCGCGAAGCGCTCGAGAGCGGGCGCGCCATCGCCATGCCGCCGGTCTATGTCAAGGCCGTCGCCGACGCCGCGCGCCGCTGGGCCAGGCGCCACGCGCCCAAGCACGAGGTCAAGAGCTGCAGCCGGCTGACGGGCTGCCACTTCGGTGCGATCTGGATCACGGCAGGAAAGAGGAAAGGCAAGGCATGACGCTGCCGCCAATCGGGTCATTTCTGAAACCCGTGGGTGTGTCGAAGCTCTGGTGGTCGATGCGAGTCACCCACCACTGGGACGAAGGCCGGATCGGCTACGAACGCTGGGGATTGAAGGATGGCCGCGTGATTGACGATGGCCGCGTCACGCCAGGCCACGTAGTAGGCGACCTGGTGCAAACGTCGATACCCGGTGTCTGGCGCGATTCATTCGACTTCGGCGGTCACCAGCGTTGGACTTGCTGTCCGCTCTACTACCGCTCTGTCACCGGCCCGACCGGGCAAGGAGATCTGTTCGCATGAGCAGCGCACAAGCCCTGTCGTCATGGGCCAAGGCCGCGCGCCGCGCGCACGCCAGCAGCCTGGCCGGCACCCGGTCGACCCAAAAAATCAACGTGCTGCAGTCGGAAACGATGCGGCGATTCACGCTGGCCGAGCGGTCAGGTCGCCAGCCAGCCAAGGACTCGAAATGAACACAGAAACACTAGCCCTGGCGCTGTGGCTGGCTGACCAGCTGGACAAGGTGCCTGAACACGGTGCCGACCCGGATCTGATCGAGCGGTCTTCCGCCGAGCTGCGCCGCCTGCACGTTGAGAACCAGCAGCTGCGGGCCGACCTGGAAGCGATCGGCGCCGGCGGCGTCGGGCCTCTGATGCCTGCCACTGTGCAGCCCCAGCGCGAGCCGATGACGGATGAGGAAATTACAGAAATCACCTTCGAGCTGCTGAAAGTCGGCGCATCAATGCATGAATTTGCCCGAGCTATCGAGCGCGCCCACGGAATCGGAGGTGACGCATGACCTGCTGCAATCGTTACGGCGAGTGCCAGCGCGGCTGCGCCTGTCCGGCCCGCGAGGCTGGCCTCATCCAGCCGCTGCGCCGGCCAAGGTCGGCCTGGGTCGACAAGCTGATCACCGCCAGCCTGTATGCCGTCAGCCTGGCCGCGCTGATCGGTGTCGTGATGGTGGCCGGGGTTGCGATCGGAGGTGCGCTGTGAGCATCACCATCGACTCGACCCGCACCGCGGCTGTCGATCAGGGTCACTGCTGGATCGACATCGACAAGCAGCCGCCGCCGGTCGGCGTCAAGCTGCTGCTGATCAACCGGGCCAACGGCGTGGCCTGCCTGAGCGTCTACCAGGCGAAGCACCAGTGGACCCACTGGTCTGGCCTTCCCCATTTTTCCGACCAGGTCGACCAGAAGGAGGCGACACCATGAGCATGCTGCACCAGTTCTACCTGCTCGAGAAGTACGGCCCGCGTCTGAGCATCAAGCAGATGTCGGAAGTCATGAGTTTGACCGAGTCGGCCATCCACCGCCGCATCAGCGATGGCACGCTGGGCATCCCGACCTACGTCGACAGCGGCAAGCGCTGGGTCGACGCACGCGACATGGCCGAGTACTTCGACACTATGCGCGCCGAGGCGCGTCAGCGTGTGGCCCGCGGTGCAGGTCTTCCGGCTTGAGGTTGGTGTAGCGCTTGAGGTGCTGCCAGCTCTTGTGACCAGACACCAGCGCCACCTGCTCGATCCGGTAGCCCTGCTCGAACAGCAGCGACACGCCGTGATGCCGCAAGTCGTGAAAATGCAAGTCCGGGATCTCGAGCTCCCGGCAGGTCTCGGTGAAATATTTGGACAGGGTCTGCGGGTGGATGGGGAAGATCCGCTCGCCTGCCTTGGCCTGGCTCTGGACCAGCTCCCAGGCGCCGTTGAGCAGCGGCACCAGCTGGTCGTTGCCCATCTTCTCGCGTGGATCCTTTCGATCTCGCACCAACACCAGACGCCGCTCGGCGTCCAGATCCCCCCACAGCAAGCCTGTGATCTCGCCCCGGCGCATGGCGGTCAACACCGCGAATCGCACCGCATCGGCGTAAACCTTTCCCCGCTTTGATTCCAGCTGGCTGCAGATCCGCACCAGCTCATCATCGGTCGGCCTGCGCTCGCGTTTGCCGCCACCCCCGATCAGCTTCAGGTGGTTCAGCAGCGGCCTGGCCTTGCCGACCACGTCCGGCAGCTCGATGTGCAGCGCGGCGCCGACCAGGCGCATAACCGTCCCGAGCTTGGAGATGTCCATGTTGATGGTGTACGGGCCGGCGCCCATGTCGGCGCGTGTGCGCGCGTAGCCGACCAGGTCATCGGGCGTCAGCGTGGCGGCGTCCCGGTCGCCCAGGTAGGCGGCCAGCATCTGCAGCATGTAGTGCTCGCTGGTCGTGTCGTCGATCGGCCGGCTGGATCCGCGCAGCTTGCGGTAGCGGTCGATCAGGTCGGAGACCAGCAGCCGATGGCCCAGAACGTCCTGTGCTTTTGGCACCAGATCGCGGTCGATGTCGGCCTCGATCGCGCGCGCCCACTTCTCGGCCTGGGTCTTGGTCGCAAAGGTTTTGCAGTAGGATGGATGGCCTTTGCGGCGCACCAGCGCGCGCCATTTGCCCTTGACTTCGACGATGCTTGCCATGTGGAGTGATACCGTATCAATCGTGTATCACCCGCATTATCAGACAGGCGCAAACAGGCGCAAGCAGGCGCAAAGCGCACAGAGGAAAACAGGCTAGAATCCTGCCTGACCTCTCCGTAGTTCAATGTGACGCTTACAGAGTGAAAGCCGTGGCCTTGGTATCACTCTGGTATCAGCCTGTTGTCACCTCCGATCCGACAAGCCGGCCAAGAAATATCTCCGCCCTGCTTGCATGTAGCATCTAGATGCTACACAATGGAGCCCATGGACAGCAGCAACGCAGTCCACCGCCCCGGCGGCTTCCGGGTCTCGATTAGGAGAGCATCATGGCCACCACCTTCGCCACCATCCAAGAGCGTTTCCCGCAAGACATCGCCAAGCTGCAAGCTTGCATCGACATGATCAACGCATGCACGACTTTTGATGACTTTGTAAAGGCATCCGCTCACATTGAATCCGCCATCACCCGCCCGCTGACCCAGCAGGCAGCTATCAATGCCATGATGGCTCGCGCAGAAGAGGTCGGCGTCAATCTCTGCGAAGAGTGATCCGGCGCAGCATCACGGCAAAGGAAAGCATCATGAGCACCACCTACCGCGCCGCCTACTGGATCAGCGAAGACCGTCAATCGACTGTCCGTCTTACGACCGAGGAGCAAGCCGCCTTGTCAGATCAAGATCTCATGGCCGCCGCCAAGAATGAGGCCGAAAGTGCTTGCCTGGAAATCGGTGATGGCAGCATCGAGATCGGCGACTGGGCCGAGTAAACCGCCGGGCCCTTAGGGGCCTATTCCATTGGAGACAGCATGTATCGCATCTACCTGCGCGACCCAGACCAGCGCGTTAGCGAAAAGACCGTCACAGGCGATCCTAGCGTGGCCCTGGCGGCATTTTCAGCCCTGGTGAATCGCAGCGACTTGAATGGCCGAAAGCTGCTGGCCGTCCTGAATCGTGATGGAAAGCCTGTAGCGCATCATGATTTCAGGATCAGACCGGACGGATCACCCCTAGACCCGATGAAGTGGTGGCGCGATCGGATTGATCAGCTTGACCTTCCGCGATCAGCATGACGCCCGAGCAGTTCGATGCCCTGGCCGAGCTGATGCGCTTGCAGAAGTCGGCCAGCCGCGAGGCGCTGCGTCTGGTGCTTGTTGACGGCCTGACGCATGCTGCGGCGGCCGAGCAGGCGGGTGCGATTCGCACGGACGTGACGCGCCGGGTCAGTAGCGCCAAGCGCGTGCTCGACCTGGCGCGCGTGCTCACTTGCATGTATGATGGCAAAACTGCTGAATAAGCAGCTCAGAAAATTACGTTTTTGAAATACGTATTCACTGCCGAACAGGCAGCAGAAAGGCCCCTTTTCGGGGCCTTTCTCTTTGGTGGAGCTGATCAGATGCGCTGCACTCCGAGCCGCTGCAGCAGCAGGTGCCACATAGCAAAGCTCATGTTTTGCCGGGTAGCCGCACCGTCGCGTGCTGTGTACTTCCTGAAATTTTGCGGTGTGACACCGACCAGTTCAGCGGCTTTCGCGCCAGAGACCCCTGTCAGCGAACCCTCTCCGACGACATGCCGGATCTCCCACGATGTCGGTGCGCGCCAGTCGGTAGGATCAAGTGTCAGCACGGTATCAGGCAGGGCGGCCTGCATCCACTCGTTTGGCGCGGCCATGTGCTGCTGGGCCAGAGCCGCAAACTCGCTGAGCGTCACGCGCATGCTGCGCACCGGGTGAGCTGCTGTCACTAGCCAGAGCGCTGAGGATTCATCGGGGATGCCTGGCGTCATGCCGTCGATCGCTCCGCCAGCCGTCGGGAACGATGCCAGCGTGTCGCCGGCAGCTGATTGCAGCAGAACCAGAGCCGGAGCTCCAGCCCGCTGGAAGCGTCCGATCAACCCGGCCATGTCGCCGCGAAACGCCTCGATCACTTCGCTTCGAGTAGCGCCGGCATCGATGTGATGCATTGCCAGCTGCTCGGAGCCGTAGTGCAGCGTCCAGCGGCGGACTGGGCGCGAGTTGATCATTGCAGGACTTCCAGCATCAAAGCTGAACGGGCCGAATTCGAAATCGCTCATTGCTCGGCCCTCCTCTTACTTGCGGCTGATTTTGGCCGCCATGGCTGCGCCGAATACTTCAGCGGTTACAGCATTTTGCGAGCTGCTGACCAGCACCCATGCATTAGCTGCCACATCAAAGTAGCCGGTGGCGCAAGGGCTGTCCTTGCCGTCGCCCAGGAATTCACTGTTGAAGTACACGCGACGCTTGCCGTTTCCCCCCCACGGCTTGCCGCCAGCTGCGATCAATGCAGCCTCCATCTGGCCGGCCGGGGTGGCGCTGAATGCTTCGGCCGCAGCCTTGGCGGCCAGCCGCTCTTTCATGCACTCGTAGTAGCGTTCAACGCTGCCGCCGAAGCTGCGGAGGTCTCGAGCGGTAGGGGCTTTGATCTGTTCCATTTTCATCTCCTGTTGAGGTGCAGCGCTTGCGGTATTGCTGTGCTGATGGCTTCATTATATAGCGCGATTCGCGCTATATGCAAGAGATTTTTTCAGAATGTTCTCGAGCTGGCGCGCGTGCTCACATCCAGCGCGGCGGCGGCTCCCGGTCATTGATCGGCCGGTCGTCGTAGCGCCTGAGCAGCTCCTGCTCCTCCCGGCGCTGCCGGCGCGTCAGCTGCTCGCGCAGGCGCTTGGGCAGCGCTGGGCGATCAGGGGCGCGGCGCGGGCGGCTGCTGGTCATGCCAGAGCATCCAGCGCGGCACCGTAGAGCGCCACGCGCTCCTCCTGGCCGTTCAGGCCGCCGTTGATCCGGCGAGTGATCAGCTCTAACTGGCCAGCATCGGCCAGGGCGGACAGGTTTCTGCTGTGCCAGTACCAGGCGGCCGACAGCGCGGCCCACTCGGGCTGCTCGAGCTGATCGGGGAGGCGCTCGAAGTCGGGCGCATCCCGGCGCACCAGCCGAAGTCCAGCCGTCACGGCGCGGTAGTTGAAGCGGCCGGTGATCTGGATCAGGCCGCGACCCATGTAGCGCTTGCCGTCGCCTGGCTGGCGGTTGCCCAGGTCGGAGCGGCCTTCGTACCGGGCTTGGGCCGGCGTCGGGCCCCAGATCTCGCGCGTGTAGCGCAGGCGCCCGGACTCATGGCCGATCTGGGCCAGCCAGGCGGCCAGGCGCTTGGGCGTGTTGATGTCGTAGAGCTGGCAGGCGCGCTCGATGTGCGGCAGCCAGCGCGCGGCGCGCTCCGGCGTGCAGCCCGTGGCGGCCTGCATCTGCTGGGCAGTGAGCAGCGTCATTGGTCGGCCGTCAGCATGCCGACCAGGCCGGCCAGGCCCAGGCCGGCGGCCACGATAGCCTCGGCCAGCTCGGGGGCGATCGGCACGCCGACGGACGCGGCGACCAGGATCAGGCCGCGCCAGGTGCTGGCCTCGCGCAGGCGGTTGAGCAGGTACTGTTTCATGGGGTTCTCCGTGGGTCAGTGGGTGTCGTGCAGGGTGATGTAGGGCCAGCGTCGCCACCAGCACAGCCACATCGCAATCCAGATTGCGCTCATCGGGTCAGCCCTCCTTGACTCTGGTGCGGACGATCAGCACCGCGAAGCCGAGCATCACGGCGGTCTCGGCCAGCGTGGGGCGCTCGAGGCGCATGAGCTCGTTGTAGGCCTCGGGCCTGATGCCCAGGTGCAGCAGCGCGGGCGCAATCAGGCCGCCGCCGGCGCCCAGGGCCAGCAGGCACCAGGCCAGCGCCTTCAGGACGGCTACCAGACGCTCATGCGGGGTCAGGCCTGGCGCGCAGGGCGCGGTGCGCTCGAGCTTGTTGAGGGCCTCGGCCAGCACGATCAGCGAGGCCAGCCAGTGCACGATCTGCAGCGCGGTCATGCGGCACCCTCCTCTCGGGAGGGCTCGGGCGGCACGATGCGGCGCAGGACGGCCAGCAGCACACGCTGGGCGCCGCCGCCGATGCCGAACGCGGTGCCCAGCTGCGCGGCGTCCGGCAGCTGTCCGATCAGCATGACCATGGGCGACAGGTAGCCGGCGGTGAGGGCGCTGGCAAACGCAAACGCCATGCGACGCAGCGTCGTGCGCAGCAGCTCCGACCAGGTGTCGCCGCTGGACGGCACCGAGTTGAGCAGGATGATCGCGACCAGCGCTCCACTGAACCCGGCGATCAGGATCTCGGGGCGCAGGCCGAGGGGGATGCCGGCGACGGTCAACGCTGGGACGGCGATGGATCCTGCGGCCAGCGTCACGGCGGTGGTGGTGGTGGCGGGTTCGGCCATTTACACCACCGGCGCCGTGTTTTCAACTATCACGTTGCCAGATTTCAGCGTGCCAGTTCCGGATGCACCGCAGTCCACCAGTTTGATAGTGCCAGCCAGGGCGGCGAAATGCGTGTTTCCGGCGTTTCGCGACTTCGAGTTGACTACGGTCATGCTGGCATCAACAGCCCCTGTCGAGTAGTTGTAGCGGTTGCCGTAGGACTGGCAGTCGTAGCAATCCATCTGAGTCCCGATGCCGTTGTCAAATGCCGAGTCTACTGCGCCAACTGCCGCGAATCCCTCACCACCTGTCAGGTCGATCTGACCGTTGTAGCGTGCGACTGATCCGTAGGCGACAGTGTGCGCACCAACAGCGGTGGCGATACCACGGTCGCCGTTGTACTCGTACAGGCCGCCGTAGTACGTGCCAAGACAGTCCTCGTGCAGGCTGTCTCCATCATCCCCGTTGTCGTGCGACCAGGCATCGAAACAGAGGCTTGTAACTTGCTCGTGCGTCGGATTGGTCGCGTAGCGGTGGGCATTGAATCCATCGACAACGTTACCAGCGGACTCGCACAGACGCTCGATTGCAGTGCGAGTTTCGTCACGGCCAAATCCCATCGACTGTCCGCAAAACGCTGCGCAATTGTTGGCCTCCCAATTCGCCAAGTTTCTAGCGTCCCAGCCAAAAGACCCACCATACCAAACACTGATATTTTCTACTTTCACATCTTCAAATCCAGAGCCACCAGAGACACCGGATGCGTCCGTCACGTTTGGAACTCGGTACTCTTTGAGCGTTGCGTCACCGCCATCGGCGGCGGAGAAATACAGGATGCCACCCGACCAGTACCATGATGGCGTGCTGGCTGCGTCGATGGCTGCGATGCTTGCAACCTCATCGAGATGAGTGCTCGGCAGTCTGTGCTGACGACCGCGTTGCAGCGGATGCCGATCTGCTGCGGAAATCAGGGTGCGCGCGTCAGGGGTGTCGTGCTCCCACACCCACTTTGGCGGCTTCGCTGCCAGAGCGGCCTGATAGACCTTCGTGTAACCGGCGGTCTTTGTGACGCCAGTCAGCTTCGTGCCGAGAATGATGCGAACGCGCTCACCCTTGTACGCAGTGATCGAAACATTTGGTATGTCGGTGACTTTCGCACCTGCCGAGTAATCTCCGGCCCGCATGATGATGCGACCACCGCGAGACGCTATTTTCGACATGGCGTATGCCAAAGTTTTGAACGGGGCGTTAATGGCACCACCGTTGTAAGCATCAGTTCCGGTGGGCGAGACGAAGACAACCGGCAGCGGGGAAACGTTGGTCTGCTGCGACTGGATGACAACCAGCGAACTGTCGCTTGTCAAAACAACCCGGCGGAATTTTGCGATTGCAGCAGGCGACCGCTTCACGAAACGGAAACGAACGGTAGCCGTATTTGCTGGGATCAACCGTGTCACAGTCAGATCGTTGTACGATCCTGCGACACTCACATCAGATTGTGCATTCGCACCGATTTGAGCACCTGCAGAATCCAGGCAAATGATTGCAACGTCAGCCGACACGCTGCTGCCAGCAACGTCGCAATACGCTTGCAGCTTGAGCGTCAACGTTGCACCGACGGCGTAGATTCCAGAAGCCGGAACATCGTAAGCCGATTGGCGATCTGCTCCAGCGCCAGAAAAGTTGAGAACAGGATCAGAATCCTCGAAAGTTCTAGACCCACCAATATTAAACGCCATCCCTACAGTCGTAAGAGATGGATTCGGGAACACGTTAACCGATGGAATTGATGCTGTGCTGCCAGAGGATGTTCCGCTATTGCTTGTCTGCTGCGATTGAATGATGATCAGCGAGCTGTCGCTAGTCACAACAACGCGGCGGAATTTTGCAGAGGTTGCCTCCGGTCGCTTGACAAAACGGAATTGGACAGTAGCCGCGTTGGCGGGTATCAGTCGAGTTGCCGTGATGTCGTTGTAGGAGCCTGCGGTTGTAACGCTGGCGACAACAGCTCCAGCGATAGCCACACCAGATGCATCCAGGCAGATGATGGTCAGGTCTGCTGAAACGCTGTTTCCGGCTACGTTGCAGTAAGCATTGGCCGTGAATTTCAGCGTATTACCTGGAGCATAGACGCCAACTGCAGGCACGCCGTAGGCCACTATTGGTGTAGCTCCTGCCCCAGAAAGACTTAGAACCTGCTCCCCGTTTTCGACGATTGTCGTTCCCTGAAACGTGGCAGCCCCAGTGGATGTCAGTGCTGGATTCGGAAAAACGCTAATCGGAGGAATAGTTGGAATCGTAGGCAGTACTACAGGAGGCTGTCGAAATCCACTAACAACGCCATCAGCGACCATCATGGACCTGACGTTGAATTTTCGATTTTTTGCAGTCGAATCTGTTAGCTGAATGTCCAATTCAACGAAAGCTGCAGATGCGTGCAGCGTGACTCCGCTAGCTGCAAAGTTTCTGGGCGACGTTATTGCCGATGTGATGCCTGTTGCAATAACGTCTGTTTTGACAGGTGTACTTCCATCAGAAGCCCTTTGCGTGATTTGTATCTGCCCAGCATTACCAGCAGTTGCCGATTCAAGCGTGAGCTGCGCCGATATTTTCCCGCTGGGAAACGACGATGCAGGAAACCGCCAGTACGCCCTGGCGATGCCATTCACTGTGTCGCTGACAACACCGCCAGTCGCCAGACCGTTGATCAGCTCTCTGACAATAGAGGCGCTGTAGTAAGTTGGAAGCGTGGTGAATTCAAGCTGCCCCTTCGTGAAAAGGTTTGGCTGCTCAACCGATGCGCGCTCGGCATCTTGGATTGCAGTGATCGCAGCGGCGGCTGGATACCGCTTCTGCTCGACGGCAGCGCCTGCGTTGTTGAGGTACAGGATCAGGTATTCGGCGCTGTCGGTGCTCGGCACGCTGAAATACCGCCCGTTGGTCGTAGCGGCCAGTCCGGCCGTCGTGGTGGCATAGACGCCAGCTGACAGCTGGGCTGCATCCCGCGCAGCTTCAGCCCCAGTGCGAGCAGTTTGTGCAAGGCCAGCCTGTGTAGTGGCCAGGCTAACCTGTTGAGCTGCCAATGTCACTTGAGCAGCACCGTTGGTGGTAGCGAGACCGGCCTGAGTTTCTGCCGTCTGAGCCGCTGCAGAAGCCCTGTTTGCAGATGCTTCCGCCGCCGCCGCATTGGCCGATGCATTCGGGAATTCCGCCGCCAGGCCCGCGATCGTCTGTTTGGTGCGCCCCAGGCGGTCGGTCGCCGTCAGCGCGGTGCTGTTGGCAATGGCTGCCAGGTGGTCGACGTCCGTCTTGGCGTTCTCGAGATCGGTGATGGTGATGGCGGGCATGCTGGGCCTCAGTTGATGATGGTGTTCTTGTCCGGCACCGGCTGGGTGTCGGCGGCGTAGTAGTCGGGCGAGTAGTTGATGGCCTTGACGCGGATGTACTGGCCGTCGCTCATGCCAACTTCCTGGACCAGCCAGGCCTGGGCGGCGCGTGAGCTGTCCGAGGCAAAGCTGAAGATCGTGCGGATGCCGTCCTGGCCGGGCGTGGTGACGATGGCCTCGGCCGGGGCGTTGGCCAGCACGACCTGATTAGGAGCAGAGCCGGCGGTGCAGGCGATCGACTGCAGCGATCCGTCGCGCTTCATGAGCAGGATCGAGTGCGCGGCGCCGGCGGTGAATGCCACGTCGCGGCTCAGCGTCAGCACCAGGCCGCTTTGAGCAATCACCTCGCCGTCGTAGCTCTTGAAGCGGGTGTTGTCGACGATGTCAACTCGGCTGTTAGGCAGCAGCAGGCGGGCGTCGGTGGTGCACTCGGTCTCGATGGCCAGGCGCTGGCCCAGCAGCTTGCGGTACTCGCGATTCGCGCGGTACCAGGCCTGGGTGAAGTTGCGGATGCCCGGGATCTCGAAGCGCTTGTACTTGATCGCGCTGCCGTCCAGCGGCAGCTTGATGGTCTCGGATTGCTCGGTGTCGGGGTCCTGGTAGACGAACTCGACACCGTCGTACTCTGCATCCGTCGAGAAGCTGCGCGTGATGGTCTCGGCGTTGGGGCGCTTGTTGCGGTGCGTGAAGAGCGCGGCGCTGCTGGTCTGCAGCCGGTCGAAGCCGAGCCGGATCCGGCCCGACTGGCGGTACGGGATGCAGAACGCCGCGTTGGCGATGATGGTCAGCGTCTCCTCGAAGCTGGTCTGGTCGCTGTCGAAGGTGTAGTTGAACTGGCCGGCAGCGCTGGACCAGGCATCGAGCTGCTGCTGCACGCCGTGAATCTGCACCAGGTCGACCTGGGCCGCTCCGTTGCCGATACGCGGGTCGGCTGCCACCGCCGCCAGGATGTCCACGATCCGGCTGGTCGCCGCGATGCTGCCGCTGATGTGTCGGCCCTCGGCGTCGAAGGCGCCGCTGACGCTGCCGTCGGCGCTGACGCTGGGCAGCTTGCGGCTGGCCAGGCAGTTGAGCTGCCGCTGGCGCGCCGCCGTGGCGCGCGGCGTGGCCCGGGTGATGGTGTGGATCGTGGTCTTGTTGCCCATGTGGGTCTTGTCGACCGGGCTGACCGCGTACAGGTCGGACCACTTGATCTCATCGACCACCGTGCCGCCGAAGTCGTAGTCGAACGGCGTCACGCGGCGCGCGCGCACCCGGGCCGGGCCGGTCCAGGCGGTCACGCGCTCGACCGTCACGGCGCGTTCGTCGGTCACGGCGCCGCTGATGGTGTCGGTCACGGTCTCGACCTGGCCGGTGGGCGCCAGCTCAGTGCTCAAGCGCTCGATCTGCACCTCGAAGGTCACGCTGGCCGCCGACTTGCCGCCATCGTCCTTGTACATGCCCAGCTGGGCCAGGATGTTGACCCAGACCTCGGTGCGGTCGGCCTGCGGCAGCGTCACCCAGTCGGACCACTCGGTCAGGCCATTGACGACCTGGATCGCCGCGGTGCCGGTCACCAGCGCGCCGAAGTCAGACCCGCTCAGCGCCACCCAACCGTCGCCGGCTTCGTCGATGGTGCGGGTCGCGGTGTAGTCCACGGTCGCGCTCACCGTGGCCACCGCGCTGGGCTCGTCGACCTGGGTGCCCGTTGTCATGGTGAGGGTGCGCGCGTCCGGCTTGGCCAGCACCGTGAAGATGCCGTTGTTGGCCGTCTCTGCAAAGCCACTGAAGCCCACCACCGCGCCGGGCACCAGGCCCTGGAACAGCGTGCCGTCATCGCTCAGGTCGTTGTAGGACCGATCGACCGCGATCACGCGCATGTTGCCGCTGGCACTGATCGACAGACCCGACATGCTGATGGTCAGCGTGTCGCCAGGGTTGCTGATCGCGTTGAGGTTGGGGCGCTTCTGGTCCTGCGAGATCACGTCCGTGGTCAACCCGGTCGGAATCGTGAAGCCGTCGCCGGTGCCGGCCGGCCAGAAGGTGTAGGTGCCGCTGGCCGGAAGCTGGATCTGGTTCGCGGCCTTGAGCGTCAGGCCATCGACCTGCACGCTGCGCGCGGCGGTCACGATGCTGTCGATGATCGGGTCGCCGACCTGGATCTGTGGCGCGCTGCCGACCGGGCCATTCGGGCTGGTGAAGGGCGCGTACACCGCCGCGCTGCTGCCGGTGATGTCGCTGATCAGCGAGTCCCCGTCGCGGATGCTGCTGATGTCGTAGTAGCCGCGGCCGACGCAGTAGTAGCCGTATTCCACCCTGCGGTGATCCTGGTACTTGTTGTATGTCGGCATCAGCAGGCTGGGGATGGCGCGCACGGTGCCGTAGATGTCCTCGACCCGCTGCAGCAGGCGGACCTCGTTCTCGCGCCCGGCCAGGCCGTTGTTTGCCGACTGCTGGGTCCGGTTGACGTTGCCCGGCATCGACGGCGGCGGGAACAGCAGCGACATGGCCACGCTGACTGCGATCGCGATCGCGATGTTGATCAGGATCGGCACCGCCGGGCCGCCCGGGCTTTGCAGCACCGTCACCACCGGCGCGCGGCCGTGCAGCAGGGCCTGCAGGTCGTGGGTGATCTCGGTCTCGGCGCTGGGCTCGCCGGCGTAGATCTGCAGGCCGACCTGGGGCGTGTCGCCGTAATGCTGCAGCAGCCAGGCGCCCACGCTGTCGGCCTGGAAGACCCGCGGCGCCACCGGTGCGAACGGGTGCTCGAACAGGCGGATCTCGATCACGCGGCCACCTCCGGTGCAGACGGTGCGGGCGCCACGGGCTGCACTGCTGCCTTGCGCCAGAACTCCATCAGCGGGTAGGTGTCGCGCAAGCTGGCCAGATCCTGGTAGACCGCTCCGGTCTCGAGCGCATGCAGCACCCCGCCCTGCCAGTACACGCCGCAGTGGTGCAGGCCCAGGCTCGGCGCCTTGCCCAGCAGCACCACGTCGAAATCGGCGGGTGCGGCCGGAGCGGTCACCGGCTCGAAGCCGTGAGCGCTCTTGTGCAGCGCCAGGCGGAACGCGGCGGCAATCGCGCGCGCGCCGGCCCGCATCAGGGCCCGCCCGTCGGCCACGCCTTCGATGTATGCGACGATAATTCCCGTGCCCGGATCGTCGACGAGCGCCTCGACCAGTTCCGACGCCTCCGTCAGAAAGTCCTGCACCAGCGTGTTGTCTTGATCTGGAGAACTCACGCGATACTCCCAAGTGGGGCGGGGGGCAGGTCAGGTCGACAGCTTGCGATACGCGAACGAATGAGCCACCGGCAGCGGCTCGAACGCCAGCGTCGACGTCGAACCGACGATCGACAGGACGAGCTCG
>ERZ650311.929-NODE-929-length-15978-cov-8.074546_pt1 | contig 15978 bp, 17 predicted proteins | sample MGYA00376247_ERZ650311 | MGnify/ENA primary metagenome ERZ650311 (study PRJEB26733, sample SAMN07839324) | wastewater metagenome | biome: small river; feature: stream; material: water | place: USA: North Carolina | collected 2016-07-28 ... | reverse complement strand
CGCTGCGCGATCCGTTCACGCAGGCGACCTCGGGCAACATCCGCTTCATCATCCGTCGCCGGCTCGGCGGCCAGGTGGTGCTCGCGGAGGCCATCCGCAAGCTGAAGTGCAGCACGTAAAAGTTGCCTCCGGTCGAATGATCGGGTGACCCGCGGCGGCTGTTCCTCAGGGACGGCCGCCGCCCTCGTCCTCTCCATTCTATTCTCTATCCCATAGGAGACCGCCGTCATGCGGGACCTTCACAACGCTCTCTATCCCAAGCGCGCCATTTCGCCGGCGGCGGCCGTGACCGACAACACGGCTTTCGTCTCGCAGATTCTCGACATGTCGGGCTACTCGGCGGCCGAGCTGATCATCCAGCTCGGCGGCATCGCCGACGCCGATACCACGTTCACCGTGCTGATCGAGCACGGCGACGATTCCGGCCTTTCCGATGCGGCAGCCGTGCCGGACTCCATGCTGCTCGGCACCGAGGTGCTGGCCGCGTTCCAGTTCGACGATGACAACGAGTGCCGCAAGATCGGCTACATCGGCGACAAGCGCTACGTCCGGGTCACAATCACGCCGGCAAACAACACCGGCAACATCTTCCTGGCGGCGACGTGGCTGCTGGGCGCGCCGCGGAACAGCACGAGCATCGTCAATCCGCCGGCTTGATGACCTGACGGCGGCGGGGAACATCGCCTCGCCGCCGTCCCTAAATTTCAATCGGAGGACCCGGCATGAAGGCTACCGTCACTGTTGCGTTCGACGGCGTGCCCGATGGCGCGATCTATCCCCGTGCGTTCGTGCCCGGCGATACCGTCGAGGGCGACCTCGCGCAAGTCGCGGTCCGCGAGGGATGGGCAACAACCGAAACGGCCGAGGCGACAACCGCCGCGCCGGCGCCGCGCCGGATGACGGGGCGCCGCGGTGGATGATCGGCCGCTTTTCGAGGTCGTGACGCCGGCCGCCTCGGCGGCGGCCCGTCGGCTCGTCACTGCTGCCTATGTCGGCGCGACGATGGAGACGCCGCCGGCCGATGCCGTGCTGGAGAGCTATATCGACGAGGTCTCGGCGCGTGCCGCGGAGTTCTGTCGACTGGCCAAGGATGCGATCGGAACGCCTCCGACTTTTGCCGCCGAGGCTTTGCGCGCTACCTGGTTCGGGACCAGCGCGACGCGCGGCCCGCGTCTCCTGCTGCCGTGGCGAGTGCCGGTGACGTCGATCACCTCCGTGGTCGAGGATGGTGTGACCCTCACCGCGAATGACGACTACCGGCTTTTTGCCGGCGGCATCCTGGAGCGGCAATCTCTGGACGATCCGGTCGACTGGTCATCCGCCAAGATCGTCGTCGTCTACGCTGCGGGCTGGGCTTCCACGCTCTCGACGAACGCACCGCCGGACCTCCGTGCCGCCATCGCCGAGCAGGTCAAGTACAGGTCGTTGCTGATCTCAGAAAATCCTTCGATCCGTTCCGAAGCAGAGCCCGACGTCTATAGCGCGACCTATGCGCTGCCTGGGGGCGACAACATCGGCACGTCCGGGCTTCTCGTGCAAGTCGAGTCGGCCCTCGGGCCTTACCGCCATATCAGCATCTGATTGCATTTCCGGCCCGCGACCCGGCCGGCAACGCGCGTCTGTCCGCCAGCACCGCGCCCGTGGTCGCGCCTCCCTCCTCACCATGAAAGGAAGCCGTCATGAGCTTCGGAAACAATACCGAAAACAACTTCATGAAGTTGCTTTTCAACGCCACGACGTGGGCCAACGTCGCCGTCAATGCCACGTCGTCGCCGATCACGGACATCGCCGTCGCGCTGGCGACCGCCGACCCGGGCGAGGCCGGCACGATGTCGACCTCGGAGGCGACGTACACCAGCTATGCGCGCGTGTCCGTCGCGCGAAGCTCTGGCGGATGGACGGTCACGAACAACAGCGTCTCGCCGGTCGCCGCGATCGATTTCCCGGCTGGCACGGGCGGCAGCGGAACCGTCACGTACGGCTCGGTTGGCATGACCGGCGGCGGCGCCGTCGACATCTTCATGTCCGGCGCCGTGACGCCGAACATCGTCACCGGCTCGGGCGTGACGCCGCGCATCGGGACCGGCTCCACCTTCACGATCGACTGATCGTGCACTCCGCTGAGATGCGCCACTGCATCGAGATGCTCGATGTGGCGGGCGCTCGTCGCCTGCATCGCCACATGGCGCCGCACCTGCCGCAACCGGCCAGCGATGCCGAGACGCTGGCGACGCTGCATCACGCGCGAACCCAGACGCCGGGCATCGCCCTGCGCCTGCGGGTCCATTCGCATCACTGGTTGCTCGATCACGGCTATCCCTCGGGGCTGCCGGATCGATTGCGGCCGATGGCAGACCGGCTCTATCCGCGTGTCGTCGAGGCTGTTGTCGTCTCGGCGACGGCGAGCACGGAACTGTTCAAGCCCGTCGCGCCGCTGATCCAGGACGCGATGCAGGCCGTCGCCCGTGACGCCTACGCGAGCGACAAGCCGGTCGACCACGACAAGCTTCGGGCCGATCTCCGCGAGGCGCGCGTCGTCACGATCAACAAGCTCTTCGGTCGCGTGCTGGCGCCGTTGGCGTTGCGGCAGTCCGAATCGGCGCGGGAGGCAACATGGCCGACGTGAAGATCTCCGCGCTGACAGCGGACGCCTCGGTTGGCGCCACAGACGAGTTCGAGAAAAACGAAGGCGGCACGTCGAAGAAGACGACAGCGGCGAAGATCGCGACCTATGTCGAGTCGACGATTGTCGGCAAGCAAGCGATCTGGATACCGGCCACGGCAATGACGGCGCGCACGACGAATGGCGCGGCCAGCGGCACGGCCGAGATGACGACGAACAAGAACATGTTCTCGACGCTCGACTTCGACACGACCACGCAGGAGTTCGCGCAATTCGCGTGGCGCATGCCGACCTCGTGGAACGAAAGCACGGTGACCTTCCGGCCGGTCTGGTCGCACGCCTCGACCACGATAAACTTCGGCGTCGTCTGGCAGCTCGCGGGCGTCGCATGCGGCGATGACGATGCCGGCGACGCGGCCTTCGGCACGGCGCAGACCTCGACGGATACCGGCGGCACGACGAACGACATCTACATCGGTCCGGAATCGTCGGCGATCACCATCGCCGGCACGCCGGCCGGCGGCGACCTGGTGTTCTTCCAGGTGGCGCGCGTGCCGTCGAACGGCTCCGACACGATGGCGATCGACGCGCGGCTGCACGGCATCGTGCTCTACATCACGACCGATGACACGGTGGACACCTGATGCGGTACGCACGGATACAGGCCGGCGCGATCGTCGAGATCGTCGATCTGCCGGGCGGCGCGCCCGCTGGCAGCGTCGTCGGCGCGCACGCCAGCAAGCCCTACCTGCTGCCGGTCGAGGACACGCGGCCGTCGCTCGACGCCGTGGCCGAGGTCGAGGAGGGGCCGGTGGTCACCATCGGCGCCGACAAGGTCACGCGCGTCTGGACGGTGCGGGCCAAGACCAGCGGCGAGCTCGACGCCCTGCGCGCCACCGCCCGCCGCCGTGTCGAGGCCGAGTTCCAGGCGCGCTGGCAGGCACCCATCGACTATATCGGTCACACTTGGCACGGCGACCAGGCGGCGGCTGACGACATCAGCGGCGTGCTCGCAATCTATCGCGAGATGGAGCGCATGGGGCAGCCGCCGCCGCCGACGCGCTCTTGGACGCCCTACGGTGCTCTGACCGGTGAGACCGTGACGCGGGACCAGCTCGCCGGTCTCGGTATCGCGATTGGCGTCCGCAAGGATGCGCTGTTCCGAAGGAAGAAGCTCCACCAGGCGGCCATCGCGGCGCTGACCGACGCGCACGAGATCGCCGACTACGACGCATCGGCCGGCTGGACCTGACGCGATGCTGATGCAGGTCAGATCCGGCTTTGCCATGGGCGGCAAGCGGGCGCTGGGCACGATCGGCTTTCATGACAGCGCGATGGCCGCGGCAAGCTCGGTCTCCATGCCAGCCGGCATTGCGGCGGGCGACCTCGCTGTGTTGTTCGACTTCGCCCTCGATACCTCAGTGCCGACCGATGCCACGCCGTCGGGTTTCACGGCGATTGGGACATCGCAGACGTCGCTCAACGGCGGCATCGGCATCCGATGGAATCAGTCGTACAAGGTGCTCACCGGCGGTGAGACGACGGTCACCGGCATGTCGGCTTTCCTGGTGGCGAAAAACCTGCTGGTGTTCCGCGTCACCGGCGCCGGCTCATGGGGGGCGCCGGCGTCGATCGGCCAGGAGGTTGGCCAGTATGGCGGCACCATGGCCAGCGACAAGACGGTGACGGTAGGGGTGGCTCCGCTGGTCGTCCTCGGCTGTATCTTTGGAGGGGCATCGGGCGATCTCGATATGTCGCCGGCGGCGACCGCCGAGCAGAACCTCGACGCGGATAGCCAGGGATGGCTGAACAGCGGATACATCATCTACAATTCCGCGCCGTCGGATAATACCGTCGGGTCGACCGACGATGCGACCGATTTAGCCGTTGCCGCGTTTTACATTCCCCTGGTGTGAGCGGGCGCAAGCATGGCAGACGGCAATCGCGTTACTGAGGCCGGCGACCGCCGCATCACCGAGGCCAGCGACGTCCGCGTCACCGAGGGGCTGTTCGGCGGCACGCTTGCCGCAAGCGGCGTCGGCGCCACGAGCATCGTCGGCGCGGCCATCGGTGCCGGCACCATCACCGTGAGCGGGAGCGGCGTCGCGACGCTTGCCGGCGCCTCGACCGCAGCCTCGACCGTCGCGGCATCTGGCCTCGGCGATGCCAGCCTGGCCGGTGGTGCCATCTTCGCGGCGACCGTCTCGGCATCCGGCCTCGGCGCCGTGTCCATGGCCGGCACGTCGTTTGCCGCCGCCGATCTTGCCGCCAGCGCGACGGGCGCCGCCTCATTGGCGGGGGCATCGTTTGCCGCGGCGACCATCGCGGCCTCGGGCACGGCTTCGGCCTCGCTCCAGGCCACATGGACCGCTGCGGCCGATCTTGCTGCCTCTGGCACCGGAACAGCTACGATCGGTGGGGCGTCGACCGCAGCGGCAACGATCACGGCCGCCGGGACCGGCTCGGCCGACCTGGTCGGCGGCGACGCTAACACCGTGCTCGACGCATCGGGCGCCGGGGCTGCGAGTTTTGCTGGATCGTCGATCGCCGAAGCGGCCATCGCGGCGTCGGCGACGGGCGCTGCGACAATGGCTGGAGGCGCCACGGCCGCAGCGGTGATTGCCGCGTCCGGCACGAGCGCCGTCAGCATGGCTGGCGCGAGCGTGGCGGCAGCGACCATTGCGGCCTCTGGAGCCGCGACGGTCACCCTCGACGGCGTGCACGTCCTGAGCGGCGACATCGCAAGCGCTGTATCCTCGACCGTCAGCTTGGCCGGAAGCATCATCGCCGAGGGCGCGCTGTCGGCGGCCGGAACGTCGGGCGTCGACTTGGCGGGGGTCGCAATTGCGACCGGAACCCTGGCAAGTGCGGCGACGGGCGCTGCGACCATCGTTGCATCGGTCATCTCGGAAGCGAGCATCACCGCCGACGGCGCCGGCGCGGCCACCCTTGCGATCTCCTCGACCGCCGCCGCCGACATCGCCGCCACGGGCGCCGGTGAGGCGCTGCTGGTCGGCTCCGTGCTGCAAGGCAGCGATCTCGCGGCCTCGGGGACTGGCACGGGCGCTCTGCAAGGCAGCGCCGTCATGCCCGGCGCCCTCGCAGCGGCGGGAACAGGCGCCGGTGCTTTTGCAGGCTCGTCCATTGCCGACGGAGCGCTCCAAGTCTCGGCGACGGGCACCGGCGCACTCACCGGCTCGAGCACCGCGGAAAGCGCGTTGGCCACGACGGTGGCGGGCGTCGGAACGTTCGTTGGAGCCTCGACGGCGGCGGCCAGCGTGGCGGGCGTGGGCCTCGCAAGCAGCCTGATCGTCGGTATCCCGGTCCGTCGACATGGCGACAGCCCGGCCGCGCGCCTGGTCCGCCGCAAGGGCGACACTATGCTGCTGCGCCGCGCCGGCGAGGCCACCACGATCACGCTCAAGGGCAAGCTGGTCACCACCGGCACGACGGAGAGCACGGGCGGCAGCACCGACCAGCGCCGCAATGCCATCCGCATCGGGCCGACGGAAATTGAAGCCTCGGCCTGGTCCGATCCCTGGCCGCTGGCGACGGACCGAATCACGGTCGAGGGCCGCGAGAAGGTGGTGCGTACCGTGGAACCGCTGCGCATCGGCGACCGGGTCCAGATCTATCTCCTGACCGTGGCGGGCTGATATGGGTGTCACCGTTGTAGGCCCGTCCGTCGAGCAGATGGGGCGGTCCATCGCCAAATGGGTGCAGGACGTCACGATTGACGTCGCGCTGAACAAGGCGCTGCCCGAGGAAGTCCGCAAGGGTTTCGATAACGAGCCGGTGGTTATCACCGATGGCGTCGTGCGGCGCGATCCGCGACAGGTGAAGCCGTTCGGCAAGATCGAGTTCGTGGCGCGGACATCGATCGCCGATGCCGTGCTCTGGGCATTGACTGAATTGCAGAAGAAAAGCCCGGTCCTCACCGGTCGCTATGCTTCGTCGCATACCGTCATGATTAACAACGCCGAGGTGCAAGGAAATATCCGCGTCGCCCTCATGAAGGTGAAGGCAGGCGACAAGGTGCAGATCGTCAACCCGCAGCCCTACGCCCGCAAGATCGAGAGCGCGACGGCAAGCAAAAAGACGGGCAGGCAGAAGCGCCGCGCGTTGAGCAAGCAGGCGAGGGGCGGGGTCTATCGTCCCGTGCTGCGCTCGGTCGTGCAGCGCTGGGGCAAGAGCGTTTACGTCGAGTTCAAGTACGTGAAGCTGAATCTGGGCGTGAAGGTCTGGGGCAAAGCCGGCGGCAAGAGCAAGAACAAGGTGCAGCGTGATCAGGTGTATCCGGCTCTTCAGTTCTTCGTGAAGCCAAGCCAGACGGTGAACTGAGATGGCCGCCGGCGATCCTCTCTACGACGCTTTCCACTTGTACCTGAAGGCCGAGCTCGAAGAGTGCGGCTTCGTCCTGCCGTGGACGGTGAAGGACACCCAGAACACCGCCGCCCGGCCAGATGCCAGCGTGCCCTACGTCGATTTCGAGATCACGTCGGCGGGCTCGCCGCAGTTCACGACAGGCGCTCCCGGCTACAACCTCCATCAGGAAACCGGCCAGATCATCATTGCGTGGAAGGTCCCGCTCGGCGGATACGTCGGCGACGTGAACCATCAGCAGCTTGCCGGCCTCTACAGCAGCCGTCTTCACAACCGCTGTCTCTCCACCTTGCCCGACCGCAATCGCTTCACTTGCGAAGACCGCCAGGTCCGCATCCACACGCCTGTCCGCATGGGCACCGGTGAGGATGAGGGCGGCATGTGGGTCGAGACGATGGCCGTTTCCTACGAGCGATTCCCTATCGGATAGCCCGACCGCCTTTTCCTAATCGCGTCCGCCAGCGCGTCCACCAGCCGCCCCTCAACCGGGCGGCTTTTTCGTGCCCGGAAGGAGCCACGCGCAATGGACAGCGCAAACAAGCAAGACGCGATCATCGCGGAAGTCACGCCCGGCACGACGCCATCTTCGCCGGCATTCCTACTGCTTCGATCGACCAGCATCAGCCGCTCGGCGACTCGCGTTCGCGTTCGCTCTCCCGAGCGTCGCGCCGACCGCCGGGCATCAACCATGGTCGCCGGCAATCACACGTACTCTCTGACGATCGTCACGCCGTTCGTGCGTGATGCCGCGACAGACGTTCTGTGGGCGTCGCTGCTCAACTCGAGCTTCTCGTCCAACGTGATGAAGGACGGCTCGACGGCCACCTACTTCACCCTCGAGGAGAAGTACGAGGCTGGCGCGACGGACCCTTACCATCGCCACCTCGGCTGCCGAGTCACCTCGCTGTCGATCGACTTCCGACTTGGCGAAGGCGGCACGATGACGTGGACCATCCTCGCGCTGTCGCAGACGCAGGCCACATCGGCTATCGCGTCGAGCACCTACGCCGCGCCGACGCCGAACGTCGCCCCGGTGTCGACGCCGGAAATTTCGGTCTCCGGCCTGCTGGGCCTGTCGTCGCCTGGCGTGACGAGTCTTCGGATGACGATCAACAACAACATGCAGACGCTGCACAAGTTCGGCTCCGCGGAGCCGACCGCGCTCAGCCTCGGACTGTTCGATGTCTCGGGCGCGGTCGACATCTACTTCAGCGCCGCCGCCGACTACACGTCGATGATTCCCTACCTCGCCGGCTCGACGATCGCCCTCGTGTTCGGTTCGTCCAGCGGCAACAAGGACCAGTTCGACATGCTGGAGGTCGACGGCTTCGACCCCATCGTCGGCGATCCCGGCCCGACGGGCGTGCACATCGAGAGCATCAGCTTCATGGCCCGCCATGACGCCTCGGATGGCTCGGCATTCAAACTGACCCGGAACGTCTCGTGAGGACATGGCCATGAAGCTGCTCATCACCGCCAAGTTCCATGTCTTCGTCGACCAGGGCAAAGGCAAGCGCGAGGCGCGCTTCGACTACGCGCCCGGCATGGTCGTCGACGCCGAAGATCTACCCGAAGGCCACACGGCCGAGGGCGAAAGCGGTTGGATCACGAAGGGCCTCGCGCGTGATGCCGCGCAACCGGCGCCAATGCCCGCGCTCGAAGCGCCCGCCGTCGAAGACGACCCCGCCTAGCACCACGAAATAACCGCCAGACCAAGAAGACCAAACCCGGCCGGGAGACCGCGCCGGCTGCATTGACGTGCCCAAACCACGGCAATGCGGGGAGCCCGCTGTCTGGCGGCAGCGGCTCCCCATCGCAACCCCAAAACGACAAACCGCCAGGAGCCGTCATGGCTGACACGCCGAAATTCAAGTTCAAGGGCCTCGACCATCTGAAGCGCAAGCCCGACATCGAGGGCAAGACCGGAGCGGTGTTCCACATCGCCGGTGACCGCTGGATCCGTATGACGGCCACAACCGACAACAACCCGAAGTGGGTTGCCTATCGCAAGGTCTATACCGAGGGCGTCCGCCGCCTGGCCAGCGCCGAGGTGAGCGACCAGCGCTTCCGCGAGTTCGTCGTTCCTCTGTGGGTCAATGCCTGCTTCATGGACTGGGGCGGCGGCTGGGTCGCCGACGACGGCAACGGTGGCGACATCGAGATTCCCTTCTCGCCGCCGGCCGCGATTGCTGCGCTCATGGAATACGATGACGTCTACGAGCAGGTCGCGGCCATCATCGGCGACCACAAGAAATTCCGCGACGAGCACGTCAAGGTGGTCGTCGACGCGGCGGGAAACTGATTCGCTGGGACAGCGACAACTCTCTCGGGCTTGAGGTTATCCGAGCCGCACGGGACGTCAGCAAGCCTTTGACGCCCGCGCAGGAAACGTTGCTGCTGTCCCGGCCAGTTCTTCCCGATGAGGCGCTCCCGTACTGGGAGGCCTTTCAGTATCTCAACCGCGACCGCGACTTCGACTACGTCGCAATGGGGCCGCGGTTGCCGCGCATCATCAAGCGCGGCGCCATCCGAGCCGATGGAAAGCGCCGCGGCTACACGCTCGATGCGCTGGACGATTTCGTCGAGATCGTCGCCGGCATCGACGACGCCTTTGTGGCCGAAGGCGTCAAGACCGCTTCCAAGCAAGCGAAGTTGGACAGGGACAAGGCGGACAAGAACCGCGGCGCTACTTCAGCCGGAGGCCAGGGCCACCGTCGCGGCTCTGACCAGCGTCCAGAAAGATGACCCCAGCGGTCTCGAATGCGGTCTAGCCTCGGCAGAGCAAGTCGCGACGTGTAGAGGCGGGGTGGTGCCGGGCGCGGCAGGCTCCTAGACAAAAATAGGGCGGCTCCGAAAGGGCCGCCCTTTTCGTTGGCGAGAGCGTCGAGGTGTTCCGCATGGCCAACGACGAAGTCAAAACGATTCGAATCGTCGTTGACGCATCCAAAGCCGTCGACGGCGGCCGCGCTGCGCAGCGTGCGCTCGACGATATCGAGAAGAACACCAGCCAACTGAGCAAGGCCATCTCCGGCCTGGAGAACACCTTCCGCAACCTGTTCGCCGGCTACCTGGGCATGCAGGGACTGCGGATGCTCGGTCAGACCGCCGACGCCTTCATCCAGCTCCAGAACTCGTTGCGCGTGACGGGCCTCGAAGCCGAGCAACTCCGTATCATCCAAGACCGATTGTTCCTGTCGGCCAACAAGAACGGCGTCGAGGTGCAGGCGCTGGGGCAGTTGTTCAGCCGCCTCTCCATCTCGCAAAAGGAACTCGGCGCGTCGTACGAGCAGATGTTGCGCTTCGTCGATGGGGTCACGGCTTCACTGAAGGTGCAGGGCGGATCGACGGAGTCGGCGAAGGGCGCGTTGCTGCAGCTCGCGCAGGCGATGGGTTCGGGCGTCGTCAGAGCCGAAGAATTCAACTCAATTTTGGAAGGCGCACTTCCGATCGCCCAGGCCGCGGCCAAGGGTATCGACGGGATGGAGGGGAGCGTCTCGAAGCTGCGCGCGGCAGTCGTCGCGGGGACGGTGACTTCGCGGCAGTTCTTCGACGGCGCGCTCAAAGGTTTCGCGGAAACCGAGAAGATGGCCGAGGGCATGGCCCTCACCACGCAGGCGGCGTTCGTCATTCTGCGCAACGGCTTCACGCATCTTGTCGGGTCGCTCACTGAGGCGAGCGGCGGAGGCGGCGTGCTCGCTAAAGCCATCGCGTCTGTCGGCCGCGAAATGGACCAGCTTGCGCAACGGCCGGACATCGTGCGCGGCATCAAAGAGGCTTTCGACGCCGTCAGCGCGGCGATCGACGAGGCGCTCGCGAAAATCCAACAGTTCGCCGGGTGGCTGTCGAAGATCATCGGCGAGGCCGGCCAGTTCGCGCGCAGTCAGACTATCACCGACATTCGCGACAGCATCCTGCCGCAATGGGACAAGGACATCTCCGCTCAGCGCACGGCGGTCCTGAAGGCCGAGCGCAACGTGCAGCTTCTGGGCGCCGGCGATCGCGCTAGTGGCCTCTCGGCGGACAGCGGACAGCGATACTTCGCGGCCCAGCAGGAGCAATTCAAGGCGCAAGAGCGGCTTGCCTGGATGGAGCAGCAGCGCCAAGGCCAGGTCGACCGGCTCGCCCGCATCGAATACGAGCCAACACTGAACGCTTTGCGCGGCAACGCCGGCCCGCAGGCGCGCGGCGTGCCTCGCTCTGTGACGCTGCTGCCGGATGGCGGCGGTGGCGGTGCGGCCGCAGCGGCCGGCGGTGGCAAGGCGGCGGAGAACGCGGCCGAGAAGTACGCCGAGCTCATCGCCAAGCTCAACAACGCCCGCGAAGCCCAGAACGCCATGACGGATGCCGCGCGCAATGGCGACGTGGCGTTCCAAGAGCAGCAGGCGACGCTCGATGCGCAGCAGAAGCTGCTGGAAATCTACGGCCTGAAACTCGGTTACACGAAGCAGCAGCTCGCCGAGGTCCGCGACCGACTGCTCGATATCGCCCAGGGCAAGGCGGCGCAGACTTTTAACGAGGGCACGACCGCCCTTGAGAAGAACAACGTCCTGCTCGAAGCGGAAATCAAGCTCCGCAACGAACTCCCCGAGACGCGGGCGAAGGAACTCGCCGTCATCAAGGCGACGCAGGACGCCGAGAAGGCCGGGTCGTCGCTGAAGGCGAGTGACGTCGAGGCCCGCAAGACCGCGATCGAGCAGAACGAGAAGCTGAAGGCGCAGCAGGAGGAATTGAAGCGGTCGGCCGAACTCTGGACCGAGCCATTGAAGCAGGCTCTGCGGGATATCCAAAGCATCGGCGCCGACGCCTTCGACAAACTGCTGGAGAGCGGCAAGATCAGCTTCGAGGAGTTGCAGACGACCTTCATGAGGATCATCCGCCGCATGGCTGCGGAGTTCCTCGCGCTCGCCACCATCCGGCCCGTCATGTCGGTGCTGGTCAATGCGATCTCGCCGTCCATGGCGCAGTCGATGGGGCTGGGTGGCTCGTCTTCGATGGGCGGCGGCTTGCTCGGCGGTAGCGGAGGTGGCGGACTGTTTTCACCGGGTTGGTCAAGCACTCCGATCTTCGGCGGCATCGACGATGAGATCGCGGCTTGGTCGGCCTACGGCACGTCGGCGCAGAACGCTTTCAGTTTGTCGAGCATGACCTGGGGTCAAGCTGCCGGCATCGGTGGTGGCCTTCTCGGCATGGGTATGGGCGTCAATTCGCTGCTCTCCGGTGGCGGGTCGACCGGGTCAATCATCGGCGGTGCTGCTGGCATCCTTGGCGGCGGACTCGGCATTGCAGGCGCGCTGATGCCTGCGGTGCTCGGTGGCGCCCTTGGCCCCATCGGAATGGGGATTGGCCTGCTCGGCGGCATCTTGCCGGGCCTACTCGGTGGCTCGACACCGCCGACGATCACGAATCAGACCTATGGCCAGCTGCGCTATGGCAGCGGCGGTTGGTTTACCAACGGCGGCGCGTGGGGGCCGTCGGCGAATTCGTCGGCAACGGAGCAGGGCCTCGCCGGGCTCGGCGCGAACATCAGCGGCGTCTTCGGCCTGCTCGGCGGTGTCAAGGACCCGTCGAAGGTCTGGGGCCTGTCGGCAATGAACAAGACCGTGTCCGGGCAGGGCTGGAGCAGCTCGTCGGACAGCGTGTCGCTCGTCGACCCGTCAGGCAACCAGCAGCTCTGGCGGATGAACGAATCGAACATGATGGACACCGGTTCGGCGCAGGTCGCCTACCGGTCCATCCTGGAAGGCGCCGTCGGGGAAATCTCCGAGAACATGCGCAAGGCGATCACGCAGACCGGCCAGACGATGGGCGGCACGAGCCTGCAGGCCATCGCGGAGACGGTCGCCGAGGTGCTCGCGTTCGACGACGCCATCAAGAACCTCGGCAAGACCGTCATTGATGCTGAGAAGGCGGTGAAGGCCGTCGATGACAGCTTCGCGGCGATGTATGCCACGGCCGACAAGTACGGCCTGGCGACGGGCGAGCTCGACGCATCGAAGGCCGCGGCCCGGCTGGGTGTGGCGACCGACTTCGGCAAGAGCATCTCGCGCGGCATCCTCGAAATCACCGACCCGAAGGCCGCGGCGCTGGCCGATCTCGACGACTGGCGCAAGACGATGATCGACAATAACAAGTACCTGCTCGACAACGTCACCGGCGCGCTGGACCAAATCGTCGAGATCGAGAAGCTCTACGGGCTGAAGCGGGCGGAGATCGTCGAGGAGGGCGCGAAGGCGTCGCTCACCGGCCTCGCCGACGTCATCAAGCGGCTGGCCTATGGCGATCTGTCGGGCGCGAGCGCTGCCGATACGCTGGCCGGACTGCAGGGCACCTACAACGCCACGCTGGCAAAGGCCCAGCTAGGCGATCAGACGGCTGTGGCCGGCCTCGGCGGTGCCGCTGCGGACCTCGCCCAGTTCGCCGGCAGCTATTACGGCACGGCCACGCCGACCTATCAGAACCTCGTCGGCGGGCTCCGCGGCAGCCTGGCTAACGTCTATACGGCGCAAGGCGGCACCGATCCGCTCATCGCGGCGCTGGCGACGGTCTCCGCACAGTTCGCGGCATCCGAGCAGGACAACGCCGAACTGAAGGCTGAGATGGAGGAAGTCACGACGGCCGTTACGATGCTGACCGAGAAGCTGCAGCGCCTGCTCGACAAGATGGCGGCGTGAAATGCCAACAGCCGCAGAGTACGAGTATCTCGTCCGGTTCAGCGAGCCCGCGGCGCCGTCGACCTGGTACTACATCGGCCACACCACCGGCCGGTCGACCAGCAGCGGCGATACGCCGGCGAGCACCTACGTCCCGCCGAGCCTCGGCAGTCCGCCAGGGTTCAGCCTTCGTCTGTTCGACGGTGTCGACCCTGTGCTCAATCCGCGCGGCTCGATCGGCAGCGTCCTGCTCACCGACCCGACGGGCGTGCTCGACACCTACTGCACGTCCAAGGTGACCGACGGCGGCATTCTCGAATTGAGACGAGCCGCGCGCACCGATCCCCCGGCCAACCTGTCGACCTTCTCGACGATCGCCACGTTCGCCACGGCGGGTGTTCGCTACGGCCACAACACGAAGGAATTCAGGCTCCACAATCTTGGCCGCATCCTCGAATCGTCGCTCCTGCATGACAACAGGTACAGCGGCGAGGGCGGCGCGGGCGGTGACGCCCAGCTCAAGGGGCAGATCCGCCCCTACGGCATCGGCCCTGTCTTCAACATCACACCGAAGCTGGTCAACGCGACGGAGAAGATTTACCAACTCTCCGACTCGGCGATCTGGGCTATCGCGGCCGTCAAGGAAGGCGGAAGCGCTCTTGGCTACGGCACCGATCGCGCGAACTATGCGGCGATGGCCGCGAGCGCGCCGGCGGCCGGCGTTTACGATAGCTGCTTTGCAGAAGGCTACATCCGCCTCGGCAGTTCGCCGACGCTGCCGATCACCGTCGACTTCACCGGCGACACCGAGCCGAGCGTGCCGTACCTGCTCCGCGGCAACATCGCGAAACGCATTGTCACTCGATCGGGAACGGTGCTCACCAGCGGCCAGGTCGACAGCACGGCGCTCTCGGCGCTGAACACTGCGAAGTCGGAAGACTGCGGCTTCTACTGGGACAAGGAAATCACCAAGGCCGCGGCGCTGACCGAGGTCATGCAGAGCATCCTCGGATACTGGTACGTCAACCTTTCCGGCTCGCTGATCCTCGGATACATGACGGCGCCTGGCGCTTCGCCAGACGTCACCTATGCGTTTCCCGACGTCGTCGGCGAGCCGCAAATGATCGAGGGCGTGCGGCCGCCGCGGTGGAAGACCTCCGTAGCCTACCAGCGCAACTACACGATCATGGACCGCAGCAAGGTCCCATCGGTGACGGATGCCGTCGCGCAGCTGCTGGCCGAGGATGCTCTGTGGGAATCTGATGCTGACGGCACGGTCTATTCGGCAAACCCGACATCCTACGAGAAGCGCGTCTTTGCCGGTTTCGACAATTCGACCGACGCCGCCGCCGAGGCCGTGCTGCAGCAGGCCATCTTCGAGGACCCGCCGGAGCTTTGGCAGGTCCAGATCCGCACAGACCCGTTCACGCTCGCCGGCTATCTCGGCCGGCCGATCGGCATCTCTGGATACACCCGCTACAGCTGGAGCAACCCGCGGGTGTTTCGTCTGGTCGGCGTCGACTGGGGTGCCGATCTAATTCCGACCGCGATCCTGTGGGGTTGAGCCGATGGCTAATGCGCTCTTCCTCCAGCCGTACTGGTCGGACCTCGCCACGATCTCGGCCTCGACGACATCGGGCTCGCTTGCGGCGTCGAACATGCAGACCGCGGAGCCGACGCAGCTGTGGACCAGCACGGCCGGCAGCGGCAGTTACATCGATCTCGATTTCGGGGCGAGCGGCGCCATCGCGGCAACGGCGCTGGCGCTCATCAACCTGTCGATCGCCAACGGCAACACGATCAGCGTCTTTGCGTCGAACACGTCGAACGCGCATGCGCGCGCCGGCTCCGGCGCCACGCTGGTCTCGGCTCAGTCGCCGTACCCTGGAGCCAAATCGACCGAGGCCGGCTGGCCCTATCACATCGGCTTCGCGAAGTGGAGCAACAGCACGGCCTATCGCTATTGGTCAGTCGTATTTCCGACAGTGACGGGCAGCAGCGTGTCGGTCGGCCGCCTCATGCTCGGCGCCTACCTGCAGCCGACGCTTAATCTCGATCAGGACATCGGACGCGACTACGTCTCGGCCGACATGCGCGAACGCACGGCCTACAACAAGGCGATGCTGGCGCGGCGCGGCAACACCGCCCGGCTCTGGACTATCCTTTACAGCCATGTCGACGAGGCCGAGGCCGAGCGCGGGTTCGCAAAGCTCGCCCGTCTCCGCGGCAATGGCGGCGATTTCTTCTTCACGATCGATCCCGACGAGACGACGTATTTCCCCGAGTATTCGATGCAATGCACGATCGAGGGACTGTCTATGC
>ERZ650311.928-NODE-928-length-15997-cov-10.967068_pt1 | contig 15997 bp, 12 predicted proteins | sample MGYA00376247_ERZ650311 | MGnify/ENA primary metagenome ERZ650311 (study PRJEB26733, sample SAMN07839324) | wastewater metagenome | biome: small river; feature: stream; material: water | place: USA: North Carolina | collected 2016-07-28 ... | reverse complement strand
GGGACGTCAGGCTTACGGCGGAACATCTACCTATATTCCAATCAAGGTAAACCAGGCTGGCGTTATTCCAGTTATCTTCGCATCATCACTTTTGTACATCCCATCACTTCTCGTGAACTTCACTAATAGCCAAGCTGGTTGGGCTGTATGGATTTCACGTAACTTGGTTCGTGGCGATCACCCTATTTACATCGCTGCCTATGCAACTTTGATTATCTTCTTTACATACTTCTACGTTGCAATCACATTTAACCCAGATGAGGTTGCGGATAACATGAAGAAGTACGGTGGATTTATCCCAGGTATTCGTGCGGGTCGCCCAACATCTGAGTACCTCACATATGTTCTTTCACGTATTACAGCGCCAGGATCTCTCTACCTTGCACTCGTTGCGATTATTCCAATCATCGCGCTCGTTGCATTTGGAGCATCACAGAACTTCCCATTCGGTGGAACTGCGATTCTGATTGTGGTCGGTGTTGGTCTCGATACTGCAAAGCAGATCGAATCACAGCTCCAGCAGCGTTCATACGAAGGCTTCCTTAAGTAATGCGCCTCGTCCTGGTAGGTCCACCAGGTGCGGGCAAAGGAACACAAGCTCAATTCCTAGCCGCGCACTATGGCATCCCGCATATCTCTACTGGAGATATCTTCCGTGCAAACCTCAAGGAGAATACTCCGCTTGGTCAGGAAGCTAAGGGCTACATGGATGCAGGTCAGCTAGTTCCTGATTCAGTGACCAATGCAATGGTGAAGGATCGCCTCACTTGGGACGATGCTGCTAATGGTTTCTTGCTTGATGGCTTTCCACGCAATGTTGTTCAGGCTGAAGTCTTGCGTGCAATTCTCGCGGAAAAGCGCACTCCACTCGATGCAGTTCTTGAACTCTCTATTCCAAATGAGTTAATCATTGGTCGCCTCTCATCACGTCGTACTTGCCGCGCTTGCGGCGCTCCATCTGGTCCAGAGGCAACTGCATGTTCTGCATGTGGGGGAGCCGATCTCTACCAACGCGAAGACGATAAGGCTGAAGTTATTGCAAAACGCCTCGATGTCTACGAAGAGCAGACAGCGCCAATCATTCACTTCTATCGCACTGAAGGTTTGCTCATCACTATCGATGCAGATGGCGAAATCGCAGAAATTACAGATCGCGCTACAACTGCCTTGGCTCGCGTTAAAGCCTAATTAAGAGCAGATAATGGCAATCCAAATCAAGAACCTTGATCAGCTCAAGGTAATGCGCCGCGCAGGTTTGCTTGTTGGTCAGACTCTTCAAGTACTTCGCGAAAACATCAAGGTCGGAATGACTACTGATGCACTTGATGCCATTGCGTCCGCAAATATTAAGCGCGGCGGTGGAACTTCAAACTTCCTTGGTTACCACGGTTACCCGAAGACTATTTGCGTTTCAGTCAACGACGAGATTGTTCACGGAATTCCTGGCCCACGAATTCTTAATGATGGCGATGTTGTCTCAATCGATTGTGGTGCAATCATTGAAGGCTGGCATGGTGATGCCGCATTCTCGATCGGTCTTGGAAATGTTGATCCGGAAGATCAGAAGATGATGGATGTCTGCGAAGAATCAATGTGGCGTGGAATCGCAGCGGGTTCTGAAAATGCACGACTTTCAGATATTGGCCATGCAATTGAGCAGTACATCAATTCGCAAGGTAAGTATGGAATTTTACGTGAGTACGGTGGCCATGGAATCGGCACCGAGATGCACCAAGAGCCCCATGTTTTGAACTTTGGCCGCAAAGGTTTTGGCCCCAAGATTGTCTCTGGCTTGGCTCTTGCAATCGAACCGATGATTACTCGCGGCAGTGAGAAGACCAAGGTGCTCGGCGATGATTGGACTGTTGTTTCAACCGATGGATCACGTGGTGCTCACTTTGAAAATTCATATGTCATCTGTCCAGATGGGAAGCCATTTGTGCTCACCGCTATCGATGGTGGCCGTGAAAAGCTTGGTTCGCTCGGATTTGAAGTCTCTTCTCTGCTCGACTAGGGCAATCACCACCCCGTAAACTCGCCGCATGGAGAGAAGAGCATGAGCCACCAAGATCAGGTGGAGTTTACGCTCTGGCTCCGCGAAAATCAGAAAGCATTCCTTAAGGCCGCCAAGGTCATCTGCTTCGATACCCAGAATGCTGAAGATGTTCTGCAAGAGGCGCTTACCGATGTTTACAAGCGCTGGTCGAAGATTCGTGACCACGATAATCCTGAGGCGTATTTGATGCGTGTGATGGTGAGCAAGCATGCCGACATGCGTCGAAAGTGGCTACGCAAGCAGCAGGAACTTGAAACATCGTGGGATTTAGCTGAGAACATTCGCGACATTGCCGATCAAACCGATGATGTGACGCAACGATTATTAGTTCAGGCAGCCCTTAAATCTCTTACAGCTGTTCAGCGTGCGGTGCTGGTTCTGATTTATGACCATGGCATGGTGCTTCGTGAGGTTGCCGATGTTTTGCAGATTCCTATGGGTACTGCTGCATCACACTTGGCTCGCGGCAAGGCCGCAGTCGCTGCATATGTAGAGTTAGTGCCTGAGTTGGAGAAATCGGCAAGCAAGGAGATTTCATCTCCACTGAATAACGTCCGGGAAATTGAAATAGTTAACGCAGAGGTGGTGGATTCCAATGAGTGATATTGATCCGCTTATCAAGCGCGAAATGCAATGGATGGCTGTCAGTGTTAATGACAATCGTGACCTTGCCCCAATAATTATTGCAAGAGTGCGTCGTCAACGTATCCGGAATACCATCTTTGCATTGCTTGCCGTAATCGGAATAAGCGCTGGAAGTATCGGAATTTACGAAGCGTTTAAGTCAACTCCTGTGCAAGTTGTAGGCGGAGTAACAGGAAATAACACCTCAACTCAACCGCAAATTCAAGGTTTGATATCGGATTATCCAGTCACGTGGGAGCAGAGCGTTGGCGATGTATCTGCAATCAGTGGAGCTGGTGGAATTGGTGACACCCTCGGAGGTTTAACTGCAGTCGGATTGAAGATTTCTTGGGAACGTTGTGGAAAAGAACAATGCCCTGTGACATGGGTTCTCTCAGTTGAAAACAACACTCAAGATCTCGTCTCGACTTCTCCATCATTAGGAATTTTTAACAATCACACACCGCTTGTCAGTGACTCACGCCCAACAACAGTTCTTCCTGGAGGCAAGGCGCTGTTGGTATTCACCTTCCCTGAGTTTAAGGATGTCCTTAAAGTCGATGCAGGTGCGTCTTGGCAGTGGAATTGGTACCTCGCTCAGCTGCGATAAAGCTAGCGATGACCACGATTGACTGATTCACCCCTATAAATGCCGCGCTCGAGCGCATAAATTGGCCCCATAACTGCGGTGAGAGTCGTAGAGCCAGAGATGGCATATTTACTCATATTGGGGGAAAAGTGAAGAAGATTCTTGCGGGGCTCTCTGCCCTTGCTTTATTGGCGGGAACAATTGCAACTGGAATCACATCGGCTTCAGCTGCAACTATCCGCCTACCAAAGACTGCGATGCCTGCATGCGTGCAGCAGAACGGTATCTATTGCGTTGAGTCTGTAACTCTGCAGACAGCGTCAGGTCAGAAGATTCCTCTGGTCTGGGTTCCATCAGGAGCTGAAGTTCCTGCGAAGAAGACTCCATCCGACTTCTTTGCCCCAGTAGCTCGCCTTGATAAGAACAACAAAGTTATTGATAACAACTGGTGGCTTTCCCAGTATCAGCGTGATGTTCTGACATCAGGCAAGATGGTTGTCCAGGATCTCTCTTCACTTTTGAACACCCCAAACCACCCAGAGCAGGGTGCAAAGTACGACCCAACAACAAAGAAGTACGACATCAACAAGCCAGTTGATTCATATGCCTACACAATCGATTGCTGGGATCAGACAACTCGCTCAACTTCTAAGAAGACATTCGCTGATTGCTTCAAGGGATCAGTTGCATTCTTGCTCGACAACGAAGTGAAGTTCTTCTTCTTCTACCCAACAGCGGCAGAAGCAGCTAAGCAGGCAGCTGATTTCGCAACAGCTAAGTACATTGATCTCGCCGAGCTCTCTGCACTTCAGCAGCGTCCAGTATGGGGGACAACATACGATGCAACAGCGAAGACATTTAAGGAGACAGAGGGAATCATCATTCCTATCTGGGTTACTCAGAATGCTTTGATCAACGGTTGGGCAGTTGCAGGAACTCCTGCTGCAGCACCCGCTGGTGATGCCGCTGCATCAACTACAACTACACCTACAACTGAGAGCGGAACAGCAGAAGCGAAGGAACTCGCTGCAACTGCGCCTCTTGCTCCAGCACCAGGTGTTGCAGTGGGTACTCCAACTGAAGCAGGCCGCGCTCTTCCAGGACGTTGGACTCACCCAGATTGGCAAGGCCTTAACCTCGGTTCACTTGGTTATGACGGACTTTATGTCGATGCCAAGGCTGCAAACGAGTTTGTTTCAAGCATCTTGATGACAGACGTTGTTCCAGTACTTACCAGCGCAGATAAGAAGACAAGCCTCGCTGGCCAGGTTGGTAACAAGAACTACGCAGCTTCACTTGATCCAGATATCACAATCTCAATCAAGGTTCGCATCGGCGATATGAAGACAGGCGTAACAGTCGCAGTCGGTACATCAATCACTGTTGATCAGACATCAACAGGTGAGTACAACGCAATCACAGTGACCGGTTCACCTGTAACTGTTCCTCTTTCAGCAAACGTCAAGGATTGCACAGGCGAGACAGGTGTCTCAAAGGCAAATGTTCGCCAATTCCAGATGATTGCCCTTGCACAGAACGATGATCAGACCGGCTTCGGCGTCGAAGGAACTTCAGGAGATATGTACGTGGGCTCCAATGGAGTCTGCGGACTTTCAACTCCAGTCTGGAATAACGAGACCAAGGAATTCACATGGCAAGCAGCCGCTCCTCACTTTGCACCAGATGGCGTGACAGTGAACAAGGGCTTCTACAAGGCCGTCATTCCTGTAAATGATGCGAAGCTCCTCTGGGGTCTCGAGAATCCAAACGATGCTGCAACAGCTCTCGAAGTCTCTATCACTACAGAAGCTGGTGGATCATCTGCGGCGCTTAAGAACGTTTCAGTGAAGAACGGCAAGATCATCATTGATGTATCTGGCTTCTCTTACTCACGTCCAAAGCTCCGTATTGCACTTAAGGCAGGCTGGAAGCCAGGTAAGGCGATGCTTAACAAGACAACTATTACTTGCGTAATGGGTAAGACAGTTAAGAAGATCACCGCTGTGCAGCCATCATGCCCAAAGGGTTACACAAAGAAGTAACCACCTCCTCCAAGAGATAAATGCGATAGCTGCCTACTGCGAGACCATTCGTAGGCAGCTATCGCATCTCTAGTTTTCTCTCTAGTTTTGTGAAAAGGTGATCGTGAAGAAGTTCCTCGCTGTTCTTGTAGGTCTGGCTTTCGTATTTGGAACAACAACATCAGTTCGCGCTGCTGATATTCCAGATGAGCAAATGTCCATGCCTCGTCCGCCGGTTGAGAATACGGGCGGATATTCAGGCGCGTATTACGATGATCAGCGCACATTGTTCCGTGCTTTTTCATATGTTGAATCTTGGCCTTCTCAGAATTACTCTGATGGAAGCCAAACTACATGCAAGTCTGCACTTGATGAACCATGCAAGAGTACGAAGTACCTCTTTTTTGAAACTCCGCTTTCTCCATGTTCTGATGTCCGGGTGCGCGATTGCGTAGTAAGTCTTGCGGGCAAGACAGCTGATGGGGATTGGCTTTCAGCTACTTTGATTGAGACAGCCACATCAGCTTTTAAGGGAATAGGCAAAGAATTTATTGACCGCTATAACACGCCTTTTACGGGTGATGTAAAGCGCGGAGTTCCCGATAGCGGATTCATATCAATTTGGAAAATTCCTGGATTGCCCCATTCAAATGGAGATGAGTATCTCCTGATTCCGAAGTTGAATGTAGAGCACCAAGACACATTGGGATCGAAGCCTTCAAATCTCGATGTTGGAGTTTTTCCAATATCTCGAACACCGAGTGCCGGAAAAGAAGAGAAGGATTGTTTCTTATTGACGGCGGACTACTGTTTCATACGTTGGGCGCACCCAGAAGGATCAAGCTTCAAGGTCTCAATCAAGACTGGCTCGAAGATTGTTGGATGGATCCACGGTCGCATCTACGAACCATCAGTATCAAGCTCGAAGTTGTCAGACGGGCAGACGCTAGTAACAGTTGAAGGAAAGGCTATGCGTGTCCCAACTCTAGGAGTATGGGCAAAGAACACTGAACTGCCGAAAGTGCTTGACTCAATGATTGAACAAGAATTTATTGATCGCGGATATACACCTGCCGGAAGCACTCCTTACGGCTGGCCTTCAAAGAATAGAGCCGACCTTGTGACTATCGATGACAGAAACCCATCTTTCAACGAGACTTGGTTTGCGCGTTACCTCTTATGGGTGCAAGTAGCAAAAGACAAGGCATATGCCAATCCGTCAACTTGGTCATTCCGAAGCATGGAAGATACCGGTATGTACTGGCGATGCATCGCTGAATCAGGTGTTTCTGGAATGGTGACAACTAATTCAAATGCATATCTAGCTGGTCCTCCAACATTTAGTGATGGAGTGCTTTCCTACAAGGTTTCATCACCACACTATGACTCAAAGGGTGCGGTTCAGGTCGGTACATACGACTTGGCTATTCGCTCCGATGTTGCTCGATGTATCTACGGATTTACAAGTGCTCCAATTCAGGCCTCAGTCAGCATTGTTTATGACGATGGTCAGAGCAAGAGCGCAACGACTGTTGTGTCAGAGAAGGACAATTGGCTCCGCTTGTCTGCGAAGGGATTCACTTACTCAAGCCCGACCGTGAAAGTTTCGCTTACTCAGGCCGGTTCTAAGCCATCAACGTCAGCAAAGACCACAATCACCTGTGTAAAGGGAAAGACTTCTAAGAAGGTAACAGCAGTAAATCCAAAGTGCCCGACCGGTTATAAGAAAAAGGCCCAATAATGAAAAAGTTCTTAGCCGTTGCGGTTTCAACAGGAATTTTCCTGTCTGGTTTTACTGCACATGCATCAACCCGCATGAATCTGAATGATCCTTCAATTGGCATCTTGATTGTAGAAAATACAGAGTTTGTAACCAGCTCTCCCAATCTGATGGCACAGACCACAACTAATGAAGGTGACCGTTTTTACCTTTGCAAGACTCTCGATGATGATCGCTGCACAAATGGTCGCAATCTTCGCTCTGTTTCCTTCCTGCCTCCATGCTCAGAGAGTATCGATGTGAACTGCATTCTCTCGCTTTATGCAGTTGATGAGAGCGGGAAGAAACTTGAAGGAACCTTTAACAGATACGTCTCTGAGGGCTCATCGCATGAGTATCCAGCAAATCCAAAATACAACTTACCTCAAGGTAAGGGACAAGGATCGATCTGGAATATTCCTGGCCTCAAGAACAGTGCGGGGAATGAGGATTACTACCTCGGCGCATATTTTGAATCGTGGGCCTCATATGGCGGTGGAAGAATATTTGAAAACTTCTACCCATCAAGAATGATTACCACCGTTTCTCCTGTCGAAACAAAGCTAGGTGCTTTTGGTAGAAATACCCCTCTCGATTCAACACAGAAGAGCAATGATGGCTCTCCAAATGGTGGAGTTGGATATTCCAATAGTTCACAGGACCAAAGTTGGTCTGATTGCGTAGTTACCGAAATTGGTAAGTGCTATATGCCAGCAGATTTTCCAACGGGATATCGCTTTGGAGTAACTCTGAAACTTGGAGCCACTCTTAAGGGCTGGTTCCATGGTCGTATTTACAAGCCGACCATCAATGTGTCGACAGATAAGACTGGAGGCGCTGAAGTAATCACGATTGAGGCACAGCCGGTAGCAGTGCCAACAATCAAAGAGAAGATTCCAACAGAGACTTTATCTACAGAACTCCGCAGCTTTCTTAGCAATAATGAGGTCGGTAATGGATTTGGTTATGTAATTCCAGAATCTTCAGGTGAGGCCGCATTTAATCAAGCCAAACTTTGGATTCCAATGGTTAAGGACAAGGCGACCACTTCACATACTTACTGGGCAGTGAGAACCCTTGAACAGATCAACGATCCCATAATTGCTAATTGCACAAAGAGTGATGGAGCGCTCTCTGGTGTTGTCACAACAAATGCTCTCGTTTATCACTCTGGTCCACCAACATTTGATAAGTCCACACAAAACCTGGATTACAAAGTTCTTTCAACTCACTACGCTGCAAATGGCGATGTTGCCAAGGGCACTTACGACTTAATCATGTCTTCCACAGTTGCTCGATGCATCTATGGATTTACTAATGCTCCAATTAGCGCGAGCCTGACTATCCTTTCCGAAGATGGCTCACCTCAGGTAGCAACCCAAACCATCAATGAGAAGAATGGCTGGCTTACATTGTCAGCTGCTGGGTTTACTTACTCTTCTCCGACAATCGCGGTGAAGTTGACCCAAGACAAGGCTGCAGTTGTAACTCCAACTCCAAAAACTCCTTCTTGGGCGCAAGGATCGAAGGTAACTACCTGCATGAAGGGTAAAGCTAAGAAAACAGTCTCAGGCTTCAATCCAAAGTGTCCCAGTGGATATAAGAAAGTTGCATAGTTATGAAGAAATTAATTCTCCTCCTACTTCTATCTTTGTTGACCTTGCCAAGTATTGCGAATGCTGCTGATTCGACTTCGGAAGTCGGTGAGCAATTTCGAATTACCAATCCAGATGTTTGGTCTGCTGGAGTTCTCATTGATGATTCAGCAGATCTGAAGCGCCACTGGGTTGGGCTTCAGGCATTTACGGGCTTAAAGTCCAATGATTCTGGACAGTTCACCAAAATACATAATTGTTCAACATTTGGTGCGCCAGAATGCGAGCCTGATAAGTACTTCGCGTATCAAGCACTGCTCCCTTTTTGTTCAACTGATTCAACGGCAAATTGTGTTTCTGATTTGACTGCAACGGGCGCAGATGGAAAGTCATATCAGGCGAAATTTGTGGAAGAGTTCCCGGGTAAAACCAAATATTCCTTCGAGGGAAATACAGACGCGGATCTTCCTAATTCCGGGAGTAGTTTTATAGTTTCAATTCCAGATTTACCACACGCCCACGGCGACAATTATTTAGTAGTTGTACAGTTGATTGGAAACAAACTCGGAACTGACTCACGTTTCCGAATTAATCAATTTCGCGCTGGAATATTTGCGGTCACGGTCGAAGATGGAAAATTTAAGGTTCCATTTTCTTCGGATGAGCTTTCACATTATCCAAATGCCTTCCTTGGTGCACGTGCCGCAGATAATTCGGGCTGGGATTATGGAATAAATGCCATGCCTAAATGTGCTCAGATGTCTGAAACCCGTTGTGCCTTGGCCTGGCCGCTGCCCCTTGATGTAAATTTTGAAATGACTCTTCGAATGAAAATTGCAATTAACGGTTGGCTCCATGGGCGGTTACAGGATGCTAAAGCATCCATATCTACGAGTAATAATGGCCTGCAGATAATAAAAATCGGTGGTAAGCCAGTTGTAGTCCCAATTGTTTATAAATCAATTCCTCGGAGTGAATTACCAACCTCCGTAACAGACTTCTATCAGACTACTGCAGACAAATTGAATCTAAACTTCAATTTTGGAAATTCATCAGGCCAGGTGTCTACTTATCGAAACTTAAGCGAATACACGGCACAGGAATTTCCTGAGGCCATAATGTGGTACAAAGCTCTTTCCGATACCGCACCTTATTCTTCAACAGCATGGTCATTTAGAAATATTCAAAATGGCCAACTTGGTAGTGGCTGTGCCACTAGCTCGATTGGATTGACTGGTTTGGTTAGCACAAACTCAAATATGTACGTCGCTCAACCTCCGACCTTCAATCAAGCCAATCAAACTCTTGATTATCAAGTAACTTCGCCGCATTTCCTACCTGATGGATCAGTCTTCAAAGGAACCTATAACCTTGTGATTGATAGTGAATTTGCACGCTGCATCTATGGATTTAGTAAGGCACCCGTGTCTGCAACGATTTCAATCCTCTCTTCAGATGGAACTGAGCAGATTGCAACCACACTGCTTTCAGAGAAAGATGGCTGGATCAGGCTCAGTGCAAGTAATTTCACTTTCTCAGCCCCATTGATCCGCGTGAAACTCTCACAAAAGGGCAAGAAGCTCACTTCGATTCTCTGCCAAAAGGGATCTAGCACTAAGAAGATTTCAGGCTACGCGCCGCGCTGTCCAACCGGTTATAAGAAAGTGGGCTAAGGATGCATATCTTCAGAACTAAATTCATCCAGACGATTCTCGGAATATCGGTTGCATACTTAGGAATAGTCTTTTTGATTTCACAGAGCCCAGCAGGCGATACCGAGGCGATCGATAAGAAGCTCGTATCAATGAGTTCTGATAATCGTCTCGAGATGCTTGTTCAAATCACAGGCGTTAATCCGCTAGAGGGAACAGCCAATGCTCGCGTTCTCCCATGGCCAAACTCTGAAGATATTGGTTACCGCCTTAAGAGTGGTTGGGTTCCAACAGAGAATGTAGATATCGTCGTTGACTCTGTTATCGGTGCAAGCAATGGTGGAAGCAATACCTATTCTTTTGAGGCAGGTAAACCAACCGGCGGATTTGATGTTCAGATTGATGAACAGCCTGGCGCAGGTGCCAAGAGCAATATTAATTGGTACCCACTTGATCAGTACAACTTTGAAGTGCCTATTAGTGCAGTCACAAAGCTAAAGAATGGCGATGAAGTAACTCAGAACATCTTGCCTCTGGATTACACCAAGAGCATCGATACCTTCGATATCAAGATGGTCCATGGTCTTTGGAATGACCCATATCGCACCGTAACAATGGGAGATAAGGAGTCATTCCAACTAGCGGTTGATGAATTCAACAATGGCGAGTCTTCTTCTGTCTTCCAAGCACATCGTTCAAACTCAACAATGCTCTTGGTCGTCATTATTTTGCTATTGATGATCACCGCGATGGCATCGGTTTCAATCATGACCTACATGGTGGTCTCTGGCCAACGTCCTCCAACTCTGAGCTCTCTGACCTGGTCTGCGGCGCTGACGTATTCCTTGATCTCGCTACGTGGCCTGATGCCAGGAGCACCCCCAATCGGCATCTTCGTAGACAAGCTCTTCTACTTCCCGGCTCTCCTCGTGACCCTCGTCTGCTCTTTGTGGGTCTTGGTCACCTGGGTTCGCCGCGAAGACTTCCAGAGCTGACTTTCAATCAATTAGTGTAGGTAAATGAATTTATGAAAAAGTTACTGTATGTACTCTTTATTGCAGGAGTTCTGTTTCCGTCTCACACATTTGCAGCAACAGAAGATGAGCAATGGCCTTTGCCAAATGAATCTGAATATGGCCACCACTCAGTATTGGTACAAGATAACCAGGCGCTTAACAATTCTTATTCAATCCTTACAACATACGAGGGTTCGAATAATTTTATCTGCAACTCCATAAAAGATCCGAAGTGCGCAAATTCAACCCGGGGTGACTATCGCGCCCTGCTTCCTGTTTGCGAATCAGAAGTGGACGTAGATTGCATCGTCAGTCTAGAAGCCATAAATGCCAAAGGTGAAATTTCGCCGGGAAAATTCATTCAATACACGTACAACAATGCTCACCCTAATCGTTTTGAAGGTGATGGAATTTATACCCCGCTCCACGCAAGTGATCCTTCAATCTGGTCTCTCGAAGGTGCGAGTCACTCATTCGGCAGCGAGTATGGCTTAGTTGTAAGTCTTTCTGGAACATTTCAAATGGCAGAAAAGAAGAGAACTGAGAGCTCCTTTTCAATAAGCCTATTCCCAATCAGCAGATTAACCACGGAATATACTCAAAATGATGTGAATGGATATGCTAACTATCCTAAATGTATTGAGCGCTACAGCTCTTTCGGAAATCGATTTGTTGGTTGTGGGGGTGGGGCTCAAGAGTTTGGCCGGTATCGCTGTGCACTTAAAATGATTGAAAGTGCAACATGCCTCCTGCAACACGGATTTCCGGAAGGATTCCGTTTCCGAGTTGAAGTCAGATTAGCGAATGAACCAACAGGAATGTTTCACGGTCGACTCTCTAATCCAACTATAGAGATTTCACCTAAGCCCGTGGGAACAACTATTTCGGTTGAAGCATCCTCTATGCGGGTTCCAATACTTTATTCGGGGGATCAATTTGAAAATCTACCCAGTGAAATTCAGAGTTATTGGAACCAGTGCCTCTCCGATGGCAGTTGTCGAGGTAATTCAAGGCAGATTTCGAATAACTGGAAAGATCCAAAAGGAAGAAATGTGCAAGATTATGCATTACCGTTTGGGGAGAGAGCACTAAAGCTGATCGATCGCTTTGCAAGTAGTGTTAAAGATACTTCTGTCGCTGCGCCCGGAAGCTGGAATATTAAGATGTTAGAAGCCGACCAAATGGAGTCGGCTGCCCAATGTTTTAAAACTAAGAGAGGGTTCCTAGGAGTAGTCAGTACAAATTCCACGTCCTACTCTGAGGGCCCACCTTTATTCCAAGATGGCACTCTTACCTACAAATTAGCATCTCTTCACTTCTTACCTAACGGAGAAGTTTTTAGGGGAAGATACGATTTAATTCTTCGTTCCGACGTGGCGCGATGCCTGTACGGCTTTTCAAGTGCACCAATTAGTGCAAGTGTTTCAGTGATAACCGCTGATGGCCAGAATCAAGTAGCAACGACCGTAGTGTCTGAGAAGAATAATTGGCTCCATCTTTCCGCTGCGGGTTTTACTTTTTCATCACCAAGAATCGAAGTCAGGCTCACTCAAGACTCAGTTCCTCTTCCAAAGCCAGCTGCTACTCCATCGACCACATTTTCCCCCAAAGGCCAAGGTCCAAAGACAATTACCTGCGCCAAGGGGAAGTTAAAGAAGAAGATCACTGGCGAAAATCCAAAATGTCCAAACGGCTACAAGGGAGTGGTTAAATGAAAAAGTTCCTAACAATCCTCATCAGCGCGATGCTAGTAACTTCTGTAGCTGTAACTACTTCTGCCGCCAGCGATGTAGCAATTGATCCATCAACTGTAATGCGTTCTATGGAGCCCAATGCGAATTCGCGCGGAATATTATTCGTTGAAAACATGGATTCACTTTTCGCTCTTGGTCATATTAAGTACACAGATTCTCCAGAAAAGAATTCTGTAGGCGCTCCTCTGACAGCAGAAGAGCGCGATTGGAAGATATGCCCAAGTTGGGGTGACGATTCTTGTGTCAAGAGATACAAATCTACTGTTGATGGATATGTCATCTTAGGAAGCTGTATCAGTTCCAAAGAAATCGGCTGTGTAGAGTCTCTCAGCATTTCTGATTCCACCGGTCAAGTTAATGAGCTCGCTTTAGTTGGACCAGCAACAACTGGCGTGATTGATATTCCGGAGAGTCAGGAATACGGGATCCCTCGCTCAACTTCACGCCCACTGTATCGTGATTCATCTGGTCAGCTCTATATAGTCCGCGCTTCTTTGCGTGTTAGTTTTCCTCCCGGCTCAAATGCAAAAACCTACTTCAATTTAAATGTGGATGTTACGCCTGTAACCAAAGTTGCAAATTCAGAAATTGGAGCGCCCGAGGCAATCAGCCTCCCAAACAACGTTTCCGGCAAGGGAATAGTCACTGTGCGCCCAACTCGTGAAGAGTGCGTGACTATAGATAAAGGTTATTGTTACCAGCCGTTGGTAGCTGACGTAACTTCCAAGTTTGAATTAAAACTTCGTGTGCCAACGGGAGTAAGTGGTTGGATGAACGGACGTCTGGTTGATCCACGTTTTTCGTTAACGCAACTTAATTCAAACTCACAAGTTATCTCTGTTTCAGCAAAGCCTGCTCGGATGCCGATTGCGGGGGGTTGGGCGACGTATGCAGAACTCCCTGAAAACTTTCTGGCAAATCTCTATCCATATTCTCGCCTGATATTCGAAAAGAAAATGCCTGGTTTCTTTGTTTCAAGTCCATCTCAAGGCGATCGCGGATTTAATGAATACGCGGCGTGGGCGCCCTATCTAAAAGATAGGGCAGTTACCTCTGTTACGAATTGGTCGTTTTCAACTCAAGTTAATGCAGGCGTTGATTTTTGCGGAAAGCCGACGAATGCGATCACGGGCGTTGTCGCATCAAATGCTTCTGTGTATTCAAGTCGTCCGCCAACGTGGGATGCGGCCAATTCCACACTTTCATATCAAGTGGCATCTCCGCACTACGATGAAAATGGTAAGGAGAATGTCGGAACCTATACATTGGCGATGTCCACATCAACTATTAAATGCCTCTATGGACAGAGCAACCTTCCGCCAAGTGCGACAATTTCGATTGGATACGGAAACGAGATTGTGAACGTCGCGACGGTCACGCTCAAATCTGATGCAGATTGGGTCTATTTCTCTGCCAACGGATTCCATTACTCGAATCCAACAATCCGAGTTAAATTCTCGAAGAGCGCACCTCAATCTCAGACCCAGGGGATGGGTCAGGCAGGCTCGGCATCTACCTCAAAAATCCAGTGGTGTGCCAAGGGATATGCCAAAAAGAAGGTAGTTGGAGCAAATCCGGTCTGCCCAAAGGGATATAAGAAGATCGCCGACCCGACCATCCGTTAGGCGAGAATCCGGCGTGTCGCCGGTCACAGATGAGGGGCTTTTAGCCGGATTTCCCTTATAAGGGGGCTCTCCCATAGAATCACCCTTCGGTCCAGACGAAAAATCCACAGATTTTAAGGCTGGGTTGAATCGTGTTCGTTTAATTTGATACAGAAATTGGGTGGCGTTACTTGGCTAGCAAAGATGGTGCGATCGAAATCGAAGGCACTGTAGCTGAAGCACTTCCTAATGCAATGTTTCGCGTTGAACTTACCAATGGACATAAAGTCTTGGCTCACATCTCAGGAAAGATGCGTAAGAACTACATCCGTATCTTGCCTGCAGACCGTGTAATCGTAGAACTAAGTCCATATGACCTAACAAAAGGTCGAATTATTTACCGTTACAAGTAAGTAGTTCGCTTACACAAAAGGAAAAACACGTGAAGGTTAATCCAAGCGTGAAGAAGATTTGCGACAAGTGCAAAGTCATTCGTCGTAAGGGTCGCGTAATGGTGATCTGCGAAAATCTTCGTCACAAGCAGCGTCAAGGTTAATTCGTTAACTAAGACAACAAGTAAATAAAAGTACGCGTGATGCGACTTAAGTAGAAATACTTAAGACCCCCGGACCGGTAGGCCGAGGCTCGATAAATATGTCGAGGAGCATCGCGGAGGACCTCCGGATACAGAATGGTTGATTAAATGGCACGTCTAGTCGGTGTCGATCTTCCGCGCGAAAAGCGCATTGAGATCGCACTCACCTATATCTTTGGAATGGGTTTAACTCGTTCCCACGAAACGCTGAAGGCAACTGGTATTTCACCAGATACTCGCGTTAAGGATCTGCAAGAAGCAGAACTCGCACAGCTTCGTGAATACATCGAAGCTAACTACAAAATCGAGGGTGATCTTCGCCGCGAAATCGCTGGTGACATCCGTCGTAAGGTTGAAATTCAGAGCTACCAAGGTATTCGTCACCGTAAGGGACTTCCTGTACGTGGTCAGCGCACACATACAAATGCACGTACTCGCAAGGGTCCACGTAAGGCAATCGCAGGTAAGAAGAAGGTGACTAAGTAATGGCCGCTCCTAAGTCAAAGACCGCTGCCGCAGGTAAGGGCAAGGTAAAGCTCCGCAAGAAGGAGAAGAAGAACATTGCTGTCGGTAAGGCTTTCATCAAGTCAACCTTCAACAACACAATCATTTCAATCACTGATCCAACCGGTGCAGTAATTTCATGGGCTTCATCAGGCCAGGTTGGTTTCAAGGGTTCACGTAAGTCGACTCCATTCGCAGCACAGCTTGCAGCAGAAGCAGCAGCTCGTC
>ERZ650311.927-NODE-927-length-16002-cov-13.168558_pt1 | contig 16002 bp, 14 predicted proteins | sample MGYA00376247_ERZ650311 | MGnify/ENA primary metagenome ERZ650311 (study PRJEB26733, sample SAMN07839324) | wastewater metagenome | biome: small river; feature: stream; material: water | place: USA: North Carolina | collected 2016-07-28 ... | reverse complement strand
TGAACGAACTCTCGGTGATCTTCCACAAGATCGGCATCGACACCCTCGAAGTGCTGAAAGCCGCCGGCACCAAGTGGAACTTCCTGCCCTTCCGTCCGGGTCTGGTCGGCGGCCACTGCATCGGCGTCGACCCGTACTACCTCACCCACAAGGCCGACATGCTGGGCTACCACCCGCAGGTCATCCTGGCGGGCCGTCGCATCAACGACAGCATGGGCGCCTACGTGGCCGAGCAGACCGTCAAGCAGATGATCCAGGCCGGTCACAACATCAAGGGCGCCGAAGTCATCGTGCTGGGCCTGACCTTCAAGGAAAACTGCCCCGACCTGCGCAACAGCAAGGTCATCGACGTGATTCATGAATTGCAGAGCTACGGCTGCAATGTGCGCGTGCACGATCCGGTGGCCGAATCCGCCGAAGCCGAGCACGAGTACGGCGTCAGCCTCTCTGCCTGGAACGACCTGCCGCGCGCGGCCGCCATCGTTGCCGCGGTGGCGCACAAGGAATACGCCGACCTGGGCGTCGGCAAACTGTGCGAAAAGCTGGTGCCGAACGGGGTATTCACCGATGTGAAGAGCTTCTACGACCAGGCCGCGCTGGAAGCTGCCGGGGCGAAGGTTTGGCGGCTTTAAGCGGGAAATGGCGTAGCATGGCGCGCATGAGGAAATTTTTCTCCCTAACCCTGTTGAGCCTCGGCTTGGCAGGGAGCGCGTTTTGCGCGAAGGCGGACGAGTCCGGTGGCATCGATTCCCGGCCACTCGTTGAGCAGGCGCTCGCCTACGAGCATGGGGAAGGCGCTCCCCGCGATCCTGAAAGGGCCGCCGAGTTGTATTGCGAAGCCGTCCGCTCCGGCAACGCGGAGGCGATGTACAGCCTGGGCTGGATGTATGCAAACGGACGCGGTGTACCCAGGGACGATGGGTACGCGGCGACCCTGTTTGAAATGGCGATCGTCAAGGGGCATGCCGGTGCCGAGAAGGCCCGCCGCATGGTGGGCGACTACTCGGGTGCGGTGCCCGAATGCCTCAAGCTGCGGCCGGTCGAATGGGCATTCACCATTCGCGATAACTGGGACAGTCAGAAATATCTGGCCTCCTTGCCCGAGCGGAAAAAGCGGGTGGTCGAACTGGTTACCACGCTTGCGCCCCGTTTCTCCATCGAGCCCCGGTTGGCGCTGGCCATTGCGACGACTGAGTCCAACTTCGACGCCAAGGCGGTGTCGCCCAAGAGTGCAATGGGCGTGATGCAGCTCATCCCCGAGACGGCCAGCCGTTTCAACGTAAAAGACAGTTTCGATCCGGTCGAAAACATCAAGGGCGGTCTTGCTTATCTGCGCTGGCTGCTCGCCTATTACCGTGGCAATGTGGCGCTCGCGGTGGCCGGCTACAACGCCGGCGAAGGTGCGGTGGACCGCTATCGTGGCGTGCCCCCGTACAAGGAAACTCAGAACTACGTGCGGCGCATCCTCGAGTTTTTCCCCCGCGCCGATCATCCGTTCGATGCGCGACTGGTAGGCGCTTCACCGGCCCTACAGGCGCTCAAGACCGTCAGCCCCTGAGCGAATCATGAAGCCGAAGCGCTTGCCGAGGCTCAGGCTTTTATCTGCAGGTTTGCTTGTCCTTGCGGAGTGCGCAGCAGGCTCTGCGCGAGCCGCTTTTCCGGATGTGGTGGCCGAGGTCAAGCGCTCGGTGGTGGCCGTTGGGGTGGTTTCTCCGCTGCGCAATCCGCGTTTTCGTTTTCTCGGGACCGGCTTTGTGGTTGGCAACGGCAATCAGGTGGTGACGAATGCCCATGTGCTTGCGGCTGTGCCGCAGAACGACGAAAACGAAAAGCTGGTCATTGCCCTGTCGGGTTCGGGGCGCGTGCTGGCGCGGCCGGTAACGAAGGAAGCTGCCGATCCCGATCACGATCTTGCGCTGCTGCGTTTCGAGGGGCCGCCGATGCCGGCGTTGAGCCTGGGTGATTCTGCAACGGCACGGGATGGGCAGGACGTGGCGTGGACGGGTTTTCCGCTCGGTGGCGCCATGGGCATCACGTCGGTGACCCACAGAGGCATCATTTCGGCGATCACGCCGGTTGGTCAGCCCTTGGTCAACAGCGCGCGGGAGCTCGATACCCAGACGCTGCGCAGGCTATCGGTAGGAACTTATTCGGTGCTCCAGCTCGACATCGTGTCCTACCCGGGCAACAGCGGCAGTCCGCTTTACGACGTCAATACCGGCGAGGTCCTTGGCATCGTGAATATGGTTTTCGTGAGAGGCTCGAAGGAAAGCGCCATCACTAACCCCTCGGGCATCTCCTTCGCGATCCCTTCATCGTTTCTCAAGGCCCTGCTTAAGCCCTGAGCAGTCCATTACTCAGACGCGAAAAAGCCCGGGATCGAGATGAACCCGGGCTTTTCTTTGCGTATTTACATCAGCTCAGTTCGTCCATCGGCACGCAGGCGCAGAACAGGTTGCGGTCTCCATAGACGTCGTCGATGCGATTGACGCTCGGCCAGAACTTGTTGTCGCCCACCCACGGCAGCGGGAAGGCGGCTTCGGTGCGGGAATAGGGGCGGTCCCAATCGCCGATGAAGTCTGCCTGGGTGTGGGGAGCATTTTTCAGCGGGTTGTTGTCGGCCGGGACGCGGCCTTCCTCGATGGCGCGGATCTCGCCCCGGATGCTGACCATCGCGGCGATGAAGCGGTCGAGCTCGCCCTTGTCCTCGGATTCGGTGGGTTCGACCATGATCGTGCCGGCCACCGGAAAGGACATGGTCGGGGCGTGGAAGCCGTAGTCCATGAGGCGCTTGGCGATATCGACCTCGGAGATCCCGGTTGCCGCTTTGATCGGGCGGATGTCGAGGATGCACTCGTGGGCTACGCGGCCCTGGCTGCCGGTGTAGAGCACGGGATAATGGGCGTTGAGCTGGCTCGCCACGTAGTTGGCGTTGAGGATGGCCACTTCGGTGGCGCGGGTGAGGCCGCGTCCGCCCATCATCGTGATGTACATATACGAGATCGGCAGAATGCTTGCCGAGCCGAAAGGGGCGGCCGACACGGCACCCTGGCCTGCATTCGGACGGCCTTCGCCGCTGGTGGGGGTGACCACGTGGTCCGCCATGAATGGCGCCAAGTGGGCTTTGAGACCGATCGGGCCCATGCCCGGCCCGCCGCCGCCGTGGGGGATGCAGAAGGTTTTGTGCAGATTCATGTGGCTCACATCGGCGCCGATGGTGGCCGGGGAGGTGAGGCCGACCTGGGCGTTGAGGTTGGCACCGTCCATGTAAACCTGCCCGCCGTACTGGTGCACCGTGGCGCAGATTTCGCGGATGGCTTCTTCGAAGACACCGTGGGTGGACGGGTAGGTAATCATCAGTGCGGCGAGTCTGTCGGCGTACTGGGCGGCCTTGGCCTTGAGATCGGCAAGCTCCACGTTGCCATTGCCGTCGCAGGCGACGGCCACAACTTCCATGCCGCACATCTGGGCGGTGGCGGGGTTGGTGCCGTGAGCGGATTTGGGAATCAGGCACACGTTGCGGTGGTGATTGCCGTGGGCTGCGTGGTAGCGGCGAATCGCCACGAGGCCGGCGTACTCACCTTGGGCGCCGGAGTTGGGCTGCATGCAGATGGCGTCGAAGCCGGTGATCTCGCGCAGTTGGGCGGCGAGGCCTTCGATCATCTCGATGTAGCCGGCGGTCTGATCGGCCGGGGCGAAGGGGTGGATGTCCGCGAACTCGGGCCAGGTGACCGGAATCATTTCGCTCGTTGCGTTGAGCTTCATGGTGCAGGAGCCCAGCGAGATCATCGAGTGGTCGAGGGCGAGATCGCGGTTCTGAAGGCGCTTGAGGTAGCGCAGCATTTCATGTTCGGTGTGATGGGTGTTGAACACCGGATGGGAGAGGATGGCATCGCTGCGCAGCAGGGTTTCCGGCAGGTTGCCGCCCCGTGCGGCGACGATGGCGTCGAGGGCCGTTACGTCGGTAGCGGCACCAAAAGCTGTGAGCAGCGTTGCGATGTCGCCGAGGGTGGTTTTCTCGTCGATGGCGATGCCCAGGGCGTGCCCGTCCACGCGGCGCAGGTTGTAGCCGGCAGCCTGGGCGGCGGCGTAGATGGCACTGGAGCGCGGGCCGGTTTCGACTTGCAGGGTGTCGAAGAATACTTCGGAGGCCAGCGCGAAGCCGGCTTGGCGCAGGCCTTCGGCCAGGGTGGCGGCGAGGCGGTGAACCCGTGCGGCGATGGTGCGCAGGCCTTCGGGGCCGTGATAGACGGCGTACATGCCGGCCATGTTGGCGAGCAGCACCTGCGAGGTGCAGATGTTGGAGTTGGCCTTTTCGCGACGGATATGCTGCTCGCGGGTCTGCAGGCTCATGCGCAGGGCGGTCTTGCCGCGGGCATCCTTGGATACGCCGATGATGCGGCCCGGCATGGCGCGCACGTGGGCTTCGCGGGTGGCGAAGAAGGCCGCATGGGGGCCGCCGAAACCGAGCGCGACGCCGAAACGCTGGGCGGAGCCAAGGGCAATGTCGGCGCCGAGTTCGCCGGGCGACTTGAGCAGCACGAGGGCCAGCAGGTCGGAGGCGACCGCGACGACGGCGCCCTTGGCCTTGAGTGCGGCGATCGGGACGGAGATGTCGGCGACGAGGCCACATTGATCGGGATATTGCAGCAAGGCGCCGAAGACTTCATGGTGCGCCGCATCGGAGGCCGGACCGACGATCAGTTCGAAGCCGAAATATTCGGCGCGGGTGCGCACCACGTCGAGGGTTTGCGGAAAGACGCCTTCGTCCACAAAGAAGGCCGGGCTTTTTGCCTTGGATACGCGCCGGGCCATGGCCATGGCTTCCGCCGCGGCGGTGGCTTCGTCGAGTAGGGAAGCGTTGGCGAGTTCGAGACCGGTGAGGTCGATGACCATCTGCTGGAAGTTCAGCAGGGCTTCGAGCCGGCCTTGGGATATCTCGGCCTGATAGGGCGTGTAGGCGGTGTACCAGCCGGGGTTTTCGAGCACGTTGCGCAGGATGACCTTGGGCGTGATGGTGTCGTAGTAACCCATGCCGATGAGGGACTTCTTCAGCACGTTCTTGCCGGCGATGGCCTTCAGTCGGGCCAGCGCGACATGTTCAGGCGTCGGCTCGCCGAGGGCCAGCGGGGCCGGCAGGCGGATGTCGGCGGGCACGGTCTGCCCGATCAGGGTGTCGAGGGAGTCGACATCGATGGCGGCAAGCATGGCTGGCATCTCGTTGGCACAGGGACCGAGATGGCGGCGGATGAAGTCGTCGCCCTGTTCGAGCGTGGCAAGAGGAGCGGTGAGAAGTGTCTTCGACATGGGGAACTCGGGTCTGGAGGTACGGCTGCAACAAGGCGGGGGCGTGCCGGAAGGGCGCCCCCGCGGACGGCTTTTAGCCGATGGCGGCTTCGTAGCCGGCGGCGTCGAGGAGGGCGCCGGTGTCGGCGCCGTCGGCGGGCTTGATCTTGAACAGCCACGCCGCGTAAGCATCGGCGTTGACCGATTCGGGGGCGTCCACTGCCGCTTCGTTGCTGGCGATGATTTCGCCGGCGACCGGGGCGTAGATGTCGGAGGCGGCCTTGACCGATTCGATCACCGCGATGGCTTCGCCGGCGGCAACGACACGGCCGGCTTCGGGCAGTTCGAGGAAAACGACGTCGCCAAGGGCTTCCTGGGCGTGGTCGGTGACGCCGACGGTGAGACTGCCGTCGGATTCGGTGCGAACCCATTCGTGGGAGGCGGTGTAGCGCAGGTCGGTGGGAGTCGTCATGGTGTGTCCTGGTTCGAGTCCAATTGGAAGGGGTTGAGAGGGGTAAGGATGCCGGGCCTCAGATTAGGCCTTTGCCATTGCGGACGAAAGAGGCTTTAACCACCCGCGCCTTGAGGCGCTTGCCGCGGATGTCCACCTCGACGCTGTCGCCGGGGGCCACGCCGAGGGGCAGGCGAGCCATCGCGATCGATTTTTCGAGGGTCGGCGAGAAGGTGCCGCTGGTGGTTTCGCCTTCGCCCTGGGCGGTGAAGACTTTCTGGTGGGAGCGCAGCACGCCTTTGTCTTCGAGCACCAGGCCGAGCACCTGGCGGCGGGCTCCGTTGGCAACCAGAGCGGCCTTGCCCACGAAGTCGCGATTCGGGTCCTTGAGATCGACGGTCCAGGCAAGGCCGGCGTCGAGTGGCGAAACGGATTCGTCCATGTCGTTGCCATAGAGCGCCATGCCGGCCTCGAGGCGCAGGGTGTCGCGGGCGCCCAGACCGCAGGGGGCGACACCGGCAGCGGCGAGGGCGTTCCAGGTGGCGGCGGCCTGTTCGCTCGGCAGGGTCAGTTCGAAACCGTCTTCGCCCGTGTAGCCGGTGCGGGCGATGAAGAAGTCGCCGAACGCGGCGGCCTGGAAGGGTTTGAGATTGGCCGAAACGGCTTCGGAGCCGGGGATCGCAGCCCAGGTCTTGGTGCGGGCGTTGGGGCCTTGAACGGCAATCATCGCCAGGTCGCGGCGGACGGTCAGCGCGGCCTGGGTGCCGGTGGCGGCAAGGCGTTGCTGGATCCAGGCCACGTCCTTGTCGGCGGTGCCGGCATTGACAACGATGCGGTAGGACGTGTCGGAGAGGAAGTAAACGATCAGATCGTCGATGACGCCGCCGTCGGGATTCAGCATGCAGCTATACAGCGCCTTGCCGGGTTCGACGAGCTTGGCGACGTCGTTGGCGATGAGGCCGCGCAGGAAGGCCTTGGCGTCGGCGCCTGCCAGATCGAGCGCGAGCATGTGGGAGACGTCGAACATGCCGGCATCGCGGCGCACGGCGTGGTGCTCCTCGATCTGCGAGCCGTAGTTGACCGGCATGTCCCAGCCGGCGAAGTCGACCATGCGGGCGCCTGCCGCGACGTGGGTGGCGTAAAGGGGGGTGTGCTGGGCCATGGAGATCTCCGGTGGGTAATCGTTCAGTGTAGAAAAGCAATGGGGCCGACACGACGTCAATCGTATCGGCCCCATCTGTCCTTTTTACCTGAGAGATTGCGGCTGCGGCGGGTGCCGGCTGCGTGCCCCTTCGGTGGATGCGGCCGGCACGTTCGGCGGGCGGCATCTCTCTCCAGATTGTTGATTTGTCGGCGGTCCTTTTGCCTGAGCGGTTCCGGGGGTTGCGCCTTCGGCGGCTCGACTTGAAAACTGTTGCGAGCGCTCTCCCACACGACGGCGCGCACCTTACCATCCGGGGCGAGTGACGGCAAGGGTCTGCTACACTTGCAAGGATGACGCCATCCCGTAGCCGATTTCTGACCATCCGCGGAGTGCGCTACCACGTGCGCGAGTGGGGTGCCGACGGGGCGCCGCAGCTTTTCCTGCTGCATGGCTGGATGGATGTTTCGGCCTCTTTTCAGTTCCTGGTAGAGGCGCTTTCGGCAAATTGGCACGTGATCGCGCCGGACTGGCGCGGCTTCGGCCTTACCGAATGGCGCGGAGATGCCTACTGGTTTCCCGATTATCTTGGCGATCTGGACGCGATCCTGCGGTTTTATTCGCCCGAGGCGGCGGTGACCTTGATCGGCCACAGCATGGGGGGCAATGTTGCCTGCATGTACGCCGGCGTGCGGCCTGCGCGGGTGCGGTGGCTGATTGCGCTGGATGCTTTCGGCCTGGCGGACAGCGATGCCGGGCAGGCGCCTGGGCGGCTCGAAAAATGGCTGCGTGAGTTGGAAACGCCGCCGCAGTTCGGCAGCTTCCCCAGCCGGGATGCGCTGGCGGCGCGGCTGCAGGGCGATAATCCGCGTCTCTCGAACGAAAAGGCGGCTTTTCTCGCCGAACATCTGGGGGAGCCCGACGGTCAGGGCGGCATTCGTCGGGCTGGCGATCCGGCTCACAAGCGGGTCAATCCAATCCTCTACCGGCGCGCCGAGGCCCGTGCCGCGTGGGCGCGGGTGACGGCGCAGACCTTGTGGATCGAGCCGGCCGACGATGGCTTGCGACGCAAGCTCGGGATTACGGACGAAGCCCATGCCGAAGCGCGGGTTTGCTTCCGGAACTTTCGCGAAGTGCAGGTCGCCGACAGCGGCCACAATCTGCATCACGACCAGCCGGGTGAAGTTGCCCGGATCATCGAGGCATTCTTGTTGTCTGAGGAATCATGAACGCACTCAACGCCGATCTGCACTGCCACTCCACCGCTTCGGACGGCACGTTGCCGCCTGCCGAAGTGGTTCGCCGCGCCCACGCCAACGGTGTCGATCTGTTGGCGCTGACCGATCACGACGAACTCCTGGGACTGCCCGAAGCCAGCGCCACCGCGGCGGACCTCGGGCTGCGTTTTGTGCCGGGCGTGGAGGTGTCGGTTTCCTGGCTCGACCAGACGCTGCACATCGTCGGTCTTGGCATCGATCCGGCCAATCCGGCGTTGATCGAAGGGCTGGCCAAGGTTCGCGGCGGTCGCGACGGGCGGTCGGTGCGGATCGCTGCCGAACTGGATCGCATCGGCATTCACGGCGCCCTTGAGGGCGCATTGCGTTACGTCGGCAATCCAGCCCTCGTGAGTCGTGCCCATTTCGCCCGTTATCTGGTCGAGATCGGCGTCTCGAAAAACGTCCATGACGTCTTCCTGCACTATCTGGCCCGGGGCAAACCGGGCTATGTCGAGCACATCTGGGCAACGCTGGAGGATGCGCTCGGCTGGATCAAAGGTGCCGGCGGATTGGCGGTCGTCGCCCACCCGGGACGTTACCGTTTGAGTCACGCCGAGATGGACATCCTGTTCGACAAGTTTCGCGATCTCGGCGGCGATGCCGTCGAGGTTTCCTGCGGTGCCCACGACGGCGGTCAGGTGTTGGCTTTTGCGCGTGTGGCGCGCAAATTCGGCCTGATGGCTTCAAGGGCGTCGGATTTCCACGGCCCGGAAGACAGCCCGATCGACCTCGGGAAAGCGCCGCCGCTGCCGCCCGACCTCATTCCCGTGTGGTCGCGCTTGATCTGATCCTTTTATTTTGAATCATGGCCCAGTTTTTTACCCTTCATCCCGAACAGCCCCAGCCCCGCCTGATCAAGCAGGCGGCGGAAATCATGCGTAACGGCGGCCTTGTCGCCTTTCCCACCGATTCGGCCTATGCCCTTGGCGGTCATACCGGCGACAACGCGCTGTTGACCCATATTCGGCGCATCCGCGGGGTCGATGAGCGTCATCACTTCACCCTGATCTGCCGCGACCTCTCCGAGATCGCCACCTACGCGAAGGTGGACAACAGCCAGTACCGGCTGCTCAAGGCCACGACGCCGGGCCCCTACACCTTCATCCTCGAAGGCACCAAGGAGCTTCCGCGCCGCGTGCTGCACCCCAAGCGCAAAACCATCGGTCTGCGGGTTCCCGATCATCCGGTTGTCTCGGCGCTGCTCGCCGAACTTGGCGAGCCGATGCTCAGTTCGACTTTGCTCCTGCCCGACGAAGACCATCCGCTCACCGACCCGGAGGAAATCCGCGACCGGCTGGAAAAGGAAGTCGACTTGATCATCGAAGCCGGTCCATGCCGCGGCGAGGCCACGACGGTCATCGATCTGACCGGCGGAAGCCCGGTGCTGGTGCGTGAGGGGCGTGGCAGTCTGGCGCCCTTCGGGCTCTGATTTGCTCCCGGATGTGCTGTCGATTGCGTTCCGCGACGCCCGGCGGGACGGGACGGTGGGCGAGGTCTGTTAGAATCGCGGCCCCGCACGGACGTTTCCCATGCAAGAACTCATCTCCACGCTGACCATCTGGGCGTTGCCCGTGCTGTTCGCGATCACCCTGCACGAGGCCGCCCACGGCTACGCCGCGCTGTATTTTGGCGATGCCACCGCCAAGCTCGCCGGGCGGATCAGCCTCAATCCGCTGCGCCACATCGACCCGGTGGGAACGATCATCGTGCCTGGGTTGATCGTCATCATGAGCAGTCTGGCTGGCGCCGGTGCGATGCTGTTCGGCTGGGCAAAGCCCGTGCCGGTCAATTTCGGGCGCCTGCGAAATCCCAAGGCGGACATGTTCTGGGTCGCCGCGGCAGGGCCGTTCGCCAACCTGCTCATGGCCTTGGGCTGGGCGCTGCTGTTCAAGCTCGCGGTGCTGGCGCCGGACAGTGTCTACGCGCTGCCGATGGCCAAGATGGCGGATGCCGGCATCCAGATCAACGCGGTGCTGATGGTTCTCAATCTTGTTCCGCTGCCGCCCCTCGACGGCGGCCGTATTGCAGTCAGCCTGCTGCCCCCCGGCCCAGCCTACAAATTCGCCCAAATCGAGCCTTATGGCTTCCCGATTCTGCTGTTTCTGTTGTTCACCGGTATCCTTGGCGACATTCTCGGGCCGCTGGTGGCCATTTTCCGTTTTGTTCTCGCAACCGCTTTTGGACTCTGAAATCCATGTTCGCTGAACGCGTCCTCTCCGGCATGCGCCCCACCGGGCGGCTCCACCTCGGCCACTACCACGGCGTCCTCAAAAACTGGGTCAAGCTCCAGTCCGAGCACCCCTGCCTGTTCTTCGCGGCCGACTGGCATGCGCTGACGACCGACTACGACAATCCACGGGGTATCGAGTCCAGCGTGTGGGACATGATCGTCGATTGGCTCGCGGCCGGGGTCGATCCGTCCCAGGCAACGATCTTCATCCAGTCGCGGGTGCCGGAGCACGCCGAACTGCACTTGTTGATGTCGATGATGACGCCGCAGGGCTGGCTTGAGCGCGTTCCGACCTACAAGGATCAGCAGGAAAAGTTGGTCCACAAGGATCTGACCACCTACGGATTCCTCGGCTATCCGCTGCTGATGAGTGCCGATATCCTGATCTACCGCGCCGATAAGGTGCCGGTGGGCGAGGACCAGCTGCCCCACGTGGAATTCACCCGCGAACTGGCCCGGCGCTTCAATCACATGTACGGTCGCGAACCCGGCTTCGAGGAAAAGGCCAAGGAAGCGGTCAAGAAGCTCGGCTCCAAGCGTGCCCGACTCTACGAGGAGTTCCGCACCCGCTTCCAGCAGAACGGCGACGACGAAGGCCTGGCGCTCGGCAAGGCGCTGCTGGAAGAGGCTCAGAGCCTTTCGCTGGGCGATCGTGAGCGTCTATACGGCTATCTCGAAGGCAGTGGCAAGGTGATCCTCGTCGAGCCTGGCGCGCTCCTCACCGAAGCCTCCCGCATGCCGGGCCTCGACGGCCAGAAGATGTCCAAGTCCTACGGCAACACGATTTTCCTGCGCGAAGAAGCCGAATCGCTGACCAAGAAAATCCGCACCATGCAGACCGATCCGGCACGGGCGCGGCGCACCGATCCGGGCGATCCCGAAAAGTGCCCGGTGTGGCAGTTCCACCTGATCTATTCCGACGAAGGCACCCGCAACTGGGTGACCCAGGGCTGCAAGAGCGCCGGCATCGGCTGCCTCGAATGCAAGCAGCCGGTCATCGACGCGGTGCTCAAGGAACAGGACGCCATGCGCGAGCGGGCCCAGCCCTACCTCGACGACCCGAGCCTGGTGCGCAGCATCGTGGCCGACGGTTGCGACAAAGCGCGCAAGCTGGCCCAGGAAACCATGCGCGAAGTCCGTGACGCGATGGGCTTGAGCTACAGCTGATGGGTTTGCCGGCGTCGGGTTGTCGATATATGCCTTGGTCGCCGGCTTCTGCCGTGGTAGCCTCCGCGGCTGGATTCGTCCGGTGAGTACGCTTGTCGTCGATCCGGCGCAGCCGGAAACCGTTCTCGGCCGCATGTACGGCCAGCCGATCTTCGATCTGCCAAAGGATCTCTACATCCCGCCAGAGGCGCTGGAGGTGATCCTCGACGCCTTCGAAGGTCCGCTCGACTTGCTGCTCTACCTGATCCGCAAGGCCAACATCAACGTCCTCGATATTCCAATGGCGCCGCTGACGGCCCAATATCTGGAGTACGTGGAAGCGATGCGTCGGCACAATCTGGAGTTGGCTGCCGATTATCTGTTGATGGCCGCGACGCTTCTGGAGATCAAGTCCCGCATGCTGCTGCCGCGTCCGTCGCGGCCCGAGGACGCGGAAGAGCTCGATCCCCGTGCCGAACTGGTGCGTCGCCTGCTCGAATACGAACAGATCAAGCGGGCTGCGGCGGGCATCGACGAGATGCCGCGCGTTGAACGGGATTTCGAATGGGTGGGGGTTTTCGTCGCCGAAAAGGTGGTGGAGCGCCTGCCGGGTGTGAGTTTGCACGATCTGCAACTGGTGTGGCTTAAGATCGCCCGCCGGAGCAGCCTCAAGCGGCATCACACGATCCAGCGGGAAGAACTGTCGGTGCGCGAGCACATGACGCTGATCCTGCGCAAACTGCATGAAGACGCTTTCGTGGCGTTTGAATCCCTGTTCGATCCCAGTCTGGGCGTGCCGAGTCTGGTGGTGAGCTTTCTTGCCACGCTGGAGCTGGTGAAGGAGCGCCTGGTGGTGATTACCCAGAACGAGGCCTTTGCGCCGATTTATGTGAAGCGTGCCGAAAGTGCAGCCGGAATCGACTGAAACGATCAAGCTGGTGCTCGAAACGGCTTTGCTGGCTGCACAGGCGCCGCTGCCGGTGAGCGAGTTGCGCCGTCTTTTCGAGACGGATCCGGGTTCGGAAGTGGTGCGCCAGTTGCTCGTCGAGCTCGGCGAAGATTGGCAGGGCCGTGGGGTTGAATTGGTGCAGACGGCGGGGGGCTGGCGTTTTCAGACCCGCGTCGAGTATCAGGCCTATCTCGACCGTCTGAAGCAGGAGCGACCGCCGAAGTATTCGCGGGCCGTCCTCGAAACCTTGGCGATCATCGCCTATCGCCAGCCGGTAACCCGCGGCGATATCGAGGACATCCGCGGCGTGGTCGTTTCGACGAATGTACTGAAGACCCTCGAATCGCGAGGGTGGGTGGACGTGGTGGGCTACCGGGACACCCCCGGCCGGCCGGGGCTTTATGCCACGACCCGAAAATTCCTGGAGGATCTCGGCTTGCGTAGCCTGACCGAGTTGCCTCCGTTGACTGAAATCGAAAGGATCATGGATCTTGTCGACCTCCCAAAAACCGAAGAGCCGTCCGTTCAGGGCTAAGACGGGCAAGCCCGGTGGAAATGCGGGTAACGCCGGAAATGCCGGTGGCAGCCTGCGTTCCGCCGGCGGTGGATCGCGCCCGGGTGGCGGTCCGCGAGCTGCCGGTGCCGACCGGAATCAGCCTCAAGGGCAAGGGCCGCGGCGCGGTCGCGGCAGGCCGGATAACGAAGGCAATCGGGCTGTCGGTGCCGAGCGCGAGTTCGATGGCGGGCGTCAGCCCAAGAGCAACGCGTCGGCAATCGGCCTGTCCGATCTCGGCGGCGGTCGTGGCAACTGGCGGGCTCGCAAGCTGGGCGCCGCGTCCAGTCTTTCCGGCACGGCCGGCGGCTATCCGCTGGCCAGCACCGAGCTTCTGCCGCCAGCCGAAGGCGAGCAGCGCAAAAGGCCCGAGGAAACCACTTACGATGCGCCTCAGCGGCTGCACAAGGTTCTGGCCGCGGCCGGCATCGGCTCCCGCCGTGAGATCGAAGATTGGATCATCGCCGGGCGTATCTCGGTTAACGGAGAGCCGGCAGATGTCGGTCAGAAAGTCGGTCCGGGCGACAGGGTCCGGATCAACGGTAAATTGATGCCCTTGCGCTTTGCGACGCGGGTGCCCCGGGTGGTGCTCTATCACAAGCCCGAAGGCGAGATTGTCTCCCGCGACGATCCCGAGGGACGGCCGACCGTGTTCGACCGTCTGCCGGTGTTGCGCAAGGGGCGCTGGATTGCGGTCGGTCGGCTGGACTTCAATACTTCCGGCCTGCTGCTCTTCGTGAACGACGGAGATCTCGCCAACAAGCTGATGCACCCACGTTACGAGCTGGATCGGGAATATGCCGTCCGTATTCTCGGCGAGCTCGACGAAGCCCAGCGCGGCGCCTTGCTGGCGGGCATCGAACTGGAGGACGGCCCGGCCAAGTTCAATACCTTGCTCGATGCGGGTGGCGAAGGGGCCAATCACTGGTACCGGGTTACGCTGTCCGAGGGGCGCAATCGCGAAGTGCGCCGGATGTTCGAAGCGATGGGTCTCACGGTCAGTCGCCTGATGCGCGTCCGCTACGGGCCGGTGGTGTTGCCGTCGCGGCTTAAGCGAGGCATGTGGGAAGACATGGCCGAAGAGGAGGTGTGTGCCCTTGCCGGGCTGCCGAAGCCGGTCAATCCAGGTGGAAAGGGGAAACGTCCATCCCGTCAGCCACGTCGGACGACGCCGCGCTAGGCGTTATGCCGGGCTGAAATTGCGCCCGCGGCAGCGGGCTGCTATAATCAGTGCGTTTTATCGGTTCGAAAGAGCCGACATCCGGTCGAATTCAACAGGGATGGGCGTTTCGCCCATTTTTTATTTGTGGGCGAGGAAATGGATCTTCTGAAACTAATCGAACAGACCGTCGAAGGTCTTGGCTACGAGCTAGTGGATTTCGAGACCTCACCCCGCGGCCGGTTGATGCGGGTGTTCATTGATTCGCCCGAGGGTATCACGGTGGACGACTGCTCCACTGTCAGTAATCAGCTGACGCGGATTTTCGAAGTTGAAGATGTCGATTACGACCGCCTTGAGGTTTCATCGCCCGGACTGGATCGGGCTCTCAAGAAGCCGGCCGATTTCGAGCGTTTCTCGGGGCAGGATGTGCAAGTCCGTCTCGCCATGCCGATCGCCAATCAACGTAATTATGCCGGGGTGCTTCAGGGTCTGAAGGACGGCGTTGTCACCCTGGAGACGGAAAAGGGATCGATGGAGATCCCATTTGAAGATATTGAGAAGGCCCGCCTGGTTCCCAGGTTTTAAGGGATTTGGAGGTTTGCAGGTATGAGCCGCGAAATTTTGTTGTTGGTTGATGCGCTGGCCCGCGAGAAAAACGTTTCCAAGGAAATCGTATTTTCTGCGCTTGAGTCGGCGCTCGCCCAGGCGACCAAGAAACGCATCAACGACGAAGCCGATGTGCGCGTCTCCATCGATCGGGAAACCGGCGATTACGAGTCCTTCCGTCGCTGGCAGGTGCTGCCCGATCAGGACGTCGACAACGACGAAGCCCAGATGGGGCTGATCGACGCCCGTGAAGAATACCCGGACATCCAGGTTGGCGATTACGTCGAAGAGGGGCTCGAGCCCATCGATTTCGGCCGCATCGGTGCCCAGGCGGCCAAGCAGGTCATTCTGCAAAAGGTGCGCGACGCCGAGCGCGAGCAGATTCTCAACGATTTCCTCGAGCGCAAGGAATACATCATCTCCGGCAGCATCAAGCGCATGGAGCGTGGCAACGCGATCATCGAAGTAGGGCGCCTCGAAGCCGTGCTGCCCCGCGATCAGATGATTCCGAAGGAAAACCTGCGCGTCGGCGATCGGGTCAAGGCCTACTTGCTGCGCATCGATCGCGGTGCCCGCGGTCCGCAGCTGATCCTTTCGCGTACCGCGCCCGAGTTTGTGATGCGCCTGTTCGAACTCGAAGTGCCCGAGATCGACGACGGTCTTCTCGAAATCAAGGCCTGTGCCCGCGATCCCGGCCTGCGTGCCAAGATCGGCGTCAAGTCGAACGATCCGCGCATCGATCCGATCGGCACCTGCGTCGGTTTGCGCGGCTCCCGCGTTACCGCAGTGCGCAATGAAATCGGCGGCGAGAACATCGACATCGTGCTGTGGTCGCCCGAACCGGCCCAGTTCGTGATCGGTGCGCTGCAGCCGGCCGAGGTTTCCTCCATCGTTGTCGATGAGGAAGCCCACGCGATGGATGTCGTGGTCGACGAAAACAACCTGGCGATTGCCATTGGTCGCAATGGCCAGAACGTGAAACTCGCTTCCGAGCTGACCGGCTGGACCATCAATCTGATGACCGAAGCCGAATCGGAGCGCAAGTCCGAGGCTGAGCACAGTTCGGTCCGCCAGCTGTTCATTGCCAAGCTGGATGTGGATGAAGAAGTGGCAGATATCCTGATCGACGAGGGTTTCTCGTCGCTGGAGGAAATCGCCTATGTGCCGCTGGCTGAAATGCTGGAAATCGAATCCTTCGACG
>ERZ650311.926-NODE-926-length-16003-cov-18.543015_pt1 | contig 16003 bp, 32 predicted proteins | sample MGYA00376247_ERZ650311 | MGnify/ENA primary metagenome ERZ650311 (study PRJEB26733, sample SAMN07839324) | wastewater metagenome | biome: small river; feature: stream; material: water | place: USA: North Carolina | collected 2016-07-28 ... | reverse complement strand
TACGTCCACCGGACGCTCCGCCTGCCGGCTCCGCGCCGGTGACGATTGCGTTAGGCGTCATTGAACCGAAGTCGCCTCGCCAAGCGTCGGAGCTTCGGCAATGAACTTGTCGGTTACCTCGTTGATGTAGCTGATCGCCTGCTCATGCCCGAAGTCGGCAACCATTGCGCCCATCGCAGACAACATGAATCCCGCGTACAACTGTGCAAGCTGCTGTTGCGGCATGGCCTTGCTCGTGATGCAAATCGCCGGCAGGCACATGCGTTCCCAAATCTGCGAGCCGATCTCAACGGGAGACCCGTTGAACTTGAGCATCGTCTCTGGTGCGTTCTTGATTTCTTTCATGCGAATCTCCTGAAAATGCCGCCTAACAATTCGTTCAAGCCGAGCGCGTGTCGTGGCATGAACAGGGTTTGTGGTTTCCGGCACACGCGCCGGCTTAACTCAGGTGTTATGCGGCTGCTCGTTCCACAGCCGCTTCATCTCGGTATTCAGCGCACGGTCTGCGCGGCATTCCTCACTGGTGCGCCCGGTGCAATCCACCGCTGGCCCCTTGTGTCCGCAGTCCCAGCAGGCGTAGTAGGCCGGGCCTTGCAGTGGCGTCGCGCCGGCTTTCGTAGCGCGCGCCCACTTGCCTACGACCTGCGGCATCGTCTCGTCGCCGTTCAGTTCCAGCGCAATAGGCATCTGCGGCTTCATTTCGTAGCTGCCGCAGGATGGGCACGGGGCCATCGGCTGGCCGTATATCCACTCCGCTCGCTTCGCTGGGTCGTTCATCATGCTGAGCATTTGTCAGTCCTCGCGTTCATCCACCAAGCCGCATAACTAGCCAATCGAGCGGACGCTCACGCGCCGCTCATTGCCGGTGTTAGCCGTCTTGGCACTCTCGCCGTCGAAATAGCCGTGCATGTAGGCTTCACCCTCTTCCTCGGTCGCGTACTTCTCGGGCGGCACCACGCCGGCCAGCATGTGCTCGATCATTGCCCGCGCCTGCGTGGCTGTCAGCAGGTTCGTTCCGTCCGGCCATGAGTGCTGGTTGTACTTTGCCGCGTCACGGTCGAAAGAAATGTGGCAGTCCGGCGCGAAATCGTCTGGCAGTTCCCAGCACAGGAACCTGTCCACCATCTGGTCAATCAGCTTCTTCGTCATGTCTTTGTCCTCGTTTCCGCCGGTCTTCGTGGGTAGCCGGCTAACCCGTCATTCCACGCGGACCTTGCGCATACAGCCGCGCAAGGCCGGTGAATTCAAGCGTTAGGCGGCATGTACGGCGCGAGCAGGTCTGATGCCTCCTGTCTGCGCTTCGCTGCTTCCGCAGATAGCACGTTGGCCGACACGCATCGGCCATCTAAGGCAGCATCAAGCGCGAGACTCGATAGCGCATCAGCTTGGCGCATCATCTTCTCTGCGCGAATCGCGGCAGGAACAATCCCAACGAGTGTCATCGTCTGTCTCTCCCTCGCGACCAAAGCCGCATAACCAATCATTCCAGCGGACCCGTTCCGGGCCGCTGAATTCGGGTGTTATGCCTCACGGATCGCCCGGCGGCGGCCCGTGTTGCTTGCTTCCGCCGATGGGTTGGTATCCAAAGCCCGGCGGCTTCGGTTGCACTACCTGTTCGCGTTCGATGTACGTTTCCAGCGGTCCTATTGCCAGCCCGAGCCGATGCGCGATGTGCAATTCCAACTGCGCGCCCTGCGACATTTCCCAGCCCGGTAGCAGCGCGATGGCGTCGCAGTCGCACAGGGCCTTGACATCCGCGCGCATGCAGTCCGTCCAATCGGTCAAGCCGCGTTGCTGGCACACTTCGACAGGGTTCACGGGCACGTGCCCGGACTCACGCAGCGCATGCGCCGCAGCGAAAAATGCGGGCGCGTTCATGCCTGGCCTGCCGGTCATGGGGCCGCTGATGTAGACGCGAAGGGCGGTCATGGCTTGTCTCCTTGCAGTGCCGATTGGATCTTGCTCCGGATGCGTTCAGGGATGCGGAAGTTCACCTTTGCGCCGATCAATGTCATGCTGATGTTTTTCTCAACGTTCTTTGTTATGTATTCGCTAGAACGGAATTTCATCGTCTGCAAACGGGTCGGCAGCCGGCGCGCTATCTGGCTTGTTCTGCCGCTTCGACAAGTCACGCGGCGATTCGTCTCGGTCGGTCTTGTTGCCGAGCAATGTCACGTCGCGCACGTCCAGCGTGAGATACGTTTTGCCGTCGTGCTCGCGCGTTCCAAGTTCGCCGCAGACGCCGATGCGGTCGCCCTTGCGCACGTAGTCAGCGATTTTCGATCCGCGGTCGCCCCACAACGCGCAGTCAATCCAAATCGTCTGCTTGTTGTCGCCGAACCCGCGATCCACGGCGATCGACCATCCGAGGACAGCCTTTCCGGCTTGGGTGTGCCGAAGCACGGCGTCTTTGCCAACGCGACCGATGAAGTTGCAGGCGTTCATGCCGCCACCCCCGACTGCGACGCCATGTGCAGGCGCTGCGCCAGCGTGCGCAGGATCGCCGGCAGGTCATCAGCCCGGTACAGCTTCGCCGCCCGATCCTGGCCGCAGGACTGGAACCCGATTGATGCCAGCCCTTCGGCGGTGATCGACAACGGGGCGAGGGCGGCATTCACATCGCCGAGTTTCATCGTGCGGCTGCTCGGCTGCGCTGCAGGCTGTGCCGGTGCGACGAACGCCTGCGGCTGAACGACCGTCATCGTGACGGGCGGGAGCGGCTTCTCTTGCGCCTTGGCCTCGGCGGCGATGCGCGCATCCTCAGCGGCGCGCTGCTGTTCCAGTCGCACCAATTCCTCGCGCGCTGCGCGTTCGGCCTTGGCCTGTTCCTCGGCGCGGATGCGCTGGCGTTCGGCTTCGAGCTTCGCTTCCTCGCGTGCCTTGTGTTCGGCGATGCGGGCTGCGACCAGATTGCGCAGGTCGTCCGCTGACTTCTCGGCCACGATCCGCGCGCAGTCGGTGAACAGGAAGGCATGCTCCTTGTGCTCGTCCAAGATCGCCGCATTGATGCGGATCGCATCGGCCTTCTGGCTGGCTGCGATCTTGGCGGTGGCGACGGCCGCATCGACCTTTTCGCGAATGCTGGTCAGCGTCTTCAAGCCCTTGATGGCTGACCCGATCTCGGCCGGCATGCCTGACGGCACCGCAAGACACGCCGAATACGCGCCGAGCGCCAGACTGGTCGATGCGTAGTGCGCCCGAACCGCATCGACGCCGGCCTGCACGATCTGCGCCTTGCGGTTCTCCTTCTCCGCCTTCACCAGCTTGTCCAGTTCCAGGCGGATGCGGCGCGTCTCGGCGCTCACGTCGTCGATGGTGCGGCACACGGCGTCGACATCGGCCATCTGCGCCAGCACGTTCGCTTTCGCAGCAGCGAGCCGATCCTCGACGCCGCTGCACCATTTCACGGTGGATTCGGCGTTCGCGAAATCTTCATCCGTCTGCAGGTCGCGATTGATCTGGCCAAGGACGGCCATCGCATGCTCGCGGAATTCGTCCATGTTCGACGCCGTGACCATGCCCTTCGCTTCGATGCGCAGTGCGGGCAGGGTTTCCGGTGATCGTCCTGCCGGCTTCGCCGTGACAGCTTCCGGCTTGTAGTCGGCGAGGTCGCGCTCGAATTGGTCCCAACCGGCAACGATGCGCGCACGCAACTCGGCATCCGGGTAGTACCAGCAATGCCGTTCTTCGATCAGTTCGCCGTCGTCGGTCCACTTCGACGCCATGAACAGCACGCGCTCTGCGCCGCTAACCATGCACTGTTGTTCCATCTGCACGCGATAGTGCTCGGGGATCGCGTTGATGCTGTTGTTCGGCTGGATCGCGTCGCGCAACTCGTCATTGATCGACTTGTGTTCAAACGCCGTGTCTTCGAGCATCGTCAGCCCGTCGAAGCTGGCCGAGTAGCGACCTTCGACGCCGGTCACGGGGAACAATTCATCGCCGACAATCTTTTCAGCCAGCGAGCGCGCCAACGCCTCAAAGCGATGGCCGTCATCAAACCGGCGCTGTGTGGCCGCGTCGAATTCCTGGCTGATGCCGGTCGCGCGTTCGCGCAACAGTTCGGCGCGCGACTTGTACGGGCTGACGCCGAGCATGGCCGGCGCGTCGCTGGCGTTCCAGTGTTGAGCGCGGTGTTGAATCCAAGAGTCTGTGCCTTGGATCAGGTCGACGGTCTTCATTGTGCGGCTCCTTCTTCAACAAGTTCGGTTTCGGCGGGTTCGGCCACGACGCACGCACGAATCTGCGCGATCTGCTCGTCAGTCAGCGAGGCCTTTGTCTGGACGGTCTGGACGATGGCCTCGGCCGTCTTTCGTCCAGACTCGATCAGTTCACGCCACTTCGGCAGATTCGCGTCGAAGTCGGCTTGCGGGTATGCCTTCGGTGCTTCGATGCGGCGCACCGGCTCGGCTTCAATGATGTGTTCGGCCTCCTTTCCTTCCATTTCATCAGCGGTCGGTTGTGCGCCGACTTCCGGGAATGCTTTGCGCAACGCCTGAGCCTCGGCGCATTTCGCAAGCTGGCCGTATGGGCGTTTCGTCCACATCGCATTGGGCGCAATAGACTTCTCGCTTCCGCCTTTCTGCGCGTAGTTCTCGATCCACAGTTCCTTTCCGACGAATTCAACGATTTCGCCGGTCTGCAAGCGGCGCTTGACCGTGACGCGGCACCACTGCGGATAGGTGATGCGAACGCCTCCGATGACGGCATCCACGTCCGGCCCGAATTCCGGCTCGGAAACGCCAGCGCAGCCGCTGCGCGCGGCAATCGTGCGATAAAGTCCGATTCCGGGCATGACAACATCGCGCATGCCCTTCATCTTCGAGTCCCAAACCGGAACGATATGCACCGGCTTGGTCATCGGATCGAGCTGCGCGGCCTGGCAGTAGGACAACACCATGTCGACGCTTTGATCAGACGCGCCGGGATAGAGAGAGCTTTTCAGCGCATCGCGGATCGCGACGCCTGAGCTTGTGGTGCTGGATGCGATGGCAAGATTGCTCACTTGAAAACCCTCCGGAAGTAGTAGGCGATCCGCTCGCGCAGGCTAGGCCGCGTGAGCTTCAACAGTGCCGCTTGGCGCTCGGCGCGCTGGCGGCGGTAGATGCAGAGATACGCGACGTTGTTCATGTCATCGGCTCGCGGTCGTGAATGAGTGATTGGCAATGACACACGGCTCGCCCGCCCATTCCGGCGTGACCTGTCCGTGTGCGTAGAAATGAGTGCTACCGGCGCAGTCCGTCACCATGTCGGTTTCCATGGCGGTCCAAGCTGCAGCGAGTGCAAGACGCCAGCCCATCGGATCGCGCACCCACGGCTGACGCGGGTAGGGCATGCGTTCGATGCCTTCGAACTGTCCAGGCTGTTGGATGACCTCGCAGGGTTCGCCGCGCGCCAGAACAACCTCGGCAACGGCAATCTGTCCTTCGATGGGTTCGCCCCTGGCTTCCGCGTAGGCTGCGAGCGCCAAGCAATCAATCTGCGGCGGGCACTCCGTCTCCGGCTCGTGCAGGCCGGCTAGGATCGCGACAAGGCCGAGCAGGCCGCGCAACGTGTCATTCATCGCGGCCACCAATCGGATCAGCCCAATACACCGCCGCCAGCGCCAGCAGCCCGAGCAGCACAACGTCGAAGGATTCGAGGAATGCGATCAGGCCAGACATCACGCACCGTCCTTCGCAAGCGCGGCGTCGATCGCATTGTCGAGATCGTCGCCGTTTAGCACGATGTTTTCCGGTGTCATCCCGGCAAACACTCCGCCGACGCCGATCGTTTCAAGGTCACGCTGCCGCAGCCACCGATATCGCTTGGCATCCTGATCAAGCTCCGCCACCAGCGCCTGCATGCGGTCAAGTTCGTCGGCGGCTTCGAGCTCAAGAGCGTCGCGCGTGGTCTTCACGTCAACCAGCGCGAGTTCGTATCCACGAACCGAGTCAGGATATCGGCGCTGCTGATCTTCGAACCATTGGCGTGCCTCGGTTTCCTGCCAGTGCTTGAAGAACATCATGTAGCAGCCGTCCATCACGTTTTGGACGCGCCATTCTTTGGTTCCTCGCGCGCCGTCGCGCAACCTATCGGCGATGCTAGTGGTGTTCGGTTCGGTGGTGTTGTTCATTCCCCACACCCCTTCCCGACCGTCGCGCCGCCGTTGGCGGTGAAGTCGGCCCAGTGCACCCAGCCGTGCGGGCAGTGGAAGCCCCAGTGGCGGACCACGGGGCCGGTGATGAAGAGGGTCCAGACCGGGCCGTCGCGCAGCTCGATGCGGTGCGGTGCGCCGCCGAAGCGGAAGCGCGACTGGCCCATGCGCAGCGTGCGTTCGCGGTGGATGCCGCCGGCGTCGATGGTGTGCTCGACGTAGGTGCCCGACAGCAGCACCGACAGGTTGAACAGCCACGGGTGGTCGTGCAGGGCGCGGTCGTCGTCGCTGCGGCTGAATTCGTGCAGGTAGAGGTTGAACACGCGGTTGCGCGGGATGACCCACCAGCGGCGCAGGTACACGTTGTCGGGCTCGCCGATGACGACGTCTGGCCCGCGACGCTGCGCGGTGCGGCGGTGGAGCCAGGCGAACAGGGGGGTGATGAGGCGGGTGATCATGCGGCTTTCCTCAGTGCTTCAATGACACGGCGCGCGGCCAGCGGCGGGACGGCGTTGCCGAGCATGTGCATCGCGGTGCGACCGTTCGCGGGCAACACGTAGTCCGCGCGGAACGACATGGCGCGACGGGCTTCGTCGACGCTCAGCATGCGCATGCGGTCGCCGTCGATGACGGCCCAGCGGTCTCGGGTGGTGATGGTGCCGATGGGCCGGGTCAGTTCGCGGCCGCCCTTCGTGTTCCCGTAGAACGAGGTCAGGAAGCGTTCACCGTGTTGCCGGCGCCCGTTCTGGATGCGTGCAAGCGTGGCGGCAGCGCGGCCCGGGCGCGCGATCGGCGACCAGCGCCCGGCGTCGAAGTCGACGATGCGGGACGCCGGCACGTGGTCGACACGATCCAGTCGCAGTTCGATCGGGTGCGCGCTGCGTGTCAGCGCCAGGAACACGCGCTCGCGATGCTGCGGCACGCCAAGGTCAGCGCAGTCGATGACGTGCGGCGCGATCGCATAGCCGAGCGCCCGCAAGGCCTCGCACCATGCAGGGAACAGGTTCCACTTCATGAAGTCCGGCACATTCTCGACCAGCCCGATCGGCGGACGGTGACATTCCAGCGCCGACACCACGGCCCACGCCGTCGACCTACATGCATCGTGATGCGGGCGGTCCTTGCCACGCGCCTTCGTGTGCCCCTGGCAGGCGGGAGAGGAGAGCTGCAGGTCGTGGCGTGGCACGGCCGTCCAGTCGGCTTGGTGAAGATCCTGACAAGCGTGGTCGGTGTGCGGGTGGTTCGCCGAGTGCGTCTCGACTGCGGCCGGCCAGTGGTTCGCCGCCCACACGACACGGCAACCCGCGTCGCGTGCGCCTTCCGAGAATCCGCCGGCACCGGCGAAGAGGTCGATGGTGTCGATCATCGCGCCTCGCCCTCCCCAGCTTCGTAGCTCTCGGCCAGCCAGCGCGCGGCGCGGGCGATGTCGGCATGCTTCGTTTCGAACATGCCCAGCATCTGGTGTGCCGACTGCTGAAGGACCAGCAGCACGCCCACATCGATGCGTGTGTGCTCGGGCACGACGGCGTTGATCGTGATGGTCATGGTGACGGGGTCGGTCATGGCGTCACCCGCTTGAACTCGACGACCCAGACCCACGGATTGGCGGACCAGGAATCGTCGACGATGATCGGCTGATTCATCCAGCCGCGGATGTCGTGCTGGCCGCAGAACGCGGCAAGGTTGAGCGTGGTCATGCGGCTTTCTCCGGCACACGGCGTCGCTGGGCGCGCGTTTGCCACTTGGGGCTGTCGGGATAGCGGCCGAGGCGCAGCATGAGTTCGTGGTGCTGGGCGCGGGTGAGTTTGGTGGTGCTGTCGGCGCCGACGGCGGCGAGGTTGGCGCGGTAGCTGTCGTCGTCGAGGCCCTTGCGGGCGCGGGCGAAGATCTGGACGTGGCGGACCATGGTCTTGGTCATGCGCCAGCGGCGGCGTTCGGTGAGGATGACGCCACAGCAGTTGATGCGGCGCGACTTGGTGCCGCAGTGCGGGCACTGGCGGAGCGTGGTGCTCATGCGGCACCGCCGGCGCCGGGCAGGCCGAACATGCGGTCCAGCGAGAGGTTCAGCGCCTGGGCGATGCGCACCACGATATCCACCCGCGTGGCGCGAGCGCGGTTTTCGAAGTCGCTGATGGTCTGGAACGCGCAGTCGGCGCGCTCTGCGACCTGGGTGAGCGACAGGCCCATCTGCGTGCGCATGCGGCGGCAGTAGTCGCCCGGCGCTTCGTTGTGCAGGCGTTCCTTGGCGACGTCCGGCACGTAGCGCACGCCGTCGATGATGACGTGGCGGCTCATGCGCGCCGCCCTGCCCGCTGCGCGGCGGGCTTGCGGGTGCGTCGACTGCGGGCGGGCTTGAGCGGCGCGGCACGACGGCTGCGCACCGGCTTGGCGGCGGCTGCGGTGCGGGCACGGGCGCGCTGGGCGATGAGGCTGCGTGCGCGGCGGCGGTCCGTCAGGGTGTAGCGCGCGAAGCTGGCCACGCTGCCGTCGCGTCGGCGCTGGCTCATCATCTCGCTGTGAATGCGGAAGCCGTCGGCGCGCAGCATGTGCACGACCGAGGCGAGGCGGAAGCAGCGATGTCGACGCAGGGCATCCTGCGGCGTGATGGCGCGACCGGCGAAGAGGTCGGCCAGAATGGCGTCGGTTTGGCTCATGCAATCCTCCCGGCGCAGATCAGCACCAGTTCGCGGATGGGTTCGGGGGTGTCGTGGCGCAGGGCGCGATAGGCGGCGTCGACCAGGCGCGGGTCGAGCTTCGTGGCCGGGTCGGATGCGTCCGGCGCGAAGGGTTCGAATTGTTCGCCGTCGGGGACGTGAACGAGCGTGCGCTGCATCATGCCGCCTCCCCCACCATCGCATCGATGTCCGCGTGCTGGCGGATCATCTTGCGGGTCACGTTGCCGGCGTGGCGTCCGTACACTGCGGCGGTGGTGACGCCGCTGGCGTGCTGCGCGTGCTGCTGCGCCATCTTCAGGCCGACGCGTTCGACCAGGTCGCCGATGCGGCGGTGGCGGAACAGGTGGATGTGCAGCCCGTTGACGCCGGCCATGCGGCCACGCTTGCGGGCGATCCAGTTCAACGACTGGCGGCAGATGCGCTCGCCGCGCGTGCCGACGAACAGCGCGCATTCGCCCTCGCCCGCCACCTGCCCACGCACGGCCAGCCACGCGGCGATGGCGTCGGCGGTGGTGCGGTTGATGGCGATGGGGTCGGTGTGCGCGCCGCCCTTGTTGCGGGTGGTGACGGTGAGCGCGTTCAGGTCGACCGTGTAGGGCTCGCGGTCGGCGGGCACGTTGAGGTCGATCAGCCCGCCCGCGCGCAGCCCGGCATCGAGCGCCAGGCGCAGGATGGCGCGGTCGCGCAGGTCGGTGGGCTTGCGGGTGTGCGGAATGGCCTTGATGACGCGCATCAGCACGTCGAGTTCGGGCGCTTCCACGAGTTTCGGGCGGAACTTGACGGCGATGTCATCGCACGGGTTGCCGCTGCACCAGCGCTGCTGCAGGCAGAACGCGAAGAACTGCCGCAGCGCGACCAGTGCCCGCGCCTGCGATCGCGGCGAGATACCGACCGCGTGCAGCTCGTCGAGAAACGCCTCGACCTCACGCGCGGACACCACGGCGGTGATGTGCGCATCGTGCCGCGCGAACACGCGCGCGGCGCGGATGACGTCGCAACTGTACGCCTTGATCGTGCGCTCGCTCTTCCCGCGACGCTGCAACCGCGCCACCCACTGCGCCAACGCCTCGGTGATCGCCACCACGGGGATCTGCTGGGATGGCGGGGTGAAGGTGATGATGCTCATGCGCTCATCTCCAGCAGGTCGCTGATACAGCGCCGCATGCGTTCCGGCATCCGGGCGCTGCCCGCGCTTTCGAGCAGTAACGCGGCGGCTTCGCGCATCAGTGCGCGCGTGAGCGGGCCTTGATGCGTGGGCTTGAACTCGGCCACGGCCGCAACAGGGGCGGCTTCGGATTCTGCCTCGGCGGACTCGACGCCCTTCTTCGTTGGCGCAATGTCGGGTTCCGGTGTGTTCGACGGGCCGCGGCCAGCGGCGATGACGTAGCCGCAGTGGTGCTGGCCATCGATCTCGACGCGCTCGATCGCGCCCTTCTTCATCAGCGTCACGAGGGCGCTGCCGCATGCGGTGGAATCCACACCATCGCCTAAACGTTCGCGGATGCCCTTGTTCGTCAGCGGTTCGCTGGCGTTGGACAGAACGCCGATCACGTCGCTGACCAGGCTCATGCCGCACCCCCCATCACCGGCCGCGGCGCGGTGTGCGGGCGGCGCGTGGCGGCGCCGTCGATGACGGGGAATTTCGGCAGGCGCGCGAGGGTGATGCCGAGCATGTGCATGTTCATCGCCTTGTGCCAGGCGCGCAGCGCGCGGGCCTTGGCGCTGCGGGCGGGGACGTGTGGTAAGGTGTTCATCGAAGCCTTCCTCGTGTGGTTGGGTTCACAACGCCCGCGGCTGCTACCCGCGGGCGTTTTCATTTCGGCGAAGCGTTGGCGCTGCGATGTGTGCAGGTTGCACGGGCGGTGTACGCATGTTTCTCAGGGTGGCGATTGGGGGTCGCCTGGGGTGCCCGGCCTGCACAGATCGCAGCGCCCTCGCCTCACCAGAACTCGACGGTGGCGGTGCCCGTGGCGGGCTGGTCGCCGGTGTTGAACAGAACGACCAGCACCGCGTCGCCGCGCGACACCGTGGCCGCCGGGCTGATGAGCACGCGCGCGTGGCCGCTGCGGTAGCGTTCCACCGGCTCGAGGCCGCGCAGCCGGTGCGTGCACTGCAGCACCGTGCTTTCGTGCGGCGCCAGCGTGTAGGCCAAATCGCAGCGGGCCAGCGGCGCGGCGCTGGTGAAGCTGTCGTCGTAGGCGTGTTCCAGCACCGCCTGCTTCGATTCGGCGCGCACGATGTGCGGCCACAGCATGGCTACGAGCAGCGCCACGAATGCCAACGCGATGGCGGTGAGCGTGCCCTGACCACGACGCTTGGCGCGGTGCAGGGTCAGCGTGTCTTCCAGGCGGCGCACGGTGTGCCAGCGGTCGATGCTGCCGCATTCGGTGAGCACCGGCGCCACGATGATGCGCTCGACGTGGTGCACGAACGCGTTGCCGTCGTGGGTGATCTTGCGTTCAAAGCCGAGCGCCGAATAACGATCGACGAAGGTGCGCGGGCTGATGTCCAGGTGGCGGCCGTTGCTCATGGCGTGCGGCTGCGAATCCAGTGCGGTGACGGTGTTCATGCGGCCAGTTCCTTGTTGGCGTTGTACTTGTCGACGAGCCGCGCAAACGTGTCGCGGCAGTTCATGCCCGAGGCCCCCGTGCCGCCGAAGTCGCGCTTCGGCACCGGCGCCACGCGCAGACGCAGCTTTGCGTGCGTGAACGCGGTGCCATCCCACACAAAGCCCATGCCCTCGGCCTTGCGGCGCAGATCGGAAAAACTCATGTCGCGTTTCATGCCGCCCCCCGCAGTGCCTTGACGTTGCTCTGTGCGCTGTCGGCGAGCAGCAGGGTGGTGAGTTCGGCGCGCAGGGTGGTGAGGCGGCCGAGCACGTCATCGCACTCGCGGATGGCGCGGCGGGCGTTCGGCAGATCGCCGGCGTCGACCTTGCCGTCGGCGAACAGCGGCGAGAGCGCGAGCATCAGTTCGCCGGTTTCGCGCAACAGGTCGGCGGTGGTGACGGTGGCGCGGGCCCCATCTTTCGAGGGAAGCGGCGCGGCGAGCAGGCCCAGGCGTTCGGCGAGTTCGCGCTGGCATTCGGCTCGGAACGGTTCGGGCAGCGAGAGCACCAGCGATTCCTCTGCTTCCACCGGCATGCGCACAGTGCCGTCGAGCCAGCGCTGCACCACCTGCGCGTTGTGGCGTTCGTCGGCGATGGGGTCGCGCGTGATCTGCAGCGGCAGTTGGCGCGCGTGCAGCGGCACGGTGTTGAGGTAGTGCGTGGCCACGTCGCCGGCATAACGGCGCATGGTGGTGCCCCGGTGCAGGGCGTGGTTGATGTGGTGGGCGAGCACGCCCTGGCGGCTGTCAGACATGATCATTCCTCGTCGGTTTCAAGAGCCCGCGCGGCACTGCGGGCGGCGGATTGGGCGGCGCGCAGCGACGCGATGCGGGCATCGATCACGGCGAGCGTTTGCTTTTTGGTGCGCGTGCCTTCGACGGCGGCGCGCAGGTCGTTGACAAAATTGAGGTGGCGCTCGATGGCGCGCACGCGTTCGGCGGGGTGCTCGGGGAACTCACGCATGGCGGGCTCCGCGGATCGGTGAAACCCTGGCTTCAGGCGCGCCGTAGGCCACGCTGCCACCCTGCCCTGCGTCGCCAATGCGCGGCAGCAGAGCGAGTCGGTCATGCGTGTCGCGCAGGTTCTTGAGGGTGCTGGTGGACCAGGTGCGCGAGCCGCTGGGCGAGAGGATGCGCATCGCGCGCAGGCTCAGTTGCACCGCGCGGATGCTGTCGGCGCCGAGTGCGTCGACAATGCGCTGGCGGGTGTGCCACGCCTCGGGGTCGCGATAGAGCTTGCCGTCGACGGCGACACAGCCAAACGGCGTGGCGCCGTACACGCGGCCGGTGGCCTGCAGGCGTTCCGAGGTGCGGCGCGTGCGTTCGGCGGTTTTGTCGCGCTCGAGTTCGGCCAGCGCCAGCTTCATCGTGGTCTGGAACTTGCCCTCGGGAGTGCGGGTGTCGATGGCTTCGTACACCGCCACCGCCGACAGCCCGAGCTTCGGGAAGGTCTGGTGCAGGCAGGTCAGGCCGTCGAGCGTGTTTCGGAACAGACGGTCGACCGTGGTGGTCACGATCAGGTCAATGGCGGCGTCACTGCTGGCCGCCATCGCCAGCAGCATCGCGGCGCCGGGGCGCTCGGCGAACGGGACGGTGCCGCTCACGTCGGCGTCGGTCTGAACCCAGGTCAGATCCACGCCTTCCGCCGCGCACCACGCCGCGATGGCCGCCTGCTGCGCTTCCAGCGTGTGGCTTTGCTTGTCCGTGCTGGCGCGGACGTATCCGAGGGCGCGCATGGGTCAGGCCGCCTTCTGCTGCGGGTTTTTCCCGGCTTCGGGAAAAACCCCGTACGCGATCATGGCCGCCAGCTTGGTCATGCCCTTGGCGGTGACGCGCACCTGCTCGGCCACGCGGTCGGTGCCGTCGCTGCCCAGGTGGGTGGTGATCTTCGCGGCCAGGAAGCCCGCCTGCAGCTTGTCCTGGTACGCGACGAACGAGCCGTTGCCGACGCGGCGATAGATCCAGCGCATGGCCTGCAACGCGCGGTTGAAGCGCATCGGCGGGATATTCAGCGCCTTGGCGGCATCGCGCAGGCAGAACGAGCCCTCGGAGTTGGCGATGCGGTCAAACCCTTCGACCTTGGGCGCCTGCGCCTGCAGCTGCGCGACGGCGGCAATGCGCTCGCGCTCGGCATCGAACGCGATCTGGATGAGGTCCAACCGGCTCAGGCTGGCCGGATCGAACCGGCGCTGCGCCTGCTGCTCGCACTCGATGAAGTAGTCCCGAACCTCGAACCCCTTGTCGGTGCCGGCCATCATGGCCACGTGCTTGGCGGCGTCGAGGGTGAGGAAGTAGTCCTTCCGGTTGTGACCACCCCGTCGCGATTGCTCCCCTTTTTGGGGGAGCAAAGAATCCGAGGGGTTTTCCCCTTCTTGGGGGTAAAGCTCGCCATTTTTGGCGAGCAAAGAATCGGCCGGGTTTTCGCCACTTCCGGCGAAAACCTCGAAGTCGCGGCCCTGCGTGAGACGGGCGCGCTCCACCTGCGACTTGATCCAGTCGCTGAAATCCTTCTGCACGCCGAGGAAGGCATGCAAGTCACGGGCGTTGACGGTCTGGACACTGGCACCGGCCAGCGGGCGGAGCTCGACGGGCATCAGTTCGGCGTTCATGGGTCAGGCGGCCTTCTGCGGTTGGTTGGCGGCGTACAGCTTGTTCAGGGTCAGGCCCGGCAGGACGCGGACGAGCGCTGCGGCGTTTTCCGGGCGGGGGAATTTCTCGCCGCGCTCCCATTCGGAGACGGCGGTCTTGCTGACCCCGAGCTTGTCCGCGACCTGCTGCAGCGACAGGCGCTTGGCCTTGCGTGCGGCGCGGATGGGACTGGTCTGGCTCATGGCGGTTTCCTTGGTGTGCGCAAACGGCGCACACGGATATTGCGCCTTTGGCTTACACCATGTCAACCCCCTGCGCACCGATTGTGCGCAGGCCAGCCATAAACTGCCCGCATGAACGCTGTTACAGACATGGGCACGCGCATGCGCCAGGCCCGGCTGGCGGCAGGGCTTTCGTTGGAAGACGTTGCGCGGGAACTCGGGGTGACCCGGACCAGCGTCAGCGAATGGGAGTTGAACAAGAAGTTCCCGCGCATGGAGCACCTGCCGATCCTTCGCCGCATCCTGTTCGTGACGCTCGACAAGCTGATTTGCGGCGACCCCGCCGAGGGCGTGCGCAAGGCGCTCGGCGTGCGCGACGGCGACCCGATCGGCTACGTGCCGGCGCCCGACGTGAAGTCGGCGCTGCGGGCCAACGCCATGCGCGGCCTGTTCGTCGGCCTGCCCGAATCGCAACAGGAAGCCTTCATCGAGCTATTGAAAACCATGCAGCCGGCGTCGGGGTCGCAGGCGGCGTAGCGCCGGAAAAGGACAAGGCCGCGAAGGCGGCGAAACCAAGGGAGTAAGGCAATGCACAACAACGGAACCACCGCCTGGACCATCGTCTTCGTGCTCGCCGGCTTCGGTTTGGTCGGGCTCGGGCTGACCAAGCTCACCGTCGCGACGCTCGGCGTCGGGCTGATCGCGCTCGGCATCTTCGCGGCCGTCTTCGCGCGAATCATTCAGGCCGGCGCCGCGCACGCCAAAGTCGTGCAACTGATGCGCGAGCAGGCAAAGGCGCCGAAGGCCGGGGAGTGAAACCCCACCCCGCCCACCACCACTGCCCCAAGTGCCGCGCCATCGCGCCGGCCACCGTGCAACGCCGCGCGGCCGGCGGCGTCAGCGTGCGCTGCGGCGCGTGTGCGTTCGAATACCCGGTGTTGCACGTCGACATAGCGGAAGCCTTGGCCTTGCTCGCGTCCGTTGTCGCGCATCAGCGCGCGCAGCGCGATGGCGGGACATGAGCCGCGCGGCCATCTCGCGAATCGCCCAGGCCGGCGGATCGGCCACGATGAAGCCCTCGGCATCGAACACCAGCGCGCGCAGTTCGTCGGTCGGAATGTCGAGGATGTGGCGCCGCACGGTCAAAGCCGATCGGGCGGTACGCCGTCCGGCGCCAGCAGGTCGGCGCGCACCGCTTCGGTGATGGGGCACGGCGCGCTCATCGCTCCTCCACCGAATTCCGAATCACCCCCACCTGCAGCAACCGCCGCAGCGGCGCGGCGCAGTGGGCGCGGCGGGCTTCGCAGTCGTTGCGGATCTCGCTGTCGGTGATGGCCAGCTCGCCCAGGGTGTCCCACGGCGCGGTGCCGTCGGCATCTGCGCGCCAGGGCGGCAGCGTGGCGCAGGGTTCGAAGCATGCGGGATCGATCGCGACCGGCACGGGTTCGGGCGGCGTGGCCACGACAAGCGGCTTGGGGGTGCAGGCGCTGAGGGCGTGCGCGGCGAGGATGAGCGTGGCGACGCGCATCACGGGTCCACCTGAATCGGCGTGCTTGCCGCTGCGGCCGCGATGGCGGCCTGCTCGGCTTCGTAGCGATGCACGTTGTCGAGCACGCCCTGCAGGAAGCCACGCGCGAGGGCATCGACGATCTCGGCCGGGGTGCGCGGGCGCATGATCGGCGCGCCGTTGCCGTCGACCTCGCCCGAATCGATCGGGCCATAGATGCCGCCGTAGGCCCGCACGATGCGCGCGGCGTCGGCGTCCGGAATCGGTC
>ERZ650311.925-NODE-925-length-16013-cov-5.263442_pt1 | contig 16013 bp, 17 predicted proteins | sample MGYA00376247_ERZ650311 | MGnify/ENA primary metagenome ERZ650311 (study PRJEB26733, sample SAMN07839324) | wastewater metagenome | biome: small river; feature: stream; material: water | place: USA: North Carolina | collected 2016-07-28 ... | reverse complement strand
CTCCAATGTTTGAACCAACTGATAATGGTGGATGGACTGCGGTTCACCATCCATTCACTGGGCCAAAGCCAGAGTTTGCAGCAACATTTAAGAGCGACCCAGCATCTGCTTTGGCTTATGCATACGACATTGTTCTCAATGGAACAGAACTCGGTGGCGGATCCATCCGTATCCACGACCGCAATATTCAGAAGGATGTTTTCTCTGTCATCGGCCTTACCGATGAAGAGGCGCAGAGCAAGTTTGGCTTCCTCCTCGAGGCCTTCAACTACGGTCCACCTCCACATGGCGGAATCGCACTTGGTCTCGACCGCGTCTGCGCCCTCCTTACCAACTCAGATTCAATCCGTGAGGTCATCGCATTTCCAAAGACGGCAAGTGGTGGCGATCCATTGACGGGTGCGCCAACACCAATTACTCCAGCACAGCGCAAAGAAGCTGGCATCGATTGGGTACCAGTAACTGGCGAGTCTAAAGAGAGTTCAAAGTAGGTAGGGAAGGTAGGCTAGAAACATGGGTCCAGGGGGAATTGCCACAATCATCGCCGCGTCAGGTCTATTGATCATTGCGGTGGCGATTGCCTATGTTGTAGTCCGCGTGGGCAAGCTTGTCGATGAGGCATCAGCAAGCTTGAAGGTACTCACCGAAGATACGACCCCGTTATTGGAAGAGTCGACTCGCACACTTGAGTTGATCAATAGCCCGCTCGAAAGTTTTGCTCGCATAACCAAGAACGTTGAAGAAGTCACCACAAAGGTCACTGATGCGACAACCGGTTTTATGGAGAAGAACGGTCCTGCAGTCAAAGTGGCTGGTGCGCTTCTGAGTGCAGCTCAGATCAGCAAGGGACGTAAATCTAAAAAGAAAGCTGAGTAGCTCTCACCGTGCAATCCGCTGAAATTCGTTCCCGTTGGCTCCGCTTCTTTGAATCAGAGAACTCTTTAGGGCTCAATCACACCGTTGTTCCATCTGCATCTCTAATCGCAGATGACCCCAACCTTCTCTTGGTTAATGCTGGAATGGTTCCTTTCAAGCCGTACTTCCTCGGTGAAGTAAAGCCTCCTTTTGATCGTGCAACATCGGTGCAGAAGTGTGTTCGTACCCTTGATATTGATGAAGTTGGTAAGACCACTCGCCACGCATCTTTCTTCCAGATGTGCGGAAACTTCTCTTTTGGAAATTACTTTAAAGAGGGAGCGATCGCTCTTGCGTGGGAACTTCTTACTAAGCCAACTTCTGATGGTGGCTACGGATTCCCTGAAGATAAATTGTGGGTCACCGTCTATCTCGATGATGATGAGGCAGAAGAGATTTGGCATAAGAAGATTGGGATTCCGCGCGAGCGTATTCAACGTCGCGACATGGCGGATAACTTCTGGTCGATGGGCGTTCCGGGTCCATGTGGACCTTGTTCTGAAATCTACTTCGATCGCGGTCCTGCATATGGTCGCGATGGTGGTCCCATCGCTGATGAGAATCGATATTTGGAGATTTGGAATCTCGTCTTCATGCAGAATGAACGCGGTGAAGGTGGCGGCAAGGATGGCTACCCAATTCTCGGTGAACTTCCTGCAAAGAGCATCGATACCGGCCTTGGCTTAGAGCGCGCCGCTGCGTTATTGCAGGGTGTTGAAAACATCTACGAGATCGATACCACGATGCAGATTCTTTCTAAGGCGATGGATCTATCTGGCGTTAAATATGGTTCGGCAGAGAAGTCAGATGTATCGCTTCGCGTGATTGCAGACCACGCTCGCACTGCTGCCATGCTCATTGGCGATGGCGTGACACCAGGAAATGAAGGTCGAGGATACGTGCTTCGTCGAATGATGCGCCGCACTATTCGCAACATGCGTCTTTTGGGAACAAATGATCCAATCATGGCCGAACTTACTCAGGCGGCAATCGGTGCAATGGGTCCGCAGTATCCAGAGCTAGTTACTGATACCAAGCGCATTCTTGCAGTTGCAACTGCTGAGGAAGAGTCATTCCTTCAAACTTTGAAGGCTGGCACACAGATCTTCGACCTCGCCTCGACAACGCTGAAGTCAGAGAAGAAGAACATTTTGCCTGGCGATGAAGTCTTTAAGTTGCACGATACCTACGGCTTCCCATTCGATCTCACCTTAGAGATGGCTCGCGAAGAGGGCCTTGAAGTTGATGAAGATGGTTTCCGCCGATTGATGAAAGAACAGCGCGATCGCGCCAAGGCTGACGCAAAGGCGAAGAAGAGTGGCCACACTGACGTCACCGAATATCGCAAGATTGCTGATGCTTCAGGTGTTACTAACTTTATTGGTTACACACACACTGAGAGCGAGTCCAAGGTCAACGGAATTCTCGTCGATGGCCTCAGCGTCTCATCAGCGCGTGAAGGTGATGATGTCGAAATCGTTCTCGATGCAACTCCGTTCTACGCCGAAGGTGGCGGACAATTAGCTGATGGCGGTCGCATCACCCTTGCAAATGGTGCAATTGTTGAGATCGCCGATGTTCAATCTCCAGTAAAGGGTCTTTCGGTTCACCGTGGTCGAGTACTCGCGGGAGAAGTAAGTGTTGGTCTCTCGGGTCATGCTGTGATTGACGTGGAGCGCCGAAATGCGATCTCACGTGCACATACCGCAACTCATATGGTCCATAAAGCATTCCGCGAAATTCTTGGTGAAACTGCTACCCAAGCTGGATCAGAGAATTCACCAGGACGTTTCCGTTTTGATTTCCCATCAACTGGTGCTGTGTCACAGGGTGTGTTGAACGATGTAGAAGGTCGCGTTAACGCCCTCCTTCTCGATAACTTGGCTGTTACGGCAGAGGTCATGACTCAAGATGCAGCGAAGAAGATTGGCGCGATGGCGCTCTTCGGTGAGAAGTATGGCGATCAAGTTCGCGTTGTCAGCGTTGGAGATTGGGCACGTGAACTCTGTGGAGGTACCCACGTTGCAAGCTCTGGGCAACTCGGTGTTGTGAAGCTGATTGGCGAATCATCAATTGGTGCTGGCGTTCGTCGCGTTGAGGCGCTTGTTGGGGCGGATGCATATAGCTTCTTGGCACGTGAACATATTCTTCTTAACTCGCTCACGGAGATCATTAAGGGCGCGCGCGTGGAAGATCTTCCAGAGCGTGTCCAGGGATTGCTCGACAAGATCAAGGAGATTGAGAAAGAACTTGCGGCAGTTCGATCTGCACAGGCCTTGGCCTCAGTCGATCAATTAGCGTCGACGTCGGTGATGTTTGGCGAAACTTCCTTTATCGGTGGCGTACTTCCAGATGGAGTTGCTGGAGATGATCTTCGGAAGATCGCTCTTGAACTTCGCAATCGCGCTCCGCATTCAGTAGTTGCTCTCATCAGCGTATCCGGTGGTCGACCAGTTCTCGTTGCTGCTACATCTGATGCAGCGCGTGCTGCCGGGATCAAGGCGGGTGAACTCGTCAAGATTGGTTCCACTGTTCTTGGTGGTGGTGGGGGCGGTAAGGATGATTTCGCACAAGGTGGCGGAACTGACGCCACTAAGTCACGTGAAGCGCTCGAAGCTATCGCGGCAAAGATCTCCGGTAAGTAATTTATGCGCGGTCGACGAATCGCATTTGATTACGGTGATGCACGTATCGGCGTAGCTATCTGCGATCCGGACGGAATTCTCGCAACGCCATTGCCTTTTCTCGACGCGCGTAAGCCCAAGGTCATTAAAGATGTAGTTGCCCTTTTCGAGGAGTACGAGCCAATCGCCATTTATCTCGGCAAACCAAAGCATCTCTCGGGTGCAGATGGTGACTCGGTAGCAAAAGTTGAAGTCTTCGCTTCATCGATTCGAGAAGTAACCGCAACACCGATTTACTTTGTAGATGAGCGGCTAACGACTGTTGATGCACAGCGGAAATTGCGTGAGGCAGGTAAGTCCGCGAAGGAATCACGTTCACTTATCGATTCAATGGCGGCCGTTGCCATATTAGAGGCAGGACTTGCTAGTGAAGCTCGATAGAGGAACCCTGCGTGGGTTCGGCGGCGTGCTCGCCGCCTTGATGATTATCGCTGGAATTCATTTCATCAAGCCAACCGTCTCTACTGCTCCAGATTTTCCATGTGGTGTCGAATCCAATCAAACCGTCACGGTAGATGTTCATTCAGGTGAATCGGGATCTTCTATCGGAATTGATTTGGCGGCGCTTGGTATTGTTAAGAGTTCTGCCGCATTTTTCCGAGTTGCAGTAAGTGATAAGCGATCTGGATCGATTGCTCCTGGCACGCATCTGCTCTCCAAGAATTTATGTGCGAAGAATGCTCTTGAACAGTTGCTAGACCCGAAACGCATCACCAATCTCTTATCTGTTCCGGAAGGCGCATGGTCCTCAGAGATCAAGACCTCGCTATCGAAGATAGGTTTCACTGCTCAAGATATCTGGCAAGGCTTCCAGGCCACAAAGATTCCGACAGGATACAAGAGCCTCGAAGGTCTGCTCTTCCCAGCGCAATATAGCTTTGATACCTCAACGACAGTCTCGGCGATCCTGCAGAAGATGATTGACCGTGGATTATCTGAAATGAAGCGTGCTGGATTGATGACCTCTGGGGGGAAGTTCACCCCTGCACAACTTCTAACAATCGCATCACTTGTTCAAGCAGAAGGCGATAGAAAGGACTTTGCAAAGATTGCGCAGGTAGTCCGTAATCGAATGAACAAGGGAATGCCGCTTCAATTCGACTCAACTATCCATTACATCAAAGGCAGTCGTGGATCGGTTTTCTTAAGCACCCAATCAACTTTCCTTAAATCTCCATACAACACATATCGTAACTATGGCCTTCCACCTACTCCGATTAATAACCCTGGTTATCAAGCGATGTACGCCGCGGCACACCCTGAGGCAGGCAATTGGATTTACTTCATCACGGTAGCTCCCGGTGATACGCGTTTCACCGATTCGCTCGATCAGTTCTATACCTGGAAGGCGCTTTACAAGAAGAATCTTCGGGCCGGTCTCTTTAGGAGCAGCAAATGAGAGAGATACTCAAGGGAGCGGTTCTAGGATTTCCAGTAGAACATTCATTATCGCCATTGTTACATCGTGAGGCATATCAATTCTTAGGAATTGAAGGAAGGTACACTCGACAAGAGCTACAACTTGATTCGCTCCATCGCTTCTTTACCGAGCACTCTGATTCATTCGATTACTTCTCAATCACCATGCCGTTGAAGGAAGAGGCGCTCTCACTTCCCGTTGCAATCGATCCGATTGCATCACGTATTCAATCCGCCAATACCCTCTATCGCCGAGATGAACAATGGAATCTGACAAGCACAGATGGATCAGGTTTCGTTGCCGCGCTCAAGAATCATGGTGCTTTGTCTTTTAAGAACGCGCTTGTGCTAGGAGCGGGAGGAACTGCCCGTGCAGTAGTTGGCGCACTCGATGGAATCGCGGATTCCATTACAGTACTTGGACGAACTTCTACCCGCCGCGATGCGCTCGAAAGTTCAGTGACTCAGTCACGCTTTGAATATGTGCGCTGGATTGAAAACCCTTCATTTCCAGAGTTTGATCTTGTAGTGAATACAACGCCGGCCGGAGCTGCAGACTTGCTGGCAGATTCATTAAATGTCGGTTCCTGCTCATTACTCTTCGACGTTATCTATAAGCCATGGCCTACGGTTCTCGCATCACGCTGGGCTGATTGTGGCGGAGATGTCATCAACGGACTAGAACTTCTTCTCTATCAAGGAATCGAACAGCTCTCACTTGCCCTTGATCGAGAGCTAGATACTCTTGCACTGGCCACACATCTCCGACCGATTCTGCGAAAAGCGGCAAAGTAATCCACAGATTTTAGTGCTTAAATATTGGTCACACTCGGGCGTTTATTATCGATAGATGCCCCAGTGGTTCATAGTCTCTTTATTGGTCTTCATCACAATCGTCGATTTTCACACTCATCGAATTACCAATATATCTCTCTTCATCTTAGGGCTTGCCTTGTTCACTGATAGAAATTCCGCATCCTTTATATACACATTGATTGCGGTCGCGATGGCGCTCTGGCTGTGCGTTGCCTTCAAGATTGGTATGGGTGATTTCAAACTCTTCTCAGTTCTCGTAATAACGCAGGGCACACTCGTGCTCACAGTGGATTTCCTCGCCCACTTACTCCTGGTGACGCTAGTTACGGTGACAATCACCATCGTGAGACGAAAGGGTCTCAGCGGGTCTATCGCCTTTGCCCCTTGTATCGCGATCCCATTCGGGTTGGTCTATCTCGGTATCTGACCACTTGCCTTTACAACGTGCGAGGAACATAAGAGTTCTGCGACAATAAGGTCATGCGTTGGATAACAGCTGGTGAATCACATGGACAGGCCCTGAGTGCAATTATCGAGGGACTTCCTGCGCACATTGAAATTTCGACCGCTGATATCGATCGCCATCTTGCGCGCCGTCGCCTCGGTACTGGTCGCGGCGCACGTCAGAACTTTGAAGCCGATAAGGTCACAATTCTCGGCGGTGTTCGACTCGGTCAATCACAGGGCGGACCCATTTCTGTTCAGGTAGGCAATAGCGAATGGCCGAAGTGGGAGAAGGTCATGTCAGCAGATCCATTGCCGATCGAGGAGATTAAAGATTTAGCGCGCAATGCGCCACTTTCTCGTCCTCGTCCAGGACATGCAGATCTCGTCGGTATGCAGAAATATGATTTTGATGATGCTCGACCAATTCTTGAACGTGCAAGTGCTCGTGAGACAGCAGCGCGTGTAGCACTAGGTGCAATTGCTCGCGCATTTCTCCAGCAAACTGTTGGTATTGAGATTTTCAGCCATGTGACATCCATCGGTTCCGTCTCAGTTCCAGAAGGTCGCGAACTTCCACTTCCATCCGATATGGAACGAATTGATTCCGATCCAGTTCGTTGTGCTTACTCCGAAGTGTCGAGTGCGATGGTTGCGGAGATTGAGGCAGCTCATAAAGATGGGGATACTCTCGGCGGAGTTTGCGAGATTCTCGCCTATAACCTTCCGCCAGGTTTAGGTTCACACGTGCACTGGGATCGACGTCTTGATGCACGTTTAGCCGCGGCCATGATGGGTATTCAGGCAATCAAGGGCGTTGCTGTTGGCGATGGTTTCACTTCCGCCTCCCGTCGCGGTTCAGTTGCTCATGATGAAATTGAGCGTGATGCGCACGGAAAGATTGTTCGCCGCACAGATCGCGCTGGTGGTACCGAAGGCGGCATGTCTAATGGTGAAGTTCTTCGTGTTTCAATTGCGATGAAACCTATTTCGACAGTACCAAAGGCGCTCGACACCATCGATGTTATTTCCGGAGAAGCGGCAAAGGCGATTAACCAGCGTTCTGATGTCTGTGCTGTTCCTGCTGCCGGCGTAGTTGGGGAAGCGATGGCGGCGCTTGTCTTGGCAGAGGCAGTACTTGAGAAGTTCGGTGGTGATTCAGTCGCAGAAACGCGTCGCAACTACCTTTCATATATGGAAAATCTTCGATTTAAATAAGATGGCACCGCGCATAATTCTGATTGGCCCAATGGGCTCTGGCAAGACAACGGTTGGTAATGCTCTCGCTACTGAGTTGGGGTCCTACTTCAGGGATACGGATGAGATGATTGTCGCGCAATCTGGGCGTGAGATATCAGATATCTTTATCGAAGATGGCGAAGAGGCATTTCGCGCTTTAGAGAAAATCATTCTGCGCACTGCACTATTAGAAGATGGCGCCGTGCTTTCACTCGGCGGCGGAGCCTGCGTCAGCCTTGATGCTCAATCAGCGCTTCGTGCATCAGGCGCCTTTATTGTCTATCTCAAGATTTCGCTCTCGCAAGTGTCATCGCGAGTTGGATTCAATCAAGGAAGGCCGCTCTTAATGGGCAATCCACGAGCTCAGTGGCAATCACTGATGAATGAGCGGGCACCCATATACGAAGGTCTTTCATCATATGTTGTAGAGGTTGATAACAAGAGCGTGTCAGATATCGTTGACGAGATTGCATTTGCCTACGACCTTCGAAGCAAAGGAGCCAATAATGGCTGAAGTTAAAGTCTCGGCTGAGCGTGAGTATGTAGCGCGAATTACGGGGGATTGGCGTGGGGATTTATCTCCATGGGTTGCAAAGCGATCACGCGTTGCAATTATCTATTCAGCGGCTATGGTCTCCTACTTACCTCAGTTAACTTTTAATAACGCTGAGGTTTTACCTATTGAGATTCCTGATGGCGAAGCTGGCAAGAGTCAGACTGTCTTGAATTATATCTGGGAGTTGCTTGGCAAGAACGGATTCACTCGAAGCGACTTGATTGTTGCGATCGGTGGCGGAACCGTAACCGATATGGGTGGTTATGCGGCAGCTTCATGGCTTCGCGGTATCGACTGGATTGCCGTTCCCACAACTTTGGCCGGAATGGTTGATGCATCGGTTGGTGGTAAAACCGGAATCAATTCGCCGTTTGGAAAGAATTTGATCGGCGCTTTTCACTCGCCAATCTCGGTCATCATTGACCCTTCCTGGTTAAAGAGCTTGAGTGATCGAGATTTCGCAGCTGGGTTAGCAGAAGTAGTCAAGTGCGGATTTATTGATGATCCTGAAATCCTCAAGTCGATAGATGGAAAGTCGCTATCGCAGATTCGTCAAAATTCTGGCTTAGTTTCAAGTCTCATAGAACGATCTATCTCGACAAAGGCGAAGGTAGTAAGCGCTGATTTCAAGGAGTCCGAACTTCGCGAGATTCTTAACTACGGACATACCTTTGGCCATGCCATCGAGCGAGTCAGCAATTACTCGATTCGCCATGGAGAGGCAGTTGCAATCGGAATGGTTTTCGTTGCTGAGTTGGCTCATTCAGTTGGCCTTATCGATGCGGATTTGGTTGCGCTCCATCGCAAGACCTTGGCGTCAGTCTCATTGCCGACAGCTATCGGCGCCATCGATGGTGGGCAGAATTGGCCAGCGCTTTTTGCTGCCATGAGTCTCGACAAGAAGGCTCGTGGTTCATCAATTCGTTTTGTAACCTTGACCGGGATTGGAAATTGTTCACGACTCGAGGCGGTCGAAGAGGCAGATTTGAAATCGGCATATGAGAAGGTTCTCGCATGAAGGTTCTCGTAATCAATGGTCCAAATCTCTCTCGATTAGATATTCGTGACTCTACGGTTTATGGCGATCTCTCTTACCCGCAACTTGTTGATTTCATTTCAACGACTGCCAAGGAGCTCGGATTCGAAGCTGATGTGCGACAGAGCGATCAAGAATCTGAAATCATCGGATGGCTCCATGGAGCTGCCGATACAAATACTCCGGTGATTATTAATCCGGCCGCATTTACACATTATTCATATGCGATTCGCGATGCGGCAGAGTTGGTGAAGGCTCCGTTGATCGAGGTGCATTTATCTAATCCACTTGCACGCGAAGAATTCCGACATACATCAGTTATCTCTGGTGTAGCCGATGGAACTATCGGGGGATTCGGGCCGGATTCTTACGCGTTAGCGCTTCGCGCACTCGCATCTCGCCTACAAAAGTAGGGTAAACTCGCGGCTTGTGCTTCGAACGTCGGAGCGTCTGAACTGGAGTTAGACAATGGCAACAACAAACGATCTTAAAAATGGAATGGTCCTCGATATTGAAGGCCAGTTGTGGACTGTTGTTGAATTCCAGCATGTGAAGCCAGGTAAGGGACCAGCTTTCGTCCGTACCAAGTTGAAGCAGGTAATGACTGGCAAGGTTGTCGATAAGACTTTCAACGCAGGCGTTAAGGTTGAAACTGCTGTCGTTGAGAAGCGTGAAATGACATTCCTCTACAAAGAGGGCGATGACTTCGTTTTCATGGATGACGTCAACTTCGATCAGATGACTATCTCCGAGGCCACTGTTGGTGACTCAGCTGATTACATGCTTGAGAACACTGGTGCAATCGTCGCAATCCACGAGGGCAACCCACTCTTCATCGAACTTCCAGCATCCGTTGCGCTCAAGGTTACTTATACAGAGCCAGGCCTCCAGGGTGATCGTTCATCAGGCGGCACAAAGCCAGCAACAGTTGAGACTGGTATTCAGATTCAGGTTCCACTCTTTATCAAGCAGGATGAAGTTGTCCTCGTTGATACTCGAGATGGTTCTTATCTCGGTCGCGCTAACTAGCGTGTCAGCACGTAGTAAGGCTCGCAAGCAAGCCCTCGATATTCTCTACGAATCAGATATTCGAAGCGCTGATGCGCTGACAATCCTTGAGTCACGAGACATCGTCGAAGAAGGACCAGATGCTCGACCAATCCGCGACTTTGCAAAAGAGCTGATCTCTGGGGTTGCGGCCAACAAGCGCAAGATTGATGAACTGATTGCAACCTATGCACAGGGTTGGGATATGGATCGCTTAGCCGCAGTAGATCGCAATATCTTGCGCCTCGGAATCTACGAGATTGTCTGGAGCGATGAACTCGCTGACGGAATTGCAATCGATGAAGCGCTGACCTTGGCAAAAGAGTTATCGACCGATGACTCAGCAACCTTTATCCATGGATTGCTCGGAAAGATCTCCTCTATCAAAGAGAGTATCGCCCGCTAATTTCGCTGGAAGAGCGCCCCTTTCAGGGATAAGAAACTCTGCAACTCGTGCGGGGTCTTCGCCTCAATGAGGGCAAGGATTTCAATATCTGTGGCGCGCAGAGTGAGTACTTCGCCGTTCCAGTCACTTCGACGAGTGATAACTGATGTACTGAGAAGACGAATACCTCGCAGTTCATCATCATCGGCGTTCTTACGTAACTTTCTCAAATCAATGGTTAATTTCCGTTCCAAACTTTTACTCTCTTCGGAATCGCACAGAAAATATTGGATATCAACCTCGTAAATGTCGGCTAGTTGATGGAGTCGTGCGAGCGAGATTGCTCGGGTTCCACGTTCATATGAACCAAGAACTACCGCTTTAATCTCACCGCCGCTGAACTTCTCAAACTCTTCCAAGGTAAATCCCTTTCGCTGTCGGAGTTCCCTTAATTTCCGCGCACACTGCTGTTCGATATCTACTCGTGTCATTGCGACCTTTCCTCATACGGTATTTGGGAGAGGGAGCCTAGATTCCTGCGGAAACGCCGCTGGTTCGCCATCCACAGGGCGAGAGAGATCGGTGGTAAAGTACGGCCACGTTCCTTTAACGACCTGTCCAGAGAGGCAGGAAAGGAGAAGTACATGAGCGCTGCTCTTACAGATGCCGATATCACTCGGGCATTGACTCGGATCTCCCATGAGATTCTTGAGCGAAATTCTGGTTCCACCTCAATCACTATTCTCGGCATTCCCACTCGTGGTGCCCATCTCGCCTACCGTCTCGCTGCCTTGATTGAGCAGATCGAAGGCGCCCCAGTACAGGTCGGCACTCTCGATATCACTCTCCATCGCGATGACCTTCGGATGCGCGCCCCACGACCATTGATGGAGACAGTCATCCCATCGCTTGGCGTTGAAGGTCGCACCGTTGTGTTAGTTGATGATGTTCTCTTCTCAGGTCGAACTATTCGCTCTGCTCTCGATGCGCTCGGTGAAATTGGCCGGCCAGAGCGCGTTCAATTAGCTGTACTCGTAGATCGTGGCCATCGTGAGTTGCCAATTAAGGCGGATTTTGTAGGTAAGAACCTTCCGACATCTAAGAACCAGAGCGTAAAGGTAAAGCTTGTCGAGCACGATGGTGTTGATGAAGTGTCCATTGAAGGAGACGCAGCATGAAGCACCTCCTCTCCATCAACGATATCTCCCACGATTTTGCAATCACCATCCTTGATACCGCAGCCGAGATGGCACGTGTCTCAGAAGGTGCAGTAAAGAAACTCCCTACTCTTCGAGGTAAGACTGTCGTCAACCTCTTCGCGGAAGATTCCACGAGAACACGCATCTCCTTTGAGGCAGCTGCAAAACGTCTCTCTGCCGATGTCATCAATTTCTCGGCTAAGGGCTCGAGTATCAGCAAGGGTGAGTCGCTGAAGGACACTGCGCAGACGTTGCAAGCTCTCGGTGCGGATGCGGTGGTGATTCGACATCCGGCATCCGGTGCGGCGCATCAACTAGCGCGCGGTCAGTGGATTAACGGAACCGTCATCAATGCGGGGGATGGAACGCATGAGCATCCAAGTCAAGCGTTGCTCGATGCGTACACAATTCGCAAGCACCTGGCTGGCGGCAAGGGTGACCTGAAGGGCCTTCGAGTAGCGATTGTCGGCGACATCCTGCACTCTCGAGTAGCTAGATCGAATGTCTTGTTGCTGACAAAATTAGGTGCGCACGTTACTTTGGTGGCGCCACCAACTTTGTTGCCATACGAAGTTGAACGTTGGCCGGTATCAATCTCATATGATTTCAATGCAGTAATTCCCACTGTGGATGCCATCATCATGTTGCGCATCCAACAAGAGCGCATGAGCGATCTCTATTTCCCATCCGAACGCGAGTATTCAACTCTATTTGGAATTGATGCCGAGCGTTTGGCAAAGAGCAAGACTGGCTCGATATTGATGCACCCGGGTCCGATGAATCGCGGACTTGAGATCAGTGCTGAGGCTGCCGATAGTGAGCAGTCTGTGGTTGTAGAACAAGTTGCAAATGGCGTATCGATCCGAATGGCCATCCTTTATCTCTTCATCGCTGGAAGTCAGGAGACAGTCAATGAGTAATGCACTGATTATCAAGGCGGGACTTATTAATGGTGATACAACTGCTGACATTTTGGTTGAAAATGGTCTCATCACAGAAATCGCTCCTTCGGTGAGCCATGCAACTGCGACGGTAATTGATGCAGCGGGATGTGTTGTTCTACCGGGGTTTGTAGATCTCCACACGCATCTTCGCGAGCCAGGTCGAGAGAATTCAGAGACTATTGCCACCGGATCGTTGGCGGCAGCTCGCGGTGGATACGTTGCAGTCAGTGCGATGGCAAATACTCTGCCAGTAGCTGATACCGCGGCGATTGTTGAACAAGTAGCGTCGATCGGTAAGAGCGTTGGTCTAGTGGATGTATTCCCAATCGGCGCAGTCACCAAAGGATTAGCTGGGACAGAACTTGCAGACCTTGGTTCAATGGCGCATTCGAAGGCGCGCGTTCGTGTCTTTAGTGATGATGGCAATTGCGTCTCCGATCCATTACTGATGCGCCGAGCTCTTGAATACGTTAAACAATTTGATGGGGTAGTAGCCCAGCATGCGCAAGATCCTCGTCTCACTGAAGGATCTCAGATGAATGAAGGTGTTGTTGCTTCAACGCTAGGACTTAAGGGATGGCCAGCGGTCGCGGAAGAATCAATCATCGCGCGCGACATCTTGCTCGCCAATATGGTGGGCGCAAAACTACACATCTGCCACGTGACAACTAAGGGCGGCGTCGAGATTATTCGGTGGGCAAAGTCGCAAGGAATGAAAGTCACTGCTGAAGTGACTCCGCATCACCTTCTTCTCACTGATGAATTAGCTGAAAGTTATGATCCAATTTATAAAGTCAATCCACCGCTGCGCACACAGAGCGACGTCGAGGCACTTCGGGAAGCGCTGGCAGATGGAACCATCGATATCATCGGCACCGATCACGCACCACATCCAGTTGAAAGTAAAGAGTGCGAATGGCAGAACGCTGCCTTCGGAATGGTTGGACTTGAGACTGCGTTTCCGATTCTGTACACAACGCTGATTAAGAGCGGTCGCATCTCATGGAAGCGCGCAGCCGAGGTCATGAGTATCGCGCCGGCTCGCATCGCAGGGTATGAGAACCATGGCCGTGAGATTGAAGTGGGAGCTCCTGCCCACTTCGCCGTGATTAACCCCACAGGAACCCTCACGGTAGATCGCGCTCAATTGGCCTCTAAGAGCAAGAACACACCATTTCATGGGATGGAATTCGAAGGAACCGTTGTGGCGACTGTCTTTAATGGCCACCTAACCCATAAGGTCGGAAATTGATGAGCAAGGCATATCTCGTACTAGATGATGGTCGAATCTTTGAAGGTCGCTCGTGGGGCGCCCTTGGAAAGACCTTCGGCGAAGCGGTATTCCAAACCGGAATGACCGGCTACCAAGAGACCCTTACCGACCCTTCGTATCATCGCCAAGTTGTTGTGATGACAGCTCCGCATATTGGAAATACTGGCGTCAACCTTGAAGATAATGAATCCGGAAAGATCTGGGTCTCCGGTTTTGTAGTCCGTAACCCATCGGTGATTACCAGTAACTGGCGCAGTACTTCAGATCTAGAAGAAGAGCTAATTCGTCAGAACGTTGTCGGAATCTCTGGCGTTGATACACGCGCAATTACTCGCCACCTTCGCGATCGCGGAGCGATGCGAGTGGGAATCTTCTCTGACACCGAACTTACCCGGGAAGAGATGGTGATTGAAGTTCGGAAGCAGAGCCCAATGTCTGGTGCTTATCTCTGTGCCGATGTTTCAACCGATAAACCATATGTAGTAAATGCTATCGGTGAAAAGAAGTTCACTGTGGTTGCGCTCGACCTCGGTATCAAGGCGGCAACTCCACGCAATATGGCAGAGCGCGGTATTGAAGTTCACGTACTTCCATATAACTCGACTCTCGACGAAATTAAGTCTTATAACCCCGATGGCGTCTTCCTCTCTAACGGACCGGGCGATCCGGCCACCATGACCGATACTGTTAATTTGGTCCGTGATGTCTTAATCGAAGAGATTCCTGTCTTTGGAATCTGTTTTGGCCACCAGATTCTCGGTCGCGCACTCGGTTTTGAAACGTACAAGTTGCAGTTCGGTCACCGTGGAATTAATCAACCAGTTCTTGACCGAAAGACTGGCAAAGTTGAAATCACCGCGCACAATCATGGCTTTGCTCTGAAGGCGCCAACTGATGCCGTCTTCTCCACAGTATTCGGTCCAGGACAGGTGACGCACATCTGCCTTAATGATGGCGTTGTTGAAGGTCTTGAACTTCTCGAGCGCGGTGCTTTTAGCGTTCAGTACCACCCAGAGGCTGCAGCGGGACCTCATGATGCCAGCTATCTCTTCGATCGCTTCGTTGCCTTAATGGAGAAGTGGCCACGAAAGGTGGTGAGTGCATAATGGCTCTCGACTCATCTATTAAAAGCGTTCTTGTGATTGGTTCTGGCCCGATTGTGATTGGTCAGGCATGCGAATTCGATTATTCAGGTACTCAAGCTTGTCGCGTACTCAAGGCAGAGGGAATTCGAGTAATTCTCGTTAACTCCAATCCGGCGACGATCATGACCGATCCGGAATTCGCAGATGCAACATATATCGAACCGATTACCCCAGAATTCATTGAGCGCATCATTATTAAAGAGAAGCCAGATGCTGTTCTTGCGACTCTTGGAGGGCAGACAGCTCTCAATGCCGCCATGGGTATGTTTGAAACCGGAATTCTGGCTCGCCACAATGTTCGTCTCATCGGCGCTGATGTGGAAGCGATCCAACGTGGTGAAAACCGCGAACTCTTCCGCGCAATTGTGGAGAAAGTCGGAGGAGAGTCAGCAAAGTCCATTATCTGCCACACGATGGATGAAGTACTGGCAGCAGCTGGTGTTCTCAATTATCCGTGCGTTATCCGTCCTTCATTCACGATGGGTGGACTTGGCTCTGGCATTGCTCATGATGAAGAGACTTTGCGTCAGATCGCCGGAGCGGGACTGCGCCACTCACCAACTTCTGAAGTGCTTATCGAAGAGTCCATCATCGGATGGAAAGAGTACGAACTTGAGGTAATGCGCGATCGCGTCGATAACGTGGTGATCGTGTGTTCCATTGAAAATATTGATCCAATGGGCGTCCACACTGGTGACTCCATTACCGTTGCACCGGCCCTCACTTTGACCGATGTGGAATACCAGAAGCTTCGCAATCTTTCGATTTCTATTATCCGTGAGGTTGGCGTTGATACCGGTGGTTGCAATATTCAATTCGCAGTAAATCCAGATAACGGCCGCATCATTGTTATTGAGATGAATCCTCGTGTTTCTCGTTCATCCGCACTTGCTTCTAAGGCGACAGGATTT
>ERZ650311.924-NODE-924-length-16021-cov-7.573782_pt1 | contig 16021 bp, 15 predicted proteins | sample MGYA00376247_ERZ650311 | MGnify/ENA primary metagenome ERZ650311 (study PRJEB26733, sample SAMN07839324) | wastewater metagenome | biome: small river; feature: stream; material: water | place: USA: North Carolina | collected 2016-07-28 ... | reverse complement strand
CGACCTCCTCTGGACTAAGACGGCCACGGTATTTCCGTGACAGGAGGGTTAAAAACCTGATTCGACAGAGACCGGTGGCCTCATGAAGCAGGAGGTAAAGGGTAACTCTCTACGCTGGAAAGGAGAAATTTACGCGGGTTATACGGGTAATTCTGGCCAGCGCTGGAGGTCGAGAACCCGTCCGGGGCGGTGCTGGCGGGCGAGTGAAATCAGAAGCGTTGTGAGGCCGAACAGGCGGATGAAAATTGTAATTCCATAGACAGTTCGTGGAATTAGCAGGTTCTCTGTTCCATACCCGGCAAGATAAATCCAAATTGAAAATTGGTAGATCACTTCAGCTGTAATCCAGAACCAGAATATAGGAAGTGTCTTCGTAAGCGACTCTTTCGAATTCGAAAGTGCAATCACTGCGAGTGGAACCAACCAGAGAACATATTGTGGTGAGTAGACCTTGCCCAGCGCCATCACAATTGCCATCAGAAAGATTGCTGACTCAGCAAGAGTAAGTGGTGTGTCACGCGATAAGAGAAAGATTGTCACTACTAATACTGCAATCAATACTGCAAGAATCGAAATGACATTAAAGCCCTTTAGGTGAAAATCAAAGATATTGAGGCCGAGCCAGAGTGAACCCCAATCCGGTTGGCGGTGGAGATTCATATCAAAGAAGCGCCACCACCCTTGTGGTGTTGTCAGAGCAAATGGAAGGTTGATTGCAATGTATCCACCTAGAGATATTGCAAGATATGTCAGTAGCTTTTTGATCTCTTGCCTTCTGACATAAATAATTGCGATGGCAATTAGAAGAATTATCGGGAAGAACTTTGTAGCGATAGATATTGATAAAGCGATGGCGCTCCACATCTCTTTCTTGCGATCAAACCAATAGATGGCAAGCAACATCGTGATGATTGCCCACATATCCCAATTGATAAAGAGCGCCAAAACAGTTGTAGGTGCTGCGAGATAGAGGTAACTCAACTCCGGTTTAATGCGATTGAGAATTAACGCAGAGCCGATGAAGAGCAGCGCTAAGAGCGCAATATTGAATCGGTAGTAAGTAAAGATGTCACCGGAGGCAATCTTTGCAGTTGCCCACATGATCGTTCCTTGCAGAACTGGATACTCCACGGCGTTATCGGCGCTGGAAAAAGCCCATCTGCCTTTATCGAGTCCGCGCTCACCAAAGAGCGCTGAAATATCTGTGTAGCATTGATGAATATCGGTACCTGGCTGGCTCCAGCCAATCTTCTCGCAGTGATTGAACTTGGCATATGAGAAGAGCGAGATAACGATTGCTGTAAGAACTACAACTTTCGTACTCAGGCGCATGTGTGTGAAGTGGTTACTTGTTCTTCATTGATTGCTTGCCACCACTGGTCATCACAATCGGATCAAGTCCACCAATATTTGCTGGCGCTGGAAATTCCATCACGGGTTGATCCTTCAGCGCACCCTTCATAAATGCGGTCCAGATGCGCGCTGGAAAAGTTCCACCAGTAACAGAGGTGAGGCCACCAATTCCATTGAGTGATTCAGATGCGCTATCTCTAAAGAGCGCGACTGATGCAGCAAGTTGTGGTGTGTACGCGCTAAACCATGCTGATGCATTCGACTGCGATGTTCCAGTCTTACCTGCAGCTGGGCGACCGAGCGCAAGAGCTGCTGAACCAGTACCGCCATTGACTACGCTCTTGAGCGCGTAGGTGAGATCGGCCATGACATCGGCGTTAAATACCTGTTGGTTAGATGCCTTACCTTCGTAAAGCACACCCTTATTGGGTCCAATGACTTGAGCAATCATGTATGGCTTTGAGTAAATTCCATTTGCAGCAAAAGTTGCATATGCATTCGCTACGTCGATGACGTGCGGGCTTGCAACACCGAGTGCAACTGATGGCGTTGGCATCATCGCGACAGATTCTGGAATTCCAGCTCGACGAGCAACATCGACGACCTTGTCGAGCCCAGCCTTGATTCCCAGTGGAACATAGACGGTATTTACCGAGTGCTGAGTTGCGGTCAAGAGATTTATTTGACCCCAACCTTCACCACCATAGTTATCAACGATGTACGGCTTACCTAAATCATCAAATGTCTGTGGAGTATCGCCATTCCACATTGATGTCAGTGGAATTCCTTGCTCGAGCGCTGCCACAAGTGCAAATGGCTTAAAGGTAGAGCCCGCTAGCGCGATCGATTGGGTCGCATCGTTAAGTTGGCGTATTACATAGTCTTTTCCGCCATACATTGCGACTACTTCACCAGTGCCAGGGCGAATCGCTACCAAACCAATATGAAGATTTGCTGGCGCTTTAGCTGGATATAACTTATTTACTGCTTCAACTGCAGATTGTTGTGCGCGTTGTTCCAGAGTTGTCTTGATGACATACCCACCTACCATCAACTGCTCTTGTGTGAATCCAAGCTTCGACAATTCCTTCTGCGCTGCATCGATGATGTAACCCTTAGGACCACTCAGTGATCCACCGGTGGTGCGTGGTGCAATCGCCGGCATCTTCGCCGCCTTCGCCTCATCCGCGGTAATCCACTTCTCTTCCAACATACCCTTGATGACGTAATCGAAACGTGCAGCAAGGCGATCGGCATTGCGCTTCTTCTGCGCAGCATCTCCATAATTTGGATCGTAAAGTCCTGGCGAACGGAGGATCGATGCAATGACAACAGATTGAGAGAGTGTCAATTGATTCGCATTTCGGTTGAAGTATTGCTGCGCAGCTGTCTGCACACCATAAGAACCGCGACCAAAGTAAATAGTGTTGAGGTAATTCTCTAGAATTTGATCCTTCGTCATTGCATTCTCTAACTTAAGAGAGATGACAAGTTCTTTAATCTTTCGTTGAATACTTCGCTCTGGAGTTAAGAATGCGGTCTTTGCATATTGTTGGGTGATGGTTGAACCACCTCGACCTTGGCCGAGCGTTAAAACATTAGATAAAACTGCATGTGCTAAACCGGTAACACTAAATGCGCGGTTGGAGTAAAAGTTGCGATCTTCTGCCGCCATCACTGCATAGCGCAGACGCAGTGGAATCTTTGCCAACGGCAAGATTTGACGGTTCTGTGCGCCGATGCGACCAATCTCTTGGCCATTGGAATATTGGATAACGGTCGCCTGGCTGTTGACGTAGGCGTTGGGATCTGGAATATCAACGGTAAACCAAGCGAGCGCGAAGAGAGTTGCCCCCGCGACAAAGCCAAAACCAGCGAGAAATATGCCGGCGCGAATGAGCTTGGTTTTAATCACTTTCCAAGGTTACCGCTGAAGTCCTCATCCTCGAGGGTGCGCTGGCGTCGTGGTGGGCGTCGTTCTACTCCATCTCCTAATAAATATGTAGAACAGAGGTGATTCCATGAACAATCACGACAGACCTCGACGATGTAGACGGCAAATTCACCGAACTCCTTCTCCATCTCGATTAACTCTGCTGGACTCTTAATTCGCCCTGAGTATTGACCGAGTTGATCGCCAAATGTGTAACGAAGTTCTACCAATGAATCCTTCTTACACACGGGGCAGTTGCGTCCAGCTTTCTCACCATGAAACTTAGCCGCGCGCATCAGATATGGATCAGCGTCACATGCATCAACAACTCCACGAAAGAGCGCAAGCAGAGTTGCGCGTTTATCGAGTGAGTAATCGATAAAGCCGCGCTGAGTGCGAGCCTGGAATGCCATAACGAGAAGAATATTGGCTTTCTCGCCACTACGCTTGGCGGGTGCAGGTTAAAGGACTCTCGTTCTGGAAATTAATCGCTGATAAGGCTTTGCGCCCCTTACTGCGCACGCGATGGACCGGCCAATTTACTGATGGTCTCTTTCAGAGCGCTCTCGCCTCATTTGTTCTCTTCTCCCCAGAACGACAAGCATCCGCATTAAATGCTGCAGTTGCTTTTGCTGTTGTTCTCCTTCCTTATTCCATTGTTGGTCCCATGGTGGGAACCTTGCTCGATCGATTCTCGCGCCAACGTGCAGTGTTGTACTCCAATCTCACTCGTGCTTTCACACTTCTCTTCATTGCACTCCTTATCTTTCAAGGCCACACTGGAATCGAATTAACCATCTTCGTGTTGATTGCATTTGGTGTTAACCGTTTGATCTTGGCGGGTCTATCAGCTGGACTTCCTCTTGTTGCACCCCGTTCATCGTTGATTGCAGCCAATGCCCTCGCTGTCACCGGTGGTTCAGTCTGGGTCGTACTCGGTGGCGGTATGGGTCTATTAATAAGGCGTATTACCGACTCTTTCGCATCAGCCGATCATGCTGATGGCTACTTAGTTCTTGCTGCCGCTGGCGGATATCTCACCGCTGCGCTCTTTGCTGCGATGATGAAGAAGGGTGAAATCGGTCCCGCTCCACACCAAATTCGTAATGCATCCTTGCTTGAAGGGTTTATCGAAGTTCGTGAAGGTTTTAAATTCCTAGCAATTCATCAAGATGCAGCACGTGGGATTGTTGCAACTGCTATTCATCGCGGAGGTATCACTGCACTCACGCTTACTGCGATGTTGCTAGAGCGAAATACCTTTCATGACCCCAACAATAGTGATGCAGGATTAGCGGGGCTGAGTATCGCGCTTTCTATTGCCGCGGTCGGTTTTACTATCGGCGCTCTGATTGCACCGATGGGTGTGCGTTGGATTGGTCGACATCGTTGGATGCGACTATCAATGTTTGCAGCAAGTTTCGGAGCGCTCTTTCTTCTGATTGATCGCACACAAGTTCTGCTCTGTATCGCTGCATTTACAACTGGGCTCTTTGGTCAGAGCGTTAAAGTCACAAACGATGCTTTGGTGCAATCAAAGATTAGTGATGAATTCCGTGGCCGCGTCTTTGCTGTCTATGACGTCGTCGTTAATGGATTAATTGTCTCTTTTGCAATTATCGCTGCGCTCTTACTTCCACAGAGTGGCGATACCTGGATTGTTCCATTGCTTGTATCAATCGCATACTTCTTAGTTGCGCTCATTACGCTGCGACCACAGAAGTTCTTCCTTAAGGGCGGCGACGTCCTCGCCACCAATTAAGGAGCTCATCGGTAGCGCGCTCTTCCCCGAGTGGACCATGCTCCATTCGAAGTTCCATCAAGAAATCGAGTGCTTTACCGACATCTGCTGAAGGCTTGATGTTGAGGAGCTCCATTACCTGTGCTCCGTCGAGATCTGGGCGAATCTTGGAGAGCTCTTCCTCCTCCATCAACTTTGCGATACGCGCCTCGAGATTGTCGTAGGTGCGAGAGAGGCGTTCTGCCTTCTTTACATTGCGAGTAGTGCAATCAGCACGCGTCAAAACATGGAGATGTGTCAGTAAATCACCGGCATCGCGGACATAGCGACGGACTGCAGAATCAGTCCATTCACCATCGCCGTAACCGTGGAAGCGAAGGTGTAGCGCAACCAATGTTTCTACAGCATCAATAGTGTCATTATCAAACCGAAGTGCCTTCAATCTGCTCTTCGCTAATCGTGCGCCCACAACCTCATGGTGATGAAATGAAACTCCGCCACCTTCGATGAGATTGCGAGTCTTTGGTTTTCCAATGTCATGCAATAACGCGGCAAGGCGGTTAACAAGGTTTGGTCCACCGAGTCGATCTTCCTGAGTAATCGCTTGTTCCAACACGGTGATGGAGTGTTCGTAGACATCCTTATGGTGATGGTGCTCATCAATTTCAAGACGTAGCTTAGGAATCTCTGGCAACACATGTTCGGCAATTCCAGTATCCACGAGAATTGTAATTCCAATACGTGGTGATGGTGACATCAACATCTTTACAAATTCATCTCGCACACGCTCAGCAGAGATAATCGAGATACGCCCTGACATGTCGCGCATCGCATCAACTACTTCACTATCGAGAGTGAAACTGAGTTGGCTTGCAAAACGTGCAGCGCGCATCATGCGAAGAGGATCATCGGAGAATGATTGGCGAGCGCTTGCCGGTGTGCGCAGAACCTTTGCTGCTAAATCTTCAATTCCGCCAAAGGGATCGATAAATTCTGGAGTCGGTGTCGTAAGTTCAAGCGCCATTGAATTAACAGTAAAGTCGCGACGAGATAGATCTCCAATAATGTTATCGCCGTATTCGACATCAGGGTTGCGAGAATCTTCTTCATACTTCTCTGTGCGATATGTGGTGACTTCAACTGTTGTCTCACCGCGCTTACCTGCAACTGTTCCAAATTCAATTCCGGTATCCCAGACATTCTCTGCCCATGCTTTAAGGATTTTCTTCGTCTCAAGTGGATGTGCATCGGTTGTGAAGTCGAGATCATTTCCGAGCCGGCCGAGAATCGCATCGCGCACCGGACCGCCAACGAGAGCGAGGGTGTAGCCCTTCTCTTTAAATGCGGCGGCGAGAGAGCTGGCTAAAGGCGCCCGCTCGATGAGCGTCGCTAATGCGAGTTCTCGCCCTAAATTCATCTTCGCATCACTCACAATAGATAAGCCTACTGGCGTAGGCTAAGGCCATGACCCCGGCACCTAGTGCGGGCAGCGAAGGTACGAAGAAGAAGCGTAGGCGCAAGCGCCCGGCGCATCGCTCCCCACAGAATTCCTCTACCCAAGAGGCGCAAACCCCAAAGACCCCTGCCAAGAAAGCTCCACCGCGCATCTATGCAAAGCGCGTTGATGAAGTAAGCGCTGGTGGGCTTGTCGTCGATACCACCGGCAAGTTAGGCCTGCTTATTGGGCGCCGAGATCAGAAAGATGCCAGTGGCAAGAAGATTCTCTGGTCTCTTCCAAAAGGACATATTGAAGAGGGTGAGACTCCAGAGCAGGCAGCACTTCGTGAGGTCGCGGAAGAGACCGGTATTCAATCTGAGATCGAAAAATCTCTCGGTGTCATTGATTTCTGGTTTATGGCCGGTGGAAAGCGCATCCATAAAACCGTTCACCACTATCTCTTCCGTGAGAGTGGTGGGTTACTTGCAGCACAAGAGAGCGAAGTAGATGAAGTTGCCTGGTTCCCCCTCGGTGAAATCATCGACAAGCTTGCTTATCCCGATGAGAAGAAGTTAATTGCGCGCACTAATGCAACTACCGAGCTGGATGCGCGATGAAGAAAATCTTTGCCTTCGTAACAGTTTTATCTGCTGTAGTTATCTCGATGCCGATTGCAACTGCAGCGACTCCAGTTGTTCGAATTGTTGATGTTCCTCATCGCAACTTTGATGGCACTTTTCGCGATAATGAATTGGCAACCACACTTGCTCCTAATGGTCGGTTAGGTAAGGCGCTCTTTAAAGCTGACACCACAGCTACCTGGGTGATTGATGCCTATTTGATTGATGAAGTAAGAGATATGGCCGATGGTTACACCGTCGATGGCAAAGCAGATCCTGTTGGTTCAAGCATTGCTCAAATTTGGTTACAACAGTTAAGACTTGCAACAACTGGTAATCCCATCGTTGCACTTCCATATGGAAACCCTGATCCATCGTTGGCTCGCAAGCTTGCACCAAGCGAGATCAACTATTACTCAAAGATATCTGCCGATAAATTACAAGAGTTCTTCGGCAGGGCGGTTATCTCTCAAAATGGTTGGGAGAGCGGAAAGTCGCATTTAGAGGGCGAATATCAAGGCTTTTATCGTAAAGGCCGTACCTTGTTGTTAGGGCTATCTAAAGTGATGAATGACCCAGAGATTGATTATCTTCGAATGAATCTCAGTGTCTTACTTAATCCCGAGTTAAGTGTGGAAGATCGAGCCTACCTCTCTTATTCAGCACGAGGAACAATCGACAAAATTGCAGCCAAACTCAAAGTGGTTTCTGGTCGTTACCAACTGACATCAGAGACTGTAAAGGTTCCCCTCACTCTCGTTAATAAATTTGATACTGCAACAACCGTGAGTCTCTCTTTAATTCCGATGAACTCTCGTATTCAGGTAGAGAATGTCAACAACATACTTTTGCCGCCACATTCACAGATTCAGATATCGGTTCCATTTAAAGTGATTGCATCTGGTTCAACCCTTGTTCTCGCACAATTTATGACTCCGCAAGGAACCCGCGTCGGTGAAGTTTCTAAACTCAATCTCTCACTCACTGTGATTGATTCTCGAGTTGCTTGGTTTACCACCGGTGCTGGCGTTGTCCTCTTCTTAGGTGCTGTTGCGCAATCAGTCCGTCGAATTCGAAGGAGCCGCCATGAAAAATAATGAGCTCTTTCGCGCATCATCGATTATGGCGGTGGGAACGATCCTCTCTCGCATTACTGGATTCTTCCGCGCAATCTTGGCGGTTGCCGTTCTAGGTACTGCACTCCTTGCTGATACCTACAACGTCGCAAATACGATGCCGAATATTCTCTACAACTTACTTGTAGGTGGCGCACTGACTGCAATCTTTGTTCCACAACTAGTTCGATCTTTTAATGATGAAGATGGCGGAGATGGCTTTGCCTCTCGTCTTGTCACAACTATCTCTGGAATCCTCTTAGCCCTTGTTGCAATCGGCGTAATCTTTGCGCCGTTGCTCGTTCGTCTCTACGCACCAGAGTTTTCTGCTGCTGGATTTGAGCATGAACGTGAGATTGCAATTGCATTTACTCGCTACTGCCTGCCACAGATCTTCTTCCTTGGTCTCTTCACCATGCTTGGCCAGGTTGCAAATGCTCGTGGTTCTTTCGCACCACTGATGTGGGCGCCAATCGCTAATAATCTCGTTGTGATCGCTGTCTTTGGCGGAATCCTCGCAGTCCAGCATTCGCTCTCAATCGGCAGCATCTCTGATTTTCAGATTCAACTCTTAGGGTGGGGAACAACAGCTGGTGTTGTAGTTCAAGCGCTCATCCTCATTCCAGTGGTGCATCGTTCTGGAATTAAATTGCGCCCAATCTTTGGAGTAAAAGGCTTAGGAAAATCTTTTTCACTCGCAGCCTGGACTCTTCTCTATGTATTGATATCGCAGTTGGGTTACTTGGTAACTGTGAATGTTGCTACCGCAGCTGCTGTTCGTAGCGCGAAGGCTGGAATCTCAACTGGCGTTGGTTTTACGCCATATACAAGTGCGTACTACATCATGTTGCTGCCATATTCGATTGTGACTATCTCAATCGTTACAGCGCTTCTGCCACATCTCTCAAAGCTTGCTATTGAGAAGAAGGTTGAAGATGTTCGCCTTCAATTGATCCGCGCCATCAAGATGGTGGGTGTCGTTACTGTTCCTAGCGCTGTTGCACTCTTCTTCTTCGGTCCTTTAATTACTGAGGTTCTCTACATGGGAATCTCACTCGATGACTCTCGCTATATCGGTTATGTCTTGGCAGCACTTGGCTTGGGTCTTGTTCCATTTAGTATCAACTTGATCTTGGTCCGTGGATTTAACGCCTTTGAAGATACAAAGACGCAAGTCATCTCAATCTTTATTATCAACTTGATCTCTGTGATTCTCTCGTACATCTTCCTCTGGAAGCTTGAGAGCAACCAGGTCACTATCGGTCTAGGCATCGCATTCTCCGTAAGTTATATCGCCGGTTTGAGCGTCACTCTTAATTTGATTAAGAAACATGTGGGAACTCTTCGCATCACCGATTTTCTCGGCCAGCACGGTGCGCTCTTAGCCGCTGCACTTCTTGCAATGGCGCCGATCTTCGCTATCTCTCAATACTTTGGATGGGCCAGCGATGACTCACCCTTGGTGACGCGTGCACTTCGATTGGCGGGTATTCTCACACTGAGTGGCGTTGGATACCTTGTTGCAGCCCATGCCTTTAAAGTGGCTGAAATCGCAGGTCTTCGAAGCTTCGCCACATCTGCGCTCGGCCGACTCAAGCGATAGATGAGCGGTAAGGTGCGCTTATGAGCACCGAAGTACGCGATATCGTCATTGTTGGATCTGGCCCTGCCGGTTACACCGCTGCAATCTATGCAGCACGTGCACAACTCAACCCAGTTATCTATGAGGGTTCAGTGACAGCGGGTGGCGCGTTGATGAATACCACCGAGGTAGAAAACTTCCCTGGTTTTATCGACGGCATCATGGGTCCAGATCTAATGGATAACATGCGTAAGCAAGCGAAGCGTTTTGGTGCCGAGCTCATTACAGATGATGTTGTTGAGATGGATCTCGATGGTGAGATTAAGACAATTAAAGATGGTTCCGGCAATGTCGTAAAAGCGAAAGCTGTCATCCTTGCAATGGGCTCTGCTTATCGCGAGATTGGCCTTGAGAATGAGAAACGACTTTCAGGTCGTGGAGTTTCATGGTGCGCAACCTGCGATGGTTTCTTCTTCCGCGAGCAGGTGATTGCAGTTGTTGGTGGTGGAGACTCTGCAGTTGAAGAGGCAACATTCCTTACCAAGTTTGCATCAAAGGTTGTTCTTATTCACCGCCGTGATTCATTGCGCGCGTCAAAGATCATGCAGGAACGCGCCTTTAATAATCCGAAGCTTGAAATTATGTGGGATACCGAAGTTATCGATGTCCTCGGCGCAGATAAGGTTGAAGGACTCAAGCTTCGCAATACCAAGACTGGTGAAGAATCAACCGGTGATTTCACTGGTCTCTTCGTTGCAATCGGGCATATTCCGCGTTCAGAACTTGTTACATCTCAAGTAGCTCTCGATGATGAGGGATATGTGAAAGTTGAGGGACGTTCTACCCGAACAAACCTCTCTGGAGTCTTTGCATGTGGCGATCTCGTTGATCACACATACCGTCAAGCGATTACTGCAGCAGGTTCTGGCTGCCAGGCCGCGTTAGACGCAGAGAAATTCCTCTCTCACTAGTATTCTTAATAAATCGTTTTAACGGAGTTTCGCAGGTTATTTCTTAAGCTTTATCTCTACATAGGAAAATAGGAGCAAGTCATGAGCGCACCAATCAAGGTAACAACAGCAGATTTCGACCAGGTTGTATTGAAGAGCAGCAAGCCTGTTCTAGTTGACTTCTGGGCAGAGTGGTGTGGTCCATGCCGCGCGATCGCTCCAATCTTGGATGATATTTCAGCTGAATACGGCGACAAGCTCACTATCGCAAAGCTCAATACCGATGAAGAGTCGGCGATTGCTATTAAGTACGGCGTGACATCGATTCCAATGCTCAATGTCTATGTCAACGGCGAAGTTGTAAAGACCATCATCGGTGCAAAGCCAAAGCCAGCACTTTTGAAGGAACTCGAAGGCTTTATCTAAATCTCTTATGAAGGAGTTATCTCCCGACGAGATTCGCTCTTTTCAACAAGAGCGTGGACTCCATGTCACAGGTGAATTAAACGAGGCGACCCAACGCGCGCTAGAAGAGGCGCGTTGGAAGCTCGGTGATCGTTCGCTCTATCTCCAACCATCTCCCATGATGCGTGGTGATGATGTTGCAACGCTGCAGGCGCGATTAACTGAGATGGGTTTTAACTGTGGTCGCGTTGATGGAATTTACGGTCCATCGACAGAAGGCGCAGTAAAGGAATTTCAAAAATCTGTTGGTGCAAAAGTTGATGGCAAATGTGGTCCAGCAACAATCATCGCTTTATTGCGATTAACAAAGACAATCTCTGGTGGTGCACCAACAGCTCTGCGCGAAAGTGCACAGCAGAAAAATCGCGGACCTGCACTTGCAAATAAGGTTGTTGTTCTTGATCCAGGATCAAATCCGGGTGAAGAGGAGATCACACTCGATATAGCTCAGCGCATTGAGGGTCGTCTCCTTGCATTAGGAGCCACAGTCTTTCTTACACGTGGTGCAACAAATAATCCGAGCGAGCAAGAACGTATTACCTTTACCAATTCCAATAGCGCAGATCTATTAATCTCGCTTCATACCGATCAGCATCTAAACCCTGCTGCTGAAGGTGTAGCAACCTTCTTTTATGGAAGCGATGCCCATGGAATTCATTCGATTGTTGGTGAACGTTTTGCCTCTTTGGTGCAGCGCGAAATCTCAGCGCGTACAGATTTACTCAACTGTCGCACCCACGCCAAGACTTGGGATGCCTTGCGATTGACTCAATGCCCTGCAATTCGCGTAGATCTCGGCTATCTCACCAATCCCGGTGATGTTGAACGACTTGCTCGACCAGAGTTTCGTGACACTGTCGCCGAAAGTTTCATTATTGCGATTCAGCGCCTTTATTTATCTGCTGAAGATGATGCCAAGACTGGAACTCTTCGAATCTCTGACCTACGAAGCGCTGGAATTCGCCGTTAATTAAGTACCGAGTTATCTAGGTCTTATGGGAAGATTCACCCCATGTCAGAGGTAAATGTCCGCTATCAAACAGGTGCTCCACAGAATCTCGAAGAGAGATTTGCTGCGCGAGCCGCCGGAATGTTGCCCTCTGAAATTCGCGCCCTCTTCGCAGTAGCTTCGCGTCCAGAGATCGTCTCGCTCGCAGGTGGAATGCCAAATCTCTCCGCACTACCGATGGAGATGATGGCTGGCGTCGTTAATCAATTGATTCTCACCAATGGCTCTGAGGCCCTTCAATATGGAAGCGGCCAGGGACATCCAAAGCTCCGCGAACAGATCTGCGATGTGATGGCCCTTGAGGGTATCCGCGCTAACCCTGATGATGTTGTTGTCACTACTGGTTCACAGCAGGCGCTCGACCTCATCTCTCGAATCTTTATCGATCCAGGCGATGTTGTTCTCGTTGAGGCTCCTTCGTATGTCGGCGCCCTTGGAACTTTCCGCCAATATGAAGCATCTGTTGTGCACGTTGAGATGGATCACGATGGAATGGTTCCGGATTCATTGCGCAATGCGATTAAGAGCGTTCGCGCCGCAGGCCGCAAGATTAAATTCTTGTATTTAATTCCTAATTACCAGAACCCAACTGGTGTCTGTCTTCCAGCAGATCGCCGCACTGAAATTCTCAATATCTGCCGGGAAGCAGAGATCTTTGTTGTCGAAGATAACCCATACGGGCTACTTGGTTTTGATAAGCCATCACCAAACGCTATGCGCGCCGAAGATTCTGAAAATGTTATCTATCTTGGTTCATTTTCAAAGACGATTGCATCTGGTCTTCGTGTGGGCTGGGCGCTCGTTCCACAATCATTGAAAGATAAGTTGGTGATTGCATCAGAGTCTTCCATTCTCTGTCCATCAAACTTTACTCAATTAACAATCTCAAGTTATTTGGCTGATCAGCCATGGCGTGATCAGATCGCTAACTTCTGTGAGCTCTACAAAGTTCGTCGCGATGCAATGTTGGAATCGCTTGAGCAACATTTCCCAAGTGAGGCGACATGGACCAAGCCTGGTGGCGGTTTCTATGTCTGGGTTAATCTGCCAGCCGAAATTGATACCAAGGCTTTGATGCCGAAGGCGATTGTGGCGAAGGTTGCCTATGTTCCAGGTAATGCTTTCTACGCCGATGGACTTGGATCATGGTCGATGCGACTTTCGTATTGCCATCCAACCCCTGAGCGAATCCGTGAAGGTGTGAAGGCTCTTGGTGGGGTTATTAAGCAGGAGATGGCACGTCGCGGAACCGCGATTAATTAAAGCTTCTCGCTTTTTTACTTGTTGCCCTCAATAAGGTCAACGATGCGCTGGAGATCTTCAGTACCAGCAAACTCAATCACGATCTTTCCCTTGCCCTTACCCATATCTACATTGACGCGGGTATCGAGGTAATCGCTCAATAACTCTGCTGCTGCTAGACCTGCGCCAGATACACCTTTAGCGCCTGACTTCTTTGTCTTTGATGTTGATGGCTTAAAGGTTGCGATGATCTCTTCAGTTGCGCGAACACTTAAACCCTCACCGATGATGCGGTTTGCGAGCTTCTCGATATCTGTGGAATCTGTTAGTCCTAACAATGCGCGAGCATGTCCCGCCGACAAGATTCCAGCAGCGACTTTACGTTGTACTGATTCTGGCAAATTAAGTAGGCGAATTGTGTTTGAAATCTGCGGACGAGAGCGGCCTAATTTGAGCGCTAACTCATCATGGGTACAACCAAAATCAGTAAGAAGTTGGAGGTATGCGGCCCCCTCTTCAAGTGGGTTGAGTTGGCTGCGGTGAATATTTTCAATGAGTGCTTCGCGGAGAAGTTCATTATCGGGAGTCTGACGAATAATGACAGGAATTGATTTTAGGCCTGCAGCTTTTGCGGCGCGAAAGCGGCGCTCTCCCATAATCAATTCATATTTATTATCTGCAACTTTACGAACTACAGGTGGTTGCAAAATTCCAAATAATTTAATCGATGAGATTAATTCATTGAGTGCATCTTCATCAAAGACGGTACGTGGTTGACGAGGATTAGGTGAGATTTGATCGAGTGGAATCTCATTCTGGGTTGCAACTTCAGTTCCTTCAACAGTAAGTGAAGTGGGAATGAGTGAATCTAAATTAATACCGAGTCCACCGCGCTTTGTTGCCATTATGCAATGCCATCCTTGTAGTTAATGCTCACAACGTTGGAATTAAATTCCGATGAGAGATCTGGATCTTTTGCTTTTCCGCGATCTGCAATCTCACGTGCAACCTGCATATATGCAATCGCTCCTGGAGATAGTGGGTCATATGTCATCACTGTCTGGTTATATGAAGGTGCTTCAGATACACGTACTGCACGTGGAATTGGAATATCAATTAATTCGTTTGGAAAATGCGAACGCACATTTGCTGCAACGTCATTTGATAAACGTGTTCGTGAATCAAACATCGTTAAGATAATTGTTGAGAGATTTAACGACGGATTGAGTCGCTTCTTCACAAGTGTGTACGTTTCAAGAAGTTGTGACAAACCTTCAAGTGCGTAGTACTCGGTTTGAATTGGAATCATTAACTCGCGTGATGCAGCGAATGCATTGATGGTTAAGAGTCCAAGTGATGGTGGGCAATCGATAAAGATGTAGTCGTAGTTGACGCTGATCTCATCGATCGCTTCCTTTAATTGAAGTTCGCGTGCGACCATTGAGACTAGGTTGATCTCTGCATTTGCTAGCGATGTATTTGATGGAATGCAGTCGAGCTCTGGAAAGCCAGCGACCCTCTGAATCACAGTTGAGATAGGCGCAGTTCCCATAAGGACCTCATAGACGCCAGCGCTCTCGCGGTGTTCGACGCCGAGGGCGGTAGAGGCATTTCCTTGTGGGTCGAGGTCGATGACGAGGACCCGGAGGCCTCCCATAGCTAAAGCTGCTGCAATATTGACGGTGGAGGTGGTCTTTCCAACTCCGCCCTTCTGATTGGCGACGGTGAAGATACGGGTAGAGGCAGGCTTAGCCATCGCCTCTTTTAGGCGACGGACACCTATCACTTTTCCGCTTGTTTCACGTGAATCATCCACAGGGGTATTCAACCACCAAAATGGGGGTGGATTTACTGCGCTGGAACTTTAGGGAGCTTCTTCAGCTCAACCACGCGGCCGAGGCCAATTCCTTCAAGGGTAATCTCATGCAAAATGGAGCCTGGAACGGCCTCCATCTCCTTCGCCGCCGACTCCCCCTTCATTGCAAGGAGGGATCCATTCATTTTGAGCATATGCCAGCTCATCTTCTTCAACTTATCGAGGGCAGCTACCGCACGTGCGGTGACATAGTCGGCGCTCTTCTTTACATCCTGTGCGCGTCCTCGGATTACCTGGATTTCAGTGCCAGCGGTCGCCTCTTTGAGGAACTCCACTCGGCGCTCAAGGGGCTCAATGAGCGTGACTTTGAGGTCTGGTCGTGAGAGGGCGATAACGATTCCTGGCAATCCAGCCCCTGATCCGATATCAAAGAGGGATGCTCCTTGAGGCAATAGCTGGCAGACAAAGAGGGAGTTAAGAATATGGCGCTCCCAGATACGGTCACCTTCACGGGGGCCGATCAGGCCACGCTCAATACCGACCCTTTTAAGGAAATCGGCATAGGCGCGGATAGCCCCCTCCTTCTCAGGAAAGTGGGTGGCGATCAGCTGATCGAGCGTTGGTTCCACGTGAAACGAAGGCGCTTAGGAAGGGAAGATAACGACGAAACGGCGTGGATCTTCGCCCTCAGACTCTGAGGTGAGGCCCATATCCTGGATTGTGTCGTGGATGATCTTGCGCTCAAAGGCGTTCATTG
>ERZ650311.923-NODE-923-length-16021-cov-16.949894_pt1 | contig 16021 bp, 17 predicted proteins | sample MGYA00376247_ERZ650311 | MGnify/ENA primary metagenome ERZ650311 (study PRJEB26733, sample SAMN07839324) | wastewater metagenome | biome: small river; feature: stream; material: water | place: USA: North Carolina | collected 2016-07-28 ... | reverse complement strand
TCGCCGCCTTCCTGGCCGGCTGCGACGAGGCCAGCTTTTCCGAACTCAAGCGCAATCTGCTGGTTTCCGACGGCAACCTCGAATCGCACCTGAAGAAGCTGATCGCCGCCGACTACGTGAGCCTGCGCCGCAGCGACGGCCCCGGTCGCGCCCAGACCAGCTACAGCCTGACGCCCACCGGGCTGGCGGCCCTCCAGCGCTACATCCAGACCCTGCAGAAACTGCTGCCGCTGGGTACGCAGCCGGCCGCCGACCCGCTGGGCGGCGTCGTGACCGGATCGTGAGCCGCGCCGGCTTCGCGCTGCGCGTGGCCCTGCTGCCGGTGACGGTGCTGGCGGGGGTATGGTTGTACGGCCAGTCGGCGAGCGTGGCAATGACGCTGATGCCAGTGCCCGACACCGGCCCGCTGAGCATTGCGGTAAAGATCAGCCAGGGATTCCTCGCGGCCACGCTCAACGCGGCGCTGGCCTGCTATCCGCTGGCCCGCCTGTATGGCCGGGTCGCCAGCGGCGTTGCCACGTTGATCGTGCTGTCGGTGCTCGCCGGCGCCCTGCCGGCTGGCAGCGGCGCCATCACCGATGCCGCCTTGCTGCTGCAGGTGTGGTCGATGGCCTGCTTTGCCGCGCTGCTGTTCGGCGGCATCTGGCTGGCCCGGCGGCGGGCGGGCGATTCAGCCCGCTGAAGGCTCCGGCCAGACGTTTTCGGCCAGCACCGTCTCGATGGGCATGCGCTTGGCCCAGTGTTCCATTTCCAGCATCGGCTTGGGATAGAACACCTCCACATGGCCGATGCACAGGATCGCCACCGGGCGGGCGCCTTCCGGCATGCCCAGCAGGGTGGCCAGTTCGGCCGGATCGAAGATCGACACCCAGCCGAGGCCGATGCCTTCGGCGCGGGCGGCCAGCCACATGTTCTGGATCGCGCAGGCCACTGAGGCCAGATCCATCTCGGGCAGGGTGCGGCGGCCGAAGATGTGTTGCTCGCGACCGTCGGCCAGGGCCACGACGATCACCTCGCCGGCTTCGCGCAGGCCTTCCACCTTGAGGCGCATGAAGTCTTCCTCGCGCTCGCCCAGGGCCTTGGCGGTGGCGCGGCGTTCCACCTCGACGAGTTCGTGCATCCGCTCGCGCAGGGCGCGGTCGGTGATGCGGATGAAACGCCACGGCTGCATGTAGCCGACGCTGGGAGCGTGGTGGGCCGCCCACAGCAGGCGCTTGAGCAGCGCCGGGTCGACCGGGTCCGGGCGGAAGTGGCGCATGTCGCGCCGTTCGGCAATGGCACGGTAAACGCCGGCGATCTCGGCGTCCTGGAAGCGGTGGGGATTGGGGTCGGCCATGATGGCGTGCGCGGGCTGGCGAAGGAATGAGTTTACTCGTCGAGCAGGAAGACGCGGACCTTCTTGCCCTTGATCTTGCCGTCGGAGAGGCGTTTGAGCGCCTGCCGGGCGATGCTGCGCTCGACGGCCACGTAGGTGGATTGTTCGTTCACGTTGATCTTGCCGATCTGGCTGGCGGCGAAACCGGCCTCGCCGGTGAGGGCGCCGAGCACGTCGCCGGGGCGGATTTTCTCCTTGCGCCCGCCGAGGATCTGCAAGGTGACCATCGGCGGCACCAGCGGCGTCTGCACTTCGGATTGCAGTTCGTCGATGGATTCCCACTGGGGCTCGAAGCCGTTGCTGCGGGCGATGGCGTTCACCCGGTTCAGTTCGTTGGGGCCAACCAGGCTCAGCGCCCAGCCCGCGGCGTCGGCGCGGCCGGTGCGGCCGATGCGATGGATGTGCACTTCCGGGTCGGGCGTCACGTCCACGTTGATCACCGCTTCGAGCTTGGCGATGTCGAGGCCGCGGGCGGCCACGTCGGTGGCCACCAGCACCGAGCAGCTGCGGTTGGCGAACTGCACCATCACCTGATCGCGGTCGCGCTGGTCGAGCTCGCCGTGCAGCGCCAGCACGTGGAAGCCTTCGGCGTGGAGCACGTCGATCAGGTCGCGGCATTGCTGCTTGGTGTTGCAGAAGGCCAGGGTGCTTTCCGGGCGGTAGTGGCGCAGCAGCAGGCCGACGGCCTTGAGCCGCTGGTCGTGGCCGACCTTGTAGAAGCGCTGGCGGATCTTGTCGGCTTCGTGTTGCTCGGGCAGGGAGATTTCCTGGGGCTGGCGCATGAACTGGCGGGCCAGCCGCACCACGCCTTCGGGGTAGGTGGCCGAGAACAGCAGGGTCTGGCGGTGCTTCGGGCAGGCCTTGGCGACGTAGGCGATGTCGTCGAAGAAGCCCATGTCGAGCATCCGGTCGGCTTCGTCGAGCACCAGCGTGGCCAGCGCGTCGAGCTTGAGGCTGCCGCGGGAGATGTGGTCCATCAGCCGGCCGGGCGTGCCCACCGCCACGTGGGCGCCGTGGGCGAGGCTGTCGGCCTGCGGGCGGATCGGGGTGCCGCCGCATAGGCTGAGGATCTTGATGTTGTCTTCGGCGCGGGCGAGACGGCGGATTTCCTGGGTCACCTGTTCGGCCAGTTCGCGGGTCGGGCACAGCACCAGCGCCTGCACCGCGAAGCTGCGCGCATCGAGGCGCTGGAGCAGCGGTAGCGCGAAGGCGGCGGTTTTGCCGCTGCCTGTCTTGGCCTGGGCGATCAGGTCGTGTCCGGCGAGGGCCACCGGCAGGCTGGCGGCCTGGATCGGCGTCATCTGGTGGTAGCCGAGGCGGCTGAGGTTGGCGATCACCGCGGCCGGCAGCGGCAGTTGGTCGAAGGGCGCGGCCACGACGGCGGCGGGAGGCGGAACGAAAGTGGCGGCGGAAGCGTCGTCCGGCAGCGGGGGGAGAGTCGAGGTCATGCCGGATTATCGCGGAAAGCGGCGCGCTGCGTCGGCGGCAATCAGTTGCCCAGTCGCAGACGGGCCCGTTCCTGGGCGAGGCGCATCTGCAGGCGGGCGTCCTCTTCGGCCTGAATCTGGCGTTCGCGGGCCTCTTTCTGCTGTCGCTCCCACTCGGCTTTCTGGCGGGCGGCTTCTTCGGCACGCTGAAGATCGGCGGACACCTGGTCGGCGTATTGCTTGCGCTCCTGCAGGGCGCGTTCGCGTTGGCGTTCTTCTTCCTTGCGCTGGTAGTCCAGGCGGCGTTCGGCTTCCTGCTGGCGGTATTCCTCGCGGCGCCGGATCGCGGCGTCTTCCTGTTCGGCGATCTCCTTGTCCGTCAGGTTGCCGTAGTTGGCGCGTCGCTCGGCCGCCGCAGTCTGTGCCTGCGCGGCCGAGGCGGCATCGCCGCCGGCGATCCGGCTCACTTGGCGGAAGGCGAACACCGAAAAGAAGATCTGGATGGTCATGCCGACGATCATCAGCACGCCGATGATGGTCAGCATGATGCGCAGCGGCGAGCGTTTGAGGCTTTTGAGCTCGATTTCCACCGGCAGCGGCATGCCGGGCCAGGGCGCTTGTTCCGGCGGCGGCGGCGCGTCCGGCGTCAGGCTGGCATCGTAGGCGGCCCGCCGTACCGGGTCGGACAGCACCCACCAGGCTTCCTTGATCGCTTTGATGCGGTTGTCGGCGTCCGCCGGCTGCAGTCCGTGGGGGCCGGACTGGTAGTGCCGCACCAGCCGCAGATGGGCGGCGTGGATGTCCCGTTCGCTCGCCGTCGGTGCCAGTCGGAGAAGGTCGTACAGGGTGGCTCTGGACTTCATAACAGGGGCGCCGATGTGCTCAAACCGGCTTGGATTATATCGGCGGAGATGGCCGCGGGGCGGGGGTCAGCGCGCGACGTCGCGTCCGAAGCGGGTCAGGCGCACATCCACGGTGAGCGACAGTTCGGTCAGCGCGGCGGCCTTGGCGCGGCCTTCGGCGCTGGCGCGGTAGAGATGCGGGGTCATGGTCAACAAGTCGGCGATCTGTCCGGCGCCCTCGAGGGTGAGGGGATAGCGGACGGTTTCGCTGCCCAGCGCGACGAAGCCGGGCGGCGTCGGGGCCTCGGCGCTGCGTTCCGGCTTGAGCGCGGGGTAGATGATTTCGCGCAGTTCGCGCAGATGGTCGGGCCCTGCATCGACCTGCAGCAACTGCCCCTGCGGTTTGAGCACGCGGGCGAACTCGGCATAGACCGGAAAGCCGAACATGCAGAGCACGCAGTCGAGGGTGGCGGAAAGCACGGGCAGCCTAGCGTTGGTGCCGACCACCCAGTTGGGCCGCTTGTCCTGTTTGGCTGCCGACAGCACCGCCCACTTGGAAATGTCCAGTCCGAGGAGCGCGAGGGTTTGCCCGGCGTGGGCCGCCGCGGCGAGCTGGCGCAGGTAATAACCTTCGCCGCAGCCGGCGTCGAGGCAGCTGAGCGTGGCGTGCGGGGGCAGATCGGCCAGCGCGGTCCGGCCGACCGCGGCGGCGATCGGCTGGTAGCCGCCGGCATTCAGGAAGCGCCGGCGGGCGGCGACCATTTCCTTGCTGTCGCCCGGATCGCGGGAGCGCTTTTGTTGAACCGGCAGGAGATGGGTGTAGCCCTGGGCTGCGATGTCGAAACTGTGGCCGGACGCGCAGCGCAGGCTGGCACCGCTGCGGCTCAGCGGTGCGCCGTCCAAGGGGCAGGCCAGCGCCTGGAATGGGGTGATGGTCATGAGCGGTGCGAGTCGGTGGGCCGGCGTGGTCAGTAATGGATATTCAGGACCAGTATTTCGCCAGTCTGGGAAATGCACGACGAAGGTAATAGACCGTTATCGCGGATGCCACGAATACCACTAACGGTCCGCGAATTCCGTGAAAAATCCGTGCCTTTGCCGCCAGATCAAGAAACAGGATGTGGATGAAATAGATGCCCAACGTGCATTGCGACAGCGGAGTGAAATCGACAGACCGGATTTTTTGCGTGATGCCGGACGCCAGAACGAAGCACAGCACCATTCCGATCACGCTGGGGTTTTCGATTCCTGCGTAGGGGAGCCTTTGTGTCGCGACGAAGATCATGGTCGCACAGATGAGCCACCGGGTTTTGCCGGGCAGAACATCGAAATACAGCAGGAAGATGCCGACGAGCACGCCGACCACACCGTGTCCATACTGGGGTGCCGGGTAGCCGAGTTCGGCCAGCGGTTGGGTTAAAGAGGGCGTGACGGCCATGATCAGGATTGCCAACGCTGCGCTGGTGAGGCAGAGGGCCATTGGTGGCAGATGGCGTTTGGCCGTATCGAGCGTCACCAGGCAGAAAAACATGAAGGGCATGTACCAAAGGTGAATGCTTGGTCCGGCCAACACCCCAGCCAGGAAGCTCCGCTTCGCGTTGATGATGGGCTCGCCGCGCACGATGTTCTCCACGGCATATACGACGAACCAGAACATCCACGGGACGATAAACCGCTCGAAACGTTTCCTGAAGAGTCCGGCGGCGGTGCTCTTTTTAGATAGGTAGGTCGAAAGTATCAGGAAGACCATCAGTCCGGAATAGGAAACAGCGTGGCCTATGGCACCCGAGTGAAACCAGACGATGCCGAATGCGCTGATGATTCTCAGGAATTCGATGTCCTGACGTTTTTCCATGGTGGGCTACAGGGTTTGTTGGGGGCAGCAGGTTTTGTTCGGAAAATGAAAATCCGCGTCCTTATTTTGGCGCGATCGTACCAGAAGTCCGAAACAGTCCTCCCCGAATTGAGTCGGTTGCCGGGTTTCATCCCGTCGGCAGATCGTCGGCGATGCGTCCGTCCACCAGCCGCACGATGCGGTCGCAGCGGGCGGCGAGGCGGGGATCGTGGGTGACGATGAGGCAGGCGCAGTTGCTGTCGCGGTTGAAGTCGCGGAGCAGCGCGAAGATGTCGTCGGCGGTGTGGGTGTCGAGGTTGCCGGTGGGTTCGTCGGCGAGGATCAGGCGCGGTTTGAGGGCCAGCGCGCGGGCGATGGCGACGCGCTGCTGCTGGCCGCCGGAGAGCTCGGCGGGCTTCTTGTGGGCGTGGGCCTTGAGCCCGACGGCGTCGAGGAGTTCGAGCGCGGTGGCTTCGAGGGCGTCGTCGGCGGCACCGTGGGCGATGATCCCCGGCATCATCACGTTTTCGAGGGCGCTGAAGGCCGGCAGCAGGTGGTGAAACTGGAACACGAAGCCGATGCTGCGCCCGCGCAGCGCGGTGATTTCCGCCTCGGACAAAGTGGCGGTGTCGCGCCCGGCAATGGACAGGCGCCCGCCGGTGGGCCGTTCGAGGAGGCCGATGATGTTGAGCAGGGTGCTCTTGCCGGAGCCGGAGGGGCCGATCAGTGCGGCGAATTCGCCTTCGGCCAGGGCGAGGTCGAGGCCGTGGAGCACTTCGGTTTCGACCGGGGTGCCGGGGTTGTAGGTCTTGGTGAGCCCGGCGAGCTGGATGACCGGGGCGTTCATGAGCGGATCGCCTGCACCGGGTCCATGCGCGCGGCGCGGCGGGCCGGGATGAGTGCCGAGGCGAGGCCGACGCCGGTGGCGACCAGCGCCGCCATGAGGATGAAACGCGGCTCCAGTTCGGCTGCGAACAGCGGCGAGCCGTCGGCGTTGCGGTAGATGCGCGAGAATACTTCGAGGAGCCCGAAGGCGAGCAGGCTGCCGACCACCGAACCCACCGCGCCGACCAGCGCGCCCTGGATCAGGAAGACCTGCAGAATCATCGACCGGCTGGCGCCCATCGCCCGCAGGATGCCGATTTCCTTCTGCTTCTGCACCACGCTCACCACCAGCACGCTGGCGATGCCGAGGGCGACGATGATCACCACGAAGCTGCGGATCAGGTTGTTGGACACGGTCTGGTTGCGCAGGGCCGCGAGGAGTTGGGCGTTGGTCTGCATCCAGCTATCCACGGTGAGGCCGGTGGCGCCGCGCAGGCGGTCGGCGATGGCCTGGGCGTCGAAGATGTCGGCCACGGTGAGGTCGAGGTTGGAGACGCCGCCGGGCAGATCGAGCAGGCTCTGGGCCAGCGGCAGGGTCACGAACACCCAGCGGCGGTTGAGATCCTTGTTGCCGATGTCGAATATGCCGCCGACCACCAGCAGTTCGTCGCGGCCGTTGGGCAGCATCACGCGCAGCTTGTCTTCGAGGCCGATGCCGAGATCCTTGGCCAGTTCGCTGCCGATCACCGCGCGCGGGCCGTCCACGGCGAAGCGTCCGGCGAGGATGTATTCCTCCATGCGCACGATGCGCCGGTAGCGTTCGGCATCGACGCCCATCAGCGCGATGGATTTGTTGGCCTGGCCGCGCAGCGCGAAGGCCGGGCCGGTGACGGTCGGCGAGACGGCGGTGACGCCGGGCATCTCGGCGGCAAGGCGGGCGACGTTCTCCCATTGGTCGATGGAGCGCAGGCGTTGGGCGCGGGGCTCGATCACGGTGGCGAAGCCCTGGTCGTCGATGGCGCGGCGGTTGGCTTCTTCGAGCGGGCGGATCACCACGTGGGCCTGACTGCCGAGCACCCGGTCCACGATCTGGGCCTGAAGCTGGGTGATGAGCTGGGTCAGGAAGACGATCACCGCCACGCCGCCGGTGGTGCCAGCGAGAATCAGCAAGGTCTGCATGCGCCCTTCGCGCAGAAAGCGCAGGGCCACGAGGGGGGCGAAAGGCAGGCGGATCTTCATCGCCGCGGCCCCGCGGGGTGCGGCCCGATCACTTGCTGAAGCCCTGCGGCACCTGGATGCCGCCGACTTTCGGCTTGCGGGGCGCGCGGATGCGCACGCTGTCGCCGTCCAGGGCGCCGGAGGCGGGCAGGATGGCCTGGTCGCCGGCCGCCACGCCCTTGAGGATTTCCACCTGACCGATGCCGGCGAGGCCCACCGCCACGTCGGCGCGGTGGGCGAGGCCGCCGTCGGCGAGCAGCACCCAGGGCTGGGCGCCGTCGAGGTCGCGCACGGCTTCGGCGGGCAGTACGAGGGTCGAATCCTGGTGGCCGGTGACGGTTTCGACCGAGATGGTCATGTCGGGGCGCAGGAAGGCCGGCGGCTGGGGCACGCGGAAGCGGATCTCGACGGTGCCCCGCAGCGGGTCCACGGCCGGCGCGAGATAGTAGAGCTCGGCGTCGAAGGGCTGGTGGGGAAAGGCGTCGGCGAGGCCGCGGGCTTTCTGGCCGGGCTGGAGGAGACGCAGGTTCTTCTCGTCCACCGTGGCGTAGACGCGGGTTTCGCCGGCATCGGCGAGTTCGAGCAGAACCTTGCCTGCCGCGGCCACGTCGCCGGGTTCGGCCTTGCGCGTCAGCACGGTGCCGGCTGCCGGCGCGGTGAGGGTGAGCAGCGCGGCGCGGGCGCGGGCATTGGCGAGCTGGGCGCGGGCCTGGGCGACACGGGCGCGGGCGGCGTCGCGCTCGGTGCCGCCGGGCTGTTGGGCGGCAAGCTGGGCACGGGCGGTGTCGACGGAGGTGGCGGCGTTGGCGGCGGTGCGCAGCGCGTCGTCGACTTTGGACTGGGCATAGAAGCCGCGGGCGACGAGCTGGCGGGCGCGCTCGGCCTCGGCGCGGGCGACATGGAGGTTGGCCTCGGCCTGGGCCAGTTGCTGGGCGGCGACCGGGCGGCCGAGTTTTTCGATCTGGACGAGACGGGCTTCGGCTTCGGCGAGGGCCGCGGTGGCCTGGGCGATGAGTGCGTCGGCGTCGTCGGAACGCAGCCGCACCAGCACCTGGCCGGGCTTGACCGGGTCGCCCTCGCGCACGGTGACTTCGAGCACCGTGGCGGCCAGCGGGCTGCCGATGGAAATCCGCGCCGGCGTGGCGATGCGTCCGGTGGCGACGACCGACTGGGTGAGCGGCGCCTGGCGCACCGCCACCACATCCACTTCGCGGCTCTTCGGCCACAGCAGCACGGCCGCCAGTGCGCCGGCGGCGGCCAGCGCCACGATCAGCTTGCGGCGCGTCACGCCGGCTTGGCCGGAAGGGAGGCGGGGGAGGTCGGGCGCGGGGCGGAGGTGCGTCCGTGAAGGACTGCAACGAGGGGAACAGGGGCGACGATGCGCGTGATAGCCTTGAAAAACATCTTTTGGTTAACCGAGTTCCGAACAGAAAAGGAGGATTTGCCGTGCGTGCGATTCTGAGAGCTTTGGTGCTGCTTGTCATCTGTTCCCAGGCCTGGGCCCTGGGTCTTGCCGATCTGACCGACAAGGATGCGTCCGGCGGCCTGAAGGAAGCGCTGGTGCAGGGCGCCTCCAAGGCGGTCGGACAACTGGGTAGCGATGGTGGTTTCATGAACAACCCGAAGGTGAAGATCGGCCTGCCGGACAGCCTCGCGCCGGTGGAAGGCGTGCTGCGCACGATGGGCCGCGGCAAGGATCTCGACGCCCTCGTCGCCAACATGAACAAGGCCGCCGAAGAGGCCGTGCCCCAGGCCAAGGCGCTGCTCGTGGACGCGGTGAAGAAGATGAGCGTGGACGACGCCAAGAAGATCCTCTCCGGCGGAGACGATGCCGGCACCCAGTATTTCAAGGAAAAGACCGCTTCCCAGTTGACCGAGAGCTTCCTGCCCAAGGTGCGCGAGACAACCGGCAAGCTGGCCCTGGCCGAGCAATACAACAAGCTCGCCGGCAAGGCCGGGCAGTTCGGGCTGGCGAAGGGCGACGATCTGAAGATCGAAAACTACGTCACCCGCAAGGCGCTCGACGGCCTGTATCTGATGATCGCCGAGGAAGAACGGGCGATCCGCAAAGATCCCATCGGGGCCGCCGGCAGCCTGGCCAAAAAGGCTTTCGGCGCCTTGGGTCAGTAAGCCTTGAGCCAGTCCGCCGCAGGCTATCCACGCCTGCTGGCGCTGGGCGATGCCGCGTTCACCGTCGAATTCGGCGACGGCATCGCCCCCGCAACCCATGCCCGCGTGCTCGGTTTCGCCGCGGCGCTGGAGACGCTGGCCGCCGAAGGGCGCCTGCCCGGCGTGCTTGAATGGGTGCCGACCTTCCGTTCCGTCAGCGTGCATTTCGACCCCGATCGGGTCGATTCCGCTGCGCTCCCGGCGGCGCTGCTGGCACTGGCCGGCGAAGGCTGCCGCGCCACCGCCAGCGGTCGGGTGTGGACCCTGCCGGTGTGCTTCGACGACGATTTCGCGCCAGACCTCGCCGACGTGGCCGCCCACGCCGGGTTGACGCGGGAGGCCGTCGTGGACCTGCTCGCCGCCACCGAATTCACCGTTTACATGCTGGGTTTTCTGCCCGGCTTTCCCTATCTCGGCGGCTTGCCGGCGGCGCTCGAGATGCCGCGTCTCGCTACGCCGCGGACCTGCGTCGCGGCGGGCTCGGTGGCCATCGCCGGGCGGATGTGCGCGGTGTATCCGTGGGACAGCCCGGGCGGCTGGCGGCTTGTCGGGCGCACCGGCGCACGGCTTTTCGATGCAACCGACCCGGCGCGTCCGGCGCTCTTGGCGCCGGGCGACCGGGTGCGCTGGCAGCCGGTCGCGCGGGACGGGCTCGGCGGATGAGGTACGTCCGCAGCCCATGACAACTGCGCTGGAAATCCTTGCGCCCGGCCTCGGCGTGAGCATTCAGGATGCCGGTCGGGTCGGGCACCGCAGCATCGGCGTGCCGCTGTCCGGCGCCCTCGACCCGGTTTTTCTGGCGGCGGCCAACGGCCTTGCCGGCAATCCGGCGGGCGCGGCCGGGCTTGAAGTGTTGCTGGCCGGACCGCGCCTGAAGGCCGCGGGCGGGCCGTTGCGGGTGGCGCTGGCGGGCGACATGACGGCCCGGATCGTCACCGCGTCCGGCGAGGCGCGCAGCGTGGCGGCGTGGTCCACGGCGACGCTGGCGGCCGGCGACGAACTGCAGGTCGGCGTGCCGCGGGGCGTCGGCTATGTTGCCGTGGCGGGCGGGCTCCGCACCCCGCCGATGCTTGGCAGCCGCTCGACCTACGCGCGTGCCGGGCTGGGACGGCCGCTGGCCGTCGGCGACCGCCTGCCCTGCGCCCGCGGCGACGGCCTGTCGTCGCGGGAACGGCGTGCCGCCGCGCCCCTGCGCCACGCCGACGGCCCGATCCGTGCAATGCCCGGCCCGCAACTCGACCGCTTCGGCGCCGCCGCGCTTGAAACCTTTCTGAGCCGGACTTTCGTTGTGACCCGCGAGCGCGACCGCATGGGCCTGCGTCTGGACGGGCCGCGGCTGGCACATGTCGAGGGCGGCGCCGACATCGTGTCCGACGGCGTCGCGCCCGGCGCGATCCAGGTGCCGGCCGACGGGCGTCCCATCGTGCTGCTGGCCGATTGTCAGACGGTGGGCGGCTATCCGAAAATCGCCGTTGTCATCCGCGCCGATCTGCCGCGTCTGGCCCATCTGCAAACCGGCGACGGGCTGGGCTTCGCGTTTGTCGACGCGGCCCAGGCCGCCGCCGCCCGCGCCGCCCAGGCACGACAACTGGCCGATTGGCTGGCCGCGCTGCAGCCCCTGGGCGGAATCGACGAAGCGTCACTTCTGTCTGCCAATCTGGCCGGCGCTGCGGTGCGCGGCGACGAGGCCTGAACGATTTCCCCTGTTCCTCAATCACGAGATGCACCATGACCCGAACCGTTAATCTCAATGCCGACCTCGGCGAAAGCTTCGGCGCCTGGGAGATGGGCAGCGATGCCGAGATGCTCGCCACCGTCACCAGTGCGAACATCGCCTGCGGTTTTCATGCCGGCGATCCGCTGGTGATGCGGCGCACCCTGCGTCTGGCCAGAAAAGCCGGCGTCAGCGTCGGCGCCCACATCGGCTTTCCGGACCTGCAGGGCTTCGGCCGCCGTCCGATGACGATTCCCGCGCCGGAACTGGAGGCCATCATCCTTTACCAACTGGCGGCGCTGTCGGGGATGGCGCGGGCCGAAGGGTTGCTCATGTCCCACGTGAAGCCCCACGGCGCGCTCTCCAACATGGCCAGCGCCAATGTGGAGATCGCCCGGACGGTGGTGACTGCGATCAAGGACTTCGATCCGGCGCTGATTCTCCTCGCGCCGGCCTTGTCCGAACTGTGCCAGGCCGGTTACGAGAAGGACCTGCCGGTGGTGGAGGAAATCTTCGCCGACCGGGCCTACCTGGACGACGGCAATCTGGTGCCGCGCAGTCGCCCGGACGCCATGATCCACGGGGCCGAAGCCTCGCTGGCCCACGTGACCGCGATGCTCGACCAACAGGCGCTGATTTCCGTCACCGGCAAGCGCCTGCCCGCCACCATCGGCAGCATCTGCGTGCACGGCGACGGCCCGGACGCGGTGCGCACGGCCCGCTTTCTACGCGAGGAGTTGCTTCACCGGGGCTATCGGCTGGTGGCGGTGGATGCGCTCGATACCGCCTAGAAACGCAGCCCGACCGTCAGGCGCGTGGCGGTGACGCTGCTGAAGTTCTGATAGGGCTCGCGGGCGAGGTGCAGGAACCAGTCGGGGAAGTCGTAGCCCAGCGAGGCGCCCCAGCCTTCCACCGGGCCGGGGTCGCCGATGCCGGTCTTGCGCAGGATGTCCACGGTGAGGCGCTGGCCGTCCCGCAGCGGCCAGCGGGCCACCGCGTGGGTGTGTTGCTGGTGGGTGCCGAGGCGGTCGTCGCGGATCGTCATCAGATAGAAAGTGCGGCCGGACTCGTCCCGGTAGCCGGCGGCCAGGGACAGGGCGTCATTGGGGTCGAAGTTGAGGTTGAAGTAGGGCCGGGTGTTGGTGCGTCCGATGCCCGCCTGAACGAACCACGGTTCGCCCAGTTCGACGCTGAAACTGCCGCCCCAGAAGCCGCCGGACGCCCATTGCAGCGACGGCTGTAGCGCCAGCGTCGAGCCCTCGAAGGGCTGCCAGCTGGTGTCGATGCCGGCCCGGCCCTGGGTGCCGAAATCCCGGTCGCGGTAGGCGCCCAGCCACACCGACGAATCGCCCCGGCGGTAGCGCAGGTTGATGTCCTGCCCGCCGAAATTGCCGCCGTAGCGGTATTCGCCGATGCTCAGCTTGAAGGGCTTGTCCGCGGCGGCGGCCTGCACGGCCGCGGCATCGCCGGGCAGACGGGCTTCGTCGTTGGCAAGGGCGGTGCCGGAGAAGGCAAGGGCGGCGACAAGAAGACAGGCGGAAGCGCGCATGACGGGGGTTCGCGGATCGGGTCGCCCGATCATAGCGGATCGCCCGTCAGCGTGCCCCTCCGGCCGGCCGGCGCACCCACAGGCCGATCAACATCCCGGCCGCGAGCGGCAGCGCCGGCAGGTAGCCGGCACCGACCGCCACCACCGCCGGACCGGGGCAGAAGCCCGCCAGACCCCAGCCAAGACCGAACAGCGCGCTGCCGGCCAGCAGGCGCCGGTCCGGCGGGCGATGGCTGGAGGCGTGGAAGGGTTGGCCCGATGCGCTGCGCCCGGCGCGTCGGCCGACGAGCAGCCCGACGCGGGTGACCGCGATGCCGCTCACCATCACCAGCGCGAGGGACGGATCCCAATCGCCCGCGAGGTCGAGAAAAGCCAGCACCTTGGCCGGGTTGCTCATGCCGGCCAGGATCAGCCCGATACCGAAGATCAGCCCGGCGAGCAGCGCGCCGGCGAGGGTCGGCAGGGTGCTGCCGCGATGGGTCGCCCCGCTCATGCGGCCACCCCCGGCAGCAGGTGGCGGATCGCGAAGACCACGCCGAAGGCGGCGGTCATGAATACCGCCACCGCTGCCAGCGAGCGCGGCGACAGGCGCGCGAGACCGCATACGCCGTGGCCGCTGGTACAGCCGTTGGCGAGCCGCGTCCCGACCCCGACCAGGAGGCCGGCCAGCAAGAGTCGTAGCGTATCCGTCGCGTCCAGGGCCGCCGGTGCGAGGGCGCCGAAGCCCGGCGCCAAGAATCCGACCGCCGCCGGCGCGGCCAGCAGCCCCGTCACGAAGGCCACCCGCCAGGCGCGGTCGCCCGGCCGGCGGACGATGCCGGCGAGAATGCCGCTGATGCCGGCGACGCGGCCATGTACCAGCCACAGCACGCTTGCCGCCAGACCGATCAGGGCCCCGCCGGCGAGCGCGCTGCCCGGCGTGAATGCAGACCATGCGATGCTCATGCCGGTCTCCGTCGAATCAAAGTGTCCATGTGTAACCCACTGTCAGGATGTCCTCGCGCAGGTGGCCGCGGGCTTCGCCACCGCCGAAGCTGGCCGGGATCGAGCCTTCGCCCGACACCGTGACTTTCGGCGCGCGGGTGTAGGCCACGCTCCATTCGCCGCCGCTGTCGGTGCGATAGCTGGCGCCGGCGCTGAAGTGATTGCGCACCACGCCCGGCGCGAGGATGTTGATGAAAGTCTGGCTGGACGGCACCGGCTGCTGGGCACGGCTTGCACCGCCGCGCAGCGTGAGGCGCGCATCGTACTTGTAAACCGCGCCGAGTTTGACCACCGAGATGTTCTGCCAACCGAAGCCGGCACCGTTGTCGGCACCGAGCTGGCCGCCGGCGAACAGCACCGACAGCGGATTACCCACCGACTTCACGCTGCCGTACTCGATGCGCTGCCAGTCGGCCGCGAGGGTGAGGTCGGGCCTTGCCTGCCAGGCCACGCCGAGGCCGTAGCTGGCCGGAATGTCGAAGCCGCCGCCGCCTTCGAACAGACCTTTGTAGCGGTTCAGTTCGCCCATTTCGATGCGCGACGACCAGCTCGCGCCGAGTTTCACCGTCGGTAGCACCTCGCCGATCCAGCCGAGCTTGACGCCGACACCGGTCGAGCTGTCGTGGCCGCGGTCGGTCACCGAACCCGGGGCCGACGACACCGCGGGGTTGTCGAAAGGCGACAGGCCGCGGGCGGCAAAGCGCTGGTAGGCAAAGGTCAGCGCCGCGCCAATGGCGTGTTGCGGCGCCGGGCGGTAGGCTACGGACGGCGTCAGGAAGAGTTGGGAGAGGTCGATGCCGGCCTTGCCGGTGGCGCCGAAAGCCGCGAAAGGGTTGCGCCGGTAGTCGGTGTTCATCCCGCCGTTGCCATAAATGGCGAGGCCCACGGCCAGTTCGGGCGACAGCTGTCGGGCGTAGCCGAGTTCGGGGATGAAGAAGTTGCGGGTGCCGTTGGCGGAATAGTCGCCGTCGGCGCCGTAGGCGTTGCCCTGGATCGACGCGCCGCGATCGGGGCGGAACAAGGAGGCGCCGGCGTCCAGCCGGTTGCCGACGAAGGCCGTGCCGGCCGGGTTGGCTGCCGCCGCCAGTCCATCCTGCGGCAGCGCGATGCCCACGCCGGCCACCGCCTGGCTGCGCACGCCGTATCCGTGAGAAAAGTAACCGTTGGTGGCGGATGCGGCGAGTGGCCAGTTCAGTATGGCGAGGCTGGCGACGATAATGCGTTGGCGAACTTGCATGGGAAGAATCCTGTCCGGAGGGGAAGTGCGAATGGCCGTCCGCCTGGGCGGACCGTTGTGCGCCGCACCTTACCGATGGCGTCCGGCCCGACCAACCAACAAAACCGGCGAACCTTTGCAGGGCGTGTCGAAAATGCTTTTCAGTGATCGTGAAATGACAGACGCCGCGCGCCATCCGGCGGCAGTTTCATGCCGTGCCGATGCGGGCAGGGCAGTCGGGGGCGGCCAAAGACGGCCAGAACGATAAACACGGCGGTACGGCGCCAGCCCGTTTGCCGCCCACGAAAAGAGGAAACAATGAACAACGTCTCCCACATTCCGTCCTACCTGTCGGCCGAGCATCTCGGCCCGTGGGAAACCTATCTGATCCAGATCGACCGGGTCGAACCCCACCTTGCCGCCGAGCTGCGTCCGTTGGCCCCGATCCTCACCCGGCCCAAGCGGGCGCTGATCGTCGACGTGCCGATCCGCCTCGACAACGGCGAGATGGCCCACTTCGAAGGCTACCGGGTGCAGCACAACCTCGCCCGCGGGCCGGGCAAGGGCGGCATTCGCTACCATCCGGACGTCACCCTCTCCGAAGTCATGGCCCTGTCGGCGTGGATGACGGTGAAGAATGCGGTGGTCAACGTGCCTTTCGGCGGCGCCAAGGGCGGGGTGAGGGTCGACCCGAAATTGCTCTCGATGCCCGAACTGGAACGCCTGACCCGCCGCTACGCCAGCGAGATCAACTTCCTCATCGGTCAGGACAAGGACATCCCGGCGCCGGACATCAACACCAACGAGCAGGTCATGGCGTGGATCATGGACACCTTCTCGATGAACGAAGGCAAGACGGCGATGGGCG
>ERZ650311.920-NODE-920-length-16071-cov-8.126748_pt1 | contig 16071 bp, 14 predicted proteins | sample MGYA00376247_ERZ650311 | MGnify/ENA primary metagenome ERZ650311 (study PRJEB26733, sample SAMN07839324) | wastewater metagenome | biome: small river; feature: stream; material: water | place: USA: North Carolina | collected 2016-07-28 ... | reverse complement strand
TCACTCACAGTTACTAGCTGCAACCAACCCTGCGATCGTTTCTTACGATCCAGCATTCGGTTACGAAATCGGCCACATCGTTAAAGATGGTCTACGTCGCATGTATGGCGAAAACAGTGAGAACATCATGTATTACCTAACTGTTTACAACGAGCCATACGCACAACCTGCAGAACCAGATAACGTAGATGTTGATGGAATTCTGAAGGGCCTTTACCTACTAAAGGATGCAAAGGGTCGTAAGCGTCGTTCAAATATCTTGGCTTCTGGCGTTGCAGTTAATTCAGCGTTAAAGGCGCAAGAATTACTAGCAAATGACTGGGATGTAAATGCAGCCGTTTGGTCTGTAACTTCATGGAACGAATTGCGTCGTGATGGTCTTGCAGTAGATCGCCACAACCTACTTAATCCTCGCGATAAGCAGAGCGCATATGTTTCAAAGAAGTTAGCTGATGCAAAGGGTCCAGTTGTCGCAGTAAGCGATTACATGCGCGCAGTTCAAGATCAAATTCAGCCTTGGGTTTCACAACCTTTCGTATCTCTCGGAACAGATGGCTTCGGTCTTTCAGATACCCGCGGTGCGCTTCGTCGCCACTTCAAGGTAGATGCCGAATCAATCGTCGTTGCCACCTTGTCAGAGCTTGCAAAGGCAGGAGAAGTTAAAGAATCTCTTGTGCAACAAGCTGTAGACAAGTACCGTTTGGCAGACGTCAGCGCCGCTGATCCAGGAAATACGGAAGGTTCCGGTTGATCAATCGAATCCCTGCCAGCGACATCTCCCCGACCATCTGGTTCGGTGGTGAGTTTGTTCCTGTTAAGACGATTCCATTTGAACGATTTAAAGTAGAAGCAACCGTAATTCGCGAAGGCCACGATGCCTTCGGTGCACAAGCTGTCGTAATTGATTCCAAAGGCAATGAAGTTTGCCGTTCGGTTATGCATGAAAGCTCACCAGGAACAAATCGTTACGAAACCTGGGTAAATACCAATGGTCTTGGTGAATTTACTTTTCATATCGAAACATATGATCACCCATTTCTAACTTGGGAACATGATGGTGAAATCAAAATAGCTGCAAACGTTGATTCAGATTTAATGTGTGAGATTGGTGCGCGACTTTTTGAAGAGACCATTGAATCTGACAAAAACGCAAAAGATTTATTAAAGCCACTTATCAAGCAACTTCGCGATACAAAAGTTGATGCCGGTACTCGATTTTCTTGGGCAACCATCCCTGAAGTTCGAGATTACTTCCACAATAATCCTCTAAAGAAATTAGTTTCGAAATCAGATTCTTATCCAGTTAGATCAGATCGAGATCGCGCGCTAGTCGGAGCTTGGTATGAATTCTTTCCGCGCTCTGAAGGTGGAAACTTTAAGGCGGCAGTAAAGCGCCTGGCAGGCGTAAAAGAGATGGGATTTGATGTTCTATATCTTCCGCCAGTTCATCCAATAGGCGTGCAATTTCGTAAAGGACCAAATAACACTCTAACTCCTGGACCAAATGATCCTGGAGTGCCTTGGGCTATCGGTGGCAAAGATGGTGGCCATGACACCATAAACCCTGAACTCGGCACCATGAAAGATTTTGAAGATTTTGTTAAAGAGGCGCAGAAGTTAAATATTGAAATAGCAATGGATTTTGCGCTTCAGGCAAGCCCAGATCATCCTTGGGTAAAGAGCAATCCAGAGTGGTTTAGCCACCGCCCTGATGGCTCTATTGCATATGCCGAGAACCCACCAAAGAAGTACCAGGATATTTATCCAATTAATTTTGATCAGGATTACCAGGGAATCCGAAATGAATCACTTCGAATTTTACGTTTATGGATTTCTAAGGGCGTGAAGATTTTTCGCGTCGATAATCCGCATACAAAACCAGTGCATTTTTGGCAGGACGTTTTGGCAACAATCTACGCAGAACATCCAGAAGTTATTTTCCTAGCTGAAGCATTTACCAAACCGGCGATGATGCACGCACTTGGCAAAGCAGGATTTCAGCAGTCTTATACATATTTCACTTGGCGAACCAGTAAAGAAGAGTTAACTTCATACGGAAACGAAGTTGCACATCACACTAGCGCTTTTTTCCGTCCAAACTTCTGGGTTAATACTCCAGATATTTTGCCGTATCACTTGCAGAGCGGTAACCCTGCAATGTTTGCACTCCGTGCAGTTTTAGCTTCAACGCTAACTCCTTCATGGGGAATGTATGCAGGTTACGAACTTTATGAATCTAAACCACTCGCAGAGGGTAAAGAAGAGTATTGGGAATCAGAGAAGTATCAGATTCGTAATCGTGATTGGGAAGGTGCTGCCAAAAAGGGTCTAACACTTGCGCCATTTATTGCTCAGTTAAATCAGATCCGTAAAGAGAATGTAGCGTTGCAACGTCTACGTAATCTTCATTTCCATCACACAGATAGCGGAGCCATCCTCGCCTACTCTAAGCGCGAAGGAAATAATCTAATTTTAGTCGTAGTAAATCTTGACCCAACCTATGTACAAGAGACAACAGTGCATTGGAATATGCACGCTTTAGGCTTAAATCAGGAGCATTTCAAAGTTACTGATTTATTGGATGGAAACATCCATCACTGGTCGGCGCATACATTTGTGCGTCTTCAACCAAGTCGTCCGGTAGGAAAAGTCGCACATATTGTTCGAGTGGAGCTTTAATGACCGCCTCATTTCTAAATCCAAACTCATCAATCGGAGAGATGGATCTGCACCTTTTTAATGAAGGCCGCCATGAGAAGTTATGGGAAGCGTTAGGTTCACAGGTAATCCGCGATAAGAGCGGTAATTTAATCGGAACCGCGTTTAGCGTTTGGGCACCCAATGCATCTGCTGTGTCATTAATTCACGATAATAATTATTGGGATAAATCAACCAACCCAATGGTAAAGATTGGTAACTCAGGTATCTGGGAAACTTTCTTGCCAGATGTTGGACCTGGTCTTAAATATAAATATGCAATCTGCTCTTCGTGGGGACAATGGGTTGATCACGCAGATCCAATGGCTCGTCAATGCGAACTTCCACCAAGCACTGCATCAATTGTTAACGAATCTAATTACTCTTGGAATGACAAGAAGTGGATGGAAGCGCGTAAGTCTTACGAATCCTGGCGCTCTCCTGTTTCTGTTTATGAAGTTCACCTTGGTTCATGGCGAGTAGGTCTTACCTATCAACAAATGGCAGTTGAACTAATTGATTACGTAAAAGAACAAGGTTTCACTCACGTTGAATTTTTACCTGTTACCGAACATCCATATGCGCCATCTTGGGGCTACCAAGTAACTGGATTCTTTGCCCCAACATCGCGCTTTGGTTCACCTGATGATTTCCGATTCTTAGTTGATAAATTACATGAAGCAGGCATCGGTGTAATTCTCGATTGGGTCCCTGCACATTTTCCGAAAGATGAGTGGGCGTTAGCTAAGTTTGATGGCACCGCACTTTACGAACATGCAGATCCTCGCCAAGGCGAACATCCTGATTGGGGCACTCTGGTCTTCAATTTTGGTCGCAATGAAGTACGTAATTTCTTAGTGGCCAGCGCTCTTTATTGGCTAGATGAGTTCCATATTGATGGCCTTCGCGTTGATGCAGTAGCTTCAATGCTCTATTTGGATTACTCGCGCAAAGAGGGCGAATGGATTCCAAACCAATACGGTGGACGTGAAAATCTAGAAGCGGTTGAATTCTTAAAAGAGGCTACTTCTACTGCATATAAGCATCATCCAGGAATCATGATGATTGCCGAAGAATCAACAGCTTGGCCAGGCGTCACAAAAGACACTGGCTTTGGCGGTTTAGGGTTTGGTTATAAGTGGAATATGGGTTGGATGCATGACACTTTGCAATATCTATCCCACGAACCAATTCACCGTATGTACCACCATAATGAAATCACCTTCTCAATTCTTTATGCGTGGAGCGAAAACTTTATGCTGCCACTTTCACACGATGAAGTTGTGCATGGTAAAGGTTCTCTAGTAAATAAATTCCCAGGAGATCGCTGGCAGAAGTTGGCACAACTTCGTGCGCTCTACGGATACATGTGGTCACACCCAGGTAAGAAGTTGCTCTTTATGGGTTCTGAATTCGGACAGAATGATGAATGGAGCGCAGAAGCTGGACTTCAGTGGTATTTAACTGAATTCGACGAACATAAAGGCGTTCAAAAAGTTATCTCTGATATTAATAATAAATACAAGTCGACTGCAGCGCTTTGGCAGCGCGATAACTTTGCTGAAGGTTTCCAGTGGTTAGTTGGCGATGATGGTGCTGCAAATGTAATTGCATATGCACGTTGGTCAGATAACGGAACACCGTTGATCTCAATCACCAACTGGTCTCCGGTGCCTCATGAGCATTACAAGTTATATATTCCAAAACCTGGTAAATATCGTGAAGTTTTAAATACAGATGATCTTAAATACGGTGGTTCAGGAGTAACAAACTCCGAAGTTGTTGTCGGTGAAGATTGCCACGGAATCGTGCGCATTCCGCCAATGGCAACTATTTGGCTGGAACTGGCTTAAAAACCTTTACAAATAAGCCAACCGCAATCGCCATCACCGCTGGGATTGTTAACGCAACCTGCAAGCTTGCAAATTGAGCTAGAAATGCGATTAATTGCTTTAAAAGCCATGAGAGCATCACATTTACTGCGCTAATTTGGCCAATCACGATACTAGCCGGCAGATTGATTCGAGTATTTGCGATATTCAAAAATGATGGGCCAATGTAAGAAGAACCGAGCCCTGCAAAGGCAAAAGAGATCATCAACCCTGTAAGGCCGAATTGATCTACGGTCCAGATACCAATTAAAAATGATGTGCCAGCCAAGATTCCACCGAATCTAACTAACGCACCAATTTTAAAGCGCTTACGTAAAGGATTAATTGAAACTCGTCCCACAATCATGGCCACGGTGAAGCACATGAAAGGTAGTGGTGCAAGTGTTGCTGAAATTCCACCCTCTTCTTTTGAAAAAATAGTGGACCAATCTCCGATTGCAAATTCCAACATAATTCCAAAGATCAATCCGAAATTTACGACCCAATCAAAATTAAACTTCTTTAAGTCAGTAAGTATGGATTTAGTAATTCGATCGTGTGGATTAGCAGGCATTAGCGAATCTGCGCGCATGTAAATAACCGCAATAGTCAGCGCCCAAACCACTATATGCATAATTGTTATATGAGTTTTAAGCTCAACTTTTCCGATTAAGAACATTGAAAGTAAGGTTGAAATCAATGATCCTGCGCTCCAATAACCTGAAGCAGAGACAACTAGATTCTTTCCGCCTCGGTCTTGGTCATGAAAAGCCAGAGCATTGTTTGCAATATGCATTGTTGAAATTGAGAAACCAACCAAAATGTTAAGAAGAATAAATGCTTCATGGTTTGTTACATTTACGATTCCAATAAATGCAGCGCTTAATACGGTGGCACCAGCAAGCAGCATCTTCTTCCCACCAAAATGATCTACTAGGTGGCCAATAGATAAAAGCGCTATCAGAGACCCAAAAGCGCCAACACTTAACATCGAACCAAAAAGGCCGTTATTTACGCCTAGATTCGCCTTTAATTCAGGGAATCTTGGTACCCAGCCCATGATCCCCACTCCGAATAAGAAGAAGAGGGTTTTAGTCAGCGCAACATCGCGTTTGATCAAAATAACGCACTCGCTAAATCTTTACGGGCTTGAATTAAACGCGGATCTGCCGGGTCTACCAAACCAAAGAGTGAGATTAAATGATCTTTGGCCCGCTTCTTATCATCATCTGTCAAAGAACGAACACAATTAAGCAATCTGGCAAATGCATCTTCTAATTTCCCGTTTGCAACTTCTAAATCGGCGCATGCAATCTGGGCATCTACATCCAATGGGTTGGCAGCGGCTGCATCGTAAATACTCTTTGTATCTGCACCATGGGTACGCTTAAGTAGCTGCATTTGAGCCAAGGCATTTTTAGCCATTGCATCTCCAGGTTTGCGAGCCACCAACTTCTCATATGCCGCTATCGCACCATCTAAATTTCCTGCCTGAAGTGCAGTCATCGCTTCATCTTCTTCTGGTTCCGTGCGCTCTATTGGAGCATCGCCTATTCCCTGCTCCGCTGCAATTGAAAGAACTTTATCAATCACCATTCGGATCTGTTCTTCTGGATAGGGATTTTCAAAGAGCGGCATTACTTGTTCTTTAACAATTGCTATTGCGTAAGGAACTACACGCGTTTGTAACGCCTGTGCGACCTGTGGCTGTTTCTCGATTTCGACAGTTGCTAATTGCCAAGATTCCTGGTCGTCTTTATTTAACTTTCCCATCACCTTTAATGTTTCTAAGGATTCGGGAAATCTTTCGGACCAACAGAGAATAATCACCGGTTTGGTGTTAGAAAGCGGCATCAATTCATTTGGTAGAGTTTCAACAGTTGCTTCAACACCAGGAACTGGATCGTTATTTACGGCATTCGAAGCTGGTTTTTTTAAAGTACTTAAATCAAATGCGGCGCCAAAATTCGGTTGTTTCATTGAGCTTCATCTCCTGGTTCAACACCTGAGTCCATACGTAGCGGCAGAATCTCATCTATATATGCCTTGGTAGCCGCTTCTAATCCAACGTCATAACCGGCTTTTTCTGTCATATACCAACGGTTTTCTAGGATTTCGTGGAACATCTGCGCCTTCTCAACACGTCCACGAAGATCTTCAGGAATCATTTCAAGAATTGGCAAGAAGACGGTATCCATCCACTCTTTTGCCATTTCATCTTTAGAACTCTTTTCTGGTTGGCGTGCATACCAACGATCAAATGAGGCAAGTATTCGCTTTGCCTGTAACTCTTGTGCATCAAGTCCAAAGCGGTTCTTTAACTTTGCAGAGTGATAACCAGCTGCCACTAGACGAGGCTGAAATGAGAGCATATGGGTTTCGTTATCCAAAGAGACTTGAACCTCTTCAACTGCAAAACCTAAATCATGTAATTGGCGCATAGCTCGTTCTACTGCGTGGCGATCATTTGGATCTAGCTTCTGTGGGTCTTTCAAAGCTGACCAAAGTCTTCGATAACGTCTTTGCACCGCTTCGCTTGCACGAATTGGATCCATACCTTCATAAAGCACACCTGAGAGTTGTAAATCTTCTAACTCTGCTGCGACGTTAAAGAATGCAATCTCTAAATCATGTTCACGTTGGCCATCTGATAATTTGGTTTGAAACTCGCCAGTTTCGGCATCTACAAGATAAGCGGCAAATCCTTCTGCATCGCGACGAAATAACGTATTTGATAGCGAACAGTCACCCCACCAGAATCCCAGTAGATGAAGTTGCACCAAAAGGTAGGCAAGAGCATTGGCCATATTGTTGATGTCGTGCTCTGATACTGATTGTGAAAGAACTACACGATACGGCAATGAATAAGGCAAAAATCTTGTTGCAATTGCGCAAGGTAGCTCTTCGCCATTTCTATCTGTGCGACCCTCGATAACAGCAACTGGTTCGACGCTTGGCGCACCGAGCTGTTTTAACTCAGTCAATGCTTTGTATTCACGCTTTGCAAATTCGACAACCGTTTCTTTCACAGCGTAAATCTCTGAATTTGGGTCTTCTTCATCAGATCGGACCAATCGAACAATATGGCGTGAAATACCGCGCTTCTCTGCAAGCACTGGATCCTCTGGCCACTCTTCGAGCGGGTTCTCCCAAGGCAGGCCAATTACTGCGCCAATCTCCTCGCCGAGCCCCGTGATTCGCAGTGACATGGAGGTATTCTCTCGTAAATACAGCTCATAACTACAATTAAGACATGGCTATAACTAAGCGCTTACGGAAAACTTCGGTTAAATCACCTAAATCACCCGAGAATTTCGGCACACCTGGTGCACCAATCGAAAAAACTTCACCTTTCTACTTTGGCTTTCTCGCAACTTGCGGAGCGCTTACCGCATTTGTCTTACTTCGATCACTTGCTGCTGCAAGTCAGATCTTTGTATTGATTCTAATTTCTATCTTTTTGGCGATGGGTTTAAATCCTGCAGTTGAATTTTTCCGTAGACGTGGCCTAAGTCGCGGTATGTCAGTCGCGGCAATACTTGGATTGGTTTTAGCATTTGTAGCGATACTTGCTGTTTTAATTATCCCTCCAGTTGTTCGTCAAGCAACTAGTTTGATTGAAAATGCACCAGTCTTACTTGAAAATTTAAAGAGTAACTCATTTATAAATGACGTTAATACTCATTACGGAGTAATCGATTCCTTGACCGCAAAAGTGAAATCAATAAGTAGTAACGGAACTCTTTTAGTTTCGGCTTTTGGTGGAATCGTTGGAGTTGGTAAAACTTTTATCTCCGGTATTTTTACTGCTCTAACCATTCTGGTTTTGACTATGTATTTCACTATTTCGCTTCCAAAGGTTATTGAATATGCAATTCGATTGGCGCCAGCTTCTCGTCGCCCAAGAATCTCAGCGCTTACTGATGGCATTGTCTCTCGCATCGGAGCATTCGTAGGTAGCCAGATCTCTGTCGCCTTTATCGCCGGAATTGTTATGGCTATTTTCTGCGCCATCTTTGGTCTACCTTCACCGATTGCACTTGGAATGTTGGTATTTATCTGCGGCATGATTCCATTGGTTGGCCACTTTATTGGCTCATCAATTCTTACGATTGTTGGATTTACTCAATCAGTTACCGCAGGCATTGCGATATTAGTTGCATATTTGGTTTACCAGCAGATTGAAAACTACTTACTTATGCCAAAAATAATGCATAAGACGCTATCTATTCCAGGTTTAGTGACAATCGTCAGCGCGCTAATTGGTGCATCACTATTAGGTCTTGTCGGAGGAATCCTGGCAGTGCCGATTGCTGCATCAATCCTCTTAATCCTTGAAGAGGTTGTCTACCCAAAGGCAGATCAAGCTTAAATTTCAGTTGGTAATGGATATTTTTCCGGAACCACGCGCTTAACAATTTCGTCGTGTACGAATTGCACCGAAGGTTCTCCTAACCAAAGGTGCTTCATATTTACCCCTTCAATGATTTCAATTTGTGGAATCACTTTGAATTTTTCGCGCGCAGCCGATGGGGATAAATATTCATCGTGTTCGGGAACCAATGCTATTACTGGTCGACCATCTCTTGCCCAATATTTAAGTTCCTCTTCAGTTGTGTACATAAGTGGCGGACTTAAAAGGATAATTCCTTTGATTCTTGAATCCTTGGCATATTTCAAAGTTAACTCAGTTCCAAATGACCAACCAACAACCCAGAGATTCTCTAGTTTTAATTGATCAAGAGAGAATTGAATCATCGCCTCTACATCGTGCTGTTCTAGTTTGGTTTGATCGTACGAACCTGTACTTGTTCCCTGTTCGCTTGAAGTGCCGCGAGTGTTAAATCGAACAATCGTTAAATCTGCCAGCGCTGGTAAACGATTTGCAGCTTTCTTATAAACATGCGAATCCATCATTCCGCCGCCAGTTGGATTTGGATGGCACATCAAAAGCGCCCCTTTTGAAGGCTTTAGCGGTGCCGCCACTTCAACCACCAGCTCGATTCCATCGACTGTGCTGACCTTATATGGAGTGCGATTTGATGGAAGAACTGTGCTTGGACGCAGCGTTTGAGGCATAGCGCAAATTCTAATGGTCGTTACCATTTGCCCATGTCCCACTTTGAATCGCTTAATCCACGAAACGGTGAAATCGTCGCGACCCACGAGATTTTCACCAAAGAGGCGGTTAATGGCGCCGTTAAATTAGCAGCAGAGAGTTTCGAGAAATGGAAAGCTCTTGGCTACGGCAAAAGGAAGTTAGTTCTTCTTAGTTGGAAGCGTGAAATTGCGGCAAGATCAGAAGACTTTGCACAATTAATCTCGCTTGAAACCGGTAAGCCAATCGGTGATGCGCGCTTAGAAGTTTCGATTGCAATTGCTCATTTATCTTGGGCCGCAAAGAAAGCGGGTTTCTATTTAAAAGAGCACCGACGTCGCCCAGGATTATTGATGTTTAACATGCAAGCAGAGGTACATCGAATTCCATTTGGTGTAGTCGGAGTTATTGGTCCTTGGAATTATCCGCTATTTACTCCGATGGGGTCGATTGCATACGCGCTAGCGGCTGGAAATGCCGTTGTATTTAAGCCAAGTGAATTTACTCCCGGCGTTGGTGTGCTACTTGAAGAGACCTTTAACAAAGTCTCAGCAATACCTCATGTTCTAAAGACCATAACCGGTCTAGGCGAAACCGGAAAATTCTTATGTGAGTCTCCAATTAATAAATTGGCATTTACTGGATCTACGCGCACTGCAAAACTTGTAGCTGAGACTTGTGCAAAAAATATGATCCCAGTTCTCCTTGAATGCGGTGGCAAAGATCCTGTTTTGGTAGATAAAGATGCCAACCTTAAATTAGCTGCTGAGTACACAGTCTGGTCTGCAATGGCAAACGCTGGGCAATCATGTATTGGCGCTGAACGTGTTTATGTACACGAAAAGGTTGCTGAAAAATTTAAGAGCGAAGTTTTGGAAATTGTTCGTAACCTCAAACCTGGCGATAGCTACGGACCTGCCACGATGCCAAAGCAACTTGAAATCATTAAAAAACATATCCAAGATGCCACAAATTCTGGCGCAAAGATGTTATTTGGCGATATTTATTCGGTTAATGACCGCATCGTAAATCCAGTTGTGATGGCAGATGTTCCTGAGGATGTCAGTGCAATGACTGATGAAACTTTTGGACCAACAATTGCGATTAATACTGTCAAAACTATGACAGAGGCGATAGAGCTATCTAATGCATCCGAATATGGTCTTGGTGCATCTGTATTTTCAAAGCGAAATGGTTATGCGATAGCTAAGCGCTTGGAATGTGGAATGGTTGGCATTAATACTGCTTTCACCTTCGCGGCAATTCCAACGGTTCCATTTGGTGGAGCTAAACAGAGTGGTTACGGAAGAATTCATGGACCTGAAGGGCTCTTTGAATTTACTTATGCCCGCACCTTTGTGCAGCCGCGATTTGAAATTCCACTTCGCGCTACTTCATTTAAGCGAACACATTCACAAGAGAAGTTAATTGGAAAATTAAGTAAGTGGTTTAGCTAATATCTTGGCGCATTACGTGTGCGCTGAGTATTGGGCTTTCGATTATTTCGATTATTCCAACAGGCTTTATGCCAATGGCGCCTTGAATCCTCATCGCCTTCAAGCCATGCAACGATATGAGGCGTTGCCATCGGAATCATCTGATCGCAACCTGGGCATCGATACGGCTTATTCGAACTCGAACCGGTTAGCTGACGGACTACATAAATACCGTCGTTGTCCTCTTCGATAAATTGATTTGAGGTTGATGGGTCGCGCTCTTGATCTGCCTTTGGGCGGCGATTCTTTGGGTAGTTTCTACGCGGACTCACAGCGCTATTTTCGCATTCATTAACAACTAATGGCCCATCTATGGCAAAGTGAAGCCATGTCAGTGGTCACGGTTCATGGATTAACTAAGCAATATGGAGAGCTAAATGCCGTTGCCGGCGTTGATTTAACCATCAAACAAGGTGAGATCTTTGCGCTCCTTGGCCCAAATGGAGCAGGAAAAACCACCACTGTTGAGATTCTTGAGGGATTTCGTAAACGTTCCTCTGGAAGTGTCTCGGTATTAGGTGTTGATCCAGATAACGGAGATAGCACTTGGCGCAATCGTTTAGGAATTGTTCATCAAAATAGCCAAGATGCCGGAGATTTAAGCGTCGCTGAAACTGTGCATCATTTTTCAAAGTATTACCAAAATCCGCGAAGTGCTGATGAGGTAATTAGCGCAGTTGGATTAGATGAAAAACGTAGCTCATTAATCCGCAATCTATCTGGCGGACAACGTAGACGATTAGATGTTGCACTTGGAATCATTGGAAACCCCGAGCTTCTATTTCTTGATGAACCAACGACAGGTTTTGACCCTGAAGCTCGTCGCCAATTCTGGGATTTGATTCGTTCCTTACAACTAGCTGGCACCACAATTTTATTAACCACCCACTACCTTGATGAAGCTGAAGCGCTAGCCGATCGAGTAGCTGTCATTAATCATGGAAAAATTGTTGAAATCGCTACTCCAACAACTCTAGGAAATCGCCAAAATGCGCTTGCAATCGTTAAGTGGCGAGATGGCGAAAGCGAATCTCATCAACCTACTGAATTTGTGAAGGAATTGTCCGCAAAATACAACGGTGAAGTACCCGAACTTCAAGTGATTCGACCATCGCTTGAAGATATCTACCTAAGAATGATTGGTGAGTAATGAACACTATCAAATTAGGTCTACACCGTGGCGCGCTTGAGATTAAACAATTCTCTCGCCAACGTGAATCAGTGGTTTTCACTATTTTCTTCCCGTTGATCCTTATGGTGATCTTTGGTTCAGTCTTTAAAGACACTATCGCACCGGGCGTTAAATTTAGCCAATACTTTGTGGCAGGAATGATCGCATCTGGCATGGTTAATAGTGGTTTTCAGCAACTTGCAATCATGATTCCCATGGAACGAGATGCTGGAACTTTAAAGCGTTTACGCGGAACTCCAATGCCTTTAGCTTCATATTTCATTGGTAAATCAATCTTGGTGTTAGCATCGATGATTATCCAAACTATTCTTTTAATCGCAGGCGGCGTCGCATTCTTTGGATTAAAACTTCCAGCCACTAGTGAAAAATGGTGGCTATTTTTATTGCTTTTAGTTGTAGGTAGCGCCAACTCAACTGCGTTAGGAATTGCTTTCTCTGCACTTCCTAAATCTGGTCGCGGGGCATCAGCAGTGGTATCTCCTGTCGTTATCGTGCTTCAGTTTTTTAGCGGCGTCTTCTTTATCTTCACCCAGCTACCTCACTGGATGCAGCAAGTTGCAGCGCTCTTTCCGCTTAAATGGCTAACCCAAGGTATGCGTGAAGTTTTCTTACCTGATTCATTTGCCGCGCAAGAAGTTGCAAAGAGCTGGGAAACTGGACGAGGAATATTAATTAATTTCATCTGGTTGGTAGTAGGTGTGGCGCTAGCCATCAAGACATTTAGGTGGGATCGAGATTAAGAAATTACTGGTTGCCCTTGTTGCTTTCTCGCTTTTAGGCGGAAGCGCTAATGCGGCGACCAAGAAACCTTCTCCAACACCAACTAAGAAAGCTACATCTAAAGCAACTGCGAAGGCTTCTCCTAAGGTAACCACCAAGGCAACCACCAAGGCAACTGCAAAACCAACTGCGAAACCCACCACGAAAGTAACTGCAAAACCCACGGTTAAAGCATCTGCAACGCCAACTAAAAAGAGAGTTGTTTACAAGCCAAGGCCAAAGCCAAGAAAGAAGAAGCTACCTCCATCACCTTCACCTAACTGGCCACCTAAAGGTTACATACAGAATGGTGATATTTACGCAAAGGTCCCTACTAGTAAAGAGCTAATAGGTTTAGCTTCTTCTAATTCAAAGTTAACTAAAGATCTGGCATCTTGCGAATCATTTACTTGCGGAGCAATTTTGGCTGCCTCTTTGGCTGGCTGTGCATGGTGGGAATTTAACGCTGAAGTGACTGGGCCAGCTTCAGATACCGATTCCACAATAATTAAGTATGGCAATTTAACTTCGCTATTTGGGCCTTCTAAACCAAAGCAAGTAGTTCCATTTATTATGGTAAGTGAAGTACCAATTAAGAATGGTTTTATAGTTTCAGGAATTCAAATTGCTTGTCACCGCGAACCAATTCCTACAGATTTAAAGGTGCCAAGCAATACTTTTGTAAAAGCTGCTTAGCGATTAGCTCCTGGTACCCAAAGTTCGTCGCCCTTTTCCTTATTGGCATGGCGAGCAAGTACGAACAATAAATCTGATAGCCGATTTAAATACTTGGCAGTAAGTGGATTAACACCAGTTCCGAATGCGTGAATCGCTCCCCATGTTCGACGTTCTGCACGTCGTGTAACGGTGCGCGCAACATGTAAAAGCGCAGCAGTTGGAGTACCTGAGGGCAATACAAATGAGCGAAGTTCTGTTAATTCGCTGTTGTATTTATCAATCTGTTCCTCTAAATAATTAATCTGACTTTCCAATACACGGAGTTGTTCATATCCAGGGTTATCGACAATTGGTGTACAGAGATCTGCACCAACATCGAATAAATCATTTTGTACACGAACTAATAATTTGCGAACATCATCCGCAACCGGGCTTATCGCGAGTACTACTCCAATTGATGAATTGGCTTCATCGACAGTTGCATATGCTTCAAGACGAGGATCGTTCTTTGAGGTGCGGCTCATGTCGCCTAACGCTGTACTGCCGTCATCACCTGTTTTTGTATAAATGCGCGTTAAATGAACCATGAGTAAAGCCTATTGAAACAAGTAAGATAAGACCATTATGAGTGAGCGTTTTCGTATCGTGGGTGGTGCACACCTCAAGGGCGAAGTCCACGTACCAGGCGCTAAAAACTCCGTTTTAAAGCTTATGGCGGCCACTTTGTTAGCCCCTGGCATGAACACCATTACCAATGTTCCAGATATTTTGGACGTTGAAATCATGATCGAATTACTTGAACGACTGGGCTGCACCGTCAATCGTTTACAAGGCAAAGTCGAAATCACAGTTCCAGAAAATCCAGAACATCGAGCTGATTACGAATTAGTTAGAAAGATTCGTGCATCTATCAATGTGCTAGGCCCGCTAACTGTTCGAGTAGGCGCTGCAGATGTGGCGCTCCCTGGCGGTGATGCAATCGGTCCTCGACCATTAGATATTCATATCAAAGGTCTTGAAGCGCTCGGCGCAAAAGTTCATATCGAACACGGTTACATTGTTACTGAAGCGCCAAATGGTTTGGATGGCGCAACTATCGAATTAGATTTCCCTTCTGTTGGCGCAACAGAGAACATCATGATGGCAGCAGTTCTTGCTCGCGGCACAACAGTTATTGATAACGCAGCTCGCGAACCAGATATTGTCGATATCGGAAATTTCCTTATCGAAATGGGCGCCAAGATATCTGGCCTTGGTTCTACAACTATCACTATTGAAGGCGTTAAAAAACTAAACCCAGCAACACATGCAACGCTTCCAGATCGCATCATCACTGGTACTTGGGCATTCGCTGCTGCAATCACACAAGGTGACATCACTATTAAAGGTGCACGCGCAGATCATTTAGAGATTCCGTTAGAGAAGCTAACCAACGCCGGCGCAGTCGTTACAACGATTGAAGATGGCATTCGGGTTCATATGGAACATCGTCCAAAAGCGATTGATGTCGCAACACTTCCCTATCCAGGTTTCCCAACAGATTTACAACCAATGGTTGTTGCGATGAATGCAATCGCTGAAGGCGATGCGATTGTTACTGAAAATGTTTTCCAAGGCCGCTTTATGTTTGTTAATGAACTAAGCCGTTTAGGCGCGAAAATCACGGTAGATGGTCACCATGCAGCTATCTGCGGAATTCCGCAACTTTCGGGTGCACCAGTAGTTGCTACAGATATTCGTGCTGGTGTTGGTTTAGTACTTGCAGGCTTAGTCGCAGATGGCGAAACAATCGTGGAAGATGCATTCCATATTGATCGCGGATTTCCAAACTTCGCCGAGCAACTTCAAGCACTCGGCGCAGATGTTAAAAGAATTTAATTTGTTGCTTCCGCGAGAATTGATACGCGGTTATTTGAAACGCTAAGGAATCCACCAGCAACGCTAAATGTGTTGGTTGATCCGTCGGTGCCTTTAATTACCACTTCACCGTCGACTAGTACGCCAAGAAGAGGTGCGTGATCTGTAAGAATTCCCAGATCACCTTCAAGAGTGCGCGCTGAAACAGAGACCGCTTCTCCTGACCAAACCTTCTTCTCTGGCGATACTAATTCGACGTTTAACATTTTGATTATGCCTTTGCCAATTCTGCAGCCTTAGCCTCTACGTCAGCGAGACCGCCGCACATAAAGAATGCCTGCTCTGGAACGTGGTCATACTTACCATCAGCAAGCGCTTCGAACGCTTCGATAGTTTCTGACAACGGAACGAATGAACCATCGA